>WUUC01031617.1_pt1 | contig 13958 bp, 13 predicted proteins | sample 6278441 | NCBI WGS metagenome assembly WUUC01 (sample SAMN13675441, study PRJNA597444) | soil metagenome | isolation source: soil | place: USA: Washington | collected 2017-10
TCACCGGGAGACGGCCCAGCTGGCCACGTCCCGGAGGGAGGCGGGTCCGAAGCCGCCGAGGCACCGGCGGACGAGGGTGCTCCAACCCCTGGGCCCCGGTGGCGCTCGAGGGGCCGAGCCAGTCCTCGGCCAGGCCGTACAGGTCGGCGCATCGCCGCTCCCAGGTGCCCGAGGGTGGGACGCGGACCAGGTCGAGCAAAACCCCCGCCCCAGACCACGCGGCCCTCGGAAGCCCCTCGGCGGCGAGGGGCGATGTGACGTGAGGTCCGCCTGCCGGCGCGGTCCGCTCGCCAGGTGCTCGCGCAGGGGTGCGGCGACCACTTCCATGTCGAGGCCCTCGAGCTGCTGCCGCTGGACGCGGCGCCACCAGGCCTTGCGGCCTGCCCCTGATGCCCGCGGCGAACAGGCGTAGTCGGGTGCCGAGACGATGTGGATGGTGACGCGCATCAGGGTCGCCTGGACGGCGCGGCGCTGTTCGAGCGCTCTCGTCAAGGCCTCGCGACGGAAGTCGCGCAGCCGCGTCCAGAGGGCCACGTATGCGGACGGGGCGTACTGGGACTGCAGTCCGGCTACCTGCTCGAGGGCGCGCGAGAGCGGGAGCCGTGATCGCTCGAGGAGCAGCTGCCGGGCGAGCAGCGCGCGATTGAGCTCGCGGGTCGACAGGACGCGCTCGGCCACAGCGCGCCCCCGGGTCAGACGATGCTCGGGGGAATGAAGCCCCCGTCGAGGCGGCGGATTGCGGCATCGAGATGGCGTTGACCGTGCCGAACGCTGAGTGAGTGGTGACCGGGCAAGAGCGCATCGATCTCGGCACCTCGGAAGCGCGTCAAGCTGGAGACGTAGGCGTTTAGGTCACAGTCCCACGTGTTGAGCAGCGAGATGCCGCCGCCGTGGAAGAGCAGGTCGCCGCCGAAGAGGATGCGTGTGGCGCCGTCGTCGGTGAGGTAGCTGATGTGCCCGGCCGCGTGTCCGGGCGTCGCGATCGCCCGAACGGTAAGTGTTCCGACCTGTAACGTCGCACCGTCGGGCAGCGCCGTCGCCTTGGGACAGGGCTCGGGCGTGAAGTCCTCCGGGTAGAACTCCGAGCGCTTGCCGGCCTCCACGCTCATCGCGTCGGCATCGGCCCGGGCGAGCCAGCCCGCCACCTCCGGCGACGCCGCGACCCGCAGGCGGGGCAGCCTGCGGCTCAGGGCGGCGGCCGCCCCACAGTGGTCCGGGTGGGCGTGGGTCACCAGCAGGAGTCCCAGCCGGGCCGGGTCGACGCCGGCGGCCGCGACATTCTCGAGCAAGGGGTCCACCCCGCGACCCAGACCCGCATCAACGAGGGCGGCGGTCTCGCCGCCGTCCAGCAGGTATGCATGTGCGTCCCACGAATCAGTGAGGTCGAATCCGCTCGACCCGCTCGCGACCAGGTGCACACGGTCGGTCAGCTGCATTGGTCACGAGTGGACGTCACGGTGTGTCATGACGGCCACCGCGGCGGTGAGGAATACGGCGGTGTACGCCCGTCCCCGTGCCGATGTCCTCGGCAGCCTGGCCATGTCGTCCTCCCAGGGGGTGCGGGGGGCTCAGGCCCCCCCGCTCGTCCCAGGGGGTGCGGGGGGCTCAGGCCCCCCGCTCGTCCCAGGGGGTGCGGGGGGCTCAGGCCCGGCCCCCCGCCGGACCAGATCCGCGCTCAAGCGTAGCCCTGGGAGCGTGTCACCGGGGTGTGACGGCGATCGTCCGAGCTCCCGGGCGTGTGCACAGCAAGTGCTCAAGCTTTCGCCGGGATCGCCCGATGCTTGGGTCAACGGCACGGCAGCGTCCAACCCCCCAAGGAGCTCGACATGAAGGACCGCCTTCTCTACCACACCACCGTCGCCCTCGGCACGCTCAGCATGCTCGTCATGGTGCTGTGCGCGGCCCGCAAGTGGTAAGAACCGCCAGTCCTCACGGACGCTAGGCCACCTTCCTCGAGCACCTCGGTCCACGGGACCCGCTCCATCCACACCGCCCGGTCCAGGGCACCCGGCCTTCGCCGCCCGGTGCTCGTCGGATCGGGCGGCTGTGTTTTCTCGCCCGAGCCGGTCTCGAGGTCTTCCGGTCTCGGCACGGCCGCCGCACGCCCCTCCCGCGCCGGAGCGAATGGACTCCCGCACGCGCCGGCGCGGGTAATCGTCCACTTTGCTCCCCTCCTCGCCCGAGCGGGTGGGCCAAGCACCACCCGCTCGCCGATCCGAGCCCACGGCGTCACAGGGCGACGGTAGGATCTGGCGAAGATGGCGGCCCGTCCTGCGGGTGTGCGACGAAGACCGCTGCGCCGAATGAGTCTCCCTATCGGGGCCTCCAGTGCGTATTGCCGTCACGAAACGAGGGGCGCTGATCGTGCGACGCACTGGTGGCGGAATCGAGGGGCCGCGTCGAATCGCGGTCTTCTCCATCCTGCTCCTCCTGCTGCTGCTCACGGCCACCGGCGCCGCTGCCCTGCAACAACCAGCCAGCACCCAGAACGTGCCCACGAGCCGGATGGCCCGCACGGACGAAAGCTTGTTGGGGCTCACCGGCAGCGAGCAGGTGCACGTCGTCGTCAAGCTCGACTACGACTCGACCGCGACCTACCGGGGCGGGCGCGTGGGGCTCGCGGCCACCAGTCCCGCGGTCACCGGGCAGGCCTTGGAGGCAGACGCCCCCCAGGTGCTCGCCTACGAGCGTCATGCGGCGGGCGTGGAGGCGACCTTCACGTCGGCGTTAGCGGGGGCGGTACCGGCCGCGACGCTCGGGCGCTCCCTGCGCACGGTGTACGGCGGCGTGGCCGTAACCCTTCCCGCCTCCAGCGTGGACGACGTGCTGCGCCTCCCCGGTGTCGTGGCGGTGCAGCGGGATTCGCTGGAACACCTCCTCACGGACGCGAGCGGGGCCTTCATCGGCGCGGGGGCGCTGTACTCTCAACTCGGTGGTAACGGCACCGCCGGAGCCGGTGTGATCGTCGGGGTACTGGACTCGGGCGTGTGGCCCGAGCACCCGTCCTTCGCCGACCCCGGTACCTTACCGGCGCCTCCTCCCAAGCCCGACGGCACGCCGCGCGTGTGCAACTTCGGCGACAACCCGCTGACCGACCTCGAAGACGTCTTCGTCTGCCAGAACAAGCTGATCTCTGGTGACGTCTTCCTTGACACCTACAACGGCGTCGTGGGCGGCGAGCGGTACAAGGACAGCGCCCGCGACAGCGTCGGGCATGGGACGCACACGGCAACGACCGCCGCCGGGGGGCCCGTGCCCTCGGCCACGATCCTCAATCTCGACCGTGGAGCGGTGTCCGGCCTGGCCCCGGGTGCCCACGTCGCGGCGTACAAGGTCTGCGGCTCCAACGGCTGCTTCACCAGCGACGCGCTTGCGGCTGTCGCGCAGGCTGTGCTTGATGGGGTCGACGTCATCAACTACTCGATCTCGGGGGGCATCGAGCCCTTCAGCGACCCGGTGGAGCTCGCCTTCCTCGATGCCTACGCCGCCGGAGTACTGGTGGCCGCCGCCGCCGGCAACGAGGGCCCGACTCTGTCGACCGTGAACCATCGCGCGCCGTGGGTCATGACCGTTGCCGCGACCACGCAAGAGCGGGCGTTTACCGGGAGCGCAACATTGACGGCTGAAGACGAGACCCTCACGGTCACCGGCGCATCGATCACCGGCGGAGTCGACGAGCCGGCCCCGGTGGTCTTGGCGGGCTCGGCCCCTGACTACGAGGACGAGCTGTGCGGTGAGCCCGCTGAGAAGGGAGTGTTCGAGGGGGCGATCGTCGTCTGTCAGCGGGGCATCGTTGCGCGCGTCGCGAAGGGCCACAACGTCGCGGCCGGGGGCGCGGTGGGGATGCTGCTGTACAACCCCAGCGTGCAGGACGTCGGGACCGATACCCATTGGCTGCCGACGATCCAGCTTGACTTCCCCCAGGCGGAGCCCCTCCTGGCTTTCCTGGAGGCGCACGAGGACGCGACCGCCACGATGACCGCCGGGCAGAAGGGCACGGGCCCACCGGACGTCCTCGCCGCGTTCTCGTCACGAGGGCCGTCGGGCGCCTGGTTGAAGCCCGACATCACCGCTCCGGGTGTGCAGATCCTCGCGGGGAACTCTCCGACCCCCTCCGGCACTGAGGCGGGACCGCCCGGGCAGCTCTTCCAGGCGATCACGGGGACGTCGATGTCGGCCCCTGAGGCGGCGGGAGCCGCCGCGCTCATCGCCGCCCTGCATCCGACGTGGACACCTGGTCAGATCAAGTCTGCGCTGATGACCACGGCCACGACCGCGGTCGTCAAGGAGGACGGCGTCACACCCGCCGATCCGTACGACGTGGGTGCCGGGCGGATCGCGCTCGGCACCGCCGGCAGCCCGGGGCTCACCATCGACGAGGAGGCCGCCGACTTCCTCCTCGCCGTCGCGGACCCCGGTCGTCGCCTGGCTCTCAACATCCCCTCCGTTAGCGCGCTCGACGCCGGCGGCGAACCGGTGGCGACCGTGCGTACCGTCCGCAACGTGTCCGGACAGACGGTGGAGTACGCCGTCACAGCGACGACAGAGGAGGGGCTGCAGATCAGTGTTGCTCCCACCCGGCTGCGGTTGGATCCGGACGCGCTAGCCGACCTCGCGATCACGGTTGACGCCAGCGCGGGGGGAGACGGCTCGTTCTTCGGCGAGATCCGCCTCGAACCGCTCAACGCCGCCCTGCCTGTCCAGCACCTCCCGGTCGTCGCCGGCGACGGCAACGAAGGCAACGGGGGTTAAGGGCCGCCTTCGGCGCCCGCGGAATGCCGGATCTCTGGAGAGGCCGTGGCCGGTGCCGAGTTCATTGATGCCGATGCGCTCGCGCTGGGACGTCGAGCGCTGGCGGCCTGGAGCCGCTTCACGGTCACCCGGGACCTCCGGGTCGTCGAGGACCTGTTCGCCCCTGAAGGCCCTCAGTACCAGGCGTTTCGAGACCAGGCTCGGGCGGGGACGAGGGACGTTCCTCCGCCCGGCTACCGCCTGGGGCTTGGAGCGGTCGAGGTCCTCAGCGTGGGCGACGGCGAGCGGATTCTGCGCGGGGCTGTCGTGGCGGTCGCACCGGAGGGCCACGAGCAACGCTTCCACTGGGACATCACCCTGCGTCGGGACGCCGCCCGAGGCTGGCAGGTGTGGTCGGTGCGACGCACGCCCCGTGTCTGACGACGGTGCGGCCACCGCGCAGGGAGGAGCTGCCCGCTTAGGATCCGCGGATGCGCACCCAGGACGAGCCCCGCCACCAGCTCGACGACGAGATCCCCGCCAGCCTGCGCCGCGAGGTGCGACTGCTGGGAGACGTCCTCGGCCGAGTGATCGCCGAGTCCGGCGGCCAGAAGCTGTTCGATGACGTCGAGCGGCTGCGACAGGCGACCATCGCCCTGCGCCGGGAGCCGATCTCCGAACGACGCCGGGCGGTTCTGGACATCGTCAACGGCTTCGGGTTGTCGCGCGCCGAGCAGGTTGCGCGGGCGTTCACGGTCTACTTCCAACTCGTGAACCTCGCCGAGGAGCACTACCGCGTCCGTGCCGTCGCCCAGCGCAGCCGAGACGGCGCGACCGTCGACGACTCCATCGAGGTCGCCGTCGCGAGCATCCGTGCTCATGAGGGTGAGGATGTGCTCGAGACGCTCGTGGACGGCCTCATGGTGACGCCGGTGCTGACCGCCCACCCCACCGAGGCGCGACGCCGCGCCGTCGTCGAGGCGCTGCAGCGTGTGGCCGCGCAGCTGCAGCGCTACGACGACGCGACGCTGTCCCGGTCGCAAGAGGCGGACCTGCAGCGGCGGCTACACGAGGAGGTCGCCATCCTGTGGCGGACCGCCCAGCTGCGAGCTCAACGTCCGACGCCGCTCGACGAGGTGCGGCGGCTCATGGCGGTGTTCGATGAGGCGCTGTTCCGCGTAGTCCCCGTGATCTACCGCGAGCTCGACCGTGCGCTGTCGCCCGATGACGTCGGCTTGCGCCCGCCGATGTTCGCGGCCTTCCTGCGCTGGGGGAGCTGGGTCGGCGGGGACCGCGACGGCAATCCGAGCGTCACGGCGGAGGCCAGCCGTGAGGCGCTGGCGATCCAGTCCGAGCACCTCCTGCGTGGGCTGGAGGCGGCGTCGCGGCGCATCGGACGCTCGCTGACCGCATCGGCCACCTCAACGCCCCCCAGCGGCCACCTCCTCGCGCTGCTCGACGACCAAACCCGCGCCTTCCCGAAGCAGGCCGCGGCGCTGCGTCGCCGAGCACCCGACCAGCCCCATCGGCAGGCCCTCACCCTGCTTGTCGAGCGCTTGCAGGCGACGCGTATGGCGGCACCGCGGCAGTACCCTGACCCGGCCGACTTCCTCGACGACCTGCTCGTGATCCAGCGTTCGCTGCATCAGGCCGGTGCGCCACGGCTGGCCTACGGTGAGCTCCAGCACCTCATCTGGCAGGCCGAGACGTTCGGCTTCCACTTCGCCTCACTCGAGGTGCGACAGCACTCCTCGGTGCATGCCGAGGTCCTCGAGGAGCTCGCGCCCGGCTGCTCCCGCGATCCCGCCCGCCTCGAGCGTCTCGCGGCGGGTGAGTGGATCCCCGCGACCGCGGCGAGGACCTCGCTCGCCAGGGAGGTCCTCGACACGTTCGCGGCGATGGCCGGCCTTCAGGGACAGTACGGAGTGGAAGCCTGCCGCCGCTACGTCGTGAGCTTCACCCGCTCCGCCGCCGACCTCGTCGCTGTCCGCGCGCTGGCGCGCCTGGCCGTGCCGCACCACGAGTTCCCCCTTGACGTCGTGCCGCTGTTCGAGACCCACGCCGACCTCGACGGGGCAGTCCGGGTGCTCGACGAGCTGCTCGCGCTTCCCGGCGAGGCCGCCCGCCTGGACGCCGGCGGACGGCGGCTCGAGGTGATGCTCGGCTACTCGGACCCCGCCAAGGACGCCGGATTCCTCGCCGCCAATCTCGCCGTGTTCCGGGCCCAAGCCCAGCTGACCGACTGGGCCCGGCGGCACGACGTCAAGCTCACCCTGTTCCACGGGCGGGGCGGCGCGCTCGGGCGCGGGGGCGGGCCGGCGAACCGGGCGGTGCGCGGGCAGGCGCCGGGCTCGGTCGCCGGACGCTTCAAGGTCACCGAGCAGGGCGAGATGATCTTCGCGCGCTACCGCAGCGTCGCGCTGGCCTCGCGACACCTCGAGCAGGTCACGAACGCGGTGCTGGCGTCTTCGACGCCGTCGGCCGAGGCGGACGGTTTGAAGGATCGCGAGCGGTTCACGGCCCTCGCTGGCGAGATGGAGCGGGCCGCCCAGAAGGCGTACCGGGCACTGGTGGAGCAGCCGGGCTTCGCCGAGTTCTTCGCGCGGGCGACGCCAAGCGCGGAGATCGAACGGTTGGAGCTCGGCTCGCGACCAGATCACCGTTCACTGGGCACGGACCTCGCCTCCCTGCGAGCGATCCCCTGGGTGTTTGCGTGGGGTCAAAGCCGCTGCAATCTCCCCGGTTGGTACAGCCTCGGATCAGGCCTGGAGGCCGTTGCCCACGGACCGGGCGGGCTGGAGGAGCTGCAGGCGATGTACCGGGAGTGGCCCTTCTTCACATCGCTGATCGAGAACGCCGAGATGAGCCTGGTGAAGGCCGACTGGCTCATCGCCGAGCTGTACCTGCAGATGGGCAACCGCCCCGACCTGGCGGCGCAGATCGAGGAAGAGTTCAGACGCACCATCGAACTCGTGCTGGCGATTACGGGCCGGCCTCGGCTGCTCGACAACCGACCACTGCTGCGCCGTGCCGTCCAGCTGCGCAACCCCTACGTCGACGCGCTGTCGTACCTGCAGCTGCGCTACCTCCAGGAGCTGCGTGCCCGGCCGGCGGACGAGGACGAGGAAACCCTAGGCAGGATCGCCGAACTCGTCCTCGTGTCGGTGAACGGGGTGGCCGCTGGCCTCCAAAACACGGGGTAGGGCCGTTGGCCCGGACACTTCACATATACATGCCGCCGTTGACGGCGTAGATCTGGCCGGTGATGTACGCCGACTCCGGATCGGCGAGGAACTCGACGACCCTGGCAATCTCGTCGGCCTCGCCCAGCCGGCCCATGGGAATCTGCGCCAGAACCTTCTCCATGGCCTCCGCGGACACCGCCGCCACCATCTCGGTAGCGATGTACCCCGGGGTCACCACGTTCACGGTGATGCCCTTCCTCGCCGTCTCCAGCGCGAGGCTCTTCGTGAAGCCGAACAGTCCCGACTTCGCGGCGGCGTAGTTCGCCTGCCCGAAGTTCCCCTTCTCGCCGATCACCGAGCTGATGTTAATGATGCGCCCGTACTCGCGGTCGAGCATGTGCGCCAGGGCCTTGCGGGACAAGTAGAAGGCGCTGTTCAGGTCCACCTGAATGACGCGGTCCCAGTCCTCCGGCGTCATCTTGCGCATGGAGCGGTCGATGGTGATGCCCGCGTTGTTGACGAGCACGTCGAGCTGCCCATGTTGCTCGAGGCACTCGTCGATCACGCGCTCGCAGTCCTCGACCTTGCCGACGTTGCCCTGATGGATGCTGACGGCACCGTCCGCATACTGCTGCTGGAGGGCCTTCGCCGACTCGGCGTCCCGCGAGTAGCCGGCAGCAACCTTCAGGCCACGGTCGAGCAGCCGCTTGCTGATGGCGAGGCCGATGCCTCGAGACCCGCCCGTGACCAGGGCCACCTGACCCTGCATGTCTCCCATGACGACTCCCCTTGCCGTGGTCCGCGCTGATCGCTGGTACTGGGAACCTAGTGATCCCAGGCAAGGTCGGTCAATGCCCGAGTTGGCGGAGCGAGGTTCGCGCGTAGGACCGCGCACCTAGGATGCGCCTGACTGCGGCGGGGGGTTCAGACCCTCACTACGACGCCTAACCGGCTATGCGGCAGCGGGCTACGGGCGGTCGTCTCCGCGGCCCAGATGATCCTGCTCGGGGATGTCGACGCCGCGGTCGCCGGCGGTGGCCTACGGGCATGCCGGCGTCGAGCCTCGCTACATGGGGGTGGGGCCGGTGCCGGCGGTCCGGGTGGCCCTCAAGGGGCCGGGCTGTCGGTCGATGACATCGACGTGATCGAGGTCAATGAGGCATTCGCCGCGCAGGCCTTGGCGGTGATGCGCGACCTCAAGCTGCCTGAGGACAAGACCAATCCCAACGGCAGCCGGGGTGTCGCTCGGACATCCCATCGGCGCAACTGGCTGCATCTTGACGGTCAAGGCGCTGTACGAGCTCCATCGCATCCAGGGCCGCTACGCCCTCGTGACCATGTGCATCGGGGGCGGGCAGGGCATCGCCGCGATCTTCGAGCGGGAGCCCCCCGTGGTCTAGCGGTCGGGCAGGGCGCTCCGTCAGCCACGCGTCCCGTTGCCCAATGCGCCGCGGACAGCGGGAGGCGCGGGCATGGGTGCCGGGATCGGAGGCTCGAGGAGGCGCTCGGGCTGTGGCAGGGCGGTCAGCTCCGAGTGCCAGCAGGGGCGGCCGATACTGGGGTCGGACAGGTACTCGACCACGCTGCGGATCACGGTATCGGATAGCAGCATCGAGAGGTGGCCGATGTCCCGGACGCGGATGTTCACCGCCTGAAGGGTCGGATGAAGCAACTTCGCGCTCGCGGCCGGCACGACCCAGCCGTCGAGGTCGGAGTAGTACGAGATGTAGCGCACGTCGCTAGGTCGCGCGGTCGCCTCGAGCGTGCGCAGCAGCGACGAGCCGCAGACCATCTGCGCGGCGGCGGGGCCGATACCCCAGCGCGCCCCGTATGTGCCCTGGTGTGGTGATGCCAGCGTGATCACGGTGTCCACGTTGTCCTCGCCACCGAGCATCTGGACGTAGTACCGCGCCACCATCCCGCCCATCGAATGCCCTACGAGCATGCAGCGCTCGACCCCCGCTGCGGCGACGACGCGTTCGACCTCACCCGCCAGCAGGCCCGAGACCTCGTCGACGCCATGGGTGAACTGTGGATAGTCGAACGGGTGGACGTGACGGAAGCCGGCCTTCTTCAACGCCTGCCCCATCGCCAAGAAGCCGCTGGAGTTGTTGACGTAGCCATGCACGAGCACGACTGGCATGGAGGCCACCCGTGGGTCCAGGCGAGGCTGGATGTGGTCAAGCGCGCGCTCGGCACGCAAGCCCGATTGCAGCCACTCAACCGAGGGCGCCCCGGCGGCGTAGCTCACGGTGTGGACCATGGTGACGATGGCTTCGCAGGCGGCGCCGATGTACGTGCCTGGCCGACCTAACGCCCGCAGCACGGCCACTGCCTGCCGAGGGAATAGCGTCCCACCGTCGCCTTCGTCGTCCCGTGCCTGGGCCATGATGGGTTATTCCCTCTGCCGGCTTCTCCGCACCTTGCCACTGTATCGGAGCAACCACGCAACGGATTGAGAGCGCACGCACGAGTTGGGTCAAGATCATGCGTTTACCGCACGCTTACGTGGCGGTTCCCCACGCGACATATGCCCCATCGGCGTAGGCAGCCAGCGTCTCGACTCGCAGGGTTGGGACGAGGTCCGCGAGCTTGCTCCAGGGCCGATCGAAACCCTCGAAGGTGGTGACGTACGAGCGGTTCATTGCCCAGGTGGCCAAGTTCACCGGGAGCGCCCACCAATGTGCCCACTTTGCGCCGGCCGCGACCACTCGCCCGCCCGGCCGCAGGTGGGCAAGGACGTGCTCAAGCGCTGCGCTTGACCGCAAGATGTCGTGCGTAAGGCAGAACAACGCCGCATCCGCCTGCCCCGGGATCCGGGCATGCTCCACCGGGGCGTTGATGAGCTCGACGTTTCGCCAGCCATTTACGGTGACGCGCTCGGCCGCCCGTGCGAGCATTGCGGGACTGAGCTCGATGCCAATCAGGCGTCCGGTCGGCCCGATGCCGGCCTCCAGCCGGGAGAAGTTGAGGCCGGTGCCGCAGCCGGCATCGATGACGACCTCACCCGCAGCGGGTCGCAGGCGGCGGATGGCGGCGTCGCGCACGCCTTCGGCCACGAAGGTCGAGACGTCGTACACCGGTGCGTGGCGGTGGTAGCGGCGGACCGCTTCCCGCGGTCGCGCATGGCGCGCCGGCAAGAAGGCGGTGAGCCGTTCGGCCTCGCGGCCGACGAGCCGGCGCGCTCCCTCCGTCCAGGTCATCTCGTCCCCCCTGGCCGGCGCCGGTGTGCGCCGAGCGTAGCCCAGTCGAGCCCCGCTGGCTGCGTAAAACGTTCCTTTTTAAGCCTGTTTGGAATGCAGAGTGGCCTCCGGACTTTGGCGGCCCGGTTGCGCTACTTCTTCGACGACTCGTAGTACGGGTTCCGGCCGCTGGCGTGGTCCGTCACATCGACGACCCCTGCGATCTCGGGGACGGACTCGCGGATGGCCACCTCGATGCCCTGGCTCAGGGTCACGGTCGCCATCCCGCAGCCCTGGCACCCTCCACTGAGGCGCAGGTAGGCAACGTCATCCTCCACGGCGACCAGCTCCGCATGCCCGCCATGGGCGGCGATGCTCGGATTGATCTGCCGCTCGAGCACCTGCAGGACCCGCTGCGCGACGTCGCCGCTCAGGTCAGCGGGGGCACGGGTGCCGACGGCAGGGCTGGGACTATTGGGGTTGTCAAGGCGGATGCCGCCGTAGGTGACATCGCCCTCGAGGTATAGCGTGGCGCCACGGAGCGCATCGACGCTGCGCGCCGGGATGATGACCGCCAGGTCGTCGTGGTGCTGGATGACGTCTCCCGGCTCGGCGCTGTCGAGGTACTGCAGGGTCATCTCGTACGTATAGGCACCGCGGGCCACGCCGGTGACCTCGAGCCGGAGCGCCAGTCGCTCGGGCTCGGCGTCGCGGGAACGGATGTACAGGACCTTCTCACGGGCACCGTCGGTGACGGTGAGGACCGGCTGCACCGCGTGTTCCTCATCCCTGCTCATCTGTGGCCTCGCTTGTCCCGTCTTGGCTCACGCCCTTGCCCTCATGCCCGAGTCAGTGGCCGGCGTTGTCGCCATGATAGGGACATGGGTTCTCCCGACGTCCCCACGATTCTCTTGCTCCTGCCGACCTCGACCTACCGCGCGGAGGACTTCCTACGGGCTGCGGCGGCGCTAGGCGCCGAGGTCATCGTCGCCTCGGAGCGGCGCCAGGCGCTGGCGGGCCTCATGGGGGAACGGGCGTTACGAATCAACCTGAACACGCCCGAGGCCGCCGCCGATGCCATCGTCGATCTCGCGGGACGGCGGCCGCTGCACGGGGTCGTGGCGGTCGACGACCAGGGGGTGCTCACGGCGGCCCTGGCGGCCGAGCGGCTGGGACTGCCGCACAACCCACCCCGTGCGGTCGCCGCCACCCGGAACAAGGCGACGATGCGCCACGCGTTCGCGGCTGCACGTTTGCCGCAGCCGGCGTTCGTCGTAGCGGGCCCAGACGCCGACGTGGCTGCACTCGTCGTGGGGGTCGGCCTGCCCTGTGTCGTCAAGCCGCTGTCTCTGTCCGGCAGCCGCGGAGTCATCCGCGCAGACGACCAGGCCGCGGCGGTAGCGGCCGCCCGCCGAGTGCGGCGGATCCTCGCCGACGCCGGCGAGGACCCCGCGGGGTCGCTGCTGGTTGAGGCTTACGTACCCGGAGCGGAGGTCGCCGTCGAAGGGCTGTTGCGGGGCGGGCGCCTGGAGGTACTCGCGGTGTTCGACAAACCCGACCCGCTGGAGGGTCCGTACTTCGAGGAGACGTTGTACGTCACGCCGTCGCGCCTGCCACCCCACCGGCTGGCCGTCATCGAGCGCCTCACCGCCGACGCGGCGGCCGCGTTGGGGCTTCTCGAGGGACCCATCCACGCCGAGTTGCGAATTGACGGGGACGGCGCGGTCCTACTCGAGCTCGCAGCCCGCTCCATCGGGGGGCTGTGCTCCCGATCGCTACGCTTCGGCGCCGGAATGAGCCTTGAGGAGGTGATCCTGCGCCACGCGCTCGGCCTGCCGCTCCACAAGCTGACGCGTGAGCGAGCGGCCTCCGGGGTGATGATGCTTCCGATCCCCCGCGTGGGAACCCTGGTGGAAGTCGCCGGCCGGGATGCCGCCCGTGCGGTCCCCGGCGTGGCTGGGCTGGAGATCGCGATCGCACCCGGCCGCCCGGTCCGCCCCCTGCCCGAGGGTGACCGCTACCTCGGATTCCTGTTCGCCCGCGGGCAGACGCCTGCAGAGGTGGAGCGAACGTTGCGCGACGCCGCGGGCTGCCTCGAGGTCGTCATCACCTGATTCCACACGCTTGTGCGAGCAGATGCCGACGCCGACGTCCGGGAACGCACGCGCAACACGGCGCCACACCGTTGCCGATAATGTGCCGCCCGCCGCTCCTGGACAGTGACGCGGCCGCGCGCCGGTCCACTGCCCAGGGGCAGACCAGTCAGCTGCGGGTTGGCCTGGCGCGTCGGGCGTCGCGGGCGGCGGCCCGCTCGGCCTCGGCGGCGCCGAGCGGCTCGATCCCCTCGGTGTCCGCGTGCATGGCCCGAGCGATGCTCTCCCGAAGCTCGGGGTCCGGCGCCTCGGGGCTCCCCGACTCCGGAGCCTCTTGGCCCGCGGCCTCCTCGAGGTCGGCGGCCCCGAGTGGCTCGATGCCCTCGGTGTCCGCGTGCATGGCCCGCGCGATGCGCTCGCGCAGCTCGGGGTCTCCCCAGGTCCCGGATTCGGCTGTCGTGCTGCCCTGCGTGCTGCGCTGATCGTCCATCTCGCCCTCCGAACCGACGGTGCCAGTTCGTACCCTTCCCGCCTCGGTCGGACGCTACGCTCGTCGGTGAGGCGTGTCCTGCTTGGTTTCAACATACGAGGCGCTGTCGCTTCCCGTCGGCGCGCGTTGGCCCTTGCAGGTGACCGGTTGCTCCGCCAGCCAACAGCTCGTCAGCGCCTCGCCGCCGACGTCGCGGATCGTGACTAGCCAGCCCTGGTCGGTGCGCTCCATGGTGAAGAAGCCATGCGCGGCGATCGTCGTGCCGCCGGTCACGGTG
>WUUC01150565.1_pt1 | contig 13958 bp, 8 predicted proteins | sample 6278441 | NCBI WGS metagenome assembly WUUC01 (sample SAMN13675441, study PRJNA597444) | soil metagenome | isolation source: soil | place: USA: Washington | collected 2017-10
TCGAAGTGGTCACTGTATTTCCGGGACCCGTGTTGACGGTGACACCGGAACTTTTTATCAGTAACCAATAGCCAAGACCGGGTTCGATCAGCGAGGAGGCTGTGAGTTCAGTATTCGTGCCATTGTCATAATGTGAAAGCCTCCATGTTTTTTTGTTGATGGCACCGAGTTCGTTGAAAACAGAAGAGGCGCTCTTTGCAGTGAGCACGAGAGGTACAGCAACAATGCGATAATTGATCTGATCACTTCCGAATGCGTCGTAACCGATAGGCCCTCCATCGGAAGAAGAAGTTACAGCGATGCCGGTGTATTTTCCGTCTTCATTTGTTCCGCCCGTGCTGGTCGCGATAACCCTGTACTCAACTCCGAGTTCGCCCACAGCCGCGGGCTCGATCGAGGCCGAATAGACATTATTCGTTCCCTTGGTCATTACTTTTGGTGTTGGGGTTCCGCCACCTGAGATCGAACGATAAAGAAGTGTAACGGCAGTAACCTCGGATTCAGCATCGGTGACGGTTGCCGAAACGTTTACTTGTGCACCTGCTGCCGTAGCTCCAACGGGAATAAGCTGTATCAAGGGTTTGGTGATGTCGGGCGCACCGGTTGCCTGGGTCGCAGGGTTGCCGGTCGACCCACTGGCGTTATAATTGGTCAGCGTAGCCGTGCCATTAGATTCAAAAACCTGGACGTGATACGTGGTGCTGGCAGTGAGACCTGTTATCGTTACAGGGGTTGCAGTACCCACAACATAAGTGTTTGTTCCGATGTCGGCGGCACCAGTGGCTGATGGGTCGGCCGTGTAAACTGTACCATCGACCGGTGCATCTACGGCGGCGCCGGCTCTCACGACAACGACACGTGAACTACCATTTCCATTCGTGAAATTGATGGTCATCGAATTGTGTGTCACCGATGAGAATGTGATGCCGGTTGCTTGTGTAGTTGGCTCCAACGGGAAAGTGCTGCGAGAACGCGTAAGGGGAGTTACCGTCAGGTAATTATAGACCGAGGGGCCACCTTTGTACGAATAGATTGCAAAGAAAGCAGTTGTCGAAGGCGGAAGCCCATTAACGATAAAATCAGTTGCGGAGCCGACATGTACAACTTTGATGTCGTTACCTCCCACCTGGCCGATCACGCTATTCTTGAAATAGTTAACGCCATTGACCGGGTTAATATTCGGAGCCTGGTTCAATGACATGAGTGCGATATATCCATCGACACTAGCAGCCGCGTTAAAACTTATCGTCATTCCAGTAGTGGTGACATTGCTGTACGTGAAATTGGTTGGCTGTGCGCCGGGAGGAGCAGCTAATGCGTTGTTGCGAATAACCGATATCGTATTGGTGGTCACGTTTGCATTGTTGACAGTCACTACGTCGGGTTTTCCATCCAGGTCGAGGTCCGCGGGAAGCGCAGAGCCTGGTCCCACCCCGGATAAAAGGGTAACACTCGATGTAAAAGTAGAAGCATTGATCGTAGCGTTACCAGTGTTGCGGTAAACGTGAACGGAATTGGTGGCCCGACTGGATGTTACGAGGTCGAGTTTGCCATCACCTTCCATATCGGCGAGTGCGACGTTGTTTCCACTTGCCACAGTTATGTCGACTTTTGTTGCGAATGATGCAGCGGTGATCGCACCGGCCGTGCTGGTGTTTCGGAACAACGAGATCGTGGTTGGATTGGCTGCTACTGCGATGTCCGGCAAACGGTCGCCGTCGATATCGCCGATAGCAAAGCCATTGACAGCAGCGGTTGTAAAGTCGACTCTTGTTGCATACGCGGTGGGCGACAAAACCCCGGTCAGCGAATTGTACCTGTAGATCGATACATTTCCTCCGGCCTGGCCGATCACAATATCGGGTTGCCCGTTGTCGTCCATGTCGGCGACCCTGACACTGTTCGCTCCCGTATTTCCCCCGCTGAGATCGAACTTAGCGGCAAATGATGCTGATGTGAGTGGTCCGGTTGCGATGGCATTCCGGACGTTTTCGAAGACAGAAACCGGGGCGCCACTGAGGTTCGACACCACGATGTCGGGTTTTCCATCCATCTCCAGGTCGGCGATAGCGACATCGTAGGGGCCAGTACCAGCGGCCAGGTCGATCCGCGTGCCGAAGGTTGCGTCGGTAATAGATGTTGAGTTTGAGATATTCGGGAATATGGAAATTGAATTGGCACCATTGTTCGCCACGACGAGGTCGAGTTTACCATCGCTGTTCAGATCGCCAGCGGCCAACCCTACAGGGCCAGTGGGGGTAACGAAATTTACCCTCGCACCGAATGAGGTTGCTGAAAGACTTCCCGCTGTTGACTGGTTCGGAAATATTGATATGTTTCCGGATGTGTTATTAGCCACGATGATCTCAGGCTTTCCATCTCCATTGATGTCGGCTACGATAGTTCCCGTTGGATAGCCCCCGGTCGCTAAATCGCTATTAGGCTCGAAGGAAGTAGCCGTTATTGCCTGACCTCCCGGAAAGGAAGTAATGAACGGTTTGAACGAATAACCGGTGTGGTTATTGGCCGTCACAGTCACCTTGTTGTGGGGTGCTCCGGGTGGTACAGTGACAGTGAGTTTGGTAGGTGTAGCAGCGGTGACCGTCGCCTTCACAGGTCCAAAATAAACTGTGTTACCGGTGACATTCGGATTGAAGTTCGAACCCGTTATCTCAATGGATTTACCGACTGTCTCGACGTCGGGCGAAATGATCGGGACATACGGTGGCAAGGTTGCGGAGAGCAGGCCTCCAAAACCGGGATGCGAGCCTGTTGTCCCGTTGAAGGTATGGGTCGTGGTAATTGTATTGTTATCAATATCATACTCGAAAACAGTCCCGATACTATTTACGCCACCGTAAGCTGAAGTGCCGTACAACTTCCTGTTCGCCCCGATCGAAAGTGTTGAAATCGATCCGGCGTTTTCAGAAGTCAGGTCCAGCTTCTTCGTGAATATGTTGTTGGTGAAGTCGTATGTGTAAAGTGTTCCATAACCATGCGCGCCACCTTGAGGCGTCACTCCGTACAACAGGCCTTCGAACTCAACCAGGCCTCCTTCCTGCCCTGCTCCATCCGCGTTGGTAAATTGCACCACTGTCGTCATGCCATGGCCGACGGGGTCATACGAAAACAATGTACCCTGCCCGGCAGCGCCCCATGACGTGGTACCGTAAAGAAGACCGTTGGATGCAACGATCATGGCACCGACGGGCCACTTTCCGTTTGTATCCAGGAATTCAGTTGTTTTGGTAAACGTGTTAGCCACGTAGTCGAATTCGAAAATAGTACCGTAGCTTCCGGTGCCTCCATGCTTGGAAACACCGTATCCCACATTGTCTTTGAAGACCAATGAGGCGAACACATACTCCGCGTAGGCGGGGATAAAGTCCAGCTTTTTTGTAAAAGTGTTCGACCCGTACTCGTATTCGAATAGAATTCCCCTGCCGTTAGCACCACCACCGGTTGTTGTTCCGTAATATTTGCCATTGTTCGCAAGCACGAGAGACGCAGCCGGATTACTGCCTTTTGCAGTATAGTCATTGAAGTCGACCTTCATTATGTAGGAATTCATATATGGGTCGAATTCGTAGATCACGCCAGTACCAAATGTTCCGCCATCGCTCGTCACGCCCAGGAGCTTCCCGTTGGAAGCCTGTACCAGGGAATTTTCAGGCCATATTCCAGTTGGTGCGACCTTGAAGTCGATCTTCTTGGTGACTGTATTACCCACGGGATCGTATTCGAAGAGCGTACCGTTGTCGGCATATCCGCCGGCCGATGTCATTCCGTAGAGTTTTCCATTGGTTGCGAGGGCGAGGCTACTCTTGGGCGAATAGCCATGATCAAAGCCATTGAAGTCGAATCTTTTTGTTAATACTCCTGTCGCCGGTATAAACTCGAAGATCACACCCGAGTCGTTCGTGCCACCGACTTCGGTCGACGCATACATCTTGTCGTCAGCCATCCGGCAAAGGATGTTGAAACTACCTACACCATTGGTTCCAGTAAAGTCGACCTTCTTGGTAACAGCTCCCGTCGCCGGGTCAAGCTCGAAAAGCGTTCCCTTATTAGAGGTCCCACCGCTCGTCGTGCCACCGTAGAACTTCCCCGTTACTGAAGATTGAATTAATGAACCCACTGGCTTTCCACCTATCGTCGCTGCATCGAAGTCCTTCAGTTTCGTGAGCAGTCCGGTAGAGGTATTGAACTGAAATAATACGCCGCCATTGGTGGAGCTTTCATGTGCGCCGCCATCCACGGTCATGCCGTATAAGATGTTGCCCGCTCCTGGCGTGAGGTTACGCAGGGGAATTTTACCAGTATTAGTGCCATCGAAATGATGCATAACAGTGATCTGGTTGTTCGCCGGATCGAACTTGTAGAGTGTTCCAAATCCGTGATTCCCACCACCCGTCGTCAGCCCGTAAAGCTTATTGTCTGTGCCGACTACCATTCCACCGAAAGGGGCTGAGCCCGTGGCTGCCGAAAAATTCGCAAGCTTGGTGTATGTCGGTCCAGCGGGATCAAAGACATAGATCACACCTAAGAAGTTTGGACCTCCGGCGTGTGTGACTCCATATAATTTTGCGTTCAACAAACACAGCGAGCCTGTTGGATCGGCACCTTTCGTCGTAACAGCGTCGAAGTTGACCATTGTAGTGAAGGCGTTCGTGGCAGGATTGTACTGGAACAATGTGCCGTTGTCGGTAATGCCACCGTAGCGGGTTGTCCCATACATCATCCCGTTCGGCAGGGACAACAACTGGCTATAGTCGGCGAAGCGGCCCTGGTTAGTAACAGGACCAAAATTGTGGACCGTTGAAATCCCGGTGCCATCGACGTTCATTCGGTAGATCGTTCCACCACCTGCTGTGCCACCGTGACGTGTTGTCCCAAAGAACTGTCCAAAAGAAGATGCGGAGAACAGCGCTAATATGAATGTGAAAAGTAGAAACTTCTTGAACATAGAACGTTATTTAGGGCCGGGGGCATCTGGCAGATCGCTGTCTTCACTACCGGTACCAGGGGTGGTAGGTTTGTCTTTGGGCAGCACAATGATGATAATACCGGCGACAATTAACGGAGACACTTTCAACAACAGGGGGATCTTGGCCTTCACTTTGAAAGTACCGCTTTGAATGGTCTGGGTACCCGCAGTGAGCCGGACGTTGTATGCTCCCTTTTGCATATCGGATGGGACCTGCCATACAAATTCACCGGTGTTGGAAGTGCCAGCAGCTATTGTATTGACAACACTCCCATTCTGGATCACATCGAGTTTTACTTGCTGGCCTGCCGCGCCGCCGTTCCATTTAATTTGCGCTTCCTTTCCGCGGCGCACTGATCCTCCTTCGGCTGGCGCTACGAATGAATATGGTACTACGATCAGTTCACCACGCAGGCGAAAGGTGACATCGCCGTTGAATGTTCCCAGTTCGGCCGCAGCATTCCATTGGACCTGCCGGTTCAGTCCGCCGGAGACGTTCGGTCCGACATCGCCCAATACATTTTTAAGCGGCGAAATGTAGCTGTTGTGCGACCCGAAGATCTCTACATTGAATTTTTGATCCTGTTTGGATCCGGTGATATCATATAGGATGATAACCGTGCCGCCGGAAAAAGATGTCCGGACGTTTTCAAAACGTTGGGCGTGTGCCGTGATAGCACAAAAAAATACAAGGAACAAAATGCTCCTTGTTGTTATCCTCAGGATCATATGCACAATAACTGATACGTTCTAAAAAAGAACCAGGTAGAAAGGGGTCGGCGGGCCCTGGATTAAGCCCTCGCTTCGAAATTCTGCGTCAGACTAAAGATATGAACTTTAGCCCGAATTCTTGTGCCGCGTCAACTGGCGCGAGCACAAAAATCCTGGTGTCTGAGGGGGGATAAAATAACGGTCAGGCTGCCTGCACCTGCTGACCCAGGATCTTTACAAGCAACTCAGGCGTGTTCTTCGCCCCTACCTTAGCAAGCATATTCTTCCGGTGTGTTTGGACAGTGTAGAAACTAATACTCAGCCTCAGCGCTATCTCCTTGCTTGACAATCCGTCGGCTATCAACTGCAATACTTCCCTTTCCTTTGGCGTAATCATAACTCTGTATTATTTAAGTTGTTTAAAGTACTTGCACAGTGAAAGGAAACGACCCCAAAATTTAAACTCCTAAACCCAAACCGGGATCGCTTCCGTCAGCTTCTTAGTACCTGATATAGGGTAAGGTCACCCGACGGTTCGAAAGAAATTTGTTTACCTTGGTTGCCCTCAAAATGGGTTACCTAACGCTGCGTTATGGACAAAACATCGATGTCAGACGCCGAACTTCTTCACCTGGTACGGTCCGGTGACCCTAGTGGGTTGTCGTTCGTGTACGAAAAGTACCGGAAGGAATTCGTTAACTGGGTGCGTCACTTCAACCGTTGCGACCTTGACGATGCCTGTGAGTATTACCAGGGCACTATTGTGATTTTCTATGAGAACGTGATGAATGGAAAGCTCACCGAGCTCCAGAGCTCATTGAAAACTTACCTGTTTGGAATAGGCAAAAACCTTGTGAGACAGGAATACCGGAAAAGCAGACAGCGTCATTCAGTAAAAGCAGAATTCCTGATCCAGACACACCTGGCCAGTACGACCAACGAGATGTTATCTGAAGACAACATTCTGGCTCTCGTACACCGGTGCTTTGACCGGATTGGTGATCCCTGTAACCGGTTGCTTCAGCTTTTTTACTTCGATCAAAAAAGTATGGAAGAAATCTCTGCCGAACTGGGTTACAAAAACCCGGAAACGGCAAAAAACCAGAAATACAAGTGCATGGAACGTCTTCGAAAACTGGTGGCGGGAGAAAGGCCTGCCAATCATGCTTTAATGGGTGTTGAATAAAATATGAAGCATGGAGACACAAAGAGACCAGGAACTAATCCAGAAGTACGTCGACCGCAGCGCAAGCCCTGAAGAGGTAAAAGAAATTGAGAAGCGGATAGCTACCGAGCCTGAATTCAGAAAAATGCACGAAGAATATAAACGCCTTCCCGCAGGGATCCGATACCATTTCTTAAAGCAACGACTCGACCAGCTCAAAACTCTCGAGAAGGCATTGCCCCCGCATGACGAAGTATTTTTAATAGGAAGGTATGCCAACTGGAGAATCATACCTGCAATGGCAGCAGCAGTCGCAATCATAATTATCACTGTTCTCTTGTTCAGGGGAGACAGTAACTCTGAACTTTACGCCAAAAACTTCGAACCATATCCAAACGTTTTCGAACCAACTCAGCGTGGCGACGACGCTACAGACAGACGCGCATCCGCATTCTCGATGTACGAACAACGCAATTACGAGGGAGCGGCAGCATTGTTCGCTGAACTGTTATCAGAAAAGAAAGAACCTGAAATATTACTTCTCCTCGGCAACGCCAACATGGTCCTTGATCGCAATGAAGAAGCAAAGAATAACTTCCTGACGTTGATACGGGACTTCGATGGACTCGATGAACAAGCGAAATGGTTCCTTAGCCTGTGTTACCTGAAATCCGGCGACCGTGAAAAAGCGAAGCTTATCTGGGAAGAATTAGGTGATCCGAAGGTCACCTATTCCGACAAAGCCAAAAGACTTCTTGAAGAAGTAAAATAGACGTAAGTTCAATCTCAAACCCCAAATGATATGCAACCAAGAACTGGCAAGCAGTTAAAAGAGCCGTTTGACCCATCCAAACAGGAAGAAATCTTTTTCACAATGAAAGTTTACGCCACCAAGTCGGGTGGAAAATTAAAGACGCTGAAGTACAGCATAGACTTTCATCCTCCCTTCGAGGCGAATACGAACACGGTCGCGCCATTTGCATCACCTATTGTAGAAGGCAACGAAGATATTTTCAGAAAGATATTCAAGAACGTACAGGAGGTTTTCAAATTCATCTCGAATCCATTGAAGTACCCTGTGCCTGAGGGCAAGAAAGCCGAGAAGCCTGCGGCGTGGCGTTTGGAAGAACAGAAGGCGCTTGCAAAAGCTATCCAGGGATCGAAGGGTGCGATTAACCATATCACCTATGAACTCAATAGTCCCCCGGTGATGTCGGTGGGGGCGCTGTATTATTCGACGGGTAATGGGGATATGAAACCGCCGGCAGCAACAACCGAGTGAGACTAGTAGTAAGTAGCCAGTAGTAAGTAGTAAGTAGCAAGTAGTAAGGAGGGGCACGTACGAACTTTAAAGCCAGGATCCTTACTACTGGCTACTGGCTACTTACTACTATTCACTATTTCTTCCTCGTCTTAATAACCAACAAAGTTATTCCGGTTATCAGCACCACCATTGCCAGCACAAACCACCCCGTATGTAGCTCACCGGGTCTCACTACTTGTGCTTCACCATATGCCACCAGGGATCCCCAGAGTTTTGGATTTGCTGATACCTGGTCTGCAGATGCCAGGTAAGTTCGCTTGGCCAATGCAAGCGCTTCATCTATCGCCATACCTTCAAGAAGTTCGCTATAAAACGTGTCCATCAATTTTACCGAGACCTGGTCGTCAACCTTCCAAAGTCCCATAACTATATTACTACAACCCGCAAATGTAAAAGCATTCGCCATACTAAGCATACCTTCCCCCCGATAAGTTTTTCCAATACCCGACTCACACGAGCTCAATACCGCAAGTGACGCACGCAGGTTCATACCGTATAATTCATACCAGTACAAACGGCCATCTTCCGGGCCTTCTGCGTCTTTGAAATAGAGTGTTGCAGAGTAATCCTGGCCTGTATCGCCATTGCCATGAACAGCCAGGTGCAGCAGATCGTAGTTTCCAGCTTCGGATTTAAAATTTTTTTCAGTGACACCAGCACCGTACAGGAAAGTTCCTTCAGGAAATTTACCAGATAGTGTGAGGAGTTCAGTCTCGGCGCCCGCTATATCGGCCCTGGATGCCTCCTGACCATTGCCCGACCTCACATCGGAACGGCCGGTAAATCCAAAAGCGAGTAGCGACGGGTTTCGCGATGGGGCCTTACGCTCATTCGCAAAGTAGGATCCGGAAAAACTGTATGATATGATATGGTCGTTCAACAGGTATGCAAGACGGTTATACCCGGGATTTGATTCGGTCGTCGTTACAAGAATTTCGAAGGGCACCTGCATGAGAGGACCGTCGGGTACGATGACCAATCGTTTTTTGCCAGATAACAGTTCACTGAATGGTTTCACAAGAGTATTGTATATCCTGTTCGAGATGTCGGCAAAGGCCCTGACGTCTTCGGGGGAATACTGATTTGCGCTTAGGTTTAGCCGGCTTACAAGGTCTGTAATGGAGGACTCGACTTCGGCGGGTGAACCGAGGCGATAAAAGCCGGTGGTATCGCCAGTGATAACCATCGCGTAGATATTGTCGACACCCCAGAAGTAGTCGACGAACGCCGCATCGAGAAGTTTGGTCCTTGCTCTAAGGGCGTTAAGCTTAACAGGACTGTTCTCGTACTTGGTTTCCAGGTACGACGGGTAACGCGCGAGAATGACAGCTTCAACAGCAGCGATCTCCTTTGCATTACTTATAAGTGAGTCGCGGTCCGGGGCTTCATTGCGGATTGCAACCCGGTGTTGAATCTGGAGTGACTGCTGGCGAAGTTTCTGTAGCCTGGACAATAATGTGTCCTCCTTTCCGATGACTTTCTTTAACTCAGCCTCATTGAGTGCATCTGCCAGCGACTTTGACTTGCTGACTTCTATAAAGTGAAGCCTGTTGTCATCAAAGTCCTGATCATGTGAGTCCGTTGACTGGTGAAGTGCCGACAATGCATTCTCATAGAGGTCGTAATGAGCATCGATATAATTCCACTTCGCGTCTTCAGTCTCAAGTTCAATACGACCGAGCATCATCAATTTCTCGGCTGTTGCATAACAACTAATTGCAAGGTGTCTCACGTTCAACGAATCATGCGTCATTAACAATTTCGCTTTAGCAATAACCGCATCGTAGGCAAATGCCTTGAATTCGACTTGCGTAAGGTTTACCGGCTCACTGTTTTTTTCGAGGTCTTCAGTTGTCGTGGCTTGTAAAGATTCCTGATAGTATGTATAAGCTTTTTCGGAGTTCTTCTTATGGACGTAGTAATCACCGAAAGTTTTATACAACGCTGAAGCGGGGCCTCCCCTTTCAATGTTTAGTTTCTTTCTCAATTCATCTGCCTTCTGTAAATGCGAGTATGCCTTATCGAGCTCGTTTTGCTCAATATAGACCTCGGCAAGCAAGCGAACTGTGTATAATTGTATGGATCTGTCACTAACGCCGATCTTCTCGTAGATCGCTACGGCGTTGCTCAGCTTCTTCGCCGCTTCATCAAGATCTCCTTGCCGATAGTTGGTATCACCCCAACCATTATAAAATCCCGCAAGCGTCTCGTTATGTTTTCCTTTGTTGATAACATTATTCACGGCAACACCTTTCCGGTAATAGACCACCGCAGAGTCATACAAATGCATGTCGCGATAGATATTACCCATGATGGAATATGCCCGTTCCAAAAATGCACTATCGTCCAACTTCAAGCATCCATCCACAGCCTTCAGACACCAGGTGACGGCAGTTTCGTAATCGCGTTGCGAACGATTGGTGGTAGCGAGGTTGTAATAAAGCCTGGTGAGGTTCCTTATGTCTGATGATGGCGTCTTTGCAAGGATATACAAGGCCCGTTCATAGTTCTTTTCCGCTTCATCGAAGTTATACAGGTCGTATTTGTAGATGTCACCCAATGCATGGCATGCGTCGGCCTCGTTCTTGCCACCCGGCTCAATTCTTGCGTACAGCAACCTGGCCTTCTCCAGGAAAAGAATCGCGGTGTCGAGCTTATACTGTCTGCCAGCCTCTTTCCCGGCCTTATAATATCGGGCGGCGGTAGCTAACGAATCCTGCGTCTGACTAAATCCGGTTTGTATTGACGCGAAAAGAAAAATGGATAGGGAAATGCTCCGAAATGACACCGGAAAAGGTAACAAAAAATGGAGTTACCTGAAAAGAGGGAGGGAATCTAAACTGGCGAATGAAATCTCATTAAATCGAAGTAATTTTAATTATATGAAAACAGATAAAAAGGGGTCGGGAGTACGGAGTCAGGAGTCAGGAGTGTGGAATAAACTGGTGGTGTCGTTTGTCGCGATGTTTTTACTGGTCGTAGTTAACGTGGTGTGCATTGCACAAAGCCCTGCCCAATACCATGTGGTTCGGGTTGTCGGCGCGGTCGAAAGCCCTGTACTGAAACGGCTACTAAAGACCGGTGACGTCATCCAGTCGAAGGACCACCTGAAGTTTGGGAACAAGGAGTCGTATATTATAGTGAACAGTCCCCAGACCGGCCGGAAACGGATCTCCGGAGTGCCCGACAATACTCCACGGGAGTTCCTCCAGTTGCTTCAATCTTTCGTTCAACCGGAACTGAAGTCCACAGCATCGAGGAATATATCGTTGCAATACCTGGAGCAATTACAGAACTCTATGGCGTTTGATACTCTATTGGTCCTGGGCGATGCATTCATACCAGTGAATACAACCAAACTGACGCTTTCAAAGCCCGCCATCATCAGGGCGTGGCACTACGACAACAACAGAAAAATCCAGTACAACACGATTTCAGCCGAATCTGGTTTCAAGCTGGACAAAGCCAGCCTGTTTGGTGACAATTCCCCGGCACGAAAAGTCGTTGTCGAATACTTTGAAGATGAAAAGGAAGATCCTGTGTTCAGCCCGGGGCTTTTGCTCGGTTCGTTTGTTCCGATCTACCCGAACGAAGCCGCGTTGTCATCGGAGATCCGGGCACTTGTTGCCTCTACTGACAAGACGGGGTCGAAAGCTATCCTGACAGAAATCAATGCATATCTCCGCGATGTTTACGCTCCTGCACAGGTAGACAATCTTAAAGCCTGGCTTAAAGAACAGAAGATACTCGAATGATGTGGTTGCGTGAGCACTGGAAGACGATCTCACTCAGTGCGTTTCACGCGTTGTTACTTGCCTTTCTTACGTTGGTATGGATGAACCTCAGCTGGGAATTTGGCGATGAGGTGATCGTTTCACGCATCAACCAGATCGCACGCTACGAGATCATCAATCCCCGGGACAATGTCGTCGAGCAGTTTAAAAAAGACCTGCTGCTTGTCAACACATCGTACGATAAAACACTGATCGACTACGAGGATGATTATGGCGCAGGCAACAAACCCGTCACCGACCGAAGGAAGCTTGCGGATTTTTTCAATGTTGTAAATCAATCACAACAAAGTCCCTCCCTAGTGGTGATTGATATCATTTTCGATAACCCCTCCCCTGAGGACAGCCTGTTGAGCACCGAACTCAGGAAGGTTGACAAGCTTGTGATCTCTTCGCAGTTGGGCAAAGACGGCAAACCTGTGGCGCCCTGGCCCGGGTTGAACTTCGCGCTGGCACAATACGAAACCACGACGGGAACATTCCTCAAATACAATCTCATCAACGACACTGTTCATTACCTTCCAACCGCGATGTATTATGAAACGCAAGGAATAAAGTTCCGGGAATGGGCGGGCGTTGCAAGATCAGATCATGGGTGGTGGATGAATTCGTTTATCGTCGATCTTCCCGTGCGCAAGGCTCATATCGATAACGGCGAAGTACTCATATGGAATCTCGGCGAAGCCTTGTCATATCCCATTGAAGAAGTGAAGAACCTCGTCGCCAACAAGATCATTATCGTTGGTGATATCTACGAGTACGACATCCACCAGACGTTGCTTGGGCAACAACCGGGTCCATTAATCGTCGCCAATGCTTACCTGGGAATGTTACAGGGTATACCTCGCATCAAGTTGCTCGACGGTTTCCTGATATTCGTGTTGTACTTCATGTCGACCATGTATGTTCTTACATGGAGAAGACATAAAGAGAGACTGATGATCTTACCGGGACGATTGAAATTCGGAAAGTTTGCGATCAAGTATTTTACCTACATTCTTATATTCTCCCTCTACTCTATTTTTCTATATTTATTAACATCGAGACATTTTCAGCTCCTGATATTCGGTTTATATTTTAACTTATTCGAATACCTGGTGGACCGATACCGGCCGAAGGTTGCCGAACATACCCTTATCCCGGAAGTATCGAATGTGGACTAACTATCATTGCCATACCAATTTCTGCGACGGCAAAAAGAGTGTTGCCGAGGTTGTTTCAGAAGCAAATAAATTAGATGTTGTATCTCTTGGTATCTCGTCGCATGCGCCACTGCCCTTTCCGGCGAAGTGGTGCATGAAACCGGAGAAGCTTGATAGCTACCTGGCCGACATCGCTGACGCTAAATCGAAGACACCCGGGATGCAGATCTACTCCGGCCTGGAGGTCGACTACATTCCCGGTAAGATCTCGCCACATTCTTTCAAAGACAAACTCGACTACACGATCGGCTCGGTTCATTTTGTAGACCAGTTGCCCAACGGCGACGGATGGGAGATCGACAACACCTACGAGGTTTTCATGAACGGCCTGGTGACGATCTATGGCGGAAGTATCCGCGACGCAATCCATCGGTTTTTCTCACTCACACGAGAAATGGTGTTGAACGCAACGCCGGATGTGGTCGGTCACATGGACAAGATCAAAATGCACAACCGCGGCGATCACTTTTACATGGAAGATGAACCGTGGTACAAAGAAGAAGTCAGGCAGACATTGATCGCCATAGAAAAAGCCGGTTGTATTGTTGAGGTGAATACGCGTGGACTGTATCAAAGTCGCACCGACGAGCCTTATCCTTCTCCATGGATACTTTACCAGGTCCTGGAAAGAAATATCCCAATCACCCTGAGTTCAGATGCCCATCACCCCGACGACATGGTGAATAAGTTCCCGGAGGTTGCCGGCGAATTGTTGGCCCTTGGTTTCAAAAAATTGCGCATCTTGTTGGATGGAAGGTGGACAGATGTTGCCTTCAAC
>WUUC01163152.1_pt1 | contig 13958 bp, 17 predicted proteins | sample 6278441 | NCBI WGS metagenome assembly WUUC01 (sample SAMN13675441, study PRJNA597444) | soil metagenome | isolation source: soil | place: USA: Washington | collected 2017-10
CCTCGGGTGCCTCGGGATTCGAGGGTCCGGTGGGCTGGTCGCCCTCGGTCTGGGTCACTGGGTCTCCCATGATCAGAGTCGGCCGCTCAAGGCGAACGCCTTGAGTCCGTCCTCAATGGCGGCGGCCACGGAGCGACCACCGGAAAGGATCCTGCGTTGGGCGTCGCGGTAGGCGTCGTTCGGCGCGCTGAACTTGAGCTTGCGCCGCTCCTGGCCGTACTCCCGCAGCGGCGGCCGGCCGGCGGGCGGCACGGCGTCCTCGGGTGCCTTCGCGGCCTCCTGGAACAGCACGGTCCGCGCCACCGCGGCCAGGGTCTGCCCCTGGGCGTGGGCGCGATCCCTCGCTGCGTCGTAGACCTCGGCGAGGATGGCGACCTCGACCGGCTGCGGTGAGCGGGACACGTCTACCTCCTCGGGTGACGGATCGAGGGTTGACCCGGAGTCAGCCCCTGGCGTTGGGTATGTCATGAACGTCATGTTACCCCCTGCCTTGGGGGGACACAACCCAAGGGAGATGAATGAGTATCAAGATCGCCAGAGATCTGGTCTACGCCCGGAGCGGGCGTCTGTGCGAACGCTGCGGGCGGCAACGAGGAACGAACTGGCACCACCGCAAGGCGGCCGGCAGACTCTGGACCCCGGAGAACGGCCTCGACCTGTGCGGCTCCGGAACCACCGGTTGTCACGGGTGGGTCACCGGCAACCCGACTCTCGCCAAGCGGTACGGCTGGAGTGTCTCAAACTACGACCACCCGCGACTGGCGCCCGTGGTGGTGTGGCTCGAGTGGTGCTACCTCACGCCCGATGGCGACAAAGTGCTCATCCGTGACGTATCAAATCTGCCGGCCGTTGACGCCTGCGCGTTCCCGGACATGACACTGCCCTCGCGCAGAGGGGGAAGGCGCGAGGGCAGTGGACCCTTTCGACCGAATCGACATGGAGCCGACGCACCACCAGGGTAGCTCAGACCGGGCCGATGTCCTCGACCAGCAGTATCCGCGTGGTGTCGCCGGCCGCATACCGGATAGCCACCGGGTTGGCACCGGCACGAACCGCGGACGTGCCGACCTGGTAGACACCGTTCGAGGGCACGTCGAATGTGGCCACGATCGTGCATGGTGTCTGCACCGCCACCGTGTTGACGTTCTTGGCCGCCACGACGGTGCTCGACGTGCCGACCGAACCGCCGACCAGGCTCCGCCGGATGCGAAGTATCGGGAAGTTCGCACCAACTCCAAGGTTGGTGTCGTAGTTGAAATCCCAGGTCGCCTTGTAGCGGCGGCCGGCGCTGAGCGTTGCCGTCACCACTTCCATGATCGCCTCCGTGGTGACCGAGTCCACAGTGGTCCGCTTGTTCTCGCCCTTGTAGCCGAGTGGCCCAGAGGTGGGGGCGGGCGCGGTCTCGAGCGTGACCAAGCGAGCGCGCACGTCAGTCAGTTGCGAGGTGGCCGAGCCGGTCGTCACGTTCGCCCCAGTGCCCACGCCGGTACCGAACCGATCAGCGAGGCGCTGATTGCCGATCCCGCCGGGCGCGGTGACCGTGTCGGTGGTGCGCGACTCGAGGGTGGCCAGGCGTGTGCTCGCTGAATTCCCGGACACCACCGGGCCGAGCCGGGCGTCCAGATCGATGATGTTTGCAACGACCTTGTTGTACTCGGCGGACGATGCCGGCTGCCCGAATACCGCCGGGGCCATTCCTACGATCGCCATCACGCACTCCAAATCAGGGTTTCGCCCCACCGGCCGTACTGCTCGGAGTCCCACAGTCCGATGTACGAGGGGCGGATGAGTTCGACCGCCAACTGGTCCACCAGTCCGACGGCTCTCCCCGCGGATCGGCGATACCCGACCACCTGCATGCGAAGTTCCTCGCCCAGGCCGTTGGGGTCTTGCCCAAGAAGAGTGTCGCCGAGCTGGAGTCGCGGGTCGCCGCGCATCGTGATGGCGTCGGTCGTGGGGATGGCCTTGACCGTTCGAGGAAGCAGGAAGTCGAGCAGGCTTGTTACCACATCAGGTTGCCACTGCACCCAGTCGCCCGACAGCGGGAGGTTGCGTTCGCTGTGCTTCGTGATGCTCGCCTTGTCCCGGGCGATGGTGATCACGTTCGGGTTGTTGGTGATCAGAGTCCCCAGTACGCGGAGTGCCGCACTGTTGTCACCTGTTCCGGTGGCGAACCGCGCCGGCTCGGCATACCCGTTGTACGCCTTGATGACCAGGTTCCCGTTGGAGTCCAGTCGACATGTAATGTCCACTCCGGACGTGAAGTGGTTGCGTTCCGCCCAGACACCGGCCACGAGGAACTGGACCACATACCCCTCAACATCCCCGTTCGGGTCCCACTGGTTCGGCACGTTCGTGTCTGTGACGGTCGCGAATCGGGGAATCCGCCAGGGCGACACCTGGGAGATGTCGTTGCGGTACACCATCAGTTCGGCCGTACCGCCTCCGCCGGGAACGTACAGTTCGTCGATGCTCTGCGCGGTGTAGACCACAGAGCGGCTGGCGACAATCCACTTCGCGTCGGCCGTCAACACATTGCGCACCGAATCCAGTGAACTGGTCACACCGAGCCCGCTCTCGATATCACTCAGGTTGACCGTTCGTACGATGGTGTCCTGGAGCGCGAGGATGGTTTCCCTGTTCCAGAACCGAAAAACGCCGGTCTCATCGAAAAACGCGGCCCCAAGTTCGGCCCCAGTCACCGCGCCGATGACCTCCCACGCGTCGGCCATCTTCTCGATGGGAACGCTCGTCAGGCGATTGAGTCCGCGGTCGAGCACGGCGGGGTATTCGGCCGCCTGGCGCATCTGCTTCTTCACGAACGCGTCGGCGGGGTCGCTTGTGCTGGTGTTCCGAATCGTCCAGTACACGTCACTGATGCTTGCCTTGCGGCGCACCACGATCAGTCCCTTGACATAGTCGGCAGGCTGAGTGAATGGATCGGGTCCGTCCGCCCAGTGCGCCCACGTATCCCATCCGGTGTCCACGTAGGATGGTCCACTCACGAGCACGCCGTTGATGAACAGCGCGAACTTCGCGGTCGGGTAGAAGTCGCACACCACGTCGATCTCGACGTGGCTCCCCCCAGGGATGGCGTACCAGGGCGTCACCGCGCCTGTTCCGGTTTCGCGCTGACGCACCTCCGCGCGCACGCTTCCCGTGTTGATCACGATGCGCAGATACTGCATCCAGCCCGTGTAGATGTCCAGCGGCGCGTACTGCGGCGCGCTCCAGGGGTAGAGGTGGTTCGAGTCCGCGTCGGGGTCGTCCACCGCGTCAAGAGTAAACCCGAAGTAGTAAGAACTCTCGGTCAAGAAGTCGCTGCGGTTCCTTGCCCAGTAACGACTTTCGTTGGCTGACCACGGTCCGTCGGTCGTTTCCCCGGTGGCGTCGTCCTCCATGCCATTGAACGCCATCGGCCGGGACAGGGGAGCCGTGGCATCCAGATGATATTGGCCGCTACGGCTGAACATCGGCTTGCCGACGCCCTCAGACTGGGGGAACCCCTGCGAGCGGGCATTGTCGAGCTGGCCGACGTTCGGGGCGTAAGACCCGTTGCCGGACAAGAAGAACTGAGTGCCGATGTCCTCGGCTTCCTCCCCCCAACTGAGCGTGCCCTTCTCGCGGTCGTACAGCCACCGGTAGGGGCTCGGTGATGTGTTGCCATGACGAAGGCAATGGTCGATTACCCACTGCGACTCGCACAACTGGGCAAGGGTCCAGCCGCGATCGATGTGGTAGCTCGAGATCGCCCACTTGGGGAATGTCACCGGCACTCGAAGCTGCTCGGCGCGGTCCAGCGCGGTGAGCAGCACCTCGGCCTGCTCGGTGCTCGGCGAGACGTTTCGCACGGTGCCGGTGAACTGGTCGTACCAGATCGCCCCTACCGCCGTCTGGATGCCGATCCGGAACGTGATCGGACATCCCTCTAGTTCCTTGCCGTACAACGGAGAGAACCCGTTGTACTGGCTGAACACCCCGACCATCGGTAGTCCGTTGTGGTGGCCGGAAAGGGTGACGCTCAGCTCGGCCGCCGCCTGACCCTCAACAAGGAATACCTCGCTCGGCACCGTGCCGGCGAGGTTGCGACTCACAGTGGCTACCTCGACGTACGGGCTCAGGTCTGACATGGGGTGATCGAAGTCGCCATCGTTGTTCCAGTCGGCTAATACTTCGACGAGCGGGTAGCGCTTGCCGCCACGCTGCTCGAGCGCGGCGGCCGCTGGCACCCCACCGTGGTTTTGCAACCTACACCTCCACAATGGTGAGCTTGCTGTCTACGTAGTTCCCCAGTTTCCTGCGGTCCATTGGGGCCGATTTGACCATGACTCTTGGGATGCCGACGCCCATCACCCAAGGGGTCGGCGTGTCGCCCTGCTCGAGCTGCAACGCGGTGACGATGGATGTCTGCGCGCCCGGGTGGCGCAGCAGCGGGCGCACGGCGGCAACACCGGCCGGCACGACATAGGTGGAGTAGCGACGCGGCGGCGTGCCGGCGATAACCGTGGTCGAGCCGGCCGGCGCAAGCGGAGTCAGGCTGGCGGTAAACGGTGTGAACTCAAGTCCGGGGGTACCGGCATCCAACAGGTACGCCGAGAACACCAGGTGCTCGCCTTCCTGCACGGGGATGATGTCGCCCACCTGGCAGGTGGCGCCGATCGTTGTCACCCATTGCCAGGCGTTGCTAGGGCCGGGCGTCTCGACGTTCGCACCGTCGAGTACGCCTGGAAGCAGTAGCTCAGTATTGGCCACCACGGTCTTGATGCCGGAGGTGACGACGAACGGGTCGTCGTAGGCCCAGGCCGAGCGGGCGCTCGAAGCAGCGGCGGACATGCGGTTAATCCGCTGCTCGTCCAGCATGTACAGAGTCGGGCCGAGTGCGCCACGGAAGGCCATCTCGAACCAGGACAGCGCGCGGGCATCGAGGCCGTCCATGTCGATCTGGAACTCCTGCTTGTAACCGAACACATCCTTGGTGCGCGTGCCGTCGATAGTCTGGCGCTCCACGCCCACCTCTCCTGGATCGACAGAGAATCCGCGCTCAGGTGAGTCGACCACCATCATGCGGCCGAGCGGACCGAACCGAAAGCGCCCCACCGCACTACCTCCTCGCGTCCTGCTTGTTGACCCGGTTGACTCGGCTCGTAACTTCGCGGTCGGACAAAACCACCCGCACCTGCTCCATGCCAGCAGCCACCGCCTCGGTGATCTCCTCCGGCGTGACCGGCAACGCGGCGCCATCCCCGCCCGTCGGGGGCGCCAGTGACGACGGAGCCAGCGCGGCCGAGATCCCGTTGTCCGCGCGCGGGTCAAGCGCCACGGTGGGCACCACAGACACCACGGCGGTGTTGGCCATGGACTTTGCCGCCGCTGCGACGAGGGGGGTGATGTTACGCAGGCCAACGATCAGGCCTCGGCCCACGTCGACCCCAATCTTGGCGAACACCTTGGATGGCGAGCCGATACCCAGGAAGCTAGTTACGCTGTCGATGGCGTCGGAGACCATGTTCTTGAAGAAGTTAACCACGGCACCGGCCATTGACTTGAGCCCGTTGATCAGGCCGCGAATGATGTCCTTTCCGGCATTCACTAGCCATGATCCGACATTGCCCAGGGCTGACAGGATGTTTCCTGGCAAGGACACAAAGAAGTCGATAACACCGCCAAGCGCGTCGCCCACGCCATTGAGAACGAAATTCATGGCGCTGCCGACGGTGTTCTTAACAAACTCGAATGCGGTCGAAATGGCGCTCTGAACCGCTCCGGCGGCGGTACTGACGACGCCAGTGATCATGTCCCAGGTTTGGCTGATCTGGTCGCCGAGCCAGATGATGCTGGCTACGATGGCCTTAACCACAGCCTCGATCGCCACGTAGACGCCCTGGAAGATCCATGCCAGGAGTTGAATGACCGGCATGAAGACTGCCAGCAAGAACTGCACAATTCCCGAGAATACGGGGATGATGGTGACCATCATCGATACCCACGACTCGATGACAGGCATGAGCATTTCGATGATCTGAATGAACTGCGGCATCAGGTCCGTCACCATTTGAATGAGTGGCGGAATGAGTGGCAGTAGAGCGACTACTAATTCCAGGAACAGCGGAATCAACGGGGTCATGGCCTCGATAAGGAGCACCATCGCCTCGGCGATATCCTGGATGACAGGAGTCAGTTCGGGCATGATCTCGGCCAACGCCTCGGCGAAGGCGTCGAACACCGGACCCAGCGCCTCGAGGAGGGTCGCGAAGGCCTTGGCCAGGGCCTCGATCAGCGGCGCCATGGAGTCGAGGGCACGGCCGATGGCCTCGAGCAGCGGCCCCAGGACCGGCGCGATGACCTCGGCGATCTTGGCCAGGATCGGCGCCAGGCTGTTCGCGAAGATCTCGGCGAGCGTCTGGACCACCGGCATGAGCGCTTCAATGATCCGCCGCATAGAGTCGAAGAACGAGACCAGCGCGGTCTGCCCACGAACGCTGTTCGTCCAATCCGCGAATCTCTGGGTGATCGACTCGATGTTCGCGAGCAAGCCGCCGCCGGCCGTGTTGGCGGCGCGCATGACCCCGCCGAGCCCCTCGAAGACGTTGCCCGCGATCCGGCCGAGCGTCTTCACCGCCTCGATGGCTCGTTCGAAGAACGCGGCCAGCTCGCCGCTCGCGGCCATGGCGCGGATCTTGTCGCCGAACTGTTGTGCGAATCCGCCCAGGCCCTCGGTCAGCTGCGGGAGGAAGGTCGAGCCAACGCTGGTCACGTCCAGGATGGCGCCGATGATCGGCTGGATGGCCGGCACCATGTTCGAGAACGCCTGTTTGAGGTTGCCGACAATCGTGTTCGTGCCCTCGAGCGCCCGGCCGGACATCGCGAAGTTGATGGCCTCGCGAGCCATGCCGTTCAGACTGTCGGCCAGTCCGCCGAACAGGTCGTTGGCGACCGGGAGGTAACGCTCGGCGAGACCCTGGATGGACTCGGACAGGCCGGCGAACGCCCGCTCCTGGACATTGAGTCGCATCCCGTCGAACGCTGGCTTGACCTTCGAGACCTCCTTGACGAACGCCGCAGCGGACGGAGCCAGACCCTTGAGCGCCTGCTCCATGGCCGCAGCGTCGCCGGACGCCATCGCCTTGAACGCTTCACCCATCCCCTGTGTGGCGAGCTTGACCGTAGCCGTGACCGCGAGATAGCCGGCGAACGCAGCCGGAAGGAGGCCGGCCACGCCGGAGGCTTGCGCCAGAGCCCCGATGAGCGCACCGACCGAGAGGAACAGGGAGGTCACTCCGGCGATGGCGGCGCCGGCCGCGGTGCCGATCAGCGCGAGCTTGAGCCCGCTCGTGACCGCCGAGCCGAACCCGCCGACCAGTCCGCCGATGAGCCCATGCAGGCCCCTGAGCGTCCTGGAGAATGAGCCGTTGAGCCGGTCGTTCGCCTCGGCGAGATTGTCCGTGTCCTTGGTGACCGCGACAGTGACTGGCCGCATCTTCTCGCGGATGCGGGCCTGACGCTCCTCGGCGGACGCGATCCTGTCGAGCGCCACTCTGGCCTCGAGCGTGGCCCGCGCGTACGCCTTTTCTGCCTCGGTGACCTGCTCGGTAGTGGCCCGCTTGTTCTTGCGGATCTTCGTTAACGCGTCCTCGGCGGCCTTGGCTTTCCTCTGGGCCTCGGACGACGCGTCGTGCGCCTTGGCGAGATCCAGCTCACCCCTGGTGAGGTCCCGCTGGAGCTGAGTCAAGGCGTTCTTGTCGGGGACCTTGATCGAACTCAGCGCATGGTTGACATCCTTCTGGATGATGCGCCTCAGGTCCTTGGTGATCGCCCCGATGCGGAGGGAGGCGCTCCCGATGATCTGCACGGCAGCGCCTCCCCTCCTACTGTTCCGCGTCGCGGAACTTCGTCTCGGCCGGGGTCTTGATCTGGTGCTCGGGCAGCTGCCCCCAGGTCTCCCGCGCGCCCACCGGGTCAGCCAGTACAGCGTTGATCACGAACTGATCGTTGAGCTTGCCCAGTACCTCGTGTGGCGCAGCCGCCAGGGTGGCATGGATGATGTCCACCCACGCGTCCAGCGGCATCCGCGTATCGGCGCCGTGAAGAGCCATCTGCCCGCGGATCCACGGGCCGTAGAGGGTGTGACGGGTCGTAGACGCGATGGCTACGACCCGTCCGTAGGGAGCCCCGTCGACTCGGCGATCAGGTCCTTGGTGATGCCGCCCAGCGCCTCGAGCTGAGCGGTCACATCCTCGTCGGCGACGAGGGCCTCCCACCGTCGTCGACTCGAGCCAGCGGCGTAGTCGGTCCACTTGATGGCCTGGTCCATCGGGTGGAGCTTGCCATCCGGCCCGCGGAACTTGGGCTCGTACCTGGCTCCGGCGTTCTTCGGTTTCGGCAGGGGCGTGGGGCTCCACTGAACCGGCACGCCATCGGAGTTATCGAGGGTCTTGCCGATGAGCTTGGTGACGAGCCGCAGCATGACGCCGGCCTGGTCCTCGTCGAGGTTCATGAACCGAGCGGCCAGGAGGGTGTCAACCTTGCGCACCGCGGTGAACTCGTGCACCTCCTCCTCGTCGTACCGGAGCACCTCGAGCTCGAACGGGACGGGCTTGTCCAGCCGCTGTGCCGCCTTGGCGCCGCCGCCGTACCGCTTGCCTGCCATGGTGTTCTCCTTGTGTCGTAACAGGTATGTCAGTCCCATGTAGATCGCAATGATGTAGATCGTGAGCTTTGATTGCCTCGAGCCGCCCGTGCCAATCCGTGAGGAATGCGATCTCCCTCGGGCTCACGTGAACCACGTCTTCCCGCAACCGCCTTGCTTCTCGTCGCACCAGAACATCTTGGCCTTGCCGGTCTCGATGATCTGCTGCTTGATCCAGGACACCGCCGGCCGGGTGTTCGCCGGATTGCCCCCGTGGTCATGGTGGAAGCACTGCTTGCGGCGCCGCCTGCGCTCCCACCACGTTGGCCGCTGCGGTTCCCCCGTCTCGCCGATCCACTCGTTCATCGCAGCGTCACCCGCCGACGTGCGCGGGTACGGGACAGAACCAGGGAGCCTCGGCCGCGGATGTAGATCTCACGCCACGGCCACGAGCCGGCCCGTCCGCCAGAGCGAAACTCGAGCCATCCGCGCGCGTACTTGGTGCCGTGATACGGCTTCCAGTCAAGCCGGCGACCGAACGGGAGGCGCATCATCGCAGGGCCACCGGAAGTGCGTCCAGCATGAAGTTGTTGGGCGTCGTGCCCGGATGCCGCACCACCTTGGCGAACCGCACCTCGCCCCCCTGCATGTACCGCAGGTGCGCGTTGGGGCGGTTCTGGATTGCCCGGATGAGGTGAGGTGGCGTGCCGTGCAGGATGTAGCCCAGGTAATCGGTCATGCCGTCCTTGCCCACGATCACGTCGATGTGCGGCCCGGCGACCGTGCGGCCCGGGTTCTTCCGGATGGTCGACACCAGCAGACTTGTGCGCTTCGGAGCGCCGCGGATCAGCGCGCCTTGCACAGCGGTCGCCCGCCGGTCGAGGTCCGGCTCGACCTCCGACTCCTCGACCTTCCGAACGTCGGAGTTGGTGATCTTGATGTTCCCCATCTGCACGGTGAAGTTCACAGCGCCCCCATAGCCGTCACGGTAATCAGTGCCTCGTATCCGTGGTAGCCACCCTGTGGGCCGAGCGAGGCCACCTGGCCTGCGTTGATCGTCCCACCGATGGGAAGCCACTCGCGCGGTACGGAGATCGCGGTCGCGGCCATCGACACGAAACACTGGCTCAGGAGCCCCGCGTCCACCAGGCCCCACGCGCCTGCGGCGTTCAATGTCTCGGCCGGCGGGGCGTTGCCGTCCTCGTCCATCTCTGGCGTGCAGCGGATGACCTGCACGCTCCAGGTGGCGAATCGGGGGAGCCCGACCCCGGCCATCGCGCCGAGCTGCGGTGCGACGTTGACCTGACCCGCGGCCGAGCCGGTCGTCACGTTCGCCAGTGCGACCATCACCTGGTCACAGTCCCAGGCGATCTGCCCTGGTGCACCGGGGGCGATGACTCGCCGGTCGGGCAGATCCACGCCGTTGGCCGCGTAAAACGCCACGACCTCTGCGAGCAGACCCTCAGCCTGCGGGCGCAGGAGTAATGGCCCGGATGGCGCGCTCATGGCGTGGCCTTCGGTGCGTTACGCGGAATCGGCGACCGGCGCTTGCGTGGTGCCGCGCGGCGGCGCGTCTTCGGTGGCACGTTCTGCGCTGGCGCCGCTTTCGCTGACTCGACGGTCGGTTCCACCGCCTGGGGTGCCGCGGCCGGCACGGGCGGAATGTGAGGGCTGTAGGGGTCGTGCGGCCTGGACAGTGACATGGACCGGAGAGTATCGCTTCCGACCCCTGGAAACGCGGGGTCGCTAACCGAGAGTCGCCGTAGGAACGTCCGGCGACCACACCGAGCCGCGCTCGGCGAGGCCCTTCGGGTTGACGCTGGCCAGCCACTGGTCGATGTCCGGGATGCCGAGCTTGCCGCGCTGGAGAAAGGTCTGCGGGTCGAGCAAGGTCATCGACACGCCTTGACGCGTGACAGACACGACTCGCTTGGGCAGCCGACAGGAGGAGTCGCCCACCTCAGCCTTGCCCAGCTCGAGCGCCAGCATGACCGCGGCGCGCTTCCCGCCAGCAGGAGGTGCCTTGCCCCACAGGTACTCGATCACCACGTCGGCCGCGGCGCAGTCCTGCCAGCCGCGCCCGTCGGTGCGGTGCAACCACGCTCCGGTGTGGCGCCAGGATGTGAACGCCACACCGCCAACCGTCACCGACAGGACTTCGGTCACCTCGTCATGCGGGAGCTTGACCGCGCGCTGGCTGGCACTCGGCGAGCGTGAGATCAACGCGGGGAAGAAGTAGCCGGCCACCGGGGCTCCACCCGGCCACCAGCCGCAGCACCGATCGTTCTCGACGTAGAGGGTGGCGGTGGCCTCGCACGAGCCGTCCCCGCTCCAGCGGCGGCCGGACAGCGCCCACAGGATCTCTGTGGCCACGAGCAGTAGCTCGCCCCACCGCTCGTCGCCCAGGTCCGGCTTGTCATCCGGCAGATCCTCGAGCGTGGCCCATGCCGAGCACACCTGACTCGAGGCCGGCTCGCCTGGCGTAGTCACGTCGGCCCCTGGGGCATCAAGATGACGCCGCGGGCGGCATCAAGACTTCGCTCGGCCGCCGCCAGTTCGCGGCGAACCGTCGCCCTGTCCGCTGCCTCAAGACTCTCCCGCTCGAGTAAGCCGCGCAGATGAGCGATGACCGCATTCGTGGCGCTCATCGCGTGAACGGGTCGTGCGGCTTGGCGACGGACCGGGTCATGGCCGAGAACGCCTCGACGAAATGCACGCGAGCGACCTCAAGCCAGGCGTCGTCGGTGTCACGACTGTTGGCCACCAGCGCCCAGACCTCGCCGATGCTCTGCTCGTGCGCCTTGATGGCGTTGATCATGTCGATCTCGCCGGGGGTCAGTTCCCGGTATCCGGTGATCGCCCGCATGTCAGCCATGGGTTTTCTCCTACATCCGCCGGAACATCCCGATGCCGATCCAGTAGGTCGCGACGATGCCGCCGAGCAGCGCTGAGCCGACCCCGACGAGCGCGACGCCCCACCACGGCATTACGGGCCTGCCTCGATCTCGATGAACCGGCGGGTCAGGTCGGGGAGTGTGGGAACGCGGCAGTACTGCCACACGCGGTCGCTCGGGTACTCCCAGTCGTCCTCGGGACCGGAGCCCCACCCGCTGTTCTGCTCGCTGTACCCCTCGAACTCGGGCACCATCGCGGCGTCGGCGGCCAGGCTCCACGTGCCAGCCGGGACCAGCGTGCACTTAGGCAGCACCCAGTGGATGTAGGGCAGTGCGGCGGCGAAGCTCGAGCCCTGCACCGCGCGGGACCAGAACTCCAGCGAGATGCCGTTCGGGTTCTGCTGGACGTTCGCCAGCGGCGCCCGGTAGCCGATCGGCGCGGGGGTCGGGTCGGTCGAGAGGATCATGTCTCCGCCCAGGAAGAACTGCTTGAGCACTGGGTCGGGCTGGCAGATCTGGAACCCGCCGATGGAGCCGCGCATGACCGACGCGGGCGCCTGGTAGGACACGCACGCGACACCCGAGCCGTTGAGCTGAGTCACCTGCTCGGTCTCGTTGTAGGTCAGGCCGATGTCGGTCTTGACCAAGGCGTCGGTGATGTAGGAGGACGCGACGCCAACCAGGGGGCTCCCGTCCGTGGCGAGCTTGGTCGCCCGTACGGCGAGGGCGAACAGGGAGCCGGCACCATCGTAGGGCGCAGGTGCAGTCATGATCTTGTCCTTACGGTCCGGTTACCTGAATGGCGTTGTGGGCACAGGCGTCGAACGTGGCCGCGAACATCCGGGACGCCCACACGTGCCGGCTGTTCGTACGACGGTCCACAGTGGATGCGGCAGCGAGTTCCGTCTGAACTGGGCCAAGCCGCACGGCGACCGGCCCCGTGGCGAACATCCACCCGTCGCCCGTGCCATCCGGTCCAGTCCCCGGGTAGCCCGCGTCGCCGATCACCACGGCGCCCGTCTTCGTGCGCAACTCGTTGCCCACCCGCTCGAGTCGGTCCGCCACCAGGCCCACAACAGCCGGCGAGGCATGGATGAACACGCGCCCACCCCTCGTGTCCTCCCCCGTGGCTGCCTCGAGCGTCGCCACCGCGGCCCATGGGTCGGTCGTGGCGGGCAGCACGTTGGCGCCCGCGCTCGCCAGGTGACCGTTCACCTGGGCGGCACCCGCTGGCGAGTCGTACGGGTCGAGCTTGGACAGGTCGCCCGTCCACAGCTCTCGCGCGATCACGAACGACGCGATGGCCTCGGCCATGCGGCGCACACGGTCATCGTCGAATCGGCCGGACATCGTCGAGCACTCGTCGAGCACCCGGTATGCGACAGGCACGTGGTAGTGGATCTCGCCCCCGCTGGACGGCGGCCCCTCGGTCTGCTCAGCGCACGGGTTGAACCCCTGATAGTCCGGGCAGGACTCGGAGCGCCACGCGAAGCCGTCCATCCATCGCTCGTTATCTCCAGGACGCACGGCGGACGCCAGTAGGTTCGCCATGTTCTGCGGCGGCCCCGCTGGTGACGCGACCTCAGTGAACAGCACCCCGACTCACCTCCCTGCCGAGTGGCCCGCGCCCGGTTCGGGCTACGGGCGCGGGCCGTTGGCTCACGGGACGACGACAGGCAGTGTCGGGTCGATGGCGTGCGGGTCGATGGTGCCGCTCGACGCGCCGGACGGAACGATCGGCAGCCGCAGGCGCAGTGACTCCTTGCCCACGAACGCCACGCCCTCGAACGTCTCGACGAACGTCTGGTAGCGGTTGCGCAGGTTGAGGTTGGAGTCGCGCACCAGGCCCAGGTCGAGCGTGCCGCCGTCCAGGAACAGCCAGTCGCCCTCGCGATAGAGCAGTGCGTCGATCGACGTGGGGTAGGCCGGCACGGTTCCGCCCGCGGCGAGGTCGGCGTAGTTCTGCGAGGGGAACACGACGGTGTTCTGCGTGCCGCCGTTGAGTCCGTCCAGGTGCCAGGTCACGTTGACGCCACGAGTACGGAACCAGGACTCGAGTGTCGCCTTGGCGATGCCGAACAGCTCGCCCGGCGAGGCGTTGCTCATCTGCATGGCGAGGTCGCTCATCAGCATCTCGATGACGAACCGCGGCATGATCGTGCGCAGCGGCACCATGTCGTTGAGGCGGTGGCGGTTCCGGTAGTAGGCGATGAACCGGTCGTAGTTGAGCAGGATGTCACGCACGGCGCCGAGCTGGTGGATGCCGTTCACGGCCTTGGAGCCGGCGGCCAGGCGAGACAGGAGCTGGTTCTCGGCGAACCGCGCCCACGCCACCTGCGCCGAGTCGTTGGTGGCCGACACCCATTCGGTGTCGAATCGAGCCGACATGTTCGCGAACTCGAGGCACATGTACGTCGAGTAGATCGACGCCTCGAGGA
>WUUC01187680.1_pt1 | contig 13957 bp, 10 predicted proteins | sample 6278441 | NCBI WGS metagenome assembly WUUC01 (sample SAMN13675441, study PRJNA597444) | soil metagenome | isolation source: soil | place: USA: Washington | collected 2017-10
CCGTCGCACGACGCGTTGGCCTGTGACCGGCACCCTTACCTCCGCCTTGCCAACCCCTGTGGACGGTGACCTCGACCACCGTACCCGCAACGCCGCGTTGTCAACAGGCAACCCGTCGTTGCCTACTGACCGTTTCAGGGCGATGAGCACGTGTTCGCGGTGATGCGCGCCAGGAGCTGTCGCCGGTTCTGGTGACTCCAGGTAGCCAGGCCGACGAGCCTAGCGTGGCGGCATCGGGGCCCGCGGAACGCACGCCGCATCGCTGTTGGGGCCGGTCGCAGACTCCAGTGAGGTGATCATGTCAACTCGGGAAGATGGTGCCCGCTGGCTGAAGCGGTACCGCCGCGGTGGAACGGCGGACGTGCAGCTCTTCTGTTTTCATCACGCGGGTGGCACCGCGGCTCTCTTCCGCGACTGGGCGAACCTGATGCCTCCCGAGGTCGAGCCGATCGCAGTGCAACTGCCAGGCCGCAGCGAACGCTTCAGGGAAACGCCGTTCGACACCATGTCGCCACTCATCGATGCGCTCATCGACGTGATGGTGCCGCACCTGGAGCGGCCGTACGCCTTCTACGGCCTGAGTATGGGCGGAAAGGTGGCCTGGACGCTCACGCACCGCCTGCGCGATCGGGCCCTGCCGATGCCCGCGGCACTGTTCCTGTCCAATGTGGCCGCCCCGGGCTGGATAGAAGGCCGGCCGGACTGGGACCTCAGCGATGACGTCCTTGTCCACTACCTGCGTGAGATGGGTGGGACTCCGCCGGAGATCCTGGCTGAGCCGAAGCTGCTCGCCTTCATGCTGCCGACGCTACGCGCGGACCTCACGCTCGTCGACAGCTTCACGTTCCGGCCGGCCGGTCCGCTCGACCTGCCGATCCACGCGTTCGCCGGTGCCGATGACGTCGAGGGCGGGCCCGAGCGGATGGCGGCGTGGCGCACCGAGACGTCCGGCTCGTTCGAGTTGGACGTGGTCTCAGGCGGTCACTTCTTCGATGCGCCGGGGCAGCAGCAGGTGATCGGTACGGTCGGCTCCGAGCTCCTGCGAGTGAGCGCGCCGTGAGCCGCCGCGACCGGCGACGAATGGAGTCGGCCTGTGGGTAGGCTCACCGCGCTCTCGGTCGGTCTGCTGGTCTCGGTACTCGGGTCGGCGTTCACCAGCCTGGCGCTAGCGGTCTGGGTGTTTCGCGGCACCCAGTCGGCGACCCTTTACGGCTTGAGCCTCATCTTGCACTTCCTGCCGGGGATCCTGTTCGCCCCGGTAGCGGGTGCACTGGTCGACCGCTGGAACAGGCGGACCGTCCTGATCGTGAGCGACGCGCTCAACGCTCTCGTGGTCGTTGCCCTGGCCCCGCTGGCGGCGGCCGGCGTGTTGGAGCTGTGGCACGTCTTCACCGCCATCGGCCTTCAGTCGGTGCTGCGTGCCGTCCAGCTCCCGGCCATGAGCTCCGTCATCGTCCTGCTTGCGCCGAAGCGGCACGTCGCCCGGGCCAACGGCATGGTCGTCATCGCCAACGCCGCCGGAAGCATGGTGGGTTGGGGCGCCGGCGGGCTGCTCCTGCTCGTCGTCGGGCTCAACGGCGTGCTGGTGGTGGATTGCGCGACCTTCCTGGTCAACCTCGCGATCCTGCTCTTGATCCGGATCCCGGATCCGCCTCGGTCACCGGCGGACGGGGAGGGGTCCGGCCGGCTGCTCAGTGAGATCCGTGCGGGCCGGCGCTACCTGACCAGCCGTCCGGTACTTGTCGCGGTAGTACTCTTCTACGCCGCCCTCAACTTCAGCATCGGGTATGTGGACGCGCTGCTCACCCCGCTGGTGCTCTCGTTCGCGTCTGCGACCGCCCTCGGCTTCGTGGTCGCGGCCACGGCGGTCGGCATGCTGCTGGGCGGTGCGGCACTGACGACGTGGGGCGGGCCACGCCGGCGGGTGACCGGGCTGGCCGGGTTCGCGTTGCCGCTCGCGTTCTTCCTGTTTCTCGGCGCATCCCAGCCGAGCATCGTCCTGATCATAATTGCGGCGATGGGTTTCACGTTCTGCTTCACCATCGTCGACGCCACCAGCCGCGGTGTCCTGCAGCTGGAGGTCGAGCCACGCATGCAGGGGCGGGTCTTCGCCACGTTCAACATGGTCGCCAACGCCACCTTGTGCCTGGCCTACGCGCTGGCCGGGCCGGTCGCCGACAACTACGCCGAGCCGTCTTTGCGGGCGGGCGGCGCCCTTGCCGGCAGTGTCGGCGCACTCATCGGCGTCGGTCCCGGTCGCGGCATGGCATTTTTGATGATCTTGGCCGGGCTCGTCGTGTTCATCACCGCTGCCCTCGCTTATCTGTGGTCGCCCTTGCGCGACCTCCCGAACCGGCCGACCGGCGCGGATGCGATGGAGGCGGAGCCCGCCGCAGCGCCTGCGCCCGGGGCTACCACCCGCGGGTGAGCCATCGCTGCGGCCCGCACTGGCGCCCGGGACACGGCGTGGGTGATCAGAGCAGGTGGCAGTCCAGCGGGTGAGGGCGCATCCGCCGCGGGTCGCCCATCGCTCGGGCACGCCGAGCAGCGCTGAGTGGGTCAGCTCGGACGTGTTGCCGGCGCCGACGTTCGCCGGATGCCTTCGACGTGCGTGTCGACCGTGTGCGGGCCTGATACCCGAACCGGGTGGCGATCTGGCCCGTGGATCAGACCGCTGGAGATCTGGCGCAGTACCTCCACGCGCCGCGACAGCCGCCACCGGTGACGAGGTTGGTCAGTGGACCGGCTGAGCCGTCGGGCTCCGGTCGCGGCCTGAACCTTCGAAAACCGCCCGTACCGCCCTGACGATGCCTGGGGACAGGACTCGTCCCGGCCGATGACGGGGCGCCGGCCCGCAGGTGAGTCGCGCTGCCGGCCGCCTCTCACCGACCGCCGGGACTGGCATCCGGCGGCCGGCCAACCGGGCGATGTAGCCGACATCGTCGGGTTCGTCAGCGCGTGCGCTCGACCGACGTCACATCCGCAGCGCCGTCACAATCCGGCCCGGTGGACGCGGCCGCATCGACTTCGGTGTTATCGATTGGTGCCGAAGAGCCTGGTCGGACTGTGCCGCAGTCGGACCACCGCTACCGCGCGCTGTGTCGACGCAGCTGCTCGCGCTCCAGCCAGAATTCGACGGCGACGAACGAGACCGCGAAGGCCAGCCAGTTCTCGGTGGACAGCGACATCTGCCGCAGGATGTCCTCGCTGCCTTCGAGCCTGGTGTCGAGCTGCATCCGCAGCAGCATGTTGATCGGCACGCTGAGGATCATGCCGAGCAGGACCGAGACGGTCAGCGCGAAGCTGCGCAGCATCCAACGGCGGTGGTCGGCGGTCCGGCCCTGCCGGGCGAGCACGAACCCGTATGTCGTGATGGACGCCCAGATCATTGCCACGAAGACGTGTCCGACCTCGCTGACCACGCTGAACGGCCAGAACATGATGAGCGCGAGCGCCGACAGCACCGCGGGGAGGACGCCGGCGAAGACATAGACCCGGCCGAAGTACCGGTGCAGCCGGGAGTACCGCCGGCGGAACCACGGCCAGACCTGCGGGATGCAGGCGATCAGGGCAATCGACGAGGTCGCTACGTGTGCCACCAGGACCGGGAAGTACCACGGATGCTCCTCCGGCGAGAGCCTGCGCTCCTCGGCACCGAAGGTGATGAAGTTCAACCAGGTCAGATAGAGGGCGAACGCGGCGTAGGCCGTGAGCGCTCCGAGTGCGACCGAGTGCACCCCCCGCCAACGGCGGCGTGGACGGGCGGCGTGGACTGTACGATCGTCACGAGTCTCGCCGCTGGACTGCTTCCGATCGACCGGAGAAAGCTCAGTCTGTCCCATGCGCCTAAGGATGGGCCGCAGGGCGAGGATCGGCCTGTCCCTTCTTCTGACGACAGGATCCCGCCGTGACCGACCGCATCTCGCCGCAGAGGTTTCACGAGTCCATCGGCGTCGACGACTGGCACGTGGTCGCTGAGGGCGCGTGCGCCCACTTCCGCACCGGGTCGTTCGCCGACGGTGCGCGGTTCGTGCAGGCGATCAGCGAGCTGTCCGGCCTGGCCGAGCGTCATCCGGACATCGACCTGCGGCACCGGGGCGTGACAGTGCGCCTGACCACCGTCGACGAACGGTACGGTGGACTGACCGGGCATTCCGTCGACCTGGCCCGGAGCATCTCGGCCGCGGCGCGCGCGCTGGGTCTGGCCTCCGACCCTTCCGCGGTGCAGGTCGTGCAGCTCACCGTCGACGCGCTCGTCGGTTCCGCGGTGATGCCGTTCTGGCGGGCCCTGCTCGGCTACACCGGCCGCGCCGACAGCCCGGAGGACCTGATCGACCCGCACGGCCGCGCGCCCTCGCTGTGGTTCCAGGAGATGGCAGTGCCGAGGACCGGGCGCAACCGGGTCCACCTCGATGTCTGGCTGCCGCCTGAGCTGGCCGAGGGTCGGGTCGCGGCCGCCGTGGCGGCCGGCGGCCACGTGGTCACCGCCGCCAACGCGCCGGCGTGGTGGGTGCTGGCCGACGTCGAGGGCAACGAGGCTTGCGTGGCCACCTGGGCGGGTCGCGGCTGACCCACGCCGTCACCGCGTGCGCACCGCGACCAGCCGCAGCTCCGCGGTGTACCGCTCGCCGGCGGCGTCGCCGAGCCACAGGTGTTCCACGCCGGGGAGCGTCTCCGTGACGGTGACGTCCTGGTCTCCCGGCTCGGCCGCTGTCCGCCGGATGATCTTGGCGAGCAGGTTGACCAGCGGCAGGCTCCGGAAGTCGACGGCGGCCGGTTTGCGCTCCACGGGTACGCGGGCGAAGACCCGCTCGGGCAGGGCGAGCGAGGACCGCCAGCGCCGCGCTCCGGCGTACCGCTGCTGCTCGTCCTTCACGAAGGCCCAGCTCACGTCGCCGGCACGCAGCGTCCACGCTTCGCGGCTGACGACGAGGGCGTCGATCGTCAGGCGGGGCGCGTGGCGGGCCCCGCCCAGCGGCCTGAGCGCATCGGCGACCAGGACGGACAGGGCGTCACCGGCCACCTCCAGGAAGCTGTGCTCGGCGCCGCTCGCATGGTGGTGGACCACCAGCTCGTCGCCGTGTCGCCGCACCCGCAGGTCCTGCGCGGACACGACGGTGGCTTCCGGCGGAGGCACGACCGCCTCGGCGCCCATGCACACGTACGTCCAGTCCGCCAGCATCAGCTCCGTAGCCGGCGCCATCCGCGAGGTCGCCACCGGCGAGTCGAGCCGCGGCACCGTCACGACCCGACGGCCGAGCCCGCTCGCCGCGACACTGTCGCGCAGCCGCTCCGGAGCCGGGTGCTGAGTCACGAAGAACTGGCTGTTCAGAGTGTTGCTGGCGCAGTGCAGCTCACCGAGGACGAACTGGACGTCGCCGGCCGTGCCGTCCGGGACGAGCATGACGTCCGGCGAGTGCCAGCCCGCGCCGCTCCAGCGGGGCGGGCCGGTCGCGAACTCCGCCGCCATGGGCCCGGCGATCGCCTCCGCCGCCACCTGGTGACGGCTGGTCCGGTCGAACGCCTCCAGCGGCAGTGCGAGGGCCCGCCGCCACCGTTCCCGCAGCTCGTCCATGACCGTGTCGACAATCGCCGACTCCGGGCGACCGACCGGGTTCTTCCCGAACTCCGGCATGATCGTGCCGAGCAGCTGAACGAGCGCCATGTCGGTACCGCCGGTCCGGGCCAGCTCGCGGTCGAGGATCTGCCGCGCTAGCGCCTCATACCGGTCGGCGACCGTGTTGGCGAGCCACAGCGCGCTGTCCAGCACCAGCCCCAGCGCGGGGGCGAGGCGGTCGGTCACCCGGCGGCCGACTCGGACCTCACCGGCCCGGACGGTGTCCTCGTAGACCAGCGTGCGCCCGGCGTAGATGGCACCGGAGCGGCGGGTGGGGGCGCGTCCGGTGATTCGCCCGAAGGTCTCCGCCAGCGCCCGGACTTCGCCGAGCAGCCGCTCCGGATCACCGGCCGCCGCGGTGACCGCGTCCCGGCCCGCGACAAGCTCGTCCAGCGGCGTCCGGGCCTGGGCCCGGACCGCCGGGTCGGCGATCGTGTCGATCCGCTCGGCCAGCTCACGCTCCGGCCGGGGGATCAGCGGGGGCTGCAGGTCGATCCGGAGGGCGCCGAGCTCCCGCAGTCGCAGCAGCGCCGCGACGCAGGCGGGATCCGGTGGTACGCCGGCGATGTCGCGCACGGTACGGTGCCCGTCGCACCGCCCGAGGACGCCGACCTCCGCCGCCGTCAGCGTCACCGGCCGGCGGAACGGCAGCCGCAGCACCCGGCCGCCGACCACAGCGGAGCGTGACACGGCCGGGCGCAGCCACGGCCAGACCTCGGCGCGCGACGCGATCACCTCGGACACGGCGTCCACGGCCCAGCCCTCGAAGTACGTGGAGCGGTGGGCCAGCAGGGACGGTCCCGGCTCTGCCGACAGGCCGGTGTCGTCGTCGCCGATTCGGGCCCAGCCCACCGGCCCGAAGAAGCCGATGGTGTCGTTCTTGAGGCAGTACCGCTGCAGGTACATGGCGATCGTCAGCTCGTGGTAGCGGCCGCGCACGTTCCGCGGCTCGCCCGCGGCCGCCTTGTCCAGGCAGTCGTGCACGAGAGCCGGATTCTGCCAGGTGACCGCCTCCCGGAACGCCGGGTCCGCGGCGGTGCGGCGGACGGCCGCGCTCAACCGGTCGGTGGCCGCGGTGAAGACCTTCGCGTACCGCTCCCGGGTCGCCGGCACGCCCTCGTCAACGGCGTCCGCCGCTTCGGCCAGCTCCTGGTCACAAAGTCGCTGGACCTGCGCGGCCGGGAAGCCCGCGCCGCGCAGGCAGGCGTCGCGCCACAGCGCCCAGCCGGTAGCACCCAGTGGCACGTGCTGATCGGTCGCCGGTTCCCCCGTCATCGGACCATCGTGTCCGATCAGGCCGGGCCCGGCGGCTCCCCCCTTTCGGGGACACCGGCGCCGGAGCGTGGCTGGATATGGTGCTGTCCATGGCAATGCAGGCTTTGGCGGGGGGACAGCACGTCAGCCCTGGCGCCGACGCGGTCACCATCGATCTGCTGCCGCACCTCGTGCCGTTGGGCGACGAGCTCTGGGGCGCCTCGTTCCGGCTGATGAAGATGCTGCCGGCGCACCACATCGTCAGCACGGCGCTCGGCAGCGGCGAGATCGGACCGGACACGATGATCGTCGAGTCCACCAGCGGGACGTTCGGCCTGGCGCTCGCGATGAAGGCCGCCCTGATCGGGCGCCCGCTGACGCTGGTCACCGATCCCGCGATGGACGCCCGGCTGTGCCGCCGGGTGGCCGACCTGGGCGCCACGGTGGAGATGTGCGCTACGCCGTCCGCGCTGGGAGAGTTCCAGACGGTACGTCTCGCCCGCCTGGCCGCGGTCCGCCAACGGCACCCGGACAGCTTCTGGCCGTGCCAGTACGACAACCCGCTGAACGCGGCCTCGTACACGGCGGTCGCCGCGCACCTGCTCGACCGGCTCGGCCGAGTGGACGCGCTGGTCGGGCCGGTGGGCTCCGGCGGTTCGATGTGCGGCACGGCCGCCGGTCTCCGAGCCCGGGGCGGTGACCCGGTCGCGGTCGGTGTGGACACGCCGGGCAGCGTGCTGTTCGGTCAGCAGGATCGGGTACGGGAGGTGCGCGGCCTCGGCAACAGCGTGCTCCCGGCCAACCTCGACCACACGACGTTCGACGAGGTGCACTGGTGCACGGCCGGTGTGACGTACCGGGAGACGCGCCGGCTGCACCGCGACCACGCCCTGTTCCACGGCCCCACCTCGGGGGCGGCGATGGCGGTGGCCCGGTGGTGGTCCATCCGCCACCCGGGGGCCCGTACCGTCGTCATGCTCCCTGACCAGGGCGACCGCTACCTCGACACGGTCTACGACGACGCCTGGCTGGACGCCTCGCCGGCACGCCGCGCGGACGCCGCCCCCCGGGAGGTGGACCGTCCCGCCGACGGGCCGGGCTGGACCTGGATGCGGTGGAGGCGCCGCAGGCTCGCCGAGGTCACCGGCGCCCCGGCGCCTGTGCCGTGACCGAGCGGGTGGACACCGGACGCATCAAGGGCGCCCTCTCGCGCAAGGCGCAGCGGCTGTACTACGGCCCGGCCGACGACGTCGCCGACCGGGACGCCCTGCGCCTGATCACCTGGGTGGACCGCGCACATGTGGTGATGCTGGCCGAGCAGAAGATCATTCCCCGCGACAAGGCGGCCCGTCTGCTCCTGACAGTGGCCCAGGTGGAGGCCGACGGTTTCGCCGCGGTTCTGTCCCGGCCGCGGCCCCGCGGGCTGTACCTGGCCTACGAACAGACCGTCAGCGACCACTGCGGAGCCGAGGTGGGTGGCCTCCTGCACACCGGCCGGTCGCGCAACGACCTGACCGCCACCACCACGCTGCTCACCCTGCGCCAGCTCGGGCTGCACGTCGTGGCCGAGGGGTGCCGGCTGCTCACCGCGCTGCTGCGCGCGGCCCACCGGCACCTCGACGCGGTGATGGCGATCCATACCCATTACCAGCCGGCCATGCCCATCACGTACGGCTACTACCTGACCGGGGTGGCGCTGGCCCTGCACCGCGAGCTCGACCGGCTGCTGTACGCGCTCCGATCCGTGCGCCGCTGCCCGCTCGGCGCCCACGCGGTAGCCGGTACCGACCTGGAGCTGGATACCGCCCGAACGGCCGATCTGCTCGGCTTCGAGGGCGGGCCGGTGCACGCGGTGGACGCGATAGCATCCCGCGACGCTGTGCTGGACGCCGTGGGCGTGGCCGCCAACATCGCCGTCACGGTGTCCCGGCTCGCCGCCGACCTGCAATTCTGGAGCGCCGCCGACCTGTCCTATGTCGAGTTTCCGGACTGGCTGGTGGGCAGCTCCTCGGCCATGCCGCAGAAGCGCAACGCCTTCCTTCTGGAGTACCTCAAGGCCCGCCCGAGCCGGGTGGTCGGCGCGTGGGTGACGGCGGTGACCGCGACCCGCTCCGTGCCGTTCACCAACTCGATCGAGGTGAGCACCGAGGCGATGGCGCCGGTCGCGCCGGCGCTGCGGACCACTCGGGACGTGCTCGCCCTCGCCGCCCTGGTGGTCGCCGGGGCCGTACCCCGTCCGGAGTCGGCCGTTGCGGCCGCCACCCGCGGCTTCGTCGACGCGACCGCTCTCGCCAACGAGCTGGTACGCCGGGGCGTACCCTTCCGGGCGGCGCACGAACAGATCGGTGCCGCCGTCTTGCGTGCCGTCGACGGTGACAGCGATTGGCCCCCGCCGGGGTTCACGCCGGAGGATCTGCTCGCAGTGGCCGACCGGGCCCGGTTCGGCGGCGGACCGGGCGGGCGCGCCGACGCCCTGGCCACCGCCTGGCGGCTGCGGCACGGGCTGCGCCGGGAGGTGCTGCGGCTGGGGCGGATGGAGTGGCGGGCGGACCAGCGGCTGCGGCAGGCGACTGCGGCGGTGTGCGATGGCTGATGTGTTGGTCCTCGTGGAGAGCAACACCACCGGTACCGGCCGCCTGTTCGCCGAGCGGGCGCGCGACCTGGGTCTGGAGCCGGTGATGGTGTGCGCGGACCCGGCGCGCTATCCGTACCTGGTCGAGCTCGGCGTCGCCGTGTTCGCCTGCGACACCACGTCCCTGCCGACGGTGCTCGACCGCTGCCGAGGGCTGGCCGGCCGGCACAGCGTCGCAGGAGTGACCTCGAGCTCGGAAATGTTCATCGTCACCGCCGCGCACGTGGCCCGCGCGCTCGGTCTGCCGGGGGAGGACCCCGAGACTCTGGCCGCCGCCCGCAGCAAGGCCACGCAACGGGAGCGCTTTGCCACCGCCGGCGTCGACTCGCCCGCGTACCAGAAGGTCTGCTCGGCGGCGGCGGCGACCGCCGCCGCGGACCGGCTGGGTTTCCCGGTCGTGGTCAAGCCGATCAGCCGCAGCGGGTCGATCGGCGTCCGCCGCTGCGACAGCCGGCCGGAGGTCGCCGAGCACGCCGCTGCGCTGCTGGCGACGGTCCGCGACGAGCGTGGGAACCCGTTGGCGGCCTGCGTCCTCGTTGAGTCCTACCTCGCTGGTCCGGAATTCTCCGTGGAGACGATGGACGGCGAGGTACGCGCAGTGGTGGCCAAGCACCTCGACCAGTCCCGGGGCTTTCTGGAGATCGGCCATGACGTGCCCGCCGCCGTGGACGACGGCACCCGCGCGCTGCTGGCCGGCAGCGCCCGTGCCGCACTGCGTGCCCTCGGGTTGAGGTGGGGCGCGGCACACGTCGAGCTGCGGGTGGCGCATGGCCGGGCCTGCGTCGTGGAGGTGAACCCGAGGCTGGCCGGCGGCATGATCCCGCAGGCCGTCCTCGCCGCCACCGGGCAGGATCTGATCGCCGAGCTGGTGGCCCGGTCGGCCGGACGACGGTGTGCCGCGCGCCCGGCCGCCGCGGGCTGCGCCAGCATCCGCTTCGTGGTGCCCAGCGGCGACGGGGAGATCCGGGCGGTTCCGGACGCTTCCGCCGCGCTGAACCTGCCCGGCGTGGTGGCCACGGCGGTCACCGCGCGGGCCGGGCAGCGGGTCGCCCGGGACGGCTCGTTTCTGGACCGGGTCGGCTACGTGATCGCCACGGGGGACACGCCACGGCAGGCGGCGGAGCGGGCGGACCGGGCGGTCGCCTCACTGGCGGTGCCGGTCGTGCCGGTCTGACGTCATGGCCCGAGCGTCCGGTAGAGGTTGGTGCGGCCGTCCAGCTCCTCGGTCAGCTGGACGGCCTGCGACAGCTGGCCGCGGTAGCCGGCGCTGCGCGGGTCCAGCAGGACACCCACCATCGTGCCACTGTGGCAGGCGACGAGTCCCAGGCCGCCGACCGACCGGCACAGCGCCCGCAGGGCTGCGAAGTTACGGTTGGGTACCCGGCTCTGGTTGAGTGCCGCGCTGCGCGTGCTGATCGCCCCGACGGTCGACAGATCACCGGTCGCGACGGCCCGGCTGAGCTCGTCGAGCAGTTCCTGGTACCGCTGCCGCTCCGCCGGCCGGAAGCCGGGCGCCTGACCGTTGAAGGCCACGGTGTCGACGAATCCGCCCTGGTCGACCGCGACGACCTGCAGTGCCGGGAGGTGGCCGAGCGTGCGCAGGTGGACACCGCGGCGATGGTCGAAGGCGACGATCCCCGGGTGCATCACCCCGTCGGTCGGCTCGATCGCGGCGAGCAGCGAGCCCAGCCGGTGGGCGGAGACCGATCGCCGCAGGACGGCACAGACCGCACGCGCGGTCGCCACGAGGTCGGCCGAGGAGCTGGCCAGCCCCTTGCCCTCCGGGATGCTGCTGCGCAACACCAGCGCGCCGGCCGCCGGCTGCCCGAACTCGGCCAGCAGAGCAGCGGCGAGCGCGGCCGCTTTCGCCTTGTGCGCGGGCCGGACCGTCAGACCCTCGCCCGCCGCGCGCAGCTCGAACGACGCGTGCGACCAGCGGGTGATCGGCAGGGTGACCAGGAAGCGGCCCTCACCGTCGGCCGCGCCGGGCCCGGGCAACGCGCCCTGCAGCAGCTCACCGAACGTGCCGTTGGCGGTACCCACGCCGACCCGGCCATGGACGTGGCGGGAGCGGTCGAGGGCCGGATCCGTCGTGGTCATGCCGGCACGGTCGCGCGGTCGTGCCACCGCTCGATCAGCTCGAGGATCAGCTCCGGCCGGTGCCGGGCCACGTCGAGGCAGGGCAGGCCGGCGCACCCGGCGAGCGGGCATGGACGGGCCGAGCCGAAGGTGAATTCGGTGACCGGGCAGGTGAGGCTGGGGTGGTCGCGGTGCGGCCGGTCGAGCTCGCGCAGCGCCTCGGCCACGTCGTGCCGGTACGCCCGCGCCACGAACGCCAGCCGGTCCGGGACGGCGGTGTCCACCTCGACGTACGCCCGGCGCCGCAGGAGCCGCTCGGCGACCTCGTCGTCCGAGATCATCGCGGCGGGCACCCCGACGGGGGCGGTGCCGTCCCACGCGAGGAGCACCCCGGCGGCCGGTGTGCCGGCCCGTTCCAGGGCCCGGGCGGTCGCCAGCGCGGCCGCTGCTCCGGCGCCCTGTCCCCACAGGTACGGCGCGGGCGTGCCGGCCAGCTCCCGCACGAGCCGCCGGGCCAACTGGGGCAGGGCGAGCAGCGTCTCCCCGAGCCGGGCCAGGTCGTGGCCGGGCGGCTCGACGGCCAGCACGTTCAGCCGTCCACCGGCGCTGCGGGCGAGGTGCTGGAAGTTGACCGCGTTACCACCTGCGTCCGGAAAACAGACCAGCGACGGGCCGGCGGACCGGGAGGAGCCCAGCGGCTGCAGCAGGGGCGGGAGGGCCACTGCGCCGGCGGTGTCGAGCAGGCGCGCTTGTTCGCGCAGCACGGGGTTGCACAGCATCTCGCTGAGTGAGAGCCGGTGCCCCAACCGGATGACCAGGTGAATGGCGGCCAGCGAGGTCCCTCCGATGAGGAAGAAGTCGTCGTTGCGCCCCACCCGGCCGGCAGTCATCCCGAGCACCTCCGCCCAGGCGGTCGCCAGGCGCTGTTCGGTCGGCGAGCCCGGTGGCTCGAACGGGCCGCGGCCGGTGGCGAGCTCCGCGGCCATCCGCCGCAGGCGCCGGTCGCCCGGGCCGGCCCGCAGATCCGGTACCCGGATGTGGTGGGCCGGGACGAGGTGCGGCGGCAGCCGGGCGGAGAGCAGGTCGTGCAGATCCACTGAGGACAACTCGTCCTCGGATACGTAGAAGCCGACCAGCCGGCCGCCGTCCCCCTCGCCGGCGGGGAGGACGGCGGCGGCGGAGACACCGGGCACCCGTAACAGCGCGGCCCGTACCGACTCGTGGTCGATCGCCGTCACTTCCGGTCGGCCTGGCGGCTCAGTGGTCACCGGCCTGCTCGATCTCGCTCAGCAGGGCCGCCAGGTCCATGTCGCTGGAGCCTTCGCCCTGGGCCAGCACGACGAGCTGCGCCAGGCCGTCCACAGTCGGCGAAGCGAACACGTCCCGGAGGGAGAGCTCGACGCCGAACAGCTCCCGGATGCGCGTCGTCAATTGCGTGGCCAGCAGCGAGAAGCCACCGAGCTCGAAGAAGCTGTCGTGGACGCCGACCCGGTCGAGGCCGAGCAACTCCCGCAGGATCTCGACCAGCCAGTGCTCCATGGGTGTACGGGGTGCGATGTAGTCGTCCAGGCCGGCACCGCCGGCGTCGAGGCCCGGCAGCGCCTCCAGGTCGTACCGGCCGTCGGCGGTGAGCGGCAGGCGGTCGAGGATGAACAGGCGCTCGGGGATCAGCGACGCGGGCAGCCGGGTCAGCAGGTGCTGGCGGACCGCGGCGGTGCCCTCGGCGGGATCGGGGCCGAGGAGGTACCCGGCGAGCACCGTCCGGCCGTCCTCGCCGGGCAACTCGGTGACGATCGCGTCGTGCACCCCGGGGATGCAGCGCAGCGTGGCGGTGGTGTCGAGCAGGTCAGGCCCGGTGATGGACTCGACCCGGCCGGTGAACTCCAGCGTGCCGTCGGTCCAGCGGCGGGAGAGGTCACCGGTGTGGTGCTCGCCGAAGCAGACCTCGGCCACCTCGCCGGTGACGGCCGGCTGCCCGGCCGGATGGCGCAGGCGGGCCGGGGTGCCGGGCAGCTCGGTGCCGAGCGGTACCCGCGTCGTCGTGCTCGGCGGCAGGGTGTCGCCGCTTGCGGTGTGCACGGCCAGCGGCCGCCCGTCCGGACCGGTGCGGTACACGGCGGTACAGCGGGCCCCAGGCGCGAGCCGCCGCAGCGCGTCAAGGTCGGTGGCGAGCAGGTCGCCACCGTTGTCGACGACGGCGTGCCGCAGGGCGGGCAGCGCCGGCGCGCTCGCGGCCAAGGCCCGTAGCAGTGGCGGAGTGAGATACACGACCGTGGCCCGGCTCTCCCGCAGCCACCCGGCCAGCGCGGTGGGGGCGCCGTCGACCCGGTCCGCGACAGCCAGGCCGGCACCTGCGGTGAAGGCGCTCGTGAGCG
>WUUC01030836.1_pt1 | contig 13950 bp, 12 predicted proteins | sample 6278441 | NCBI WGS metagenome assembly WUUC01 (sample SAMN13675441, study PRJNA597444) | soil metagenome | isolation source: soil | place: USA: Washington | collected 2017-10
GCAACGACCACGTGTACTACGTGTACGTGGTGCGTCACCCCGAACGCGACCGCATCATGGAGGCGCTCACCGCCTACGACATCCATCTCAACATCAGCTACCCCTGGCCCGTCCACACCATGAGCGGATTCGCCCACCTCGGTTACGGCCCCGGCGACCTGCCGGTGACCGAACGGCTGGCCGGCGAGATCTTCTCCCTGCCGATGTACCCCTCGCTGCGTCCCGACGCGCAGGAGAAGGTGATCGACGCGGTGCGGGAGGTCGTCGGAAGCCTGTGAGCTAGGCCGGGGCGCCGTGCGCGGTCCGCCACATGCTGTGGACGGAGTCCCGCAGGCCGATGCGCGGCGCCCAGGACAGCAACCGCCGGGCCCGCCCGATGTCCAGCCGGGTCCAGTCGCCGCCCTTGCTCCGCACCGGCGCCTCCCGGCGGTCGACCCGGTCCTCCGGGAAGGCGGCGGCCTCCAGCAGCCAGCCGACCAGATCACCGATCGGCACGGCGTCCCCGCGCCCGATGTTGACGACCAGCCCGCCGACCGCCGGAGCCCGCCCGGCCCGCACCACCGCCTGTGCGACGTCCCGCACGTCGACGAAGTCCCGCCGTGCGTCCGCGACGCTCAACTCCAGCCGCCCACCGTGTGCGAATGCCGTGCTGATACGCGCCATCAGGGCGGCCAGGAAACTCTCCTGCGGCGGATGCGGGCCAGACATGTTCGCCGCGCGCAGCACCACCGCGTCCAGGACACCGGCCCGCGCCGCGGTCAGGACGGCCGACGAGGTCTCCAGTTTGACGCGCGCGTACGGCGTGACCGGCTCCGGCAGCAGGTCCTCGTGCAGCAGCGTGCCGGCCGGCACGGGACCGTACTCGTGCACCGATCCCAGATGGACCAGCCGGGGCCGGAACGGGAGCAGCGCGAGCGCCTCCACCAGGCGTCGCACCAGTCGCAGATGCGAGTACGTCATCTCCTCCTCGGTGTCGCCCCAGCCGCCCGCCGCGTTGACCACGACGTCCGCCGGGGGATCACCCAGCACCGTGGCGATCCGCCCAGGCGCGGCGGCCGCGAGGTCCAGCTCCGTGAACCCGCACCCGCTCAGATGCGGCGCCGGGCGGCGGGCCACCCCGTGCACGTCCCACCCGTGCGCCTGGTACGCCGCACACACCTGCCGGCCGACGCTGCCCGTCGCCCCCAGAACCACGACCCGCATGTCCGCCTCACCCGTCTCCGCGTGACCCGGCCGGCGGCCACAGCTCCGACTCGACCGCCCGGCACGCGGCGTACTCCGGAAGGGTCCCGGCGGCCCGGGCCTGCTCCAGGGGCGGTGCAGCCCGGTCCCGGCCGGACAGCAGAGGCTCCAGGTCACCTGGCACGGGCAGCCCGAGGGCCGGGTCCAGCACCGATACGGCGAGTTCGTTGGCCTGCACGTACTCCCCGGACAGCATGTACGACATGACGGTGTCGTCCTCCAGGGCCACGAAGGCGTGCCCCACCCCGACCGGGAAGTACACCGCCCGGAACTCACGCGGCTCCAGCTCGACGGCGTCCCACCGGCCGTACGTCGGGGAGCCGACCCGCACGTCGACGACGATGTCCAGCGACCTGCCACGGGCGCAGTACACGTACTTGGCCGAGCCCGGCGGCGTCACGGTGTAGTGCACGCCCCGCACCACCCCACGCCGCGACCGGCTGTGATTCGTCTGCCGCACCGGGAAGAGCGGGTGGCCGACCGCGGCCGTGAACGCATCCTCCCGGAACGGTGAGACGAACAGCCCCCGCTCGTCCGGAAACACCTCCGGCTCGAACGTGTACGCCCCCTGCACCGCCAGTTCCCGCGCCTTCATCCACGTCCTCCGACTCCAGGGATCCCGGTCCCGCGTCGCCCGCCGCTCATCGGCCCAACGCCACTTCGCTCAGGTAGTCGACGCCGTCCGTGAAGTTGTATGGATGCATGAACCCGCCCGCCCGGACATCGCGGTAAAGGCGCGCCAGCGGGTGGGAGTTGCTGTATCCGGCCCCTCCCACGAGCATCAGGCAGTCGTCCACCACGCCCACCGAGTGCCGGTTGACGAGCAGCTTGGCGTACTGGAAGGGCGTCATCATGGCGCGGCCGCGGGCGGCGAGGTCGCCGCTGAGGTCGTCGGCGAGCCGGTCGGCGGTGGTCAACGCGCTCGCCACCGCCGTGTGCAGCGCGAACAGCCGGGCGTCTATCTCGGCCACCGTGGTCCGCACCCCGGCCGGCGCCCCACCGCGCCTGCGCAGTTCCGTGAGGGCGATCCTGCGAGCGGCCTCGGCGATGCCGACGTAGATGCCCAGCATGGCGATCGAGCTGACCGTCTGCCCGGCGAGCGCCGCGTCGTCGCGGACGCCCGGCTCGCCGCGCGGCAGCACCCGGTCCCGCTCCACGGGACAGCCGTCGAAGACGATGTCCACACTGCCCGACGACCGCATGCCCATTCCGTCCCAGTTGTCCAGCACGGTCAGGCCCGGGGTGGTGCGCGCGACCACCGGTGCGGCCAGCCGGACGGGGGCGCCCGCCTCCTCCAGCCGGGTCGACACCACGTAGTGGGTGGCGATCCCCGCCATACTGACCAGCGTCTTGCGGCCGTTCAGGCGGTAGGAGCCGTCCGTGGCGCGGGTCAGTACGGTGGTGCCGCGCACGTCCTTCACCGCTCCGCAGATCACCGCCTCGCCCGCACCCATCTGCCGGAGCAGGTCCTCCGCGAGCGGCCGTGTCGACGGTGCCCCGTGCCGCCACTCGAAGTCCAGGGTCAGACCCCGGCTGAACTGCATGTGCAGAGCCAGCGCCACGCCCGCGTCCCGGCCGGCGATCCTGGCCAGGGCCAGCGCGACGTCGTGCAACGAGTGGACGCCGAGCCCTCCGAGGTCCTCCGGGACGGTGGCCCCCAGCACGCCCTCCTTGCGCATCCGGTCGAAGAGGTGGACGGGCAGAGTGGCCTCGCGGTCGTTGTCCCGGCTCTCCGCCTCCAGGGCCGGCAGGTACCGCTCCAGAAGGTCGAGCAGCCGTCGCCCGGCCGGCGTCTTGGGTTCGCAGAGGCCGTTGTCGGCCAGGACACCGGGGTGTTCGTGCACAGATGGCTTTGTCATGACTCCTCGTAAGGATCGGAGACAACTCCTGGAGAGCAGGCTGCCGATCGGCCTTCGAGCGTCACTGGAGCGAAGGTTCCGGGCACGTGGTCCACCGGCGTTCCGCCACCGCTCGAGGGACTGCCGGTGTGCTGTGGTGGCCCGAGAGGAGCGGAGGCGACGACCATGCGGATCATCGACATCTCCAGCGCGGTGGACGCGTCGGGATGGGAACCGGACGAAGTGCGGCACGAGGTGCTCAGCCCCCGGGAGGGCGCCGTCCACATGAGCGAGGAGATGCGGCGTCACTTCGGTGTCGCGTTCGACCCCGACGAGCTGCCCGAAGGCGAGTTCCTGTCGCTCGACCGGCTCACGCTCACGTCCCACACCGGCACGCACATCGACGCTCCCTCCCACTACGGCTCACGGGCGCACTACGGCGACGGCAGGCCGCGGAACATCGACGAGCTGCCGCTCGACTGGTTCTACGGCCCGGGGCTGCTGCTCGACCTCACCGGCTGCAAGGGACCGACGGCCGGCGCCGGGGACCTGGAGAAGGAACTGGCCCGCATCGGCCGGGCGCCGGAGCCGGGCACCATCGTCCTGCTCCGCACCGGCGCCTCCGAGCGGGCCGGGACCGAGCAGTACTTCACCGACTTCACCGGTCTGGACGGCCCCGCCGTCAACCTGCTGCTCGACCACGGTGTGCGGGTCATCGGCACCGACGCGTTCAGCCTGGACGCGCCGTTCGGCGCCGTCATCCGCCGGTACCGGGAGACGGGTGACCGGTCGGTGCTCTGGCCGGCGCATGTCACCGGCCGTCACCGGGAGTACTGCCAGATCGAGCGGCTGGGGAACCTGGCCGCGCTGCCGGGGTGCGACGGCTTCCAGGTCGCCTGCTTCCCCGTGAAGATCACCGGCGCGGGGGCCGGCTGGACCCGCGCGGTCGCCTTCGTCGACGAATGAACGTTCCGGGCGGTGGCCCCGGACCGGCGGCCACCCAGCATCGAGAGGGATCATGGAGCCGAACGAATCGACATGTCGTATCTGCGGTGGCCGAGTACGGGAGTTCTTCGACTTCGGCCGCCAGCCGCTGTCCGACTACTTCCCGTCGGAGGGGGAGCTCGACAACGAGTTCTTCTTCCGGCTCGCGGTCGGGATGTGCGTCACGTGCACCATGGTCCAGCTGCTGGAGGAGGTGCCCAGGGACCGCATGTTCCGCTACGACTACCCGTACCACTCGTCGGGGTCGGAGCGGATGCGCGAGCACTTCGCGGCGACCGCCCGCCGGCTGATCGGCACCGAGCTGACCGGGCGGGACCCGTTCTGCGTGGAGATCGGCAGCAACGACGGAGTGATGCTCCGCACGGTGCGCGACGCCGGTGTCCGACACCTGGGCGTCGAGCCCTCCGGCGGTGTCGCCGACGTGTCCCGGGCCGAGGGCATCCAGGTGCGGACCGCGTTCTTCGAGGAGTCCACGGCCCGGGAGATCGCCCAGGAACACGGGCCCGCGAACGTCATCTACGCGGCCAACACGATCTGTCACATCCCGTACCTCGACTCCGTCTTCCGCGGTGTCGACGCCCTCCTCGCGCCGGACGGCGTCTTCGTCTTCGAGGACCCCTACCTCGGCGACATCGTCGAGAAGAACACCTTCGACCAGATCTACGACGAGCACTTCTACCTGTTCACCGCCCGCTCGGTGAGCACCACCGCCCAGCGCTTCGGATTCGAACTGGTCGACGTGGAGCGGCTCCCGGTGCACGGCGGAGAGGTCCGCTACACCATCGCCCGCGCGGGCCGGCGGCAGCCAAGCCCCCGGGTCGGCGAGCTCATCGCCGAGGAGAGCCGGCGCGGGCTCGCCGACCTGACGACGCTGGAAAAGTTCGGCGCCCAGGTCAAGCGGGTCTGCTGGGACCTGGTGGCCCGTCTGCGCGAGCTGCGCGACCTCGGCTTCTACGTCGTCGGGTACGGGGCGACCGCCAAGAGCGCCACCGTGCTCAACTACGCGGGGATCGGCCCTGATCTGCTGCCGTGCGTCTACGACACCACGCCGGCCAAGATCGGCCGCCGGCTCCCCGGGTCCCACATCCCCATCCGCTCCGCCGAGGAGTTCCGGGCCCCCTACCCCGACTATGCGCTGCTCTTCGCCTGGAACCACCTGGACGAAGTCCAGGCCCGAGAGGCGGAGTTCACGAAGCAGGGGGGCCGCTGGATCCTCTACGTCCCGGAGTTCCGGATCAGCTGATCCCGGTGGCGTCGTCCCCGGGCCGCCGGACAGAGAGGGCGTGCCGGAAGACGTCGTCCGGATCCCAGCGCTCCTTGACCCGCTGAAGCGCGGCGTAGTTGTCCCGGAAGTAGAGACGGTGCCAGGGCACGCCACTGCGGTTGAGGCCCGGGTCGGTCAGGTCGGCGTCGGCGTAGTTCACGAAGGCGCCCCCGTAGCCGCGGCGGGGATCGGGCACTCCGCCGGCGTCACCGAAGAACTCCGCGTAGGACGCCCGAACCCAGTCCAGGTGGAGGGCGTCCTCCCGCTCGTCGAACCAGAACACCGACCAGTAGGTCTTGAGCACCGCGTCCCGGTGGGCCATGGCCGTGTCCGCCGGGCCGGGCCGGTTCACCTCACCCCCGTGCGAGAGCAGGTAGACCGTCGCGGCGGGGTTGTGGTAGCCGGACGTGTCGGTGAGCCGCTGGTACACCATCCGGGCTTGCCGTTCGCTCCAGCCGGTGCGCAGGAAGGCCGCCTTGGACTTGAACCGGCCCTTGATCCCGGCGAACTCGTCCGGGACGAGTGTCGCGGCGAGCCACGGCAGCGTCGTCACCGACACCTCAGGGCGGGCGCCGACGCTCCTCGACACCGCACGGATGAACCGGTCGGTGAGCTCCTCCGCGTCGGGCCGCGTGGCGTCGACGGCCGTCTCCAGCGTCAGGGGGCCGCCGCCCGTACGGGGCAGGGCGAGACTGTTGTCGAGCCGGGCTCCCGGATCGCCGGGGGCCGCGTGCCGCTCGTGCCACGTGCCGAAGTTCCGCACGAGCGTGAGGAAGGCGGTCTCGTCGACGCTGTCCCAGTCCCAGCGCACCGTCTTGCGCAGCACCGAGCCCGGCGGCCTGGGCAGCAGCCGGCCCGGGTCCGCGGGCCGGGAGCCCGCGTCCGTGCCGGGGGAGCGGAACAGATAGCGCGTGACCAGACCGAAGCTGCCCGCGCCCCCACCGGTGTGCGCCCACCACAGGTCACGGTGCGGGTCCGACGGTTCCCGGGTGGCCCGCACCAGCCGTGCCCGCCCGCCGGAGTCCACCACCACGACCTCGACTCCGTGGAGATGGTCGACCGACAGTCCGTACGTGCGCGACAGCGCTCCGCCCCCGCCGCCCGCGATGTGGCCGCCGACCCCGACCTCGGGGCAGCGTCCGGCCGGGACGGTGACGCCCCACCCGAGGTACAGGCTCCGGTACATGGTGCCGAGGGTGGCTCCCGAGTCGACGGAGAACGCGTTCAGTTCCTCGTCGAAGTACACCGACCGCATCTCGGACACGTCGATCACCGTGGTGACGGCGGGATCGTCCACGAGCGACTCGAAGCAGTGCCCCCCGCTGCGCACCGCCAGCCGGGTACCGTCGCGCACGCTGTCCTGCACCGCCCGCACGGCCTGCTCCGCGGTGGCCACCACCCGGACGGTGTCGGGGTCGGGGGTGAAGCGGGCGTTGATGCCGCGGCCGACCAGATCGGGGTAACGGGGATCGTGCCGGCCGACGACGGAGGACGGCCGGACCTGTGCGTGCGGTGCCGAGGGAGCCTGTGGGTACCGGGCCACGGGAGACGCCCCTTCCAGGTGTCTGTGAAATCTCCGGGATGTGTCTCCGGGGACAGTAGGTGCGCCGCTCACACCCCCTCAACGACGCTCCAGCGCGGTGCGAGCGGCACTCCGGTACCTGTGTCAGTGGGCGTTCTTGTTGCGGTACAGACGCATGGTCAGCGGTGCGAAGACGGCCACCAGCCCTGCCGACACGCACAGGACCAGGCCCACGTCCCAGAAGCCGGCCGTGCCGTGCATGAGCTCGCGGGAGGCCGTCGCCGCGTGGCTCATCGGGTTGGCGTCGACGATGGCCTGCATCCAGCCGGGCATCGTCTCCGGCATGACGAAGATGTTGCTCATGAACAGCAGCGGATACAGCACGATCATGCTGGTCCCGGAGACCCGTTCGGGCTCGCTGGCCACCACGCCCAGGGCGGCGAAGATCCAGCTCACGCTGAACCCGAAGACGATCAGCACCAGCATCGCGCCGACCACGCCGAGGAAACCGCCGTCGGCGCGGAAGCCCAGCAGCAGCCCGAGGGACACCGTGGTCGCCAGGGCGACGACGTACCGGAGCACGTCACCGAGGAGACTGCCCGCGAGCGTCGCCGGCTGCCAGAAGGGGAGCGTCCGGAAACGGTCGAAGACGCCCTTGTGGATGTCCGTGTTGAGCGAGGTGCCGGTGTAGACCGTCATCATGACGACCGCCTGCACCGTCACGCCCGGGAGGTAGAACTGCAGGTACTCCTCGGTGGAGTCCGCGAACGCCCCGCCGAACAGGTACGTGAACATCAGCAGGAAGATCAGCGGCATCAGGACGATGTCGATCAGCTGCACCGGGAAGTGCTTGAACGCCATCATCGCTCGCCACAGATGGGTCAGGGTGGCGGACACCGCCGTCGCGCGGGCCGGCCGTTCACCCGCGGACAGCACCGTCCGCAGCTGACCGCTCACAGGGGTCGTGGATTCCACGGTGCCGGGGGACGTCGTCATGCCACCTTCTCCTCTTCCGCCGCTTCTTCCGTGGACCGGTCATCGGCCGGGTGGCCGGTCAGCGCCAGGAAGACCTCGTCGAGACTGGACTGGCCGAGGGAGAAACTGCGCACCTCCAACTGCGTGCGCGACAGCTCGGCCAGGGCCCGCATGCCCTGCCGGGGGTCGTCGATGCGCGCGCTCAGCGCCGTCGGATCGGAGTCGCGGTGGATCGTGACGCCCAGTTCCGCGCTCAGCAGCCGTTCCGCCTCGGCACGCGACTGGGCGTCGTGCAGGCGCAGCCGCAGGACGTTGGACCCGAGCGAGGACTTCAGCTCCCCGGTGGTGCCCTCCGCGATCACCCGGCCGTGGTCGATGACCGCGATGCGGTCGGCCAGTTGGTCCGCCTCGTCGAGATACTGCGTCGTCAGCAGCACCGTCGTGCCGGCGTCCACCAGAGCCCGCACGATATCCCAGACTTGGTTCCGGCTGCGCGGGTCGAGACCAGTGGTCGGTTCGTCCAGGAACAGCAGGTCGGGGGTGACGACGATGCTCGCGGCGATGTCGAGCCGCCGCCGCATGCCACCGGAGTAGGTCTTCAGGAGCCGGTCGCGGGCGTCGCCCAGTCCGAAGCCGTCGATCAGTTCGGCGGCGCGCTCCCTGGCCCGGGCCCAGGAGTAGCCCTGGAGCCGGCCCATCATGACGAGGTTCTCCGTACCGGTCAGGCCCTCGTCGACGGAGGCGTACTGGCCGGTGACACTGATCCTGCGGCGGACCGTATCGGGTTCGCTCGTCACGTCGTGACCGAAGACCCGGGCCGTACCGCCGTCCGGACGCAGCAGCGTCGCCAGCATGCGGATGGTGGTGGACTTGCCGGCGCCGTTCGGCCCCAGGATCCCGTAGACGAGACCGGCCGGGACGTTGAGGTCCAGGCCGTCCACCGCCCTCGTCCCGTTGTAGACCTTGACGAGACCGGACGTTTCGATGGCCCGTGTCGGCTGCGTGTTCACCTAACGCCCCCAGTAGTCACATGGAGCGGACAAAGCGTGCACTCTAATTTATTTCGGTCAATCGGGTTCACGTTGAGTACCGTAGCCCCCAATGAGGACACTTCATGGCCGCGATGGCCTCGTTCGCCGAGCCATTTTTCGTACGGGGCTCCACCGCGCCTCGTGACCCTTTCGAGTGGGGCGCCCGACGCTGGGGGTGCGGCGGCGGACGCCGCGAACTCTGGAGGTATGAGGTGGCCTTGACGAAGCCGGATGTCGATGTCCTCGTGGTGGGCGGCGGTCTCGGGGGGCTGTCCACCGCCCTGTTCCTCGCCCGCCGGGGGGTGCGGGTCCTGCTGGTGGAGCGGCACGCCACCACCTCGGTCCTGCCCAAGGCGGCAGGCCAGAACCCGCGCACCATGGAACTGTTCCGCTTCGGCGGCGTGGCCGACGAGATCCTGGCCACGGACGACATCCGCGGCGCCCAGGGCGACTTCACCATCAAGGTCGTGGAGCGCGTGGGCGGTCGCGTCCTGCACAGCTTCGCGGAGAGCTTCGAGGAACTGGTCGGTGCGACGGAACAGTGCACGCCCATGCCCTGGGCGCTCGCTCCCCAGGACCGGGTGGAGCCCGTCCTGGTGGCCCACGCCGCCAAGCACGGCGCGGAGATCCGGTTCGCCACCGAACTGACCTCCTTCCAGGCGGGCGACGACGGTGTCACGGCCCGCCTGCGCGACCTGGGCACGGGAGCGGAGAGCACCGTGGGCGCCCGCTACCTGGTCGCCGCCGACGGGCCCCGCAGCGCGATCCGGGAGAGCCTGGGCATCACCCGGCACGGTCACGGCACCCTGGCCCACTTCATGGGCGTCATCTTCGAGGCCGACCTCACCGCCGTCGTACCGCCCGGGTCCACCGGCTGGTACTACCTGCAGCACCCGGACTTCACCGGCACGTTCGGCCCCACCGACCGGCCCAACCGGCACACCTTCTACGTCCGCTACGACCCCGAACGCGGCGAGAGGCCGGAGGACTACACACCGCAGCGCTGCACCGAGCTGATCCGGCTGGCTGTCGACGCGCCCGGGCTCGTCCCGGACATCCTCGACATCCAGGCCTGGGACATGGCGGCGTACATCGCCGACCGGTGGCGCGAAGGGCCGGTGCTGCTGGTCGGCGATGCCGCCAAGGTCACCCCGCCCACCGGGGGCATGGGCGGCAACACCGCCATCGGCGACGGGTTCGACGTGGCCTGGAAGCTGGCCGCCGTGCTGCGCGGCGAGGCGGGCGAGCGGCTCCTCGACAGCTACGGGGCGGAGCGGTCGCTCGTGTCCCGCCTCGTCGTCGACGAGTCACTAGCCATCTACGCCCAGCGCATGGCTCCCCACCTGCTCGGCAGCGTTCCCGAGGAACGCGGCACGGCGCAGGTCGTCCTGGGCTTCCGCTACCGCTCCACCGCCGTCGCCGCCGAGGACGACGACCCCGAGCCGACCGAGGACCCGCGACGCCCGTCCGGGCGCCCCGGCTTCCGCGCACCCCACGTCTGGATCGAACAGGACGGCACACGGCGTTCCACCGTCGAGTTGTTCGGCGACTGCTGGGTGCTCCTGGCCGCACCGGAGGGCGGCGCCTGGGGCCAGGCGGCCGCCCGCGCCGCCGCGGATCTGGGCGTCCGCCTCGACGTCCATCTCGTCGGCCGCGATGTCGCCGCCCCCTCCGGCGAACTGACGCGGACCTACGGGATCGGCCGGGCGGGGGCCAGCTTGGTGCGCCCGGACGGCGTGGTCGCCTGGCGTACGGCGGTAGCGCCGGGAGCGGAGGCCCAGGACCAGCTGAGCACCCTGCTCACCCGGCTGCTGGCCCGCTGACCGGAGCGTCCCGCGTCGGCGGCGCCGCCACGGAGCGGTCCGCACCCGGCGACGCGGCTCGGGCCAGCCGCGCCGACAACTCCTGTATGTAATGAATCAGTTCAGGCGGCTCGTGCACCTCGAACTCGACGCCGAACATCCCGATGGTGAGCGCCAGCCACTCCAGCGAGTCGGCGGCCGAACGCAGCCGGCATGTCCGGTGATCGACCGCCGTGAGGATTCCGTCGCGCGGGCGGATCCGCTCCGCCACCACCTCGACCGGCGCGTGCAGGGTGACCAGCGCCCGGTAGCCGGCCAGCGAGGACGTGATCGACTGCGCCACATAGGCCGCCGCGTCCTCGGCAGGCAACTCGCGCTGCTGGAAACGCACCCCCGTCAACAGCAGCGATTCCATGCGGTCCACGCGGAAGGTGCGCCAGTCCTGCCGTCCCATGTCCCAGGACAGCACGTACCACTTACGGTTCACATGGACCAGACGGTACGGCTCCACCAGACGGCTGCTCGTCTCCCCGTCGCGCTTGCGGTAGGTGAATCTCAGCCGCTGCTGGTCGCGGCACGCCTGGGCCACTGACGCGAGGTGTTCGGGGCTCACGGTCGGGGTCACCGTGAACATGGGAACGGTGTACATCTGAAGGGCGTTGACCCGGCTGCGCAGCCGCTTGGGCAGCACCTGCTCCAGCTTGGCCAGCGCGCGGATCGAGGTCTCCTCGATGTCCGCCACGCTTCCCCCTGCGGCCGTCCGCAACCCGACCGCGATGGCGACCGCCTCGTCGTCGTCGAGGAGCAGCGGCGGCAGACTTGCGCCCGCCTCCAGCCGGTAGCCCCCGCCGACGCCCGGTATGGCCTGAACCGGGTAGCCGAGATCCCGCAACCGTTCCACGTCTCGGCGCAGCGTCCGCGGACTGACCCCGAGCCGCTCCGCCAGCTTGCGCCCCGGCCAGTCCCGGCTGTTCTGGAGGAGGGACAGCAGACGGAGCATGCGGGATGGCGTCTCGGTCATGCTTCCAGGGTGGCACGAATCGCGGTCACTCCATGGCCGCGATTCCCGCCATCCCTTCCCCAGCCACACAGGCGGCCATAGCCACTCCCTGAATCACCTCTTATAGTCGTACGCAAGCTCGGTTTGCGGAGACCACGCCAGTTCCTTGCCGAGAAAACGGGGGAGTCGATGAGTAGCACCCGGTCGAGGACTGATCGCTGCGCCACCCCGACCCTATTGCTGCACGGCATCCGCTAATCGCGATACGGCCATGTTGGCCGAAATAGCATTGCGAAGGGGCGGAGTTCCATCGACGGGGGAAGGGAATTCATGACCATCCGAGTCGTGATTGCTGAAGAGCTGGAAATGGTCCGTGCAGCGCTGGTTCTACTGGTGGAGCGTGAATCGGACATCAAAGTCGTCGCTTCCACAGGCGTCGGCAGCGAGTTGATCCGGACGGTTCTGGAGTACAGCCCCGACGTGACGGTCATCGATGTCGACATGCACGAGCGGGAGGGTCTTCTCTCCGCCATGGCGATTCAGGAGCACCTCCCGGACTGCCGCACACTGCTCACCGCGCGATTCGCCCGGCTGGCTACAGTGCGCCAGTCGCTGGCATCCGGCCTCGGCGGCCTGGTGCTGAAGAGCTCCCCCCCGGCGCACCTCAGCGATGCCATACGCAGCGTGCACGAGGGCCGCCGCGTCTTCGACACCGAACTGACGCTCGCCGCCTGGGGCAACACCGGATGCCCGCTCACGGAGCGGGAGATGGAGATACTCCAGCTCGCCGCCGCGGGGGACGACATCAACGAAATCGCGGTCAAGCTGTCGCTCTCTCCCGGGACGGTCCGCAACTATCTGGCGACGACCGTCCGGAAGATGGACGCGCGCAACCGGCTCGACGCGGTACGCATCGCCAGTATGTCCGGCTGGATCTGACCCTCGGTCACTGGCGGCGGAGGGCCCGTCGGCTCAGGATCCGGTGAGCGGTGCCCACCAGGAGCGGCGGTCGCGGTACCAGGCCACTGTCTCGGCGAGCGAGTCCCGGAAGTCCCGGCGTGGCCGGTACCCGAGCAGCGCGGTGATCTTCCCGTGGTCGACGGCGTAGCGCCGGTCGTGTCCCTTGCGGTCGGCGACGAATTCCACGGAGTCCCAGCCGGCGCCCACCGCGTCCAGCAGGAGAGCCGTCAGCTCCTTGTTGGACAGCTCCGTGCCGCCGCCGATGTTGTAGATCTCGCCCGGGGAGCCTCCCTCCCTCACCAGTTCCACTGCGTCGACGTGGTCCTCGACGTGCAGCCAGTTCCGCAGGTTGCCGCCGTCACCGTAGAGCGGCACCCGACCACCGCTCAGCAGGGTCGTCACAAAACGCGGAATGACCTTCTCGGGATGCTGATGGGTGCCGTAGTTGTTCGAGCACCGGGTGATCCGGACGTCCAGCCCGTGCGTGCGGTGGTACGACAGCGCCAGCAGATCGCTCGACGCCTTCGTGGCCGCGTACGCGGAACTGGGGTGCAGCGGATCGGTCTCTGTGCTGGCACCGACATCGACGGAGCCGTACACCTCGTCCGTGGAGATGTGGACGAAGGTCCTGGGGGCGTGGCGCAGGGCCGCGTCCAGCAGCGTTTGCGTACCCATCACGTTGGTGCGCACGAACTCCGCGGCCCCGAGCACCGAGCGGTCGACGTGTGACTCGGCTGCGAAGTGGACGATCTGGTCGTGCTCGGCGACCAGTCGATCGACGAGCGGGGCATCGCAGATGTCACCGTGGACGAAGGCGAACCGCTCGTCGCCGCGGACGGGATCGAGGTTGGCCGGATTGCCTGCATAGGTCAGGCTGTCCAGCACAGTGACCCCGACCGAGCCGTCGCCGCGCGGGCCGAGCAGGGCGCGGACGTAGTGCGAGCCGATGAAACCGGCACCGCCTGTCACCAGGATCTTCGTGGTCATGAGGAGATCTCCACCCTGCTGTCGTCACCGAGGATGAGACGGGAACCTGCGGGTAAGCGGGGGGCCGGAGCGACGGTCACGTTCCGCCCCAGGAGCGAGTGCTGGACCCGGCGCGTGCCCGTGAGCCGGGAGTCGCCCAGCATGATGGAGAACTCGATCTCGCTGTCCTCGATCGAGCAGTTCTCCGCGATCGACGTGTAGGGCCCGACGTACGATCCCGTCACCACCGTCCCGGCCCCGATGACGGCGGGCCCCACGATGCGCGACGCCCGGATCTGCGCGCCCGCCTCGATCCGCACCCGCCCCACCAGTTCGCTCGCCGCG
>WUUC01155107.1_pt1 | contig 13947 bp, 12 predicted proteins | sample 6278441 | NCBI WGS metagenome assembly WUUC01 (sample SAMN13675441, study PRJNA597444) | soil metagenome | isolation source: soil | place: USA: Washington | collected 2017-10
CGAGCTGCAGCGGGTGGTCATTCTTGATCGGTCTGTGGCTCGAGTAGTTGATCCCGGTGTGGACGCCGACTCCCAGGCCGAGCTCGCACGCCTTCGAGTAAACGGGGTAGAGCTGCGGGTGGTCGATCGGGAGGCCAAAGAAGGATGGCTGTACGTTGATCCCCCGCAGGCCGAGCTCCGCGACGGTGGCCACCTGGCGCACCGCCCGCATCACATTCAGCCGCTCGAGCGAGACCGTCCCGTACCCCGAGAAGCGGGCTGGGTCGTCGGAGACGAGCTTCGCGACCGCCTCGTTCAACTCGTCGACCGGGTCGCCGAGCTCGTACTCGGCGTGCACGACGGCGTAGTCGACGCCCGCCCGCTCCATGTCCTCGATAAGCGCCTGGAGTCCCAGATCGCGGCGCTGCTCGAGCCCCAGCACGGTGTCGTAGCGCGCCACGTACTCGCGCGGCCGCTCCTCGGGCGGCCGCAGCTCGGTCGGCAGCCGGACGCGAAAGTCGACGATTTCCGCCACGAGCGGCTACCGCCCGTGGAAGGCCGGGGTCCGCTTGGCAGCGAAGGCGCGCTTGGCCTCCTGGTGGTCCTCCGTCCCCGCGAGCCGGAAGCTGGTCTGGATCTCGGCCGCCCGAACCGCCTCAAGCGACATCTCGAGCGCGTCGTCTAGCAGGCGCTTCTGCGCGGCGACCGCAATCGGCGCTCCCTTCAGTGCCTCATCGGCGAGCCTCAGCGCGGCCTCCTCGTGCTCTCCGTCGGCCGCCAGCTCGACCGCGAGCCCGATCCGGTACGCCTCGCGGCCGTCGATCGTCTGGCCAAGCAGGGCGAGCTTGCGGGCGTTGGCGAGCCCGACCATGAGCGGCAGCAGCCGCGCGGTTCCGGAAGCCATGGCGAACCCCACGCGCGTCTCGGCGAAGTAGATGCGCGCCGACTCGGTGCACACGACGAGGTCGGTCGAGACGCAGAGCTCCACGCCCTGACCGGCGGCCCAGCCGTGGACCGCCGCGATGAAGAGCTTGTCCGAGCGGCGCAGCAGCCTCACGATCTGAAGCCAGGTGTGCTCGCCGGCGCGGGCGGACAGCGCATGGTGCCGTGGGTCCGTCTGGTCGCTCTGCTCTAGGTCCCAGCCGCCCGAGAACGAGCGTCCGGTTCCCGCCAGCACGACCACCCGGATGTCCTCGTCCTCGCAGGCTCGCCGGAGCGCCTGGAGCAGGTCGCGCTCCAGGGAGGCCGAGAACGCGTTCATCTTCTCGGGCCGGTCCAGCCGGATGAGCGCGACGTGCTCCTTGGGCTCCTCGTATTGGATCTGCATTCGGTTCCTCCTCGACGCCGCCGGCGCTAGTCTCCGGCGGGCTTTGCGATCGTGGGCGCCGTCACCTGGTCGCGCAGGGCGTGACGGGCGACCTTGCCCGTGTCCGTGAGCGGCAGGGAGTCGACGAACTCGATGAACCTCGGGTACTGGTAGGCCGCCAGGTACCGGCGGACGTGGTCGCGGAGGCGCTCCTCGAGCTCGCCGGACGGGGAGAAGCCCGGCTTGAGCTGGACGTAGGCCTTGACCGCGTGCCCGCGCACCTCGTCGGGCACGCCCACGACGGCGGCGTTGGCGACCGCCTCCTGCCCCCGCAGGCACTCCTCGATCTCGCTCGGCCCGATGCGGTAGCCGGCCGACTTGATTACCTCGTCGGCGCGCGACTCGAACCACAAGTAGCCGTCCTCGTCCATGCGCGCCAGGTCCCCGGTGTGGAGCCAGCCGTCGCGGACCTTCTCGCGGGTTGCTTCCCGGCGGTTCCAGTACTCGAGCAGCGCCGTGGGGTCCGGCATCCGGACGACCACTTCGCCCAGCTCGCAGCTGGCGGCCAGCTCGCCATCGCGGCGCATGGTCGCCACCTCGTGGCCGGGGTAGGCCCTCCCCATCGACCCGGGCCGGACCGGCCAGCGGGAGGCGCAGTGACCGACCACGAAGTCGGCCTCGGTCTGGCCGTACGACTCGTTGAAGGAGATCCCGAACGCGGCGCGCGCCGCCTCGAACAACCAGGGCTCCTGGGCCTCGCCGCCGGCGAGCATGCTGCGCAGCCGGAGTCCTTCCGGGATCTCGCACTGGAGCATCATGCGCAGCGCGGTGGTGGGCAGGAAGGCGTTGCGGACCTCGTGCCGCGCCATCAGGTCCAGCGCCCACTGCGGGTCGAACTTCCCGCGCGGCGCGGCCAGGACGGGCACCCCGTGGAGCCAGGCGAGCAGCACCGTGTTGCAGAGGCCGCCGATCCAGGCCCAGTCGGCGGGCGTCCACACGCGGTCGCCCGGGCGCGGGATGAACTCGTGGCAGAGCCGGAAGCCCGGCGCCTGCCCGATCAGCACCTGGTGCCCGTGCAGCACGCCCTTCGGTGGGCCGCTCGTCCCGGACGTGTAGATGAGCAGGCAGGGATCGGAGGGCTCGCTCACAGGTGGCGGGAGGCGGTCGGACGCCGCCTCGATCAGCTGCCACAAGCCCCTCACGCGGGCGTCGCGCGCCGGCTCCCGGTCCACGAGAAGGATCCACTGCGGGCCCTGGACGTCCGTCAGTTCCTCGAGCTTCTCGAGGCCGCCGGCATCGGTCACCACCACCCGCGCCGCGCTGTCGGCGAGCCGGTGGCGCAGGGCGTCGACGCCGAACAGGTGCGACAGCGGCACCGAGATCATGCCGGCCTTGAAGGTGCCCAGGTGCGCCAGCGCCGCCTCCGGGCCCTGGCCGAGCGCGACGGCCACCCGGTCGCCGGGCTCGAGGCCGAGCCCCGCCAGCGCGTTCGCCATCCGGTTGCTGAGCCGGGCAAGGTCGCCGAAGGTGTAGCGCTCCGGCTCGCCGCTCCGCCTCACGTGGATGAGCGCCGGCCGGTCCGGCGGATGTGCGTCCGTGCAGACCCAGCCCAGGTTGAAGCGCCGAGGCAGCCGCCAGGCGAAGCCGCGCCGGAGCTCGGCGTAGGTCGGCTCGGAGAGCGCCGGCGGCTGGAAGGGCTCGCTCACGGATCACCTCAGCGTCGCGCGCACGGCGACCGCGGTGTGGAAGCCGCTGTTCACCGCGCCGGGCGTGCCCGGTTGCGAGGTGTAGTCGCCGCAGAACCACAGCCGTCCGCTCGGCTCGCGGAGGGCCCGCTGGTGCCGCAGCCACCCGCGCCGGAAGCGCGGCAGCCCGCGCCAGCGGGAGACGTGCGCGCGGGCGCGTGCCAGCACCGGCCCGGCGCCGGGGAACATCCTCGCGAGGTCGTCGGCCAGCCGGCCTCTGATCTCCTCGTCGTCGAGCCCCCAGAGCGCGTCCGCCCGGGGCCCCGTCGAGAGCGTCACGAAGGCGCCGCCCGGACGGCGCCCGTTCTGCTCGAGGCGACGGACGAAGTAGGCGTTGTTGCTGAACAGCTCGAACGAGAGGCCGACCGCCGGCACGGCCAGCAGCCGGTCCCAGGGCGCGCCGCCGTGCTCGTCGGTGAGCCATGCGACCGACACGATCCCCGAGTACGGCAGCATCTGCTCCAGCGCCACTCGCTTGGCCTCGGAGAGCCCGGCGACGACGTCGAGCACCGCGTCCGCCGGCAGCGCGACGATGCAAGCCTTCGCTTCGAGGCGCTCGACCGACCCGTCGCGGCGGTATCGGACCTCTACTTGATCACCCCTGTCCTCCACGGACTCGACCCGCGCGCCGAGGAGCACGCGCTCCGGGCCGAGCCGCCCGGCGATCGCCTCGGTGATCCGCTGAGTCCCGCCCTCCACCGCCTTGAGAGTGTGGTTGACGTCCCCGCCGAAGAGGTGGATGACGTATCCGAGCCCGATCGCCCCCGAGACCTCGTCCGCCGAGACGCCGGTGCCCGACTCCGTGACCATCTCAAGCACCTCGCGTGTGATGGGGGAGACGCGCCCGAACACGTCCGCCAGCGGCCGCGCGTCGAGGGCGGCGCCGAAGCCCCCGGTGCGCGCCGCCAGGCGCCGCAGCCGCGTGATCGTCCACGCGAAGTTCGCCTTCTCGGCGCCCGATATCGGCAGCTTCGCGAGCAGCAGGTAGGGGTTCGACGCCACCACGAGCCGATCGCGCAGGAACACGGCGGTGCGGGCGCCGCCCGCCCCGACGACGCGCAGCCCGAGCCGCCGGCACAGCTCGAGCGTGCGCTCGTTCCAGACGTACTGGGCGCCGCAGTTGTACCAGTAGGCATCGTGCTTGCCGGAGAGCGTCCGCCCGCCCACTCGGTGGCGGGCTTCGAGCACAAGCGGGTCGCGGTCGCGGAGCTCGTAGGCGGCGGTCATACCCGCCAGGCCGGCGCCCAGGACGACGATCTCGTGGCGCAAGCCCCCCATGCCGCTCCTCAGGCAGCCAGCCTCTGGGCCACCGCGTCGGCCGTCGCGATCCCGGCCGTCGCGGCGACCTGCATCGAGGGATAGGCCACGTAGTCGGCGGCGAAGTGGACGCGCTCGCCGGGCTCGCGCAGGGTCTTCGTCAGGGCTCGGCCGCCCGGCTCCCAGTACGGGATCGCCCGCGGCCAGCGCTGGACGACCACGTCCTCGATCAAGCCGTCGAGCCCGGGAAGCAGGTCTTCCAGGTCGGACTGAAAGGCCCTCACGATCTCGCGGTCGTCCCGCTCGAGCAGCCGCCGCGCCGGATCGCCGCCCGCGTAGACGAGCAGCGCACCCCCGGTCTCCCGCTCCGGCCCTCGGTGCACGACCGTGGCCGGGTTCGACACGACCTGGAAGCTCTTGTCCACGACCGTGGCCGCATAGATGCGGTCCCACGGACGCGACCCGCGCTCGCCGGTGAAGAAGCCGACGCTTACGTAGACGCCGTAGCGCACGGCCTCGAGCGCGCGCCGCTGCTCGACCGACAGGTCGGAGACGATCTCGAGAGCGGCGTAGGCCGGCACCGCGACGATGCACTCTCGCGCGGTGATCGCCTGCGCCCCCCCGCCGCGGCGGTAGGCCACCTCCACCACCCCGTCGCGGCGACGCACCGCGTCGACAGTCGCCCGGGTGAGGACCCGCTCGCCGAGCGCGTCGGCTAGCGCCGCCGGGATGCGCTGGTTCCCGCCGGCCACCAGCGAGAAGGGGGGGACCTCGCGCAGGTTCGAGACCGACAGGCCGATGTAGAGCGCCGTGTGGCCCGCGCTCACCTCGTGCGGCTCGGCGCCCATCCAGAAGCGGATGAACGCGCGCAGGACCGCCTGCACCTCTTCGTTGCGCGGCTCCGCGAAGTACTCGCTCGAGCTGACCTGGTCGAGCTTGTCGCGGAAGCGGCGGGCGTCCGCGGGATCGGGGTTGCGCGCCAGGCGCTTGTAGGTGCGCCTCAGCTTGAGGCCGAGCCGGACCATGGCCAACCGCGCCGGCAGCGACAGCGGCAGCTGCAGGGCGACGCGCGCCGGCATCTCGCTTACGACCAGGCGGTTGCGGAGCGCGAGCGCCGGATGGCTGTCGGCGAGCGAGAGTGTCTCGAGCCCGAGCTCGCGGACGAGCTCCCAGAGCGGTCCCTCGCCGGCGAGGAACTGGGCGCCCAGGTTGACCCAGTAAGGACCGCGCCGGGAGGACTTCACGCGGCCGCCGACCTCGTCGCCGGCCTCGAGCACGAGCACCCGGCGCCCGCGCAGGCGGTAGGCGGCCGTGAGCCCCGCGATCCCGCCGCCGACCACCACTACGTCGTAGTCCGCCCCGCCGCCCGCCATCAGCGGTTGCGGAAGTTGGGGGCCCGGTTCTCCGCGAACGCGCGGGTGCCCTCTTCGAGGTCGTCCGACAGCTCGATCAGCCGGTTCATCGTTTGGTAGAGCCCGATGCCGTCCGCGAGCGAGAGGTTGCGGCTGCGCAGGGCGAGCTCCTTCGTCATCCGCACCGCCATGGGCGCGTTCGAGCAGATCGTCGCGGCCAGGTCGCGCACCCGCTCCATCAGCCGCTCGCCGGGCACGACCTCCTGAACGAGCCCCATGCGGTGGGCGTCGGGGGCGTCGATGAAGCTGCCGGTGAGCAGCAGGTACAGGGCGTTCGAGAAGCCGATCACCTCCGGCAGCCGCTGCGCGCCGTAGCCGTTCAGCAGGTTCCACTTCACCTCCGGGCAGCCGAACTGGGCGGCCTCCGCGGCGATGCGGATGTCGCACACGAGCGCCAGCTCGAGCCCGCCCGCCAGGCAGTAGCCGTTCACGGCGGCGATCAGCGGCTTCTGCACCGGCAGGCCGAGGTCGAAGCGGCTCGGCCTTGTCGCGGACCAGGCGACGTGGGCGTCCTCGGTGTCGCCGTGGACGCCGACCAGGTCCGCTCCGGCGCTGAACGCCTTGTCACCGGCACCCGTCACGATCCCGACCCAGATGTCGTCGCGCTCGTCGATCTCCCGCAGGTGCGCGGAGATCCGCTCGTACATCTCCAAGTCCATCGCGTTGCGCTTCTCGGGGCGATTCAGCGTGAGCGTCGCTACGTGCTCGTCTACCTCGAAATCGACCTTCAAGCCTCCACCCTCCTCGCGAAGCGCTCGACCCTGCGCCGCCGCAGCCAGCCGATCGCGCCGGCCAGCAGCGCGCCGACCACGAGGCCGGCGATCAGCACGCCGGACGCCGCGGCTACCGTGGGCCGGACCTGGGTCGTCAGGAACTCAAACATCCGGACCGGCAGCGTCTGCTCGAAGGCGCCGCCGATGAACAGGACCACCACCACCTCGTCCCACGAGGTCACGAAGGTGATCAGCAGCGCGGTGAAGATCGCGGGCCGCAGAATCGGCACCGTGACCTTCACGAATGCCTGCAGCCGGTTCGCGCCGAGGCTCACCGCGGCGTCCTCCAGGTTGCGGTCCACCGACTTCAACGCGCTCTCCAGGACGATCACGGCGAACGGCAGCGCCAGCACCGTGTGCGCCAGCAGCAGGCCCCAGAACGTCCCTACCAGGCGCAGGTCGATCGCCACATCGAAGATCGCGATCGCCGTGACGATGACCGGCACCATGAGCGGGGCGAGCACGAGCGCCCGCATGGGTCGCTTCCCGCGCCGCAGATAGCGGGTGATGGCCACCGCGCAAGCCATCCCGAGCACGGTCGAGAGCACCGCGACCGCCACGCCGAGCCGCAGGCTGAGGAACAGCGCGTCCGTCCACTCCCGGTCGCCGAAGAACTCCTCATACCAGCGTAGCGAGATGTCCGTGGGCGGGAACTGGAGGATCGTGTCGTCGCTCACGGAGATCGGGAAGACCGCCACAAGCGGGAACAGGAGGAACCCGATCACAGCGAGTGTGACGACCCAGAGCAGCACCTGCACGGGGTCGGCTCGCGCCCCGCTCCTCACTTGCGCACACCCCCCGTCAGGAGGCGCTCGGTCCCGAACAGGCGGTCGAAGAAGACGAACAGGATCAGCGTGACCACGACGAGCACCACGGACATCGCTGTGGCCGCCCCCCACTGGAGGATCGCGACCTCCTGCTGCACGAAGGTCGCGATCGTCAGGTCGCCCGGACCGCCGAGCACAGCCGGCGTGATGAAGAACCCGAGCGAGAGGATGAACACGAGCAGGCAGCCCGCGTAGACGCCGGGCATCGAGAGCGGCAGGAACACCCGCCGGAACGCCTGCAGGCGGCTCGCGCCCAGGCTCCGCGCCGCGTCGAGGAGCGAGCGGTCGATCCCCACCATCGTCGAGTAGAGGACGAGGATCATGTACGGCAGCATCACGTGGACCATCCCGACCACGACGGCGGTGCGGGTGAACAGCAGGTCGACCGGGGTGTCGGTGATCCCCGTGGCGACGAGCGCGTCGTTCACCATGCCCTGGTTGCCGAGCAGGATGGTCCACGCGTAGAGGCGCGCGAGGATCGCCGTGAACAGCGGCACCATCGTGAGCACGAGCAGCACGTTGGCCCAACGTGCGGGGAGCGTCGCGAGCTTGTATGCGACCGGATACGCGAGCACGAGCGAGATCACCGTCGTCCAGGCGGCGATCACGAAGGTATTCCGCATCACCGCCCGGAAGGCGCGGGACTCCCACAGGGCGGTGTAGTTCTCCAGCCCGAAGCTCGGATCGGTGAAGCTCCGCGAGAGCACCACCACGAGCGGATAGACGAAGAACACCAGCAGCAGGAGCAGCGTGGGCGCGAGCAGGAGCGCGGGAGCCGTCCGCTCCAGCCACTGCGGCCACTCGCGTGACGCGAGCCTGCCTCGAATTGCGCCGGGGATCGCCGTCAACGGCCACCCCGGCCTACTGGGTCAGCCATGCGTTGAACTCCTCGGTCAGCTCGTCGATGTTCTTCGCGTAGTAGTCGGGGTCCTGGTGCGCCGACGTCTGGGCGCGGTTCTCCTCCGTCACACCCCACTGCTTGCCGAAGTCGTCGATGCAGCTCTCGTCCATCGGGATGCCGTAGCCCAGCGTGTTGATGAAGTCGCACTGGTTCTGCGGCGTGAACGCGTAGGCCAGGAGCGAGTTGGCGGCCTCGGCGTTCGCCGCCCCCTTGGGGATCCCGTAGGCCGCGTCGATCAGCAGCGCGTCCTTCCAGCTAGTCCCGATCGGGACGTCCGGGTCCTCCTTCACGCGCAGCGCCGGCCGCCCATGCCACGCGACGCCGATCTGGCACTCGCCGCTGACGATGAACTGGACCGATTCCGCGCCGCTCTCCCAGAACACGATGTCGTCCCTGTACTTCTCGAGCTCCTGCAGCGCCCGCTCGACGTCGAGGGGGTACAGCGACTCCGGATCGGCGCCAGAGGCCAGCAGCGGGTACTCGAGCGTCCCGGCGAACTGCGGGTAGTTGAACAGGCAGCGCTTGCCAGGGAATTCCTGGGTGTTGAAGAGATCCTCGATCGCGCTCTCCGGATGCTTACCGGACGTCGGCCACTTGCGCGTGTCCCAGACGAGCACGACGCCGAAGAAGCTGTACTGGATCCAGTGGTCCGTGTGCTCGTAGCCCGTTGGGAACTGCTCGAACAGCGGCGCCATCAGCTTCGTGTCGATCGGCTCGAGGAGATCCTCCTGCTCCAGGAGCATCGCCTCGCCGAGCGAGCCAATCTCGATCATGTCCCACTCTGGCCGGCCGCTGACCACCTGCGCCCGCACGTCACCGGGCGTCGCCACCGGGGAGGCGTCCTTGACCTTCCAACCGGTGATCTTCTCCCACTCGTTGATGAAGGCCTCGGACTCGCCCTGGAACAGCTCGCCGCCCGAGTCCTTCAGGACGAGCGTCTCCGGCCCCTGCTCGCGCGTCTGGAGCAGCGCGCCGAGGACCGCTGTCGGGATGTCGTCCGTCAGCATGCGCCTGACGTCCTGCGGAAACTTGTTGATGATCGCCTGGCGGTCCTTCGGAATCGCCGCAGTGTCCTCGTCCTCGTCGTCCCCACCGCAGCCCGCGAGGGGCACCAGCGCGGCCAGTGCTACGCACACCAGCGTGAACGGGCGTTGACGGTGTCGCATGTCTACTCCTCTCTCGTCCCCGGCTCGAGCCGGAACAGGTGCGCATCCTCGACATCCCAGCCGACCTCGACCTCGTCGCCCTCGCGCAGCTCGGACGTCGGCGGGAGGACCACGTGCAAGGAGTCACCGGACCGCAGGCGCACCTCGCCGCGGTAGTGGCTGCCCTGGAAGATCAGCGTGTGCAGGCCGCCCGGAAACGAGTTGGTCGCGTCGACCTGTCGGCCGATCCGGATCTTCTCCGGCCGGATCGCGCAGCCCACGCGGTCCTCATCGGGTCGCGCGCCGTTCCACTTGACCAAGATGTCCGTACCCTGCTCGCTGTGCAGCACGGCTCGGTCGACATCGGTACGGGCCACGAAGCAGCGGAAATAGTTGACCTCTCCGACGAAGTGGGCCACGAACTCGTCCGCCGGGGCGCGGTAGATGTCCTCGGGCGTGCCAACCTGGCTCGTGAGCCCCTCGTTAAGGACCGCGATGCGGTCCGACATGCTGAACGCCTCCTCCTGATCGTGCGTCACGTAGATCGTCGTGACCCCGACCTCGCGCTGGAGCCGTCGGAGCTCCAGCTGGAGCTGCTGGCGAAGGCGCTTGTCGAGCGAGCCGAGCGGCTCGTCCATCAACAACACGGTGGGCTCGAACACGATCGCCCTCGCCAGCGCGACCCTCTGCTGCTGGCCCCCGCTCAGGTGTGCCGGGAGCCTGCTCTCGAGGCCGGTCAGGAGGACGAGTTCGAGAACCTCGTCGACGCGGCGGCGTATCTCCTCGGACGGGACCTTGCGCAGCCGCAGCGGGAAGGCCACGTTGTCGAAGACCGACAGGTGCGGGAACAGCGCGTAGTTCTGGAAGACGAGGCCGACGTCCCGCTTGCCCGGGGCGGTCCGGGTGACGTCGCGCCCGTCGATGTAGACGTGGCCGGACGTCGGGTGGAGCAGCCCGGCGATGATGCGCAGCAGCGTCGTTTTGCCGGAGCCGCTCGGGCCGAGCAGCGTCAGGAACTCACCGGACTCGACGCCCAGCGAGACGCCGCGCACCGCCGGGGCGTCGCGCTGATACTCATGACGGATGTCGACGACTGAGACGTGTGCGGCGCTCTCCTGCCTGTCTGCCAGCCCGCTCACAGCTCGACCTCAGAGCAGCTCTCCTCCGTCGAGGCGGATCACCGCGCCGGTCATGTAGCGCGAGCTGTCCGTGACCAGGAACCGGACGAGCTCCGCCACGTCCTCGGGCTCGCCGTAAAGGTTGAGCGGGTTGGGCTTCAGGTCCCGCTGCTCCAGATACTCCATCACCGGGGTGGCGAGTTCCGTCTTGACGACGCCGGGGGCGATGCAGTTGACCCGGATGTTGTCCCGCGCCCACTCCTTGCCGCAGACCTCCGTAAGCATGACCACGCCGGCCTTCGATATCCCGTAGACGCCGAGGCCGATGTCGTGGTGCAGCCCCGAGGTCGACGAGATGTTGACGATGCTGCCCCCGCCGACCGCCTTCATGTGCGGGTGGACAAGCTTTGACAGGTACCACGGCGCGCGCAGGTTGACGTCCAGGACGTACTCCCACTCGTCCACGTCGACGTTGTAGATCTGCTTCGCTTCCGGGAGGAGGCCGGCGTTGTTCACGAGGACGTCGATCCGGCCGAACCGCTCCACCACCTGGTGCAGGAGCCGGTCGAGGTGCTCCGTGCGCGCCACGTCCGCCGGTACGGCGAGCGAGTTGCTCCCGGAGTTGAGCGACGTCGCGATCTCCGAGAGCGCCTCCTCGCTGCGGGCGGTGACCGCCACCGAGGCGCCGATGTCGGCGAGGCTGCGGGCGATCGACGCGCCGATGCCGCGGCTCGCGCCGGTTACGAGGGCGACCTTGCCATCCAGTCGGTTCTCCATCCTCCCTCTCTCGGAACCTAGCCGACGTGATCTCCCGGGGAGACGGCACTCTATCGATCGATCGACAGAGGCACAAGTCGGTCCGCGTTTGCCTGCGGTGTTAGATTATCGATCGATCGATCGAGATACATGTACGGCGAACATGAGGGATAGCTGATGGCGGACGCCGGCGAGAAGGACGTGGTGATCCTGGGAGCGGGCCTGGCCGGACTGACGGCCGCCTACGAGCTGCGTGACCGCGACATCGCCGTGATCGAGCGGCGCGACCGCGTCGGCGGGCGAACGCTGTCTGGGACGCACCTCGCCTACTGGTACAACTCCGGCGCCCAGTTCGTCTGGGACCCGCGCACGCTCGACCTCTGCCGGCAGCTCGGGCTGGATGTGCTCGACGCAAAGGGGGCGCGCACGTCGCTTTTCCTGCGCGGCCGCTTGGTCGACGGTCGGAACCCCTACACCATGTTCCTCAAGTTGCCCCTATCGATCCGGGAGCGGCTCGACTTCGGCCTCGGCATCACGAGGCTGCGGCGGCTGGCGTCGCGCATGGACAGGCTCGACTCCGCGGAGATGGACGCCCGTACCCTGGCGGACCTGTTGGGACGCGGGAGCTCGGTCACGCGCTCGGTGATGGACTTGGTCTCGGAGTCCGGGACCGGACTCTCGACGGCAAAGGTGTCCGGATGGATCGGGCTCGGCTACGCCATCCACCTCTTCGGCGGCGACGTGAACGACACGCTGAGGCAGGTCGCGGGTGGGACGCAGGCCATCACCAAGGCGATCGCCGACCGGCTCGGCCCCGAGCGCATCCGGCTGGAGAGCGAGGTCGTGTCGGTGCGCACGGACGAGACCGGCGCCACCGTCCGCTATCGCACGGCGGACGGCGAGCTGTGCGCGCTCCGAGCGAGGACGTGCATCATGGCCACGACCGCCGACGCGGTCCTGGCGACCTTCGAGGAGCTGCCACGGGCAAAGCGGGAGGCGCTCCAGCGGATGGTGCCCTACGGCCGCATTGTCTCGGTCGCCTGGCTCACGCGCGAGTCTGCCGCCATGCCCTGGGATGACCTGCTCGTGACGCCTGTGATCGACGACATGAGCTTCGAGCAGATCAGCAACAACGCGTTCTTCCTGAAGCAGCGGCACAAGCCGCAGCGACCACCCGGTGGGTGCCTGGTCACGCTGTCCACTGCCGCCCGCGCGGACCGGCTCTGGGACATGGACGACGAAGCGATCGGTCGACTGCAGCGCGAGGAGCTGGGACGCATTTTCCCGTCGGCGGCTCCGGTGCTCGCGGAAGCCGAGCCGCGTATCCGGCGCTGGCACGGTTTTCCGCAGTTCCGTAGCGGCTGGCTGCGCCACCGGCACGCGCTCCGCGAGCCGGTGGGAAGGACGTACTTCTGCGGGGATTACACCGCCCAGCCGGGAACGCCGGGTGCGGTCGGCAGCGGCTACCACAGCGCCCAGTCCGTCGAGCGCGCTCTCGGGGAGGCCGGCGCCGTGGCAGTCGCCGCGGCGGCTGACACGGCGCAGCACCTGCGCGGATGAACCCCGCCGGCAGGGTCGCGCTCGTCACCGGCGCCGGCAGCGGCATCGGCTTCGCTACATCCGTGGCGCTGGCGCACCGCGGTGCCCGGGTCGTCGCGGTCGACGTCGACCCGGACGGGCTGGAGCGCCTGCGCGCGGAGATTGCACAGCCGGCCGCCGCACCACTCGCCGTCGCCGCCGACGTCACCGACTGGGACCAGCTGTCGGCGGCCTACGGCCGCGCCGAGGCGGAGCTTGGAGGCGTCGACGTCGTGTGTAACGTGGCCGGAGTCAACACAGGAAGACCGCGTTATCCCGACGCCGAGCGAGCTCGCTGGGAGCGCACGCTTGCAATCGACCTCTGGGCGGTGATGGCTGGCACCCAGCTCGGCGTCCGGCTGCTGCGCCGCTGCGGCGGCGGCGTCGTCGTGAACATCGGCTCTCTGGGTGGGCTGGCACCATTCCCAGCCGACCCGCCCTACGCGGCCGCCAAGGCCGGCGTCGTGGCACTGACGCACTCTCTCCGCTTCCTGAACGACGACGGCATCCGCGTCGTCTGCCTCTGCCCCGGGATGGTGGACACGCCGCTCCTCAAGAAGCGTCAGCTGACGCCGGACGAGGAGCGCATCGTGCGCTCCATGCCCCTGCTCGCCGCGGACGACGTGGCGCGCAGCGTCCTCGACGCGATCGAGGACGACGCCCTGCACGCCGTGACGCTGGGTCTGGTGCCCGGACGTCCGGCCAAGGTCATCGATCCGCCGGTCAGCTTCCGCGATGATCCGAGCGAAGCGCTCCAGAGCTGAGCGTCGTGACGGGCGGTATCGTAGGTGAGGCGGATGGCTACCCCTGCCGCGGTCATCGATTGGACGAAGACCTCCGCCGAGGGGCGCATCATGACCGCGGCCCTGCGGCTCTTTACGCGCAAAGGCTTCCAGGCCGTCGGCATCCGCGACATCGCGCAGGAGGCGGGCATCTCGACCGCCACCCTCTATCACTACATGAGGACCAAGGAGGATCTGCTCCTCGCCCTCATGTCTGACCGGCTTTACCGCATCACGAGAGCCGCGCAGCTCGCGATCCAGGGCGTGGAGGAACCCGAAGCCCAGCTCGCCGCGCTGGTCCGCACGCATGTGATCTGCCACGCGCTCTATCCCTCCCACGTCGTTGACGACGAGCTGCGGTCGCTGAG
>WUUC01005523.1_pt1 | contig 13946 bp, 11 predicted proteins | sample 6278441 | NCBI WGS metagenome assembly WUUC01 (sample SAMN13675441, study PRJNA597444) | soil metagenome | isolation source: soil | place: USA: Washington | collected 2017-10
ATTCGCCTCGTTCGCTGGGCGAGGTCGGCATGTGCGGCGTGGCGATCGACACCTTGCGCGACATGGAAGGGCTGTTCGACGGCATCCCGCTCGACAAGGTCACGACGTCGATGACCATCAACGGGCCAGCGATCGTCTTGCTGTCCTTCTACATCGCGTTGGCAGACGTGCGAGGCGTGCCCCGCAACAAGATCGGCGGCACCGTTCAAAACGATTGCCTCAAGGAGTTCATCGCGCAGCACGCGTGGGTCGTGGGCCCTCGGCCGGCAATGCGCATCGTTACCGACATGATTCAGTTCTGCACGGCGGAAGTGCCGCGCTGGAATACGGTGAGCATCAGCGGCTATCACATTCGCGAAGCAGGCGCGACGGCGGCGCAGGAGCTCGCCTTCACGCTGGCCGATGGGCTTGCCTACGTTCAGTCGTGCGTCGATCGCGGCATGAACGTCGACGAGTTTGCGCCGCGCCTCAGCTTTTTCTGGGACGTGCACAGCGACTTCTTCGAAGAGATCGGCAAGTTTCGCGCCGGTCGCCGCATGTGGGCACGCTTCATGAAGGAACGTTTCGGCGCCAAGCGTGCCGAGTCGATGATGTTGCGAACGCATGCGCAGACGGCGGGTGTGTCGCTGACGGCCCAGCAGCCCTACAACAACGTGGTGCGTGTCGCGCTGCAGGCCATGGCGGCTGTGCTCGGCGGCACCCAATCGCTGCACACCAACTCGCTCGACGAGACCTACGCCTTGCCGACGGAGGAGACGGTCAAGATTGCGCTGCGCACGCAGCAGATCATCGCGGAAGAAAGCGGCGTCGCCAATACGATCGATCCGCTGGCCGGCAGCTACTTCGTCGAGTGGATGACCGACAAGATCGAAGCGGACGCTCTCGACTACATCCGCAAGATCGACGACATGGGCGGCATGGTCGAAGCCGTCGAGCGTGGCTATCCTCAGCGCGAGATCGCGGCGAGTTCGTATCTACATCAGCGTCAGATCGATGCGAACGAGAAGGTGATGGTGGGTGTCAACGCCTTCAAAGACGAGGGCCAGAGCACGAAGGACAAGATCCCGTTGCTGCGCATCGATGAAGAAGTACAGCGCACGCAATGCCAAAACCTTGCTGCCGTGAAAGCACGTCGTGACGCGAATGCGGTGCGCAATGCGCTCGCCGCCATCCGCGAAGCTAGCCGCGGCACGACCAATGTGATGCCCGCCGTGATCGATGCGGCCAAGGTTTACTGTACTGAGCAGGAGATCTGCGACGTGTTCCGCGAAGTGATGGGCGCGCACTCGGATCGGCCTGAGTTCTGAGGCCGTCCGCGGCAGCGCACGCGCGTTCGTAGCGCTCCACCAGCTCGCACGACTAAAGGTCATGGTGGGGCGTTTAATCGAAGACCGCGCGGAAATTATCCGCATTGCAGGAGCGGCGCGTCGCGTGGCCGTGCTCGGCATCAAGACTGAGCAGCAGCGCGGCCAACCTGCGTTCGACGTGCCCGCGTATCTCAAACGTGCGGGCATCGAGGTGGTGCCCGTACCCGTTTACTACCCGGATGTAACGACGATCTTGGGTGCCAAGGTGGTGAGGCGCGTGGTGGATGCGGGCGCGCCGATCGATATCGTCGACGTGTTTCGCCGGCCCAAGGATCTTTCCGCGCATCTCGATGACCTGATCGCGGCCCAGCCAAAGTGTGTCTGGTTGCAAAGCGGGATTCGCGATGATGCGTTTGCACAGACGCTCGCAGACGCGGGCATCGATGTCGTGCAAGATCACTGCTTGATGGTCGAGCATCGCCGCGCGACGCCGCTGTGATCCCTCCTACCATTGCGTTGAATCGCCTTTTTTGCGGCGTAGACTCGTGTCTCCGGTTGAGCTAAGAGGGGGCCCCGTGAGCGGCGAACACTTCGAAGACGACTCGGACGATCACTTCCATGATCAGTGCGGCGTGTTCGGTATCTGGGGCTCGGATGAAGCCGCCAATCACACCTACCTCGGTCTGCATGCGTTGCAGCATCGCGGTCAGGAGAGCGCCGGCATCGTGAGCTCGGACGGCACGCAGCTGTTCGTGCATCGTGGCCTCGGCCTCGTGCAAGACGTGTTTGCCGCGAGCACCATCGAAAAGCTGCCGGGCGACCGCGCGATTGGCCACGTTCGCTACTCCACGGCGGGTGGCTCGCACATCAAAAACGCGCAGCCGATTGCCATCGATTACGCGCACGGCTCGATCGCCGTCGGTCACAACGGCAACCTCACGAACGCCGACGAGTTGCGTCGTCGGCTCGAACTCTCAGGCTCGATCTTTCAAACGACGAGCGACACCGAAGTGTTCGTGCACTTGATCGCGCGTTCTCAAGAGAAAACCACGGTCGACCGCGTCGCCGATGCGCTCAAACAGACGCGCGGTGCGTTCTCGTTGATGGTGCTGACGCCGCAGGAGATGATCGCTGTCCGCGATCCGTGGGGCTTTCGTCCGCTGTCGATGGGAAAGCTCAAAGACGCCTTCGCCTTCGCTTCGGAGCCCGTCGCTTTCGAGCTAGTCGCGGCCGAATACGTGCGCGACGTCGAGCCCGGCGAGATGATCATCGTCGACAGGCAAGGGATGCGCTCGACCAAGCCGTTCGAGAAACAAGACTCGAAGATGTGCATCTTCGAATACGTCTACTTCGCGCGTCCAGACGCGACGCTCGGCGGCATCAACGTGTACGAGGCACGCAAACGACTTGGTCGCGCGCTGGCGCGTGAAGCCGGCGTTGCTGCGGATGTCGTCATTCCCGTGCCCGACAGCGGCGTGCCCTCCGCGCTGGGCTACGCCGAAGAAGCGAAGTTGCCGTTCGAACTCGGTTTGGTGCGCAGTCACTACATCGGCCGCACGTTTATCGAACCACAGTCATCGATTCGCCACTTTGGCGTGCGCTTGAAGCTCAGCCCCAATCGCGCGCTCATCCAGGGCAAGCGCGTGGTGGTCATCGACGACTCCATCGTACGCGGCACCACGAGCCGTAAAATCGTCAAGATGTTGCGCGACGCGGGTGCGCGCGAGGTGCATCTGCGCATCAGTTCGCCTCCCACGCGCTGGCCGTGCTTTTACGGGATCGACACGCCTTCGCGCAGTGAGCTCATCGCATCGACCCATACGATCGAAGAGATCGCGAAGTACGTCACGGCCGATAGCGTCGGCTATCTGGGCGTGGACGCGCTGCATCGCTCGGTCGGGGGCAAGGGTTACTGCGACGCCTGCTTCACCGGCGACTACCCGGTGGCGTTCGAGAAGCCGACCACGCGTCGACAGCTTTCGCTCGTCGGCATGTAGGTCCGCGGCGCAGAACGCGCGAATCTCGGCTGAGCGCGTCGGCTGTTCGTGAATATCGGAGGCGAGGGAGTACGCTTCGGCTCCGTGGAGCTGTTTCGTTGGATTCAGGCGCTCGACGCGCGCAAAACCCTGGGCCTGTCGGGTGCGATGCGTCCGCTGGTCGGGCTTGCACGCGCGGCGCTGCCCATCCCCGATGCCGCGGTGTTGTTGCGCGACCGTACCGATGCGCTGCTCGCCGCAGCTGATTTGCCCGCGCTCGATCATTGGCTGGATCCGCGGCGGCCCGATGTCGTCCCCGAAGCGGTGAGCGAGGCCGCAGCGAGCCTTCGCGATCGACCGGTTCCGCGCGCGTTGTCGGACGACGTGGCGCGGCTGGTGGCGCAGTTGCACGAGCAAGGCGCGCAAACCTTCGTCGTCAGCGCTGCGTTCGTGTGCGATCAGCCTAGCGAGGATCGCGCGCTGGGTCGCGTGCAGCTCGGCCTCGTCGGCAAAGACGTGGCTGCCGCCGTCCGCGATGCACTCGCCGCCGCCTACGACGTCGAACGTCTGCGGGAGCTACGGGACCGGCACGTGACGAGCGCGGGTGTTTGCGTGCTCGTGCAGCGCATGATCGAGGGAGATGCGGCGGGCGTGCTGTTCACGCGGCATCCGTTGATGCGCGACGAACACGAGTGGCTGCTGCGAGCAGGCTTTGGACTCGCCAGCGCGATTCGCCGCGGTCTGGCGCCCAGTGACGTGTGGCGCACTACGCGCCTAGGTCACGTGCGCGATGCGGTCGTCGTCGACAAGCACGCGCAGGTCGTCGTGACCGAAAACGGTGAGCGAACGCTACGCGAAGTTCCAGAAGCACAACGCAGAAGGCCCGCGCTGACGCAGTCTCAGGTGGCGGAGCTGCTGAAGATTGCGGCACGTGCCGAGCGACAGATCGGTAGCGCCCTGCGGCTCGATTTCGCAGTGGCGGAAGGAAGGGCCTACATCGTGCGGGTGGATGCCGACACCGATCGGCAGAAGCCACGAAAGATCCGCGAAGGCAGCGGGCAAGCGGAGCGAGATCTTTGGTCGAGTCGCGAGCTTTCCGAGTCCGTTCCGGACGTGCTCACGCCTCTCACCTGGTCTTTGTTGAGGCGCTTCAGCCGCCTCGGTTTGGTGCGTGCTCTCGGCGCCTTCGGAGCGAACGTGGGCGAGACCGCGCTCGTGACGGAGGTGCGCGGACACGCCTATGTGAACATCGGCGCGCTCACGCAAGCAATCTGTCGATTGCCGTTCGTATCGCCTTCGGCCTTGGCTTCTGTAGGGCTCGAGCCCGCGCTCGATGTCAACGCCGAGCGCGCTTCCCCGCTGGGCATCGCACGTGCCGCGCTCGCCATCTACGACTCGCAATGGCGCTTTGGGCGCCGCATCGAGCGCGTCAAAGATCAAGTGCGGGGCGAGCGTTCGCATTTCTTGGGGCTCGACCCGCGTTTGCTTTCACCGGATGCCGTCGAGCGTGTGTTGTGCGACGTCGAGCTTTGGATGCGCGATAGCGGCGAAGCGCTGATGCGCTGCTATGGTTTGTGGCTGACGTCGTTGGTGGCGTTGCGGGCCGTCTTCGTCGATCACATGGGCGACGACGCGCTGCGTCTCGAGCAGGATCTGTTGTGGGGCGCAGCGGAAATCGCGCCCGTTTCCAGCGCCGAGGACATGCTTTCATTATCGCGCACGCTGGCGAGTGATCGCGAAGCGCTCCATTGGGCAGAAAGCGCTGGCCCGCCGCCACGGGTCGTGACGCGAGCGCTGTACGAACTCGCGCTGCGTCACCGTCAGCTGGGCATGGTGCTGATGGACCCGAGTAGTCCGCGCTGGCTCGAGAATCTGCCGCGGCTGGGGGGAGCGCTGCGCCTGCTCTTGGCCGATCCGATGGCGCGCGCCTTTGCCGTCGATCGCGTGGAGATCGCGCGTGGCCGACGGGAGCGCGCCGAACGCGAATGGCGTCGTCGCGTCCCGTTCTCGTTGTGGCCCGTTGCACTGCTGCTGATCAAGCGCGTACGCGAGCTGACCAAGGCGCGTGAACAGTTGTTGTCAGACGCGGCGCAAGCGATCTTCAGCGTTCGCGAAATCGCCCTCGATGCTTCGCGACGCATGTCGTTTTACCTGCCGGATGCACCTGCTGATGCCGCGTTCTTTCTCGAGCTGAGCGAGCTTCACGTGTGGCTCGCCGAAGGCTCCAACGAGATGCTCGACCGGATGGAGCAGCGCCGCACCGAGCATGCGATTCAGAAGGCGCTGCCGCCGGCGGCCTCGCGCTTTGCGCTGCGTGTTCGCGCCGCGGGTGATGGCGTGGAAGGCAATGTGCTCCGCGGCATCCAAGGCAGTACTGGCGCCGGCGAGGGACGCGTGGTGCGCGTGACCGATGGCAGCGAGCTCGAGTCGTTGCCGCGCGCCGCCGTGCTGGTGGTGCAGGCGTGCGATGTGGGGCTTGCGCCGGTGCTGCCGGCGGTGCGCGCCGTGATCAGTGAAGCAGGAGGCTTGTTGTCGCACGGAACCATGCTGGGAAGCGCGTTGGGACTGCCGGTCGTGGTCGGGGTGGAGGGCGCGCTGGCGCGTTTGGTTGACGGCGCACGCGTGCGTGTCGATGCGGATCGCGCAGAGGTGACGATTTTGGACGGCTCGACATGAGCGTGCGTGCAGAAGAGTTGATCATCGTTCATCGCGACGCGCATCTGATCGTGGTCATCAAGCCTCCGACCATCGCCACCACAGCACCGAACGATGGTCCGAGCTTGTTCGCGCTGGTTCGTGCGTGCGATCCGGACGCGCCTCAACTGCATCCATTGTCGCGCTTGGACACGCAGGTGAGCGGTCTCGTTTCGTTCGCACGCACGAAGCACGCGAACGAGGTCGCACTGCGCGCGCGGCGTGATGGGAAGTTTAGGCGTCGCTACCTGGGATTGAGTATGTCGGCGCCGCATCCCGCTGAAGGCGCCTGGGATGCGCGCATCGCCTTGCATCCGCACGACGTGAAGAAGCGACGCGCGCTCGCTGCGCACGAGACGGGCATGGCCGTCAAAGACGCGCGAACACGCTACCAAGCATTCGCGCTGAGTGGTCCTCTGCACGCCCTACATCTGTGGCCCGAAACGGGACGCACCCATCAGCTGCGCGTGCACGCTGCGCATGCGCGCTGTCCGCTGTTTGGCGACGTGGCGTACGGCGGTGAGAAGCGCGCGACGCTTGCCAACGGCCGCGTGCTCACGGCAGCGCGCGTGATGCTGCACTGTGGCCACGTACGCTTGCCGAATCCGTCAGGCGCCCGTGAAGACCTCGTCTTCGATCTCGCGCCGCCGGAGGACATGGCGGCCCTGTGGCGTGCGGCAGGCGGAACGGACCTTACTCTTCAGGCGCGTCCTTCGGGCTGAGGTGCGCGAAAGCGAGCATGATCTCGTGCTCGAGGTTGCGCAGAATCTCGTCGTCCATTTCCGCGGCGCTCGTGCTCCAGCGTTCGATGTTGCGCTGATAGACGAACAACCGCGCAGCGCGCTCCGGAGCCTCTGTCGGACCGACGGGCTTGTCATCGTGATCGAGCAGCTCGTCGAGCAGCACGCCTACGTGAGGGTCGACCCCTTCGGCCACGACCTCTGCACCGGGCAAATCGCAGACGATGACGAGCGCACCCTCGAGCACGCGCGCCAGGCCTTCATCGAGCCGGCGCACGGCGTTTTGGACGCGGCGTTCGAACGCGGCGCTCGACAGCGACCAAGGCGGGCGCGCTTCTTCTGCGTCGGCTTCGCGCGTCTTGAGAAAGGCGAGGGTGGCTCCGCGCAAGTCCCCGCGGGCTTCGCGAACGAGGCCTTGATAATAATGGGCCTCGGACGAGCTCGGGTCGCGTTTCACGGCGATGTCCAAATGGCGTTCTGCGCCATCGAGATCGCCCACCTCGAAGCGTGCGCGACCGATCATGAAGTCGAGATGGGGAGCCTCGAACGGCCCCTCGGGCAACGACTTTGCGATGCGCTCGGCGTCTTCACGGTTGCCCTGATGCATGACCGCGTCGAACTTGAGCAGAAATGCGTCGGCAAGTTCGTCGTCGCCGTCTGCGAAGTCGAGCGCTTCATCGAGCATCGAGAGGCCGCCGTCGAGATCCTTGAGGCCGTGGATCATCACTTCGGCGGCGTTCAGCATGGCTTCGACGTAGGTCTCGTCGATCGCGATGGCCTGTCGATAATGGTCGAGCGCATCTTCGGACCGGCCTTCGATTTGGTGGATATAACCGACCAAGTTGTGGGCTTCCGGACTTTCGGCATCGAGCTCCAAGCTTTTCTGGGCTGACAGCAACGCTCCCGCGTAGTCTCCTCGGCTCACCAAGTCCCACCCTCGATCGAGATGGGCGGTAAACTGGTCCATCGGCCCTCGGCTGCTCATGTCTCCCGAAGGTACGGCGCTCGCTTTATGGGTCAAGTCGGGCATGTGATGCACACCATGCGGGAACGTTTCGGCATTTTGGCGATGCTGCTCACGGTTGCGAGCACGGCTGCATGCGGTCTAACGCCCACTGCTCTCGACGCTTCGAGCATGGGTTTTGCCAACGACGGCTACCTTGCACACGGCCGTCCGATCCCGGATCGCGAGCAAGGCTTCATGCGCGCAAGGCTCGTAGATGACGCGCGTTGGTCGACCTCCGCTCTCGCAGGGCTGCTCACACGCGCGGCCAAACAAGTGGTCGAGCGTTACCCAGGGACTTCCCCGCTCGTGATAGGCGATGTCTCGACGCGCGGCGGAGGCAAGCACGGTCGACACGGTAGCCACCGCACCGGCCGCGACGTGGATTTGCTTTTCTATCTGCTGAACGAACGCGGCGTCTCGACGCAGGCGAGTGGCTTCTTCGTCTTCGATCAGCGCGGCGTAAGTCGCGTCGCGGAGCAAGCGCTCATGCGCGATCGCGATCGCGGTCTGCGTTTCTTCGACACCGCACGCAACTGGGAGCTCGTGCGCGCGCTGGTGACGGACCAAGAGCCAGTGCAATGGATCTTCTGCGCCGCGGGGATCAAGCAGCGCTTGCTCGATTACGCGCGTGCCCACGAGCGCGACGCTTCGGTGTTCATCCGCGCCAGTTACGTCTTGCATCAGCCGTCGCGCGGCAATCCTCACGCCGACCACTTTCATGTCCGTGTCGCTTGCACGGCGCGCGAGCGTGCGCTCGGTTGCCTCGATGCGGGGCCGATTTGGCCGTGGTTTCGCAACGAGCACGAAAAGCCGGAATGGTCTGAAGGGCGCAACGACGACGCGACGCTCGTGCAGGCACTTGTCGCAGACGCAGCACCATGAAAACTGCGTCAGCTGCGCGTATGCTCTTTGAGAGCGCCGCGTATGGCATCGAGATCGTCGCGATGCTTGGCCAGCGCGGAGAGGCTCTCGGCGACGAAGCTCGCGGAGAGCACATCGGCGTTGAGTAGTAGCAGCGCGCGCGCCCAGTCGAGCGTCTCTGAGATGCTCGGCGTCTTCTGCAGGTCGAGCTTGCGTACGCGTTCGACGAACGTGACGATCGCTTGCGCGAGCTCAGGGGCGGCGCCCGGAACATGGCGTTGCACGATCGCGAGCTCGCGCGCCGGCTCGGGATAATCGACGTACGCGTACAAGCAGCGCCGACGCAGCGCTTCCGTCATTTCACGGGTGCCGTTCGTCGTGAGAATCACCCGCGGTGGCCTGGCTGCGCGGATCGTGCCGAGCTCGGGAATGGTGATCTGGAAGTCGCTCAGAAGTTCGAGCAGCAGCGCTTCAAACTCCGGATCGGCGCGATCGACCTCGTCGATCAAAAGCAGCGCTGGCCGTTCGCTGCGCAATGCCGCGAGCAGCGGACGCTCGAGCAGGAAGCGTTCATCGAATAGCGCGCTCTCTTCGCGCGCCAAACGATCGACGGCGTCGCGCAGGCTCGTCCCGCCAGCCAGCAGGGCGTCGACGGCGGGCCGCAGCATCTGTGTGTAGAGCAGCTGCTTGCCGTACTCCCACTCGAACAGCGCACGGCCTTCGTCGAGGCCCTCGTAGCACTGCAGGCGAATCAGCGGACGATCGAGCGCCTCTGCCATCGCTTTCGCCAACGCGGTCTTGCCGACGCCGGCAGGGCCTTCCACGAGCAGCGGCTTCTCCAGCGCGTCGGCGAGAAAGGCGCTCATCGCGAGCTCGTCGTGCGCGAGGTAGCCGGCGCGTTCGAGCGCCACGCCCGCGTCTTGAGGACTCGTGAAACGCTTGGGCTCGTGCTGCGCGGTCATGCGCGCGTTCTAGCCGATCAGCATGGAGCAGAGCGAGCCGACGTCGGCCGTGCTCGCTTCGCGTGAACAGCGCACCCAGCGACAACGCGGAGACTTGTCGCGATCGATCTGCTGCCAGGTCGCTTCGTCTGCGCCCCACAGCACCACCGTGCTGCCGCGCGGCAGATCTTCGCCTAGGGCTGCCACGCTCGAGATGTGCACGGTGGGGCGTTTGCAGTCGATCAGGACGACCGGTTCGACCAAGCCAGACTCGAGCGTGTCGAGTAAGCCGACGAGATCGGGAATGTGAACGACCGACGCCGTGCCATGCAGATAGCGCTTCAACGCTTCGAGGTCGCCAACGTCGCTGGTGGCCGTCAAAACGAAGGGCAGCGTGGTGGGCCGATGGCTCTTCAGATCGGTGCCTGGCTGGGGGCGAGCCGTGTAGAAAGCGACATCGTTCGCGGGACGCTGATCGGCCGGCCGCGCGGGTGGCAACGTGCGCACGGCCGGATCGCTGAACGGATCGCGGCGGCGGCTCGCGTCGGAATCGGCTGGTTCGTTGCGCTGTCGCGTCGCGGAACCCGGGTTTTGACCGAATGGCGACCAGTCGGTGTCTTCCGGATTCATGCGCAAGTCGGTGGGCCGGTCCGGCTCATCGTCGTCGAAATCGGGCAGGGCGTTCGACGGGGCTGCGGCGCGTGCCGCGCGACCGCCAGCGGCCGCTTGTTGCTGCGGTTGCGAGATCGCAGCGTACGCCGCGATCGGACCCAACTGAGAGAGCACGAGGTCTGCGGCATCGGCGCCGACCGCCGCTTCGATTTCCGCACGCAGCGCTCCTTCGAGCCACTCGCCGATGATCGTGCCTTGCTCGGGCACGTTGTCGAGGCCCTGCGCCGCCAATGATTTGGCGATGAGTTGCTCGCACAACTGCGGCGACACGAGCGTGCCGAGCGCCTCACGCACGGTTCTCGAAATGAGTCCGCCGCCCTTGAGCGAACTCATCAAAAGAACGTCACCTTGGCCGAGACGCGCACCCTTCAACCCCTCACCTAGAATCGTAACGCGAGTTGGTTGCTCAGCCAACGTCGTGCACACGCTCGGTCGAGAATGAAACAAGCAGGGCCACACGCGTTCAGCTGTGGTAGGTAGGTGCCGAAACGTACGTCACGGGGTGCAAGGGTGATCGTCATCGGTGCCGACGAAAACGGCTTGGGCCCCATCTTGGGGCCGTTGGTGACGACTGCGGTCGCCCTCGAAGTCGACATGTACGATCGCGCCAAGCTGCTTCGGGCGGGTCGAAAGATCGGTGTCGACGACAGCAAGAGTACGGCCGGGTTTGGCAAGATGGCCAACGCGGAGTCGCTCGCACTCGCCGTGGCGACGGCCGCCCTGGCAGGACGCACCCCCGCCGACGCGGACGAGCTGCTCGCGGCCATCGGCCTCGAAGAACACGCCGTCCTTCAGCGCAGTTGTCCCGCTTCCACGCGTCCGCAGTGCTGGGCTGAAGCCGTGCCGTTGCCCTGTTTCGGCGGCGAGCTGCAGAGCGGTCAAGCCATGCTCGCGGGGCTGCTGAAGCGTGGCGTGCGCCTGCTGCGCGTGCGCTCGGCCCTGGCCTGCACGAGGCGCCTCAACGATGCCCTCGCCGAGGGGATCACGCGCGTGGATCTCGACTTGCACATGATGGAGCGGTTGGTGCTCGACGCGCGCGAAGCGCTCGGTGCGGACGTAGAAGCCGTGTGCGGGATGGTGGGCGGCATCCGCGACTATCCAACACGAATGAGGCATTTAGCCGCGCATGAGATAACGATCTTGCCGGGCGCGCGCGGTGAGCTCGCGTACGAGTTTCGAGGCGTGGGCAGGGTGGCTTTTGAGATCGACGCCGACGCGCGGCACCTGCACGTCGCGCTGGCGTCGATGGTCGGCAAGTACGTTCGCGAGTTGTGGATGGAGCGTCAGAACCGCTTTTACCGCGGACACGACGAGACGCTCGAAGCCGTGAGTGGTTATCACGATCCCGTTACACGGCGCTTCGTCAAAGCCTCGACCTTGCTGCGTAAGCGCATCGGCATCGATCCGGAGTGCTTTGCGCGCGCCAGCATCAAAGAGCTTCGCACTCGCGACCAGCTGCCGTTGTTCGACTGAGCGGACCCGCTTTGAGCCGCGCTTCTACTCTTCGCCGCGCAGCAGCGCTGGATCGATGGGGATGCGCGCTTTCTGCAGCATCTCGCGAAACATCGCCTTGTCGTGCGCCTTGATGTAGGCCTCTTTGACCTCGACCACGCGCGTCTTGACCAGCTCGAACAAGTGGTCGTTCATCGTTTGCATGCCGAGATGGCGGCCGGTTTGCATGACGCTTCGCAGCTGGAACGTCTTGCCTTCACGAATCAGGTTGGCTGCGGCGGAGTTGACGAGCAGCGTTTCGTAGGCGCCCACGCGCCCGCCTTGTGCTTTTTTGACGAGCACCTGCGAGATCACGCCGCGCAAAGACTCCGAGAGCATCGCGCGAATGTGTCCCTGCTCTTCAGCGGGAAACTGATCGATGATGCGGTCGACGGTGCTCGCGGCCGTGGTCGTGTGCAGCGTTCCAAACACCAAGTGGCCCGTCTCTGCCGTTTCGATCGCGATCGAGATCGTTTCGAGATCGCGCATTTCGCCGACCACGACGATGTCTGGATCTTCGCGCAATGCAGCGCGCAGGGCCTGCGCGAACGAAGCCGTATGCAAACCGACCTGACGTTGGTTCACGAGGCAGCGCTTGTTACCGTGCACGTATTCGATCGGATCTTCGATCGTGATGATGTGGTCGGCGCGGTTGCGATTGATGAAATCGATGAGGGACGCAAGCGTCGTCGATTTGCCGCTGCCGGTCGGTCCCGTCACCAAGACCAAGCCCTTGGACAACCAACAAAGATCGACCACCGACGACGGAATGCCGAGGTGTTCGGGCGTCACCACCTCGAACGGGATCACGCGGGCCACCATGCCGGGGCCTTTGCGATCGACGAAGTAGTTCATGCGAAAGCGACCGTAGGTCTCGAGTTCGTACGCGTAATCTGCGTCGTTCGTGTCCTCGAAGATCGTGCGCACGTCGGGCGGGCAGGCGGCCATCATCATGTCCCACAGCTCGTCCGGACGCAGCGCAGGATGACCATTTTCGAGCGTTCGCATCTCGCCATCGACGCGCACCAGCGGCTCCGTGCCGCTCGATAAGTGCAGATCGCTGGCTCGGGCCTGCAGCATGCCCCGCAAGAACTTTTGAAGCTTGGCTTCGGCCTGTGGATTGACGGGCCGTTGCGGTCGCGTCGCCACTTGCGGCGGGGGAGGTGGCGGGGCGTGAATGATCGCTGGCGCCTGACCCGGTCCTGCCGGGGGCCCCATCGACGGTTGGCCGCCGTGCGTGTTGCGCGTGATGCGCGGCGCTTGAGCTTGCGGCTGCCGAGGCAGCTCGGGCCTTCCGGGAGGCTTCGGACGTGCTGGATCGGGCGCTGGGGGAGGGGCTGCGCGTGCGCGCGGTGGCGCTGGCATTCCTGCCGCTGCGGCCTTGCCCTGACTATCTGCGAAGGTCGATTCGAGTTCGCCTTCTGGCGCCTCCGCTCCACGCAAGCCGAAGCCGTTGGCATTCTCCGGCTCTTGCGGCATCGCATCCCACTCGTCGCTCGCGGGCTGCTCCTCCGGCGCATCCGTGCTGGAAGCGTCGAAGTCTGCGAGGCCGATCTTCACCCGCCAATGTTCGGCGGAGCTTCCATCGACGTAGACGTAGATCGGATTGCCGTCGCTGCCCGCGGTTTGAAACTTGGCGCGGCCTTTCGTGCGCAACTGATCCGACGCATCCGGAGGGGCAACCTCGCGAACGAGTTGGATCACCTGCTTGTGGCTGATGGGCTGATTACTGCGACGAACTTTGCCGTTCGTAAATCGGAACTCCACGGGCTCGCCGCTCAACATGACGATGGCCTGGGCGCTCTGACGCAGCATGTGCTGGACGTAGAAGTCGAGTCGTCGCATCGAGTCGCGTCGCCCTCCCCGAGAATGAACGCGTCTCGTCCAGTATCGCGCGCTCCGATCCCAACACGCATTACGATTCGTATCGAGTTCACTGTACGCGCATGTCGTGAAGAAGCCGGGAACAGGCGACCGCGCGTCGCGCCGGTATGGTAACGTTGCGCGCGTGCCGAGCGCCCGCGTGTCCACCACGCCTACCAACAGGCCAGCCACACCGTCCGTGTCGCCTCCGCAAGTGAGTGTCGCGGAGGAAGTGCAGCGTCATGCCCAACGCAAGAAGCTTGCGGCGCTGTGTTTCGACGTCGTCAGCTTCCAGGCCGATGCCCGCAACTTGTCTTTCAGTCGGCGCGCGCTTCGTCAACGCAAGAGCTACCGCAGCCTGGCCAAGACCGACGCGGACACCGCCTACGGCAACG
>WUUC01174570.1_pt1 | contig 13941 bp, 7 predicted proteins | sample 6278441 | NCBI WGS metagenome assembly WUUC01 (sample SAMN13675441, study PRJNA597444) | soil metagenome | isolation source: soil | place: USA: Washington | collected 2017-10
CCGAAACTCCGACCTGGCCGGTTGGGCCGGGTACGGCTACTGCGCCTCCCACTCCCGCAGATTCTGGGGATTGCGGCTGCATCTGGTCACCACCGTGCACGGACTGCCCGTCGCGTTCGCCCTGACCAACCCCAAAGCCGACGAGCGTGCCGTACTGGTCGACCTGGTCAGCTTGCAACCGGCCATGTTCCACCACCCCGACGGTCAGATCCTGGTCGTGGACAAGGGCTACCGCGACCGAGCCACCGAGAAATGGCTCAACGAACGCGACGTCGAAGTCATCCGACCCGCCTACCGCACCGATCCACCACGACCAGGCCGAACCCTGCTACGCGCCGTCCGGCAGAACATCGAGTCCGTCAACGACACGCTCAAAGACCAACTCACCCTCGAACGCCACGGCGGCCGAACCGCCGCCGGCGTCGCCGTCCGCGTCCTACAACGCCTCCTCGCCCTGACCGCAGCCATCTGGCACAACTGGCACACCGACCAACCGACCAACCGATCACTGACCGCCTACGACCACTAACCCCTTGGAACAGATCGTCTAGGGCCACCGGAGGAGGAACCATGCCTGCCCCCTCCGCCAGACCGCCGACCCGGGCGCGTACCCGGACCTGGTGGTCGTCCACCGGGGCATGCGGGCCAACAGCGTGCGCGGCCTGCGCACCCTCTTCCAGTACGGGCCGGGATCCGCGCCTCCGCGGCCGCCCAGCCGGACGGGCTGCTGCGCCACGAGATGGTGATGTGGGGGCTTGGACCCGCGGCACCTCGGCATGCGCCAGTACTGGCGCGACTTCGACGCCCTGGAGCGGTGGGCCTGCACCGCCCCGCACGCCACCTGGTGGCGCGACCTGCTGTCGGACATGGGCGGCACCGGCGTCTGGCACGAGACGTACTTCCTCAAGGGCGGCATGGAGTCGGTGTACCTGGACATGCGACCTACCGGGTTCACCCCCTTCGCCCCGGCGGTGGACGCCCGGCGGTCACTCTTCTCCGCGCGCCGTCGCCTGCGCATTTCCGGCGCCGACGACAGCCCGCCACAGCCGGTCACCGAGGCCCAGCTGTATGGCGACCGACCCGCGCTGACGGTCGATCTCGACAGAGCAACAAAGATCGGACAGAAAATTCACACCAAAGCGAACTGGAGAGAAAGCCCCATAGCCTTCCGTGACTGAAATTCGTATGCTCTCCAGCATCTGGGAATCCAGCAGCGGAAGGGGCGGCATGCCGCGCCGTTCAAGCCTCAGCTACCGGGCCGCGATACGCCTGTTGGCACCCGGCAGTGCGCGGATGACTCAGGCTGACAAGGCGCTCACCGCGGGCATCCTGGGTGCCGGAGCGCTGACTTACGGTGCCACGCTCGGCCTGTTGGGTGCGAAGAATGCACTGTTGCAACTGGTCCGCGACGTCACCGGCAACCAAGCCGGCCGCATCCGCGCCTCGGGCGGGAAGACGTACTACGAGATGCTTGAGGCCAGCCATACGGTGTTGGCTTTGTCCGCTTTCTTCGACGGATTTCGCGACGAGGTTGGGCCCAGATTCGAGCGGCTGGAGTTGACAGACGCGGAAAAGATCACCAAGGCTCCCCGCGACCGGCCTCAGCGCACGCTGCTGCAGGAGATCGAGAGCGGATGCTTCCCGCTGCCTTCGCCGGTGTACGGTCTGGACGACACGCGTCGCGATATCATGACCGCCTACATCGCCCTCTACGAGGCAACGATCGCCTTCTGCGATGGCCTTGCGGCCTGGCCAGACGTCCGGCGCGGGCTCGATCTCACGTCGTTGAAGACCCGGGTCGTCGAGCGCAGCATGCGCTACTACGAGGATCGATTCGACCGGCTAGCGACCGACCTCCCAGAGTTTGGTTTTCGCACGCTCCGGCAGGCGCTCGAGCACAACCTGGCCGATAGCCGGAATCTACACGCCCGCGTGGTGAGCCGGCTCGACGCCTTGGAAGATCTGCACCGCAATCTCGTCGCCTTGACCGCCCCCGGTTCAGCAGATCGACCAGAGCCAGTCCATGACATCCTCGGTCGGATGTCCAAAAAGATGGCGGCGGTATTCCGGCAACCGCTACTGAGGATCAAGAACGTCGATTTTCAGCTGCTACTGCCGAGCGTCGAGGAAGGTTTCATCAGCCCCGATTTTCGGGTAGCCGAGTACGGGAAGCACGCCGCCCCCGAGCGCGATAGCTGGTGGGCTGACCAGCCGAGGCACACGGATCTCGTGCGCTTTCTGACCACCTACCTGACCGACCCGGCAAGCGTCCACCGGCCCCTACTGATCCTGGGCCAGCCAGGTGTCGGCAAGACTCTACTCACGAAGGTGATCGCGGCCCGATTGCCGGCGACGAGGTTCACCTCGATCGTGGTGCCGCTACGTCACATGATCAACGATGCCTCGCCTGCGGAGCAGATCGAGTTCGCGATTGAGCAAATCATGGACGAGCGCATCCGCTGGGCAGACCTACGCAGGGCTACCGAATCCACTACCATAGTGGCGATCTTCGATGGGTTCGATGAACTGGTCCAAGCCACGGGCACAGCGCATTCGCAGTACATCGACCGAGTCGCCGACTTCCAGGCAGACCAGTGGGACATGGACGTGTCCATCATTCCGATCATTACCTCGCGGATGCTCGTCATGGACCGCGCGATGGTGCCACAGGGCACGATGCTGATCCGCCTGGACGAACTAACCGACGCGCAGATCACGACATGGGTACGGGCAGTCAACAGGACCAACGAGGGGCGCACCGGGTTTCGCCGGCTCTCCGCACGCAACCTGATGTCACACGGCGATCTCGCCCGACAGCCCCTTCTACTCACACTGCTGGCGATCTACTACGACGAGTACACGGTCCGCCAGCGACCGAGCCAGGGCATTTCGCGGTCCGACCTGTTCAATGGCCTTCTCACTGCCTTCATCCGCAGACAGATCGGTGAAAAGTCACCGGAGGTTCCCCGCCAGCACGAGCGCAAGGTTCGCGAACACCGCCTGCGCTGGGACCTCGCGGTGACGGCGTTCGCCATGTTCAACCGCAACCGCGAGGTGGTAAACCGTGCCGACCTGCGCGCCGATCTGGAATGCTTCGCCACTCCGGGCCGCGACGGCTCGCGGTTCGAAGTCGGCGAGGTGCTCGGTCCGGAGCAGCTTGTCACCGCTGCCTTCTTCGTGGTGTATGGCCCGGACGACCTGCATGGTGAAGACGCACGACGCACGTACGAGTTCTTACACGCGACCATTGGCGACTTCCTGATCGCCGAACATGTCATCGAATCGCTGCGAGAGCTCGCCGAGCTGCATACCCGTGTGCACACCGGTGCCGGCTTCGGCACCCAATTGGACACCGGTCAATTCAGCGCGCTCCTCTCCCACCAGCCATTGGTCAAACGAGAGGCGGTCATGGAGTTCGCCAAGGAGCTCAGCGCCCAGCATCCGGAGCAGCAGAGTGTCATCGTTCAGACCATTGCCACGTTGCTGGCGGAGGCACGGCAGCGAAGCAACCTCTCCGGCGTGGACCGTTACCGCCCCTCCCGCTACGACCCGGTCCGGCTCCTCGCGGCCTACACTGCCAACCTGGTGAGCCTGGCCGCGTTAGTGTCGCCCCACGGTGTGCGGCACACCGACCTGATGGACGACGAGATGTGGACCTCGACCGTCCGCTTGTGGCGGGCCGGCTTGGACGATAAGGGCCAGCTGGCAATGCTCAGCTGGCTCGGGCGTGACGGTGATGGCTTCATCAGGGCGGAACGCCGTGAGAACCGTGGGGAGGCGATCAGTATCGCCGCTGAAGAAGCCCGGCTGCTCGGTGACATCATAACGTACGGCCAGCTAAAGGCGGGTGCCAGGACTTGGCGCGGCAAGGAGCCGGACAGTTTCGAGAGCGGCCGGTTTCACGCCGAGGTGGTGTCCCTTGCAACCAGACGATGGCCAGTGCCATCGCTGCGCCGGTTGACCTTGTACGACGAGCGGAGCTACCGCCGCCTGCTCGACCGAGCTCTCGCACGGCCAGAAGCCGTGTCCAGTACCAGCGCGACTTTGCTACTGGACTGTCTTACCGAGGATGGCGCACAGTTGCCGCGCGAGGTGGTCTGTGGGCTCACCGGCGTGGCCGTCACGCGCCTGCCGAGGGCCGTCACCGCACCGCCTGAGCTGATCATCGCTTGTCCATACCTGATCGACGAGTTTCCCGACCTGCTCGACTCGGTCGGCACGCCGGAGGATCACGCCGTCCTACACGCACTCATCCTCCGGCGCGGCTTGTCACGGCTTCCCACGAGGTACGTGCCGAAAGTACGAGCGGTGCTTGCCGGCCTGGAGGGACGGCTCGCCGAGCTGCCACTCGACGACGGCGTGGTTTCGGCCGAGATGGCCGAACAGTTCGCCGCCGCCCGGGTCGGGAACCGGACCGCACTATGGTTGATGATGGCCCTGAGCGAATACGGCGACCTCGCCTGGCGAAAAATCCCACCCGAGACTATGAGCTGCCTGTTAGCGCATCGTCTCCCGGATGAGTTCCTCGACGAGGCCCGCCTCTGCCAGCTCGTCATCGACTACCTACGGGCGTACGGCCGCGCCCCGACCTCGACCACGCTGCCGACAGCCCTGGACATGTTGCGTGACCTGGCTGAGGCGACAGACGATGCGACCTGACGGCGTGACTCCAAAAGAGGGCCGGCTGAGGCACAGCAGGTTTCACCCCTCGGAGGGCCGATTGCGACACCCGCCGGCACGCCACGAGCTGATTGTCAGGCGTCACGGCCGGAGTCTCGCCGTCGACATCGCCGGAGCGGACGGGGGTTGGCCGGTGTTTCTCTTGCATGGCACCCCCGGTAGCCGTAGAGGTCCGCGTCCACGGGCGAGCGTGCTCTACCGTCTCGGCGTCCGGCTGATCTCCTACGATCGGCCCGGCTACGGCGGATCGAGCAGGGCTCCGGGCCGGAGCGTCGCCGACGCCGCCACCGACGTCGAAACGATCGCCGACGATCTAGGTATCGAGGAGTTTTCCGTGGTTGGCCGCTCGGGTGGTGGCCCACACGCGCTAGCCTGTGCGGCCCTGCTGCCCGACCGGGTTAGGCGCACAGCGGTGTTAGTGGGGCTCGCACCCTCTGATGCCACGGGGCTGGACTGGTTCGGTGGAATGACCGATGCCAATGTCCGCGACTACGGCATCGCCGGACATGACGACGTGGTACTCATCGAGGAGTTACGGGTACGGGCTGAGCGTGCCATCGACGATCCGGGGTCCCTTCTAGCACTCCTGCGGGAACAGATGACGGAGGCCGATCGAAGGGTTGTCGCCGTAGTTGCCATCCGCCGACAGCTGACCGACGCCTACGCGGAGGCACTGCGCGGAGGGCCGCATGGCTGGATCGACGACGTGCTCGCGTTGCGGGCTGACTGGGGCTTTCGGCTGGCGGAGATCCGGATGCCGGTTTGGCTCTGGCACGGGGCCGACGACAACTTCGCCCCTGCCAGTCATACGCGCTGGCTGGCCGGCCAAATCCCTGGCGCGGAGGCTCAGGTCCAGCGGCACAGGGCACATTTCGGCGCGGTCGAGATCCTACCGGAGACCCTCGCGTGGTTGATGCGTCCATCAAACCGTCCGCCGTTCAGATTGGATGGGGATCGATAATGCGCCGCTGAAAACGACCCTCGCGGATCGCCTCGACCGCGGGATGATCCTCGCCCAGCCGGTAAGCTAGGTCGCGACTGAGGGCGTCGAGCTGCCACCGCCTGCCCGGCTCGAACCGCTCTTCAAGCAACATGACGTTCGCCCGGCAGCGCATCGCGGTGGGGTGATCCGGCCCCAAGGCCAGGGACAGCCCGTCAGAGGCGCGCTGCATCAGGGCGAGTGCGTTTTCGTCCGCTGCCTTCCGACCCTCCGGGGGGTCTGGTTGTTCGGCGATGCAGATGCCCTGGTTCATCCAGCCCGAAAGGGCATACGGATGTGTGCTTCCGAGCGCTTCAGCCAGGAGATCGGCCGCCGTGCCAGCCAGGTGCCGCGCCTCGGCCAGGTCACCGGCCCGGCGCGCCACCATGGCAAGGTTGAGGCGACAGACCAGGGTCAGCGGGTGCCGAGCACCCAAATCGCGCTCATAGAGGCGCTCGACCTCCTTCAACTCCTTGCCCGCGCGCTGAAACAGATCCACCGTGAGCAAGTTGATCGACAGGCTGAGCCGGCACGTCAGTGTCTCCGGATTGTCCGGCCCGAATCGTTCGTTCAACCGTCCATACGCACTGTCGAGGAGCTTTCCGGCCTCCGCCGCGTTGCCTGCCGCGCGCAGCGAGACCGCGAGGTTGACCTGCGTACGCAGAGTCATAAGATGCTCTGGCCCACGCGTCTCCAACAGATCGCGATAGACACTGCGGAGCCTCGCGATGGACTGCTCATAGTCGCCAGCGTCACGCATGTCGATGCCGACGTAAGTAGAGGAGGCCAGGGTGTCGGGGTGGCTTTCGCCCAGAATGGCCCGCCGGCCGGCCCACACCATCTCGTCGTTCTTGCGCGCCTCCTGGAAATCTCCCATGAGTCGCTGTGTGCTGGCCAAGTTGTTGAGGGCGGCGAGCGTACGCGGATGCTCCTCAGTGAAGTTTCGCTTCCAGGCGTTGAACGTGTTCTCGTCGAGCCGCAGCGCCTCGCTGTACATGCCCAAGCCCCTTAGATCTCGGGCCAGTCCACCGGCGGTCATCAGCGTGTGCGGATGATCTTCGCCCAGCAGCTCCCGTTGTGCCGCAAGCACCGCTTCGTCGAGTTCTCGAGACCTTTTGAACGAGCCGAGAAAGCTGAGGATGTTGCCAAGGTTGAACTGCAGATGCAGCAACTGCCGGCGCAGATCTCCATATGCCCGCTCGTCGGTCTCCTGCAGCAGCATTACTTCCCAGGTCTCCGAGATTTCCTGCCCAAGCTGCCGGCCCGTCTCCAGATCACCGCGGAGTTGGAGATACCGAACTCGGTCAATCATCAAGGCTCGCACCTCGACCTCACGGCTCAGCGACGCCTTCGACGCCTCCAGATGTGGCCAGATCAGCCGGAATCGCGGCCACGACTCGGGGTCGTCGACCTCGCCATCTGGGCGGGCGGCGGCTAGTACAAGATGCACCTGCCGCCGGGCCTCTTCGAGCTGCTCTTCGCTCATCCGCGACCGGACGGCGTGCTGCAGAAGGCGGTGCATCAAGACCAACCCGCCACGGCCCCGCTCGGGGCCGGAAGGACTCTCGGCGCGAAGGTCGACACGGATCAAGGCAAGCCGGTTGGCTTGCTGCACCAATTGCTGGCGGACCAGCCGTTCTTTCGCTTCGGGATGAAACGGCACCAGTGCCTCCGCGAACTCGTCGCTGTAGACGAGGTCGGCGGAGATCTCGGGTGCAAACAACGAGCAGAGCTGGAGCACCCGATAGGCGGCTGGATTTTTCTCTCGCAAGTGGTTGAGTGACAGCTCCCACGTTGCCTCCACTGAGACGTTGCTGTGTGGCTCCATGACGGCGCCTGGGCCGAACCGCGCAATCTCGGCCAGGTAGTTGTCGACGGGATGCCCGGTGTCGGCGAGCCAGGCTCCTGCCGCCGTGATCGCGATCGGTAGGTCGCCCAGCAGCGCCCCGATCTTGTCTGCCTGGTCATCACGAATCGTCGGCACCCGATCTTTGAGGTGCTGGACGCTCTCAGAGCGCTTGAAGACATCGACCTGCACAGTGGTCGCGTTTTCGACCCAATGCAGGTTTCGTGACGTGATCAGGACGTGGCCCTTGCCGTCCGGCACGTAAGGCAGCACGCCGTCGACCTCGTCCGCGTTGTCCATGATGAGCAGCCACCGAAGGTCGGTGTGCCGGAGCGCCAGCAGAACGGCTCGGGCGTTGTCCCGGCTCGAGTCGGAGGACGGGACGCCCAGTGACGGGGCGAGGTCGCCAAGCGCCGACTCGATGAACGATACCTGGTCGGCGTCGATCCACCAGACGACGTCGTAGGCGGCGCGGTACCGGTGCGCGTACTCCAGCGCTAGTTGGCTCTTGCCTATGCCCCCCATGCCCTGCAACGCGACTGGCCCAGGACCGGCCAGCACGACCTTGGGGCTGCTACGCAGGAGCGTTCGCAACTCCTGGAGATCCGCCTCGCGACCGGTGAAGCGCTGGTTGCGTCCGGGTACTTCGAAGGCGGCGTTGTCCCGGCCGGGAAACCGCGGACTGGTCGGTAGCTCGACGTCGACAGCCGCTCCCTCCCTGCCAATGAGTCGCAGGATTCGTGCGGCTGCCGTCTCGGCATCCACGCCGGCGATCGAGACGGTCAGTGAGGGCGGAATGTTGGCGAGCCGGCGAACGTCGGCGACGTAGACAATTAGGGAGACCTGGTCCGGCAAACGCTCCGCAGTTGGCGCGGCGTCGTTAAGGGCCGTGGCATCCGAGACGATCGTTAGCTCCCGGGTGTCTCCGGCCGTAACGTCGTCCTCGGCGAACCACGGATCGATTACCTTGACGTCCGCCGAGACGAGTAGGTGGCCGATCCATTCCGCCCACACGCGGTCGTACGGCGCGTGCCGCAGAAGGATTTCGTTTTCCACGGAAGCGGACGAGCGCGTGAAGCGGGCGCTGATGCGCTCTCGCAAGGCGCTGCTCATCGGCGGCAGCGATTGCACATCACCCTTCGTAATCTCCTGCGTAAGGATCTCGTACGACGACAGCAGCGAACCGCTGACACCTGGGTGGTCGGCGAAGGTGGCCAGCAGCTCCTCGTATGCGTAAAACGCCTGATACGGCACCTGCATGCGGGCCCAATATCGGTCGCGATCCGACTCTGTCATCCCGCTGGGAAGACCGACGAAACGCTGACGCGCCACCGCGCGTCCATTATCCGCTTTGATCTTTTCCGCAGGATCAATCCGCATCGGCACGGGCAGGACGCGGATGCGCCGTGAGTCGTAGCGATGCTCGACCATCCGGGCAACCTTAGCAGCCCCCGTGATCCCCTGTTCGCTGAGAGTGAAGCAGGTGACAAGGGTATCCGGCAACTGGATGGTGCAGATGTCGGCGACGTCGGAGAAACCCGTGCGGCTGTCGATCAAGACGTAGTCGTAGTGCCTTTTCATGTCGGCACGGAGGGCGTCGAAGAAATGCCCGCCACCCTGCCGCTCGTAGAATTCGTCCCAGTTCATCCCGGCAAGGGCGCCAGCATAATCGTTGTTCTGCTGGCCAGCGGGAAGAAGGTCCAGCGTGCCACCTTCCGGGAAGTTTGACCAGTCGAGCGAGAACGAGTACTTATGGACCCGGGCATACTGCTCATGCCACCGCTCGGCCCCCTTGTCGTCCTTTGTGGCCGTTGCCCATTCGTACTCCCGGATCAAATCGATCACGCCGCCCGTGCTGTCCAGGGCATCGCGATCGATGAACGGGGCGAAGAACCGGGCGAGTCCGGGAGACTCAAGGTCCCAGTCTACGGCCAGGACCCGCTTGCCGTTTGCCGCCAGAATCCAAGCGACATTGGCCAAAGCCATTGTGCGGCCGGTGCCACCCTTGTAGGAGTAGAAGGTGACGACCTGTCCCTCTCGCCGCGTCATGTAATCACTCCTGTTCCTGGCCTCATCGGATCGTCGGGCCCTTCGTCCCGCAGAAGGCGGCCGTCCCACAGTCGCGGTCTAATGATCGGCCGTCCCGGGGGTGGATAAGCGGGTCGCGCGTCCAAGTAACGGCGTCGCATACGCTGGACAACGTTGTAGATGCCTAACCGCCAGTTGTCATACGTGGTGAACGTCAATGGGCTCGCGTCGGCCGGAAACATGCTCACCACCCGCTCGATTAGCCGTGTCCCATGGGAGCGGTAGTCGGGGCCAGACTCGTCCGCGATCACAACCACGCTCACCCACTTTCGTAGGCAGCTGATAGCGGCATTGATCACCTGCGCCCCGGCTTCGTTCTCGACAACCCAAGGATCGATCATAAGTACGCCTGGACAGTCGCCGAACAGTCCACGGTCAGGCACGAAGTCGCGCACGTCGACGTGCATCCGCAGGCGTCGCACGGCGGTGGCCACGTCTTCGACGACCGGTGGCCGGTCACCAAACGGCTGCCACCTACCCGCGAGGGTGTGGAAGTAGCCGTTGAACTTGTCGGTGTCGGCGGCCGTTCGGACTCTGTCGGGCGTGATGACCGCGGCCAAGAAGGGCACCTCGCTGGATGGTGACTCCGGCACCTCAGCCGGCTCCTGCGCCGGATTGGCTGGCTGCAGTGGCGCGTGCTCAGCAGTGTCGACGATGTGTTGAGCCAGCCGGCCGAGTATCTCCTGGTAGGCGCCTTGGTAGATCTGCAGCCGGCAGAGTGCACTCATGCCATTGACAGCGTAGACGTCGACATCGGTCGCCAATGCGAGCGCTCGCGCCTGGTCGGTCGAATGGACCGCTGCGGGCGACGGCGTCCAGAGGACCGGCAAAATGTTGTCCCCATCGGCCGGGCGGCCGGCACGGATCAGCCGTTGCCGGAACCACTCGCGTTCCTTTCGTGAATCCTCGCGATTGAGGTAATCCGGCGAGTAGAGAGCTACGAAGACCTCGGACTCGGCGAGCGCAATCTTTTTCTGCTCTGAACGATCCTCGATCTTTCGCACGATGAAGTCGGCGAATCCCTGGCGGCGCAGACGAGTACCGGGGCGCCCGTCGATCGCCAAGTTAAGATCATGGTAGAAGCGACGAACCCAATGATCACCGACCGTGCGGTCGTCCTGGGGCGGCGCCGGAACATAGCTTAGATAGAAGTATCGGGCACCGGCGAAGTGCGCCGCTTCATGATTCATGCCGACGTGATCCGCTCAGCGCGGAAAGAGCACTCGATCGCCAAGCACAAGTTGATCACACTTGCTCTCCAGTCGATCCGTTGAGGAGCGTATCGACCAGACTAGAGAAGTCACCCTGACCGTGACCAGGCTCTTACAGGATTGCGTTAAGATCCGACCAGTCGATGACGGTCCGGGATGACACCTCGGGCGTCGAGCCGGAAAATTTACGCGCCGACGATCAAGATGGCCAACCGCTCATCGAATCGGCTATGAGCTGGAGCAGGCGCGACCCTGCCGGCGTGAGCGCATCTGCGCGCTCGAGAGCATGGATCGCGTCTGCGGTCCAGTCGCGATACTGCCGGTAGATGGCGGACGCCCCCATAACCTGTCGCTCCACCCGGATCCGCCACATATCGGCCACTGCCACATGCGCGTAGATCCCATGCAGTACCGCCTCCGCCGGGCGTGGGTCGGGCCGCCAGCCGACGACGATCTTCGCCGATCGGCTGTCATTGATCAGGTCGCATACGTCGAGCAACGCGTTCAATTTGCCGTGCTGAAACTCGTGCACCAGCAGTACTGCCAGGGAAGCGGGATCGGTCTCCGTCGCCGCCACACTGCCGAAAGCCTGCCGGGCGGTTGATGCCTCGCTTACGCCGTCGCCGGTCAGCCGCAGCGGGACCAAGGCCCGCAGACCGGCTCGCAACTCGTCCGCGTGACCCGGAGCCTCATCGGCGATGATGCGCCATGCTGCACCGAACACGGCAGCCCAACGGGCCACGCCTGCGTCGTCCAGCCGGTCGCCGGCTGGCAGATTGTGGCAGTCGCGGTGTGGATCTCCGTCTTCCAGAAGGATCGTTCTGCCCTCGAAAGCTAGCGAGCGGGTCGGCTGCCAGCCGGGCGTGTCGACAGACCGACCGGGGTGAACGACGACCGTCTGGCCTTCCCATCTGACGCGGAAGGAATCAGGCGCGACGCGGATCTCCGCGATGGTATCGCCAGCGCCCGGTAGCAGCACAGTCCCGAGAGTCGGCAGATGCACCCGACTGGCACGCACAGGCACGCCGAGCCGTGCGGTCGACCGGGCGGAGATCGCCGCGGCGGCGGCGATGGCGCCCAGGTAGTCCGGCCCGTGCCAGGCACCTGTGCCCGCGCCCGCAAGGCACTCGACCGCCCATGACCGCACATATGGATGCCCCACGATCCTCTGAACGGCGTACGGCGCGGAGTGGTCCAGCGAAGTCAGAACAGCCCAACCGTCGGCCCCGACCCCTCCCCCCAGTCTGGCGGAGACCCCGACTAGCAAGCCGCGGACGATGGCGGCCTGCGCTTCGACCAGCCGCCGAACGGCAGACTGGTCTCCGGTCGAAAGGGCGATGCGGTCGAAGAGCTCGATAGGCAGCAAATCGGCATCGACGTTGTCAGGCAACCGTGCCGGGGCGTTGTTGTTCACGTGGTGGACCAACGCTTTCAAGTCGGCACAGTAGACACTCGGATTGTCGAAGTGCCCAGCGTCGTACCGGTGGGCGAAGAGTCCGCCGCCGCACTGGCCAACTACGGGACAGCGTTGGCAAATGGTGCTGAGACCCGCGATGCCCGATCTACGCCGAGTCAATGCCGGAGTCGCAGCGACGTCGTCGGCTGTGTGCGTGAACACGGTCATCCCAGTAGCCGCCGCTCCGTCGTACGCAATCTTCAACGAGTCCGCCTGCTCCCATTCACCGTCGGTCTCGACGACGACCAGGTTGACCGGGTCGAGACCGGCCCACTCGGTGCCGCTCGATCCACCCTCCAATGTAGATAGAAATGAGTCGAACAAGCGCACCGGAAGCGGCTGTCCGTCGGTTATCCAGCGGTCGTACACAGTAGACAGCCAGTCAGCGTATGGCGTATCGACGGCCTTCGGCCGCCAAGGCGGATGCGCCCACGTCGCATGTGGAAGCAGGAAGTCGATCCGCGGCGGATCGTGGCGGAGCAATGACTCGTACACCCGGATTGGATCGGCTCGCACGTCCACAGTGCAAAGTAGACCGGAGAACAGGCGCCCGTAGCGCGGATGGCGTAGGAGCGAGATGCCGTGCACGACCCTCTCGTAGCTACTTGCCCCGTTTCGAAAACGCCGATGTAAATCATTGGCTGCGCGATCTCCGTCGAGGGAGACACCGACCCGCACGTCGAACTCGGCGAGCACCTCACAGAACCGCTCGGTAAGCAGAACGCCGTTGGTTTGCATGCCGAGGCGCAAGCGGGCGACCGGCATGATGGTGCGACGAAGCTCAGTGAGCACCTCGCGCATCCGAGCCGGTCCGAGCAACAGCGGCTCTCCGCCGTGCAGGATGACCGACACCTGCGGCAGGGCGTGCTTCTCGGCATGCTCCGCGACCCGGACGGTAGCGGCGTGCAGCACCTCCCGCGACATCCGCGCCGGACGGCGAAGCCAGCTCTGATCTGCGTGTTCGTAGATATAGCAGTGGTCGCAAGCCAGGTCGCACCTGGAGTGGACCTTTAGCACGAACTCAGTCAGCGCCGCACCGGCCGCCATGGACGACATCGTCGATCAGATGGACGAGGAGAACTTCGCCGCGGGAATCCGGGTCTCATCAAGGTGGGCCGACAACACCCTGCGCACTATCACTGAGACGTCAGCGGTGGTCAGACGGTCGAGGGGTGCCACGCGGAGCTTATCCAGCGAGACCTGGGGCTCGTCTTGGCGCACAGGTGTCGTCGTCATGAAGGTCCTTAGGGTATGTGAGCGCGCCAGACGAGACTGAAGCGACGGCTAAATATAGTGCCTCGAGTTTTTGATCACCATCGGCTCAGTGACCGACACGCGACAGTATCTGACGATGAGTTTGGACGGACAGGGCCCTGCTGTCGACGTCGGGCAGGCCGACGGCGGGCCCCAGGGCGGGACACGGCGACGTTGACGCGCTGCTCCATCGGCCATCGAACTCCAGGTCACGGGATACTCGTCCGGATACTTGCCGTCTACGATCGTGCCGCCTTCAATCGGGTTTAAGACTATAGGAGTTATATCCTATTTGCCGGGCTAGTGTTGGTGTTCTCCGTCGTCCACACGCCGGGGGGCGTTCCATGCTTCGCGTTGCTACTCGCGGGCGGCGACCAGGCGGATCGCCGGTGTTCGGGTGGCGGAGAGCGTCGTGAGCGCGCTCGTC
>WUUC01131937.1_pt1 | contig 13940 bp, 13 predicted proteins | sample 6278441 | NCBI WGS metagenome assembly WUUC01 (sample SAMN13675441, study PRJNA597444) | soil metagenome | isolation source: soil | place: USA: Washington | collected 2017-10
TGCTGCGCCGCCAGGTCGACGACCTCGACCCGCTCAGCCACCGGATCGTCGAGGCGGCCACCGTGCTCGGGCACCGCATCCCGTTCGACCTGCTCGCCGATGTCACCGGTGCGGCCGAGGACGAGTTGATCGGCGTGCTGCGCGACCTGGTCACCCGGGGTGTGCTGGTCGAGTCCGGCGAGGACGAGTTCGCGTTCCGGCACGCGCTGGTGCGCGAGGCGATCGCCGGCCGGTTGCTCGGCCGGCAGCGCCGCCGGCTGCACGAGGCGGCCCTCGACGCCCTGCTGGGACGCGACTCCGCCGCCGACCCGGCCATGGTGGCGCACCACGCCCGCGGCGCCGGCCGGTACGACGACATGATCGCCGCCGCGCGCCGCGGTGCCGCCCTCCACCTCTCCATCGGCTCGGCCTACCCGGCCCTGCAACTGGCGGAGATGGGCCTCGACGAGGCGCCCGACGACACCGGGCTGCTCGCCGCGGCCGCCCGGTCGGCCTGGCTGGCCGGCCTGCTCGACGACGCCCTGCGGTACGCCCGGCGCTGGCGGGACCTCGCCGGCACCACCACCGACCGGGCCGAGTCGCTGAACCTGCTGGTCCGCATCGCCTGGGAGTCCCGGGAGACCGCCGAGATGCGCGCCCTGACCCACGACCTCGAGACCCTGATCGCCCAGCTCCCGCCCGGCGCCGACCAGGCCCGGGCGATGACCGCGATTGCGCAGTCGGCGTACCTGCGCGACGACCTCGACGCCGCGCTGCTCTGGTCGGGGCGGGCGCTGGCCCTGGCGGACGAGTTCGACCTGCCCGCCGTCCGCCTGGCCGCGCTGGTGGAGAAGGGCTCGACGCTCACCGAGCGGCCGCAGACCGCCGCCGCTGGCCGGGAGATCCTGTCCACCCTCGTCGACGAGGCCGAGAAGGCGGGTGAGTGGGTGCTGGCCGCCCGCGCGCTCGACATCCTCCTGCAGGGCGAGCCTCCCGCCTCGCCGGCCGAGCACGCCGCCACCCTGGAACGCATGCGGATCGACGCCGAACGGGCCGGCTTCGAGTCGCTCGCGGTGGCCACCTACTTCCAGGGCCGGGCCCGGCTCGCGTTGTGGGCCGGTGACCTGCGCGCGGCGATCGCGGCCCTGGAGGAGGGGCGCGAGCAGGACCGCAGCTACCGGCGCCGGGGCCGGTGGGCCGACTACCACGGGGTCTTCCTCGCCGGGCTCTACCTGGAGGCCGGCGAGCTGGACCGGGTCGAGCAGGTCATCACCGACCTGGCGGCGCTGCCCAGCAACCCGCCGATGACGATTCCCGGTCTCGCGTTCCACCTCGCCTGCCGCCGGGGCGACCTCCCGCGCACGGAGGCCGCTCTGGACGACCTCATCGCGGCCCTCGACCGGGAGACGTGGCGCAGCGGCGAACAGGCCCACGACCTGATCTCCGCCGCGCTGGAGATCGGCCTGCCGGCCCACCGGCTCGACCGGCTGGCCGCCGCGCTGCTCGACGCCGACGTCTGGGACGACTACCGCACGCTCGTCGACGCCCAGCTCGCGGAGGCACGCGGCCGGCCCGCGGAGGCGCTGGCCGGCTACCTGTCCGTTGCCGAGGCTCCGATCCTGGGGCCGGCGAACCGGGGCACCGTCCGGGTCGGCGCCGCCCGCTGCCTGCTCGCGGCGGACCGGCGCGAGCAGGCCACCGCCCAGGTGGCCGCGGCCACACCCTTGCTGACCGGTTGGGCCGGCTGGCGGGTGGCGCAGCTCGGCCAGGTCCGGGCCCGGCTCGGTCTGGCCCCGGCCGACGCGCCACCGGCCGTCACCGGCCCGGCCGCGCTGACGCCCCGTGAGCGGGAAGTGGCCGTGCTGATCAGCGAGGGGCTGACCAACGTGGAGGTGGCCCGGCGCCTCTACATCGCCCCGAAGACCGCCGCCGTGCACGTGTCGAACATCCTGCGGAAGCTGGGCGTCTCGTCCCGCACCGAGGTGGCCGGCCTCCTCGGGCGGCATTGACCGGCGGAATGCCGGCGATATGCGCGAGCTTCCCGGTGGCTTCATTAACCCGCACGGCTGAGGGCGGCGTGCGGCGATATGCGGAAATGATGAACCGGAATGCACCACCACCTGGGTATTCATGGTTGATCTGCCGGTGCGGCCCTTGACACCTCCCTTACATTAACAAGAGGAAGCGATATTGATCAATATATCGCTCAGGTGAGGTGATTTTGTGCAAGTTGCACGTTCTCTTTCCGGAAGAGATCACCATGGGTGAGATGGTGCTCAACATCGTGGCGGGACTCCTTACCAGTGCGGTCGGATTCGGTCTGGGAGCAGTATTCGCGCGGGTCCGGATCAGCCGCCGGATAGATCACATCGAACAACTCGTGCCGGCCGATCGCCGGGTCCAGATCGTGCTGCCCAGCGCGAGCGTCGGCGACTTCGACATCAAGGGTGAGCCGGGCTCGACCGCCACCTTCCCGCCCAACGTCCTGATCATGCCGATGCCCGAGGGCAGCGGGATCGCCCGTCTCGTGCTGGGCCTGAAGACCCTGCCCAGGAAGGTGCACATCCTGCTGACCACCGACGATGCGGTGTCGCCGGAGTATGCGCTGACCATCTCCGTCGGTGGCCCCAGCGTCAATCTGGAGTCGCGCCGGCTCGTCTGCCTGCATCCGCAATTCACCATCAAATATCCCGACCACGAGGCTTTCTTCGGCTCGGAGACGTACGTGCCGAAGCGGGATCCGGTCGGCCGGCTGCAGGAGGACTTCGGGTTCGTGCTGGCCCGGACCGCCGAGGGGCGTACGAGCATCGTCTGTTGCGGGGTCTGGGGCACCGGCACCGAGGGCGCCATTCGTGGCCTGCTGGAACTGCCGCCCCGGGTGGTGGGCCACAAATTGAACAGGAGCAAGAGCCTTTTCGTCGCGTTCAGATCCGAGATCAACGGATTCAGAACGGGACAGCCGAAACTGCTCCACGCCTTCGATGAAGGTGAGCCCATGCAGATCCTTGACCGATGAGGGGAGTTGTCGGATGGCCTTGATCGAGGTGGTCGGACAGGGTTTCGTCGGCCTGACGACCGCGATGCTGGCGGCGGACGCCGGGCACGAGGTCGTCGGCATCGAGGTGGATCCCGATCGCGCCGAGATGTTACGGAACGGAAAGCCTCCCTTTTGTGAGCCGGGCGTCGCCGACCATCTTCGCCGGCTGCTCGGCCAGGGGCGCCTGACCATCGAGGGACCCGGTTACCGCAGCGAGGAGCCGGCCGTGCTCATCGTCGCGGTGCCCACGCCGACCCGGCCGGAGGGCCGGGCCGACGACGCTGCGGTCGTCTCCTCGCTGGCGACCTTCTGGGACCAGCGCCGCCACGAACTGGTGGTGGTCCGTTCCACGCTCACCCCGGGCCGCTCGGCGATCCTCATGAGCAGCTTCCCGGCGCTGCGGGAGAGCTACGTGCACTGGCCCGAGTTCCTGAACCAGGGGCGGGCCCTGCGGGAGAGCCGCCGACCGGACCGGGTGGTGGTCGGCACCGGTTCGCCCCGGGCCGCCGGCGCCATGGCGGTGCTGCTCAAGTCGTTCGGCTTCGATCCCGAACTGCCCCGCTGGCACGGCGTCATGGAGGCCGAGGCGGTCAAACAGTTCAGCAACGCCGCGCTCGCGGCCAACCAGGTCCTCGGGGCGGAGATCGCCCGGCTGTGCGAGCGCGCCGGGATGGATGCGCGCTCGGTGCTCAGCTCGGTGGCGCTGGACTCGCGCCTGAGCCCGGAACTGCTGGGCCCGAAGCCGCCGCTGGTCGATTCGTGCCTGCGCAAGGATCTGACCGCGTTGATCGCGTCGGTGCAGGACGAGGACGCGGCGCGGATCCTCTCCGCCTCGCTGGGGCAGGCCGAGGCGCAGCGGCTGGCTGCCACCGGCCGGGTGCTGCGCCACGTCCGGGCGCTGCCCCGCGACGCCGGCGTGCTCATCGTGGGGGCCGGATTCGCGCCCGGCGTCAGCGACACCAAGGGTTCCCTGCTGTGGGATCTGCTGCCCCCGCTGTGTACGTCCCGGGTCGAGGTCTGGGACCCCTATGCCGAGGACGGTGCGCTCGCGTGGATGGGGCCGGCGGTCGCCGTCGCATCCCTCGGCGACGCGCTGGCCCGGGCGAGCGTCGTGGTGCTGCTGGTGGATCATCCCGAGGTGTACGAGGTGCCCTGGTCGCAGGTCCTGGCCGCGCTGGCGGACCGGGGCGGCGTGGTCCTGGACTACTGCGCGATGTTCCACCCCGCCGGCACCGAGGATCCGTTGGTGCTTCAGGTCGTCCACGGCTGGGGCACCTCGAGTGGGTGCCGCCTGTGTGTGGAATAGCGGGAACGTTCGCCGGCGATCCGGCGCGGCCGGCAGACCCGCTGTGCCACCACGCGATGGCCCGGCAGCTGGCCCATCGTGGGCCCGACGCCATGCGGGTCCGGATGATCGCCGGGGGCGGCCTGGTCAGCACCCGGCTGGCCATCACCGACCCGGCCGGCGCCCAGCAGCCCTTCACGGACTGCTCCGCCGCCGTGGTCTGCGTCTACAACGGCGAGATCTACAACTACCGCGAGCTCCGGGCGCAGCTGACCGCGCGCGGTCACCGCCTGCGCGGCAACGGCGACGGCGAGGTCATCGCCCATCTCTACGAGGAGTACGGCACCGATTTCCTCCACCACCTCAGGGGCGCCTTCGCGATCGCCCTCTACGACACCGGCCGGGACGAGCTCATCCTGGCCCGGGACCGGATGGGGGAGAAGCCGCTGGTCTATGCCACCACCGGCGGCGTCCTCAGCTTCGCCTCGGAGATCCGGGCGCTGACGCCGGGGGAGGTGTCGCCCGGGGCTCTCGCCCGGTATCTGCGCTACGGCTTCGTGCCGGAACCCGAGACGTTGTTCTCGAACATCAGGAAGCTGCCGGCGGGCCACTACGCCGTGGTGCGCCGCACCGGCGGCCTGACCATCGCGCTGCACCGGTACTGGTCGCTGCCCGCGGCCGGGCGGGACGGGGCCCGCGAGGCGACGGTGGTCGATCGGCAGCGGTCACTGTTCGCGGCGGCCACGACGTTCGCCACCGCGGTCGAGCAGCAGAGCCGCGCCGATGTGCCGATCGCGCTGGCCCTCAGCGGCGGTGTCGACAGCACCCTGCTGGCCCATGTCGGTGCGAACTCACTGCCTGATTTCAGGACCTACAGTGTGGGGTTCGAATGGATGCCGCCGGACGAACTGGACGCCGCCGCGGCAACGGCGCAGGAATTGCAGAGCAAACACAGCGAGATCCGCCTGGACGTCGACGACTATCTGCAATTATTGATCGAGGGCAGCCGCGGGCTCAGCGAACCGATCGCGGACTGGACCATGCCTGCGTACCTGGCACTCAGCTCCCGATGCCGCGATGACGGGGTTCGAGTCCTGCTCACCGGGCACGGGCCGGACGAGCTTTTCCTGGCGTATCGATGGACCCTGCAGGCCGGCACCGCCATCCGGTCCGCCCTCGGCGCGGGAAATGCCTCGGTCGATCCCTACCGGTTCAATCCGGAGTACGCCGAAGCTGTCGGATGGGCGACCGACCTGCTCGGGGCCGGGCCGCCCGCGGCATCGACGGAGCCCTTCGCCGACTGCCCCACCCGTTCCACCGCCGAGTTCCGGCGTGACCTGCGGAATCTGCTGCTGCGGGGCTACCTGCGCTCGAACGGCCTGATGCAGCTGGACAGCCTGGGACTGATGAACGCGGTGGAGATTCGCGTGCCTTATGTGGATTACCGGTTCGTCGAGGCGGCCATCGCCCTCGACGACCTCAACCCCGCGTTCGAGCCGGTGCCCAAGCATCACCTGTACGCCATGGCCCGCCTGCTGGGCGCGCCTTGTCACTATGTCGAGAAGAGACCTTTCTTCCCCTTGCTCGATCCGCTCCGGGCTCCGATATCATTGCTCGCCTCCGACGTACTCCTCTCGGGTGAACTCGTCCGCACATCGCTTGTCTCCGCAGCCGCCGTGCGCCGGCTGTTAAGCTCGGCGGCAGGCTCGGGGAATGGTATCAATGTCATGTTCCGGTTATTGTTGCTGGAATTATGGATCAGTAATCTTCGTAGTCCGGCGGTGTAGCCGGCAGCTAGAGAGGTCTGGCGATGCGGGCTGTCGTTCTGAAGCGTGGTGCCAAGTCGCCGCACCTGATGGAATGGGCCGAACCGGCCGTCACCAATGAGTTCGACACGTTGCTGGAAACGGTGGAGGTCGGGCTGTGCGGGACCGACGCGTTGATGCTCTCCGGCACCGAGGGTGCGCCGCCGGCCGGTGAGGATGCGCTGATCCTGGGCCACGAGGGGCTGGCCCGGGTGCTGACCCCGGCTCGGGGCAGCCGGCTGCGGGCCGGTGACCTGGTCGTCTCCGCGGTCCGCTGGCCCGATCCGAAGCCCTGTGACGCCTGCGGCGCCGGTCGCGCCGATCTGTGCCTCAACGAGGGCTGGACCGAGCACGGGATCCGGGGACGCCACGGGTTCATGGTCGACCGGTGGGTGACGGCCGGCTCCCGGCTGGTGGTCGTCCCGCCGGAGCTCAAGCCGACCGCGGTGCTGCTCGAGCCGTTGTCGGTGGTGGTCAATCTGCTGGAGAAGCTGCGCCTGGTCGAGGAGACCACGCTGGGCCGGGGCCAGCTGGCCGTGGTCATCGGCGCCGGTCCCGTCGGCATTCTGACGGCGTGCATGCTGAGCCTGCAGGACAGAAGGGTGCTGCTCGTCGACCGGTTGGACCCGCAGGGCCGCCGGGGGCGCCTCGTGGCCGGCCTCGGTCTGGAATACCTGCAGGTCGGGGAGCTGAGTGAGGACGACGAGTTCCGGCACCGGCTCGCCGAGGCCGATGTGGTGATCGAGGCCGCCGGGGCGACGACCGCGGTGCTGCCGGCGTTGACGCTGTGCCGGGCCAACGGCACGGTGGGGGTGCTCGGCACGGGCCAGGGCAGCTCGCCGGTCACCGTGGACACCAACGAGGTGGCGGCCGAGCTCGTCCAGCACAACAAGGCCCTGCTCGGCAGCGTCAACGCCTCGTTCGAGCACCTCCGGTCCGCGGTCGGTGCCCTGGGCCGGATCACCGCGCGCTGGCCCGGAGTGCTGGAAGCGATGATCGACCGCTATCCGCCCGCGGAGCTCGCCGGCGTCCTGCGCAAACCCACCGACCAGTACGTGAAGTCGGCCATCTCCTTCGAGTAGGGCCACCCCCTCAGGGCTTGCGCGCCACCGCCCCGTACGCGTCCAGCCACGCCGTCTCGCCGTTCGGCCGCCAGTTGGTGATCTGCACCAGGCCCGGCTCCACCAGCTCCAGCCCGGCGAAGAGGCCGCCGATCTCGTCCGGGCTCCGCAGCCGGTACGGCACCCCGCCGCTGCGAGCCAGCCGGTCGGCCCCCGCCACCACGGCCGGAGTGGTGTTCGTGCCGTCCCACAGCACGACGTAACTGCCCGGGGGGACCGCCGCCATCACGCGGTTCACGGTCGACGACACCACCGTCAGGTCCGGCTCGTAGCCCAGGACACCCATGAACATCACGCCGACCGGCCGGGAGAAGTCGAGCACCTTCTCCGCCTCGGCGAGGATCAGCGCGGGGTCGTGGTAGTCGGCGTGCACATGGGTGGTCCGGCCCTCGCCGGCTGTCCGGGCCATGAGGGCGCGCGCGTGCACGAGCACGAGCGGGTCGTTGTCCACGGAAACGATCCGCGACTCGGGCGCGACCGCCTGAGCGACCTCAGCTGATCGGAGAGCTCGTCATCCGTGGGCGTCATGGGCATGTTCTCCGCGAATCCCCACGGGCCCCGCAAGTACCGGCCGAATCACCCTTGCCTTTGCCGGATGCACCGAAGATCATCGATCCAATCGGGCCTGTGATCCGTACCACCGTAGGGCCGGGGTAGGTCCGGCGAGCGGAGGTGCCACGGTGGTGAACAGGTTCGGCGAGCAGACACCGGGTCGAGGGCCGCGTGCTGCCCGTGCGGGCGTACCGCCGGCCGGACCGCCCGGGGCCGGCCCCGGCGGCGCGGTCACCCCCGATCCTGGCCGGGGCTGGTTCGAACCCGCTTCCGGTACGGCGGTGAGCGAGCCGACGCAGGTCCTGCCCCTGGTCGGCGCGCCCCGGCCGGCCCGGCTGTCGCCGATGGTGGTGGCCCGCGCGGTGATCGTCTACCAGGAGCGGCCCCGCCGGCCCTGGGCGCTCTGGGTGTTCACCGTGGCCATCGTCGCGCTCACCGTCGGCGTCGTCCTCGGGCAGACGGCCGCGTTCGAACCCGTCTACCGGCCTTCGCTGGGCGCGCAGGCGGCGACCGTACCGTCGGCGGAGGTCGTCCCCTCGCCGAGCGCGCTCGGCCAGCCGGTGCCGGCCGGACCGCAGCGGGTGACCGCGCCGCTCGGCGCGGTCCGCACCCGGGTCCTGGAGGTGGCCGGCCCCTCGACCGTGCTGCGGGTGCGCAGCGCGGATCTGGGCGAGGCCCTGTTCGACATCGCCACGACCGACCCCGGCACGGTGCCGAGCCTGACCGACAGCGACCGGGGCACCCGGCTCGAGCTGGTCCGCACGGGTGCGGCCGCCCCGGCCGAGGTGGACATCCAGCTCAACGCGAAGGTCGCGTGGACGCTGCGGCTCCTCGGCAGCGCGCAGGAGCAGAACATCGACCTGCGGGCGGGTGGCGTGGCGGGCATCGAGGTCGCCGGTGGCACCGCCCGCGTCGTCGTGCGGCTGCCCGAGCCGAAGGGCACCGTACCGCTGTCGGTGACCGGCCCGGTCGAGGAGCTGGAGGTCCGCCGGGAGGCCGGGCCGGTCCGGCTCCGCCTGGCCGGGGGCGCCGACCGGGCCGTCGTCGACGGCAAGACCCGCCGCAAGGTCAAGGCCGGCGCCGAGCTGACCTCCGCGGGATGGTCCAGCACGAAGAAACGCTACGACGTGACCGTCGCCGGCCCGATCGCCTCGGTCGTCACGGCGACGCCGGGTGGATGACCACTTTCAGACCGGTACGGGCGGCGGCCGTGCTCATCGCGGTGGCCACCTCGCTTAGGCCGAAGACGTCCGAGACCAGCGGGGCCAGGTCGACCTGGCCGCGCGCGGCCAGGTCGATCGCGCGCGGGTAGACCTCGCCCATCCGGCGGACCATGACCAGGGTCAGGCCCTTGCGGCGGGCGAGCGCCGCGCTGAACGAGGTGCGGTCCCCGTCGGGGATGCCGACCAGGACGACGCGGGCGCCCGGCTTGGCCAGCCGCAGCGCCGCGTCCACCGCCGCGTCCGAGCCCGAGACCTCGAAGACCACGTCCGCGACGGCCGCCCCGGTCGCCGGCTCCGCGCCGAATGACGCCGCGGCCGCCATCCGGTGCGGCAACGGCTCGGCCGCGAGCACCCGGGTGGCACCGTGCCGGCGGGCCAGCTGGACGAGCAGCAGGCCGATCGGGCCGCAGCCGACCACTGCCGCCGTCGAGGCCATCGGTACGTGGGCGAGGTCGAGCGCGTGCAGCGCGACGCCCAGCGGTTCCAGCAGGGCGCCGTCGTCGTCGGAGAGCTCGTCCGGCAGCGGATGCAGCCGGTGCGCCGGCCAGGTCAGGAACTGCCGCAGGCCGCCGTCGCAGGAGCCGTGCCCGGCGAAGACCACGTCGGGGCACAGGTTGCCGTGCCCGGCGCGGCACGGCTCGCAGACCCCGCACGGGATCGCCGGGTCGATCGCCACCCGCAGGCCGTCGTCGGGCCCGCCGCGCACGACACCGGCCATCTCGTGGCCGAGCACGAGCGGCTCGGCCAGCACCGCGTCACCGATCCCGCCCTCGGTGAACCAGTGCAGGTCGGAACCGCACAACCCGACCGAGGTCACTTCGACGAGGCGGTCGTCGGCGCCGACCGGCGGCGGGCGTTCCTCGGTGTGCAACCGGACGTCCCCGGCGCCGTAGAGACGGGCCACCCGCATGCTGAGTTGGGTCACGGTTGGACGCTAACACCGGCGGGGGCTTGCGGCTTGCGGCTTGCCAGACGTGTAACAAAGTGGTTACCCTTCCGTCGTGGACGACGTGGCTGCGGCGATCGCTGACCCGGTCCGGCGGGACATCCTGGTGCTGGTGCGCGGCCGGCGGCTCGCCGCCGGGGAGATCGCCGACCGGTTCGCGATCAGCCGCCCCGCGGTCAGCCGGCACCTGCGGGTGCTGCGGGAGTGCGGCCTGGTCCGCGACACCCTCGTCGGTCGCCGCCGTTTGTACGAGCTCGACGCGTCACGCTTCGAAGGCCTGATCGCCTGGCTCGACCAGTTCACCCGCGCCGACGGCTGGGAGCGCCGCTTCGACGCCCTGGAGACCGAGGTCCACCGCACCCGGCGGGACCGCCGAGCAGCCGCCCCGCCGGACCACCGACAGGAGAACACCGCATGACCAACCCACCCACCGGCCGGCTGTTCCCCACCGCCGACGGCACCGACCTGATCGTCAGCCGCACGTTCCCGGCGCCGATCGAGGACGTGTGGGCCAGCGTGACCGAGCCCGACCGCACCGCCCGCTGGTTCGGCCCGTGGAAGGGTGAGGCCGGCCCCGGCCGCACGATCCGGATGCAGATGGCCTTCGAGGACCAGGCCCCCTGGTTCGACGTCCGGATCGACGCGTGTGAACCACCGAACCGGCTGGCCGTCTCGATGCTCGACGACTCGGGCACCCAGCGGCTCGAACTCCGGCTGTCCCACACCGGCGGCCGGACCGACCTGCGGCTCGTGCACCACCTCGACACCGAGGACAGCACCGGTGAGATGGGCCCGGGCTGGGAGTACTACCTGGACATGCTGGTGGCCGCCCGCGACGGCCGGCCCACCCCGAGCTTCGACGACTACTACCCGGCCATGAAGGCGTACTACGAAGCGCTGTGACCCTCGGACGGGCGTACCACAGCAGTGAGCGTGAGGTCCGGACGGGACCTGCCGGCCGCGCTCGGCCGATAGGGTGGGTCCGTGAAAACGGGGGAGTCGTACACAGTCGACATCGCCGGGGTGACCCTGGCCTACCGGGTCGGCGGGGACCCTGCCGCCCCGCCGATGGTCCTGCTGCACGGCCTCGGCGACGACGAACGCGACTGGGAGCCCGTCTGGCCCGCCCTCACCGCCGACCACCGCGTCTACACCCTCGACCTGCGCGGTCACGGCCGCAGTTCCCACCCCGGTCGCTACTCCTTCGAGCTCATGCGGGACGACGTCCGAGGGTTCCTCGAGGCCGTCGTCGGTGAGCCTTGTGTGCTGGTCGGTCATTCCATGGGTGGCACCGTCGCGGTGCTGCTGGCCGAGACCGCTCCGCACCTGATCACCCAGCTGGTTCTGGAGGATGTCACGGCGCCCCGCCCGGGTGCCCTGTCGCGGCCTCCGTTGCCGCCGCCGGATGAGCCCACGCCGTTCGACTTCGCCGTCGTCAACGCCATCCGCGCGCAGATCAACGATCCCGATCCGGCGTGGTGGGACGGTCTGGCTGCCGTGGAGGTGCCGACGTTGATTGTCCGCGGTGCCGGCAGCATCATTCCTCAGCATCTGCTGGCCGAGACGGTCGAGCGGATGCCCGATGCCCGCCTGGTCACCCTCGACGCCGGGCACCACGTTCACCGTGACCGGCCCGCGGAGTTCGCCGCCGCCGTCGATGCGTTCCTCCGGCGCCCGGTGGCCTGACGTGCGGCTGGCGATGGGGCGCCCCGTATGGGCCTACACCGGAGGTAGTGGCTTCACCCGGTAGGTTCGTACGGCTTTTTTGTGCGCGGTCTCGTGGTGTCGCCCCATCCTCCGGCAAAATGTTCGACGACCGGATGGAAGGAACGCATGACTGAGACAGGCTTCGACTTCGCCGCCTTTCAGCGACAGGTGATCGAGGAATTCCGGGCCAACGAGGGCCGCGTCGGCGGGCCCTTCGCCGGCGCCACGCTGCTGTTGCTGACCACAGTGGGCGCCCGCACCGGCGAGCCGCGCACCAGCCCGCTGGCTCATGTGACCATTGCCGGGCAGCCCGTGGTGGTCGCCTCGGCGATGGGTGCCGACAAGCACCCGAACTGGTATCACAACCTCCTGAAGAATCCGGCCGTCACCGTGGAGACGGGCCGCGAGACCTACCGGGCCCTCGCCGCCGCTCCGGTCGGTGCGGAACGTGATGCGCTCTTCGCCGAGGTGATCGCCGTGGATCCGCGGTTCGGGGAGTACCAGCAGAAGACGTCCCGGCCGATCCCGGTCGTCACGCTCACCCGCATCGACTGAGCAGCCGGGCCGTCAGCAGTCCCGGTCGAGCTGCTCCGCCTTGCTCGTCAGAGTGCTCTCCCGCACTTCCTGATCGATCTCGCGGTCGTCGGCCCGGGCGGACCGGGTGTCCGCCAGGGCCGACTCGGCCTCGAGCCGGTCCCGGTCGGCGGCCAGGCCGGCCTCCTGATCCTCGAGCCGGTGCTCGTGCCGGTCGAGTTCCTCCTCGTGCTGGTGGAGGTGCTCGGCGCGGCGATCGAGGTTCTGCCCGCGCTCGTCGGCGTCGCGATCCCGCTCGTCGGCGGCCGCCGACTGCTGCCGGCTTGCCGTCTGCTGGACCTCGTCGTCGATTTCCTGCTGGTCGGCGCGGGAGTCGTGCTCGCTGCCGTCACGGGCTGCCATCCGTGAACCCTACGGCGGGCGGTCCGGCCGGGTCGACCTGACGGGCCGCCCGGACGGCGTAACCGAGCATTCGGGCGTGCAGCCGGGCCGCCTCCGGGGGAGCGGGTTCGAGGGCCTGGCACAGCGCCAGCCAGGCCGCCGCCACGGCCGGGTCACCGGTCGGGACGACGGCGCCGGGAAGCCTGGCCAGGACGGCCGCCCGCACCGGAGTGTCGCTGGTCAGCAAGCCGCCGGCGAGCACGACCGGCCCGTCCGGCGGGTGCAGCTCGCCCAGCGTGGCGACCAGCCGGTCTCCGGCCTCGGCGGTCAGCCGCGCCGCCAGCGGGTCACCGGCCGTCGCGGCCGCGCAGACCAGCGGGGCCAGCGTGGCGAAGGCCGCCGGGGGCCGGCTGGTGGCCCAGTGCACGAGGTCGTCGCAGGAGCGGGCCCCGGCCCGGGCGGCGATCCGCGCGGCCAGCCCGTCGCCGGTGGCCGGGGGCCACGACCGGGCCACCGCCCGGACGGCCTGCAGCCCCAGCCACAGGCCCGAGCCCTCGTCGCCCAGCAGCCAGCCGAGGCCGTCCGCGGTGCCGGCCACCTGCCGGTCCTCGATCCGGGCGGCGACCGCTCCGGTGCCCGCGATGAGCACTGCCCCGGACGGTGCCGCCGTGCCCGCCGCGAAGGCCGTCACGGCGTCACCGACCACTGTGACCGGGCAGTTGAGCCCCTGCTCCCGCCACTGATCGGCGAACGCCGCGGCGATCGCCGGGTCGGTCAGGACGGCGACGCCCGCGAGTCCGGCCACGACGGCGGTCACCGTGGCCGCGTCGTGGTCACCGAGGGCCGTGCGCACCGCCGTACCGATGGCGCCGGCGGCCGCCCGGCCCGCGCTGGTCGGGTTGCCCGGCCCGGCCTCGCCGCGGCCGGCCACGGTGCCGTCCATGGTGGTCACCACCGCCCGCGAGGCCGTGCCGCCGGCGTCGATGCCAAGCACCAGTTTCATGTGACCCATCGAAACAGAGAAAATTTTCATTGACTAGACGTGTGGACGGTCGTAATTTTCATCGGCATAGCCCAACGATGAAAAGGACGACCACACGTGACGGGTGAGAGCGGCGGGCTGCTGGTGCGGCTGCGCATCGAAGGACCGACCATGCCGGAGGCGCTGGCGCGGATCGCCGAGACCATCCTGGGCGACCCGGAGACCGCCGCGCACGCCAGCATCGTCGATCTGGCCGAGCAGTCCGGCACGTCCACCGCGACGGTCACCCGGTTCAGCCGGGCACTCGGCTTCAAGGGGTACGCGAACCTGCGGGTCGCCGTGGCCACCGAGACCGGCCGGGCCGAGCAGGCCCGCTGGGAGACCGACA
>WUUC01116470.1_pt1 | contig 13938 bp, 14 predicted proteins | sample 6278441 | NCBI WGS metagenome assembly WUUC01 (sample SAMN13675441, study PRJNA597444) | soil metagenome | isolation source: soil | place: USA: Washington | collected 2017-10
GCACCGATGAGACGGTAGAACGCTGTCAACCGGTTCTGAGGAGATGCTACCGTACCGAAGAGCGCATCCGTCTTCTGAGTCCAACCAGCAGGAGTAGGAGCCAGAGTAGGTGATGTCCCCTTCGTGTTGCGGACGATCATGATGTAGAAGGTGTTCGCCTTCAGTGTGATACCTGGACTCGTGACGTGAGTCGACAGGTCCGATGCATCTGCGTAACTGAGTACCTCCGTGATCTGCATTAGCCCTCCTGTCGCCAGAGTCGAAGCATCGAATGTTGCAGGACCTTCAACACTCCGGCATCAGAGGTGTTCTGAGCCGCCTGAAGCTGTACGGTTCCTGCAGTGCTACCCATGTAGATCCATCCCATGAAGAAGAGTCCGTAGTTCACAGCGGCAGCGGATCCGAAGATACCAGAGTCACCAGCTGCCAGGAACCCTGTCGGTGTCTGGCCCGATCCTGCTGTCATGAAGCCCTGTGTGAAGTTGGAACCCTGTCCCGGAACACCCCACTCCATTGTACATCCAGCTGGGACTGTCCACTTGAACTTAGCATCCATGGTTGCGTTTGCACTGTTCATCCGCAACATGGCTTCGAACCACCAAATCTCGTCCGCAGCTAGTGAAACGGACAGGTCTGTGACGTTCTGGAACGTTGTACTAGAGACCGTCAGGCTCTGGTCTACTGACTTGTACTTACGAACGAAGCCGAACAGTTCCTCGAGTGTGTGTCCATGACCAGCAAGTGCTGCCCAAGGGTGGTCATCAGGGTTGTTGAGACCTGAGAAGTTACCGTGGTCCGTTTCTGGCATCCCAGGAACCCACAGGCCCCCTTCATCGCCCTCGGTGTCTTCCTGGAAGATCAGGATGTTACCAACTGTAGGAGCATCCTCAGAGACGTCGGTCAGATCCGACATCGCCGTTGATCCTACACCTCCGCCAGGGATCGTGATCGTTGCCTTACCGGATGCGAAGGTAACAGACACTCCAGAACCTGTGAAGTCAAGGTCAAGGATGTCGGTAAGCGTACCACCTTCATCCTGGACACGGATCGACGTACTGTGTTGAGACCGACCGTGGTCTCTTGCATGGTGCTGGTCGATCGTGACACCTGTCAAAGATCCGTGATCTGCTACCGATGTTGCTGGGTTCACCCAACGACTCTGAACGGTATCGTAGACAAGTAGGATACCCTGTCCTGCCTTGAGGGTGACGTTAGCGTTGAATGCAAACCGGTTAGCTGCGGTCGACGAAGCCGATGCGTTTTGGAGGACGATATCGAAGCCACCGACGTTCATGATCAGGACGATACGACCTTCAGCACCTCCAGCCAAACCGGTGATGTTCCTTGAAGCATCTGTGGACAGACGGAAGATACTATGGGTGGCATGGTTTGTAGGAGCATAGTTGTTCTGGTCAGCGGTGATCTGCGTCGGTGTCAGATCACCCTTCAGTGCAAAGGTAGTACCAACGTTGAGTGCAGCCGACTCACCATCACCGCCGTCGTGATCATGGTCCTTCAGCTTCTGGTTGGTTGAACCAGAAGCAGGTGACCCTGGAACACCGAGAGAGGCCTCGACGCCCTTGATCGCTGCAGCCTGTGTGTTGTGATCGGCCGCAGTCACGTCATCAACGTTGTCCGTCCTAGACGGCATCGACGTATTGTCGTCTAGGGCTCCAGGCCAGTTTGTAGGCATTACACCTCCCTCAGTTCCATGCGGATCTCCAGAATACATCCATCTTCGTCGCCCCAGATGCTCCTGATGCGACAGTACCAGTCAGCTGATGGGTTCCCGTGGCCAGGTCGAACCACTGACTATCTGTTGTCACGAACCCGTACAAGTTCGTTCCATCCTGCTTCACTACCGTCCTAGCCCAGGTGTCGATGGTGATTGTCTGAGCTGCAGTCAGAGTAGTGTTGACCCTCATGAAGAGACCTGTGTCAACGTCTGTGACCTTGAAGTCCGTACCAGGACCGGTAAACACAGTCCTATGAGGAGTACGGATTGTACCTGCGTTGACAGGAGACACGTTGCCCGTACCTGAAGTCAAGCTGGCAGACAGGGTTGCCTCTGTGTCGTTGAAGAGACGAGGATCCTCTGCACGGAACTCCCCCACCCAGTCACCGGACATGATGCTAAACGCCCTATCCACAGGTAGCTTCAGACGAGTGGGTTTGCAGTAGATACGGTACTGCAGACCTGAAGCGAACAACTTGTAGACAAGAGGCTGAACGTCCCTCTGTGGAGTGAACATCGACCGTAAGCTGTTGACCGCTGAGAGGAACCCTGCTTCTGAGGTAGCAGTAACATCTCCAGTGAAAGTGATTACACGGGCGCTCAGCCAGTCAGCATACAACCAGGTACCATGCTGGGCAATCCTATCGTTCTCGTCCACTCGGATGTCTGGCATGTCAAGACCCTCTACGGAGTCCACACCGATCGTATCCGTACCGATGGTGATGCCGTTGTACTGCCACTCCCACGCGTTTACCATGATGACGTTGTCCTATACATCCAGTCGAGCTCCCGGGCGATCTCCTTGCCTCGTGCTCCGTCTCTTACGTTGACGTGAACGTCTGTCTTGCGTTCGCTTCTGCGGTCATTAGGTCGATGCCTACCCTCGATGAACCTCTCTCGAGGCTGCATCATCGGTGGAGAAGCAAGGTAACGTTCCTCACGGAACATCTCCCTGATAGCTTGTAGGGTACCTCGAGTCTGACGTCGTGTACCCTCGTCGCGGAGGATCTCTCGAAGCAACGACAGATCCAGTTTGCCTGTACGATCGAAACCGTCAGCGATAGCATCCACCATACCACGAGCTTCGGCACCAGTTGTAGCCCTCCGAGCAAGACGCACCATCTGTGACTCACGAAGGAGCTCCCGGATCAACCTGTTCTCCGGAGACCTAACCTGTCTGACATCAGGATGGTTGACTCTGGTCTGGTCTCTGAGGATCTCCCTGAGGTATCGCATTGGTCCTCTTGTCTCAGCTCCTGTGGTAGCAGCACGGACAAGGGAGCGAAGCTCTCGAAGGTGTAGCTGGCCTGACATCTCGAACTCCTTGGCGATGCGGTTCAAGATGTTCACCATCTGGTTGCCGGTGGTCTCCTGCTTCACGATGTCGAGGATACCTGCCTGCTCAAGAGCAAGCTTGACGTTCAACGGTTCGCCAGCCTTGTTCTTGATCCCCTCAGTAAGTCTACCCAATGCACGGTAGACGCTAGGGGCACCGTTAGTGATACCCAGTTCAAGACCAAGTGTCAACATACGACCGTGTTCAAGAGTGTACTTCGATGGGGAACCGATACCCAGCATTCCTGCAATCTTACCAGGGAGACCTGCGAACAAACCAGGAATGGATGTTATCCTCTCCTTGATCCCATTGATAAGTCCCTGGACGATATTACGTCCCGCATCGAGCAGCCAGTCGATGGCGTTGTCGAAGAACCCGACAATCTTATCCTTTAGTCCGATGAACCAGTTCCAAAGGTCGATGGCGATCTGTTTGATACCTTCAAAGAGACCGCGTAGGATCTGGACACCGGCACGCAGCATCTTTCCTGGCAATGAAGCTAGGAACCCTAGAACCTTTGGTGTGACTTCTCGGAACCAGTTCCACACTGCCGACGCGATCGACTTGATTCCGTTCCACAACCAACGGATGGCTTGTACACCAAGACGCAACAGCATCCCAGGCAGTCGGGCGAGGAACCCAAGGATCTTAGGCGCCATGGACTTGAAGAAGTTCCAGATCGCAGCCGCAGCTGACTTTATACCATTCCACAGGAACCGAATGGCAGCTGTACCAAGGCGAAGCAACATCCCAGGGAGCCTAGCTAGGAAGCTAAGGACCTTGCCGGGCAGTTCTCTGAACCAGTTGAAGATGGCAACAGCGGCTGTCTTGATTGCGTTCCACAACCACGACATCGCTGAACTACCTAGTCTCGCCAGCAGACTACCTAGCGCACCAAGAGCCCAGACGATCCATCCTGGGATGTTCGCGAAGAACCGAAGAATGAGGCCCCAGGCAATCTTGATGACGTTCCACAGAATGCCTAGTGCTGCCTTGACGATGGCGACGATGAGATCCCAAGCACCGGCGAGGATCTTGACAATGCCATCCCAAACCTTACCCCAGTCCCCGTTGATGATGGCAGTGACGACTTCGATGATGCCCTGGATGATCTTGACCGCAGCCGAGATGACATCCACGACGAAGTTCCAAGCATTGATAGCCAGGGCAACAATCTCGTCCCCCCAGTTTCGCCAGATGGCCTTGAACACACCGACGAACCAGCTGATCACCTTACCGGCAGCTTCGATGATCCCTGCACCGTTCTCATCCCACCATTTGACGATGCCTTGCCAGATTGCTCGGAGGTCCTCAACAATGGCGTTGAAGACAGGAACAACGTACTGCTGGAACCAAGCAACGACGGCTTCAGCTGCAGCCTGGATACCCTCCCAGACATCTGCAAGGAACGGTCCAACTTTGTCCCAGTTCTTGTAGATGAGGTACGCTGCAACTCCCAGTGCGATTACAGCCGCCGAGATGGCTGTGAAGGCTCCGACTGCAATGCCGACACCACCTGTGAACTTCAAGACCGAGAACAACAGGAGGATGTTACCGACCAGCTTCGTGATGAATCCACCCACTAGCAGGAACACACCACCAGCGGTCATCAACATGGTAAGGAAGTTCTGTACCCCTGGGGACAGCTGGTCAAACCAGTCAAGTGCCTTCTGGAGCCAGCCGACAATCTTCTGGAAGGCGGGAATGAACCTGGTAGCGATCTCGATGCCAATGGCCTTCAACTGCTCTGCCAGGATACGCATCTGAACAGCCGGAGCCTTTTCCATGATGTCAAAGGCCTTATCCAACTGTCCGGCAACCTTGTTCCCTCCCATGTTTCCGACCATCTTGTTGAAGTCGTCAATGTTGGTAATGGCTGCACGGAGGAACCTGTTCGCGCGGATCTCACCGGCACCGAAGATTTCCTGGAGGGCCTTCTCGATCTGTGGGCCTGACTTACCAGACAGCTTCTCAGAGAACTCGGTCATGATCTCGTCAAGCTGCTTGTACTCTCCTGTGGCTTTGTCAACAATATCCACCCCGAGGACGTCCTTGATATCACCACGGTTACGGGTCAACTGATCGAGAGCACGTGCAACCGAGATGGTGGATTGGGACGCTGTGAAGCCCTGTCGGGATAGGAACGCGATCGCTCCGGAGATGTTATCGATCTCCTGACCCATCGAAGCAGCTGACGGTAGGACGTTTCCGATAGCAGACGCGAACTGTTCGTAGGTGAAGACACCCTTACGAACAGTCTGGAACTGCAGGTCGAGGAGGTACTCCGTGTCCTTGGCAGAGTACCCTAGGGCGTTCATCTCCGAGATGATTGACCGAGACACAGTACGGACGTCAGTAGATCCTGCCGTCGCAGCCTGTGCGAAGTTGTCAATCATGATCTCGGCACCACGAACTCCGGTCTCCATGGACGAGAAGATGTCATAGAGACCTTCCGCGATGGTACCTGAACTCTGTCCCCATCTCTTGGCCGAATCCAAGGCAGACTTGGACAATCGCTCGATACCACCGCTTGAGAGCTGAGCCTGGGTCTGAACTTGCGCCATCTGTTCATTGAAGGTCAGTGCCATGTTGAACACTGCAGCTTCAAAGCCCAGGATCTTCTTCCCGGCATCCTGCATGACTTGACCGACTCTAGTGAGAGCAAGACCAGCACCGAATGCCTGGAAGGAAGTTTGAAGACGAGTAGCAGAAGCACCCACTCTGTCAAGAACCGGTGAGAGCTGGTCCTCGCCAATAAGGCGGACGAGGATCTCCCTCATGTTAGTGGCTCCGATTCCTGCGGGCACTTTCTATGCGCTCCTTCTCCGCCTCTGCTTCCAGGACCATCTTGAAGTACTCAATCCACTCCGGGTCTTGATCGAATAGACCCCCAGCCTCTGGTAGTGTATTGAGAGCCTTACATAGTCCATAGACCTCTGTAATGGTAGCAGCAAACGGTTCAGTTACGCGGACTCCTTTGCCTTCTCCTTTGACGATTCGCCAGATGTCCCGTCCAAAGGGACTTTATCCTCTTCCTTGAGGGGCTCGTTCATCGTGGTGATGAGGCGGTCGATCTCCTGGGCCACCACAGGGTCGAGGATGTTGATGTCGTTCGGGTTGGAGAAGTTCAACTTCTGTCCGTTGTCGTCTTCGAGGTTGTGGTCGACGATCGCACGGCTGAACTGGTAGGCACTGATCTTCCCCAAGTTCATGTCGACGGTCATCGGCGAGTCTTCACGTTCCTTGCGGTCATCTCGACGCTGGATGCTGGAGAGCATGTCCCGAGACTTCAGGATCTCCCCGTAGTTCAGTTTCCTAAGCACCACGAAACCGCCAGGAAGGTTTTCGAGTTCCTTCCTGACGGTCTCAGTGCTGACTGTTGCCTTTGGCATTCTCTCCCCCTCCGGAGTTGTTACGTTCCGATGCTTTCGGTCGTCTTCGCGGTGATGACCAGAGCATCGGTTGTTCCGTAGATGCCGTGGAGCTCCTGCGACGCTCGGACAGTGTCGCCGAGCGAAGACAGGTTCACCTCGTAGCTGTCCCTGATCGACGCCGCGAACACGAAGGCCAGCTCGTTGTCTAGTGCGTCCTCACTTGCCTTGAAGGTCATGGACTGCTGGGTCTGAGCAAGGTAGGCGTTGTAGTCAGTCAGTGCGTCGAAGTCCGCCTCGAACGACAGGGTGATCTCTCGCTCACCCCAGAGGTTGTAGGACGGAGCGCGACCGCCACCGGCCTTGATTCGGTTTGCGGCTGCCATGTTGTCGTTGATCGTGAACTCGAGCGAGTCGATGTCCGTACGTGGCGACGCCGTCGGGAGCTCGAGAGACAAGTGCTGAGGCCCGAACGGAGGCATCGTTCCCCACGTTGGTGTACCCAGTGTCTGCTGTGCCTCCTCCAACCCGAACAGGCTGGCTGTGAGAAGCAGCATCCCGTTGTCAACTCGGAATGCGTACTGTGAGACGTTGACACCGGTGTAGCCGAACGGACGCTGCACGCGGTGGATCAGAAGCGACAGCGACTTCCGAGTAGTTGGAGTTGTGGCAGTGGATGGCTGAGCGACATGTGCAGGGGTGAACGTGTACGTGAACGGTGCGCTCGCTCCGGTCTTCGTTGGAGTGAACCTCCCTGCGTACAGGAAGTACACCGCGATGTCTGCCGAGACTTCCATCTCGACATCACCCTCGACGTGGTAGTAACCCTGGATAGCTCCCGTACGGTCCGCGACACCACGGATGTTGGTACGGTAGATCTTGTCCTCCGGCTTCGTCAGCGACTCCGAACGGATCGGAATCCACTTCGTCGGAGCGATGAAGGTACCGTACACGGCTTCCGTTGCCACACCGAGTGCTCCAGCACCACCGATTTCAAGTGTCATTACGCTTCACCCCCTTCCTCCTGAAGCTCTTCGGTTGTAGGCACTTCCTCTGACTCCGGAAGCAATACCTCTTCGGGCGTCAGGTCGATCCCCTTCTCAGCTGCGGCCTGGATAGTGTAGCGGTCGGACTCCTCGAGGGTACTCTTCTTCAGAGTCACCCCGTAGGCACCCTTGAGCTTGTCGTACTCCTCCTTGGTCATGGAGACCGTGAAGGACTCGCCGTTGTGAACCAAACCGATACCAGGCAGCTCGATGTCGACATCGCCTGCTGTAGGCTGGTCCAGCGTCAGCTCGTACGCACGTACAGTCATTAGAACACCTCCCTCGAGCTGCCTTCCCAACGGAGTCTAGCAGCCTGCCTCATCACTGAGCCACGCATCTGGAATCCAGGTTGGGCACGGGTAACGAAGCCGAAGATGACACTACCACCCATCGTGGTATCCTCATGGAGGACGTCCTCGACCAGATGGATGTGCCTCTCCAGCTCCTGTCGGGTTTGTTCCATTGAATCGACCTTGTCGAGGATTAGGAGGATGTCAACTAGGAAGGTAAGGTCCCATCGTCTGGTGTTCATGTGGGTACGACGCTTGTCTGCTGATTCGACTGCGATGCAGGGGAAGTTGGGGTAGAGTCTTTGCTCTCCGTACCAGACATCTCGAACTTCAAGCTCTGCCTTGTGACCCTCCAGGCGATTGTGGATCTTGAGGGTCATAGCATACAGGTCCCGCTCGAGCTCTCCAACGGCACTAGAAGGCATTAGGAGGCCACCCAGTCTGCGAAGAACTCGGCCATTCGATCGACTCCATCTTCCGACACATAGGTCCAGTCACGTGAAGGCATATGAAGAGTACCGTCAACGTGATAGCCACCGTACCCTGTGGGATCGGCGAAGTCAGCATACCAGAAGTTGGCACCGATGTTCTTGACCTCGAAGTTAGCCGGATCGCTAGCTCCTCCCATCAGAGATTCGGTGTCAACCAGAATGCGGACGCTTGATGCTAGACCCTGCATGACCATCGCGAACTTGGAGGTAGGACTCGGAACGAAGTGAGCTTCTCCAGATTCGTCGGTGACTAGGTCACCCTCGAACTTGGAGTCCTTCTTCAAGTCAGACAGCGTGGACTTCTGATCAGGACTGAGTCCCTTGGTAGACTTGCGAACGATGGTGGCCTCTGAGAGAGGCTCCCAACCTTCAGGTCTACCACCAGCTTCGAAGTTCATGTTCATCTCTTCGGAAGCCACTTCAGCTGCCTGCATGAGTGGTTCATCGAGACGTCTACACTTCTCTGCAGTGGCGAAGAACGCCTGGGCGATAACCGCAGGCTGAGGAGTGGCTTCCATGTACACCTTTACACGGGCTACCATTCATCCTCCACGTTGAAGAAGCGAAGCGGCTCGAAGTTGTCAAGGTCGACAGTTTGGTCGTTTGGGTAGAAACTAGGTGATCCTGTTACATCGACCACCACGGGCACGTCAACAAGAGTCTTTCGACCCTCCCTGATGTCCTCGAGTAGTTGCTCTGCGTCATTGACTAGTCCTCGTCCGTATGAGTTGCTTCCTAGTGTCTCCTGACTGTAGATACGGTTGTAGCGAAAGCCTGCCATGAACATGGAGGCGATCTCTTTCACCAGACCTGGGACGAAAGTGTCTACATCCCAAGTGTCTACCTCGTCAGGGAAGAGATCGTACAGGGCAGCACGAATGATCCGGTCTGCGCGAGTCTGTTCATCTGCTGCGTTCGACTCGTTCGCAAACCGGATCTTCGTGCCGTCCAGTAACCGGTTAGCGTCATCGGCGGACGCGAGAGGCATTAGCCCTTCGCCTTCTCCGATGCCGCCTTCTGGTCAGGCGTCTGCTCGCCCCTTGCTTCGGCCTCAGCCGCCTTCTGCTCGTTCTCGGCGATGTCCCCACCCTGGTTGGTGTTCTGCGAGCCTTCTGGGTTCGCTGCCTTGAGGGCCTCGAACTCAGCGTCCAGCTGCTCCTGGGTAGGTGCGACAGGGCCTCCGGCGGTGGCTTCTCCCACTCGCGCAGGCGGGAAGTCGTCGTCGTTCTCGACTACCGCGCCCGCGGCCAGGAGCTGCTTCCACTCGTCGTCGGAGAAGTCGCCCTTCTTGACGGTGTTGCCGGCCTCGATCGTGGTGTTCTCGTGAGTACGCTTCAACCCACGAGCACCAGGACCGCGGTCGACCGCCTCCTTGAGCTTCTTGCCGCGAACGATGTCCGTGACTGCCTTTGCCATGTTGTCACCTCCCCTTAGGCCACCGCGTTCTTGATGAGGTATCCACCGATCGACTTTCCGGATCCGTCGACTGCGATGAACTTGTTGTCGTACCGACGAGACACGCGGATCACGTCGGACTTGCGCTTCTCTTCACGCCAGCGCTCCGTCGGCTGCATTCCGCCGCCGGCGTACGTCTGGACGAACTCGTACCCGTAGGCAGGAGTCCTACGCCCGGCCCGAGGAGGCACCCAAGCGAAGAGGACATCCTTCGGCCACAAGTAGCCGAACGTTTCCGTCTGTCCGTACACACTGGTGAGTGCTCCCCCGCCTGCGACCACGAAGCCGGGGATCCCCAGGACCTCCGCGATGATCTCACGGGTGGTCACCTGAGGAGCCGAGTACGTGATGCGTGCGAGGATGTCCGTGTGCTCGGTCAGCTGCCAGTAGACGTCGTAGCCCATGATGACGAGGTTTGGGTCACGGAAGAAGGTGTCGTGGATCTTCTTCATGGCTGTACGGACGTTGGTGATGGGATCCGAGTTGGCGTAGTCGTTCCACTGGGCCGTACCCGACAGTGTTGCGGTGTAGCCTGTCGCGTAGTTGGCAGCGGTAGTGGCCATGGTCATCTGGATGTTCTCACGGTTGAGTAGGATGGTGTTGGTCAGTCGCTCGGTTGCGTCAGACATTGGTGTGAGTGGGTTGTCTGCGTTCTCGACCTCCTCGTCGGCCACCACGTCTTCGAGGCTGTGCTCCTCGATGAAGTACTGGTCCCTCGAGAGGGTCATCGGAGGCAGCTCGTTCGCCTCAGACCCTGGGGTACGGATGTCGTCCATCACGCGTCCCCACAGATCGCGGTTGAAGACGTAGTACTTGTCGGACTGCTTCCCGACTGCTACGGTCGGAAACAGCATCGACGCCACGAACTGCTGCGGGTTGTCCCACCCCATGCTGATGTTGCTCAACATGGTGTCGAGGTGAAGGAGTTGCGGGTCACCGTATGCCACTTAGGTTCACCTCCTTCCGTTAGGTTGCGGCATTGATGAGGACGTTCGGCTGAAGCAGGACCGGGATCCAGTCTCCAGCGTTGGCTGCGGCCTTCAAAGCAAGACCGCATGGGAACTGCGTTGCCACTGCCGTCTGCGCTCGACCGTTCGCGGACGGACCAACAGGCACTCCTCGTGTGATCGCTGCTGCGGCTTCCATCCACGCCACACCGAGCACCTGTACTGCTGTGCCCTTCCCTGCCGTCGCCTCGGAGGCGGAGATGTCAACCTTCGCCACCCCGATGGCCCGATCGGTCACCGCGGCGATTGCTGCAACGGTCTGGTCCCCCGACAGCTTCACGAAGCGGAGCTTGACGATCGCTCCTGATGCTTGATACGGAAGCTCGAGGATCCCAGTGTCTGCACCGGCCAACTAACTCACCTCCCTTACTCGGACGCGTTCTCGGGCTTGACGTCCCGCTTGTAGGCGAGGGCCAAGTCTGGCTGGGTACGTGCGACCTGCGTCACTGCGTCGGAGAACGAGATGGTCTTGCCATCCGCTGTCTTGTTCTCCTCCTGGTACTTCTTCACTTCCGAGATGAAGGCTGCCTGGTCGTTCTCAGCCTGATCCGGGGTACGACGAACGCCCTTCTCGCCGTACTGAACCAGACCCTTCTCCAGGATCTTGTCCATCACCTCGTCGAACTTGGCGGCGTCAGCCTCACTGAGCGTGACACGAAGAGGACGCACCTGCTCGGAGAGGATCACTGGCGGCACACCGAGGTGCGTCTCCTTGTTCTCCTCCCAACGTCCGATGACCCGATCGGTCTCGGCCTCCTTGAGCTTGATCGCCGACTCGGCCAGCTGCTTGGCCTCCTCCGGGAACATCTCGGCGAACTGCTTCGCCTTGTCGTCCTCGGTGTTGGTCTTTGGTGCGGCTGCCGCCTCCGACAGACGCTTGACCTCTGCGAGAGCCTTCTCCGTCACCTCCTCCTCCTTGGAGTCGTCAGTGACCTCGATGCCCATTGCAGCGGCAAGCTTCTTCAGGAACTCGTTCATTTTCACCTCCTTGGGTGGGGTCGTGAGCTCCTTCTCCTTCACGGCGAACTGGATAGTGCCGTCTTCTTGACGGGAATAGATCATCGCTTCCAGGTTCTCATTGTAGATCGGCCTAAAGTAGTTGGAAGTGTAGTCTTCGCTAATCTCTCCATCGACAACTAGACAGCTACCGTCTCGGTAGTAGAGGCAGTTCAGACACCGGTAGGCAGAGTCCTCAGCAGGACGATAACGTGCATCGTCCTGTGGTATCTTTCCGTCCGGGACCTCGAAGAACTCCGAGAAGTTGATGGGGGTCAGTTCCTTCATGTACGGACGGTTGGTAAGAGCCGCACCGAGCATCACGTCGTCCCAGCACTCTGGTTCCTTCTTCTGAGTGCAGTAGGTGTCGACATACTCGGCGGACATGTACTTCCATTGACCGTCGGCGAGCTCGGTAGAGGCTTCTGTAGTCCATTCGACCAGAGCCCAGAGACCGTCGTCTCGCTTCTGAAGGTCCTTGATCCACCCTGCTGCTTTGTCACCCTTGGCTTGATCCAGCTTGTGGGCGTAGTCGATGTCAAGTTGGATGCCTCGAACACCGTCATGGAAGTTCTTGACGAATCGGTCAACACGCTCTTCCGTGATGTCGATGTCACCCCATACTGGATGGTAGTGCTCACCGTACGGAAGGATGTGGACCCACTTACCGTCGACGTTCTCGGCAAGCTCGATGACGTGGAGGCGACGCTTCCGCTTCTCCTCGTTCCGTTCGAGGGCGTGAGGTACGACGGTGGTAGCCGCGAGAAGACGCTCGTTCTCGTCTGGCCACACCTTCTGAGTGCGACTGGAACCCATGAACTTTTCCATGCGTTCCTTCAGCGCTTCAGGCAATGTACACCTCCCTCATGATATGATTATACCGTGGACGCTTATCTCTCGCAAAATGGGTCATCAGATGTTCACGATCTCGATGTACCCACGCATCACGGTATCACGTCTTCCGGAGATGATTGCGTCAAGATGGTAGTAGAAGATTCCGGCCGTAGCTAGCTGGGCAGCCGTGAGTTGAACAGAGCAGACAGAGTACTCGGCACCGACAGCTGTTCCGTCAGCAACGATTGACCCCGACTGGTTGAACATTGCATTGCTGGCATTGACAACGTCTGTCTTGGCAAGGTCATCCTTGACGATGAGTTCGATCGTGGCACCTGTGATGATGTAGGGAGTGTTATTCCCGTCCTTGTCTACCCTTTGAAGATGGAAGGTCAGAAGAGGGTCATTGCCCTGCTTGACGACGATGGTCTCATCCATGCCTACTTCCTGTGTAAACGTCATCCTCCTTCACCCCCTTCTGGATCGGGCTATCGCCAGTGTACTGTGAGTCCTCGACAGATCCTCTAGGTGTCCTGACGATAGCCTTGTACGTGTTAGACTTGACGCTAACCATGTACACTGTCGGAGCTGACGAAGCACCTCCAAGTATCAGGAACGGAAGTGCGATGTCATCTTCGACAACCTGACCGATGAACTCCGTCTTCAGACGTCCGAAGAGGAAGGCAGTGTCGGTCTCGGTAACCCGACCCAGAAGCCGTGCCTTCTGCTCCCCGAAGGCCTGAGCCAGGCCAACCTCGATGACCTGACTAACTGCCTTCCTCTTGAGACGTCCCAAGGGCTGTGCAGTATCGGTCTCGACAACTTGTCCGATCTGGGCCACGTGACTCTGTTGTCCGGTGATTGGTTGGGCGATATCGGTCTCCTGAGCCTGACCGATGATCTTCCTCTTCAACCGGACGAAGGCTTGTACAAGGCTGGACTCTAGAACCTGACTAAGTAGTTTGACCTTCTTCTTGGCGAAGGGCTGTGCGATATCCGTCTCTACAACCTGGTTGAGAAGAACGGCCGCCGAGGAGGTAAACGGCTGAGCGGTATCCGTTTCGACAGCCTGACCGACAGCCTTGACCTTACGCTCTGCAAGGGCCTGACTCGTTTCGGTAGAAACGACCTGTAAGACCAGACGGACCTTGCGCTCAGCAAGAGGTTGAGCCGTATTGGTCTCGAGCGTCTGCCCGATAACCTTGACCTTACGTTCGGCCAAGGCTTGAGCGGTATCAGTCTCAGTGACTATGGAGATTACCTTGTTCTTCGAACGACCTAGTTGACTCGCTGTATCTGTCTCGACAACCTGTCCGACAGATACAAAGATGGCAGCTCCGAAGTGTTGTGCAAGGTCTGTCTCCAGAGCCTGACCGA
>WUUC01050693.1_pt1 | contig 13936 bp, 4 predicted proteins | sample 6278441 | NCBI WGS metagenome assembly WUUC01 (sample SAMN13675441, study PRJNA597444) | soil metagenome | isolation source: soil | place: USA: Washington | collected 2017-10
ACAGCTGCGCCGCCGCCGCGATGTACGTGGCACCCGCCTTCTGCTGCTGCGCCGCGGTGACCCGCAACGGCCGGCCCGCCGTACACGGCCCGTCCTCCAGCCACTCGGTGTCGTCGGTGGTGCCGGCGACCGACTGCCCCGGCGTCCACTCGGTGTTGAAGAAGTTGTGGTTCGCGCCGGCCATGAACACCGCGCTGTGCAACGCCCGGCCGCGGCTCACCCCCACGGTCTCGTCCACGTACACCTGACCCTGCAGGTCCGAGACGTCACCGTCACACCCCGGCAGCACCGTCACCGACGGTACGTCCGGCACCGGGTTCTGCCCGAAGATGGTCGGCCCGATCAGCAGCGTGCCGCGGATCGTCCAGTCCACCGCGCCGGAGTAGCCGTCCCGGTCCTTCGGCGGCGGGGTCAGGCTGTCCATCGCCGCCCGGTTCACGCCCTCACCGCCGCGCGAGTGCCCGATAAGCAGCACCCGCGACAGGTCCGCCGGCGGTGCCTGCCGGACCACGGACGGTGCGGTCGCCCGGCCCTCGGCCGCCCACTGCGCCCACCGGGCCAGATGCAGGCGGACCAGCGAGGAGCGGGACTGCGCACCGGCGTCCTCGTCGGTGTCCAGGGAGTTGACGCCGTTGGCCGAGATCGACACCGTGACGTACCCCTGCGAGGCGAGCAACTGCTGCGCCTCCAGGTAGCCGCGGTAGCTGGGCACCGACGCGAACCCGGACGGGCACGGCCACTGGCCGGTCACGTCCTCCGGGTCCGCCACGCGGTAGCAGGTGCCATGCATGCCGTGCAGGAACAGCGCGAGCGGCCGGCGGCCCTCGGCGCCCTGCGGAGCGACCACCACGCCCTGCATCTCCACCGGCCGCTTCAGGCCGGGCAACGGCACACTGTCCAACGTGTACTCGCCGCTGACCGTCTGGTACGGGCCCGGCAGTCCGGGGTCCACCGCGCTCGCCTTGCCCGATGCGGGTGCCGGTGGGGCGGCCGCCGCCCGGCTTCGCCGCGACTCGGGCTTGTCCAGGCGCTTGCCGCCGGCTCGGACCTGCACCTGGTCGCTCTTCAGCGGCCGGGCCGTCTTCAGGCTGAAGGTGCGGTGGTCGGTGGTGGTGGCGCGGCCCAGAAGCTGCTTCCCGGCGTAGAACTCGACCGGGGCGTCGCCCATCATCAGATCCGGGGCGGTCCAGGTCAGGGTGTTGCCGTTGGCCAGCTGGACCGGAGGTAGCGGGTCCGGTGGTGCGGCGGTCGCCGGTGCTTCGAGGCCTATGGTGATCGCTGCCGTGAGCGTCACGGCGGCAACGATTTTGCGCATGCGCGTCCCCTTACATCGTTGGGGACCTGTCTATCCGGTTCGTGCAAGTTGTTCGATATTCATCTACGCGGATCCCCGGTCCGGCGGCGGGATCGGGTCGTCGTACACCCCGGACGTGCCGCGGAAGCGTTCGCCGTCCCGGTACGGCCACGGGTTCGCCCGGCACCCGTGCAGGCCGAGCGTCTGCTGCTGCATCAAGGGCGCCGGGCCACCCTTGTCCGTACAGCGTTCGTGACCGTTCCCGAGGCGGTGCCCCACCTCGTGGTTGACCATGTACTGCCGATACACCGAGAGTGGTGCGCCGTAGCGGGGCACGCCCTTCACCCAACGGGCCACGTTCAGCACCACCCGGTCGCCGTTGCGGCACGAGGTGTATCCGTCCGGAATGTCCTGGCATAGTTCGTCCCGCGTCCCCGGCGTCACCAGATAGACGGTGAAGTCACGTGCCTCGGTCCGCCCGACACGTCGGAACGACACGTCACCGCCGGCGGTCCAGCCGCGCGGATCGGCCAGGGTGGCGCGGACGGCGGCGGCGAACGTACCGGGACTGATGCCTTTGATGTCCTTCTCAACCAGCACCCGGTAGCGCAGCACATTGCCCCGGCGCTTCGACGGCGACTCGGCCTTAGCAGCGGTGAAGGTGCCACCACCATCAGCGGGGTAGGTGACGCGGACCGGTGTCGGCTTGCGGGCAGGGGACGAGCCGGGCGGTGGCCGTGGAGGAGCCGCGGTGCCGGAAGCTGCCGTACCGCATCCGGAGAGCGCTACGGCCCCGAGGACGGCACCGGCGACGCAACGACGGACGGACATGATTCTCCCCTCGCACCGCGGAGTGGTGCTGCACAAGAGGAGACGGGCGCCCAGTCCGGGAGGTTGCCCGAGATCGACTCAACCTTTTCGGCCCGCCATCCGTCACAAGCGGAATGTGCACGTACGTGCGCACACCTTAATCGGTGCACGTACGTGCACATCAGCTATGGTGAGCATGTACGTGCACATGAGGGGTGGCCATGAGAATCGCCAACGCTCGGGACCTTGGTCTCGTCGTCCGCCAGAGCCGGCAGGACCGCGGCCAAACCCAGTCGCAGCTTGCCGCCGAGGCCGGCGTGAGCCGGCGTTGGCTCTCCGACCTGGAGGCCGGCAAAGCCACGGCAGAAGTAGGGCTCGTACTGCGGACACTTCACGCACTAGGACTCGGGCTGAATGCGTACGTCGTCCAGGACGAGCATGCCGATATCGACCTTGACGCCCTCCTCCGGGAAACCGGGAGCGGACATGCCTGAGGCGAACGACAAGTCCCTGGTAATCCTCATGGCCGGCCAGCAGGTCGGCGTCGTCGTTCAGGGCCGCGACGGACGCTTCTCGATGGATCACGACCACCAGTGGCGCTCGGCGACGAACGCTACCCCGCTGTCCTTGTCAATGCCGCTCGGCTGCCGCTCCCATGGCGACCCCGTGGTCCGCCCATTCCTTTGGGGGCTCCTGCCGGACAACGATCGGGTGCTCGACCGGTGGGCCCGAACCTACGGGGCGTCGGCGGGGAACCCGTTCGCACTGCTCCGGCACGTCGGTGAGGACTGCGCAGGTGCGGCTCAGCTCGTCACGCCCGAACGGGTGGAAGCATCACTCAACGGCGATGGCGGAATCACCTGGCTCGACGAGAAAGACTTGGCCGAGCGACTGCGTACGCTGCGGGCCGACCCGGCGTCCTGGCACGTGCACAACAGCGGACAGTTCAGCCTCGCCGGCGCGCAGGCCAAGACGGCCCTCTACCTCGACTCGGACCGCCGTCGTTGGGGCGAACCGTGGGGAACGACACCGACGACCCACATCCTGAAACCGGCGGTTGCCGGGCTGGATGTGAAGAGCGACCGCAGCGCCACATTTCTTAGGCCCCTGACATCGGGCGCAATGTCGAAGCGATCGTAATTTGCGCGACCGCTTCGACATCAGCAACGTCCCACTACTTCTTCGCGACCATCGAGATGCCGCCCATGGAGAGAGAAAAGATCCGCGCAAGCGCATTGCGAACATCTGGATCTCGGTCGAGTCGATCCAGCGATACGAACCTCGCCGGATCAAGATCAATCGTGGCAATTCCGCCAGCTTCTCCGCCATCGACCGTCGAGAACAACACGAGGCACCGGTACGCGCGCACAGTTCCACCTCGCTCCTCGCGCATTAGCGATTGAAGGAACACAGCTTTTTCCTTCACCTGACTGCGTAGTGCATCTACCGAGGTCCACCGGGTCGCCCAACCTCGATCCTCTGCCTCCAACTGGATTTCGAGGAGCGTCTCGAAATTGATCTGACAGACACGGAATTCGGAATCAGCCGAATGAATCATAGGCATCAGGGCGCTACTCCCCGTCGTACATGTCGATACGGATTCGCGTGTTCGGGTCGATGCGACCGTCTGAAATTCTTGTTTGGAGTTCATCCCAACGGTGGTGCCCACCAAGAATCGTGCCGCCCCGCGAGACGACGATTCCGTCGCCTTGTGCAGCGTTATTGATGCCGTTCAAGAGTTCATCGTTGCTCAACTCTTCGTGGTACCACTGCGAGGACGGATCCCGAGTCGACTGTCCCGGGGTGTACTTCTTGGAAAGATCACCGGCGTTCTCTGTGCGTGTTGCCCAACGACTGACACCCCCGCCCGGCCCAGGCGGACAGTTGTGTACGAGGACCGGCGTGTTGCCGGCGAGCACATAGTACGTGTGGATGTCATCAACCGTCAGGTTGTAGGCAGCGGCCACCCGACTCGGACCAGTCAGCACCCCTACGCTGACGCCACCACCGGTCGAGACACGAAGGTGGTCGCCTCGGTCCAGCTCGTCGGCGCGTTCCCAGCGCCGGTCGGTCTCGTTCCAGAACGGGTGGTCCTCCGTAGTGACGAGCCGACTGCCATTGACGTCGAGTTCATAAAGGTCGTCGTCGTGGATCCAGACGTGGGTGACCTTCCGAGGTCCACGTTCGCCGGTTTCCGGATCCTCCGCGATCACCATGTCACCGGTGCGGATGTCCTTCATCGCCTTAGTGCTGCCGTCGGCCAGGAGAACGTGGGTGTCCTCGCTGAAGCTCTTCCGGGCGCAGGCTGCGACAAGGTCATTCAGAGGGCTGTCGTGACCAGTGCGGACGAGGTCGATAACGTCGTCGCCGAGTTTTAACGCCTTGAGCTTGCCTGGGCCGACGAACCCGATGACCGTCCACAGACAGCCACTTACCGAGCCGTCGTAACAGTCTTTGGCGTCGGCGATGCCGGTTAGTTCCGCAAAGAATGCGACGCCTGCAGCATCCTCCGCCTCCTGGATTCTCTTGCACAGCTCACGGTCGTTGCCGCAGAGAACGTGCCGCAGAACGGTGACTTGCTGGGTAAGTTGCAGTTGTGCGAACGTCTGATCGCTGTACCACTCCGTGGTGCTTGATCGGCAGTTCGGGTCGTTGCGATCGCAGGCGTACCTCTTGTCTCGAACAACCTGTTCGATCGTGACGCGGCCACCGCTCTGGCCGCTGCTTCCGCCGCCGTGGTTAACGGTCCCGCCGGGAAGGTCTCCCTTGCTGGGCGTGGTGCGTTGCGCCGGACCGCACTGGCCGCCGTCGTCCATGACGCAGCTGAGCCCGCTGGGGTCGGACTTGACGATCGGATTGTTGTCGGCGTAGGCGTAACCATTCCAGGACTCCGCATCCGCCAGATTCATGAGCGGGTCGACGGAGATGAACCGGCCGAGTGCCGGGTCGTACTCGCGTGCTCCGATATGGGTTAGCCCGGTGGGATCAAGGTCGCCGTTGACGAAGCCCTTCATCGTCGGCCACGGCTGCTGGGCACCCCGCGGAACGCCGTACGGGCTCTGCCTGCGGACGGTGACCTTCTGGCTGTATGCGTTGACGCTGACGTGCTGAGTTCCCTGGTGGTCGCCGAACATCCAGCTCAGTGTCTGCGTGCCCGGCATGGTCCGGGTGGCGACCGTGCCGCCCGCGAACGAGTAGTAGCGGGTGCCCGACATCGTCGCCGTGGTCGTGCCGGTCAATGTCCGGCGGACCTCCTGACCCGGCAGGAACAGCGTGGTTCCCGTGCTGTCCCGGCGGAGCAGGCGGTTGCCGTCGGCATCGAACAGGTTCGTGGTGACCTGTCCGCCCTCATCGACCTTGGTAGTGCGGCCCTCGGCATCCCACGTGAGCGTCTGACCGGCGGTCGGGCCAGGCCGGGTGGTCATGTTCCCGGTCGCGTCGTAACCGAATGCCGCGCTGGAGCCGATCGACTGGCCCGGCGCGGTCGTGGTTGTGGTGGTCAACGCGTGCGGGCGCACGGCCCCGGCGCCCGAGGTCGGGTAGGTGAAGGCCCGCGTCGTGTCACCGGCTGAGCCGTGCGACACCTCCTTGGTACGGTTGCCGACCTTGTCGATCGTCCAGTCCAGCCAGTACGGCGCCGGGCCACCGAGATTCGCCGCCGTAGGTGCGGTGCCGCAGGTGACGCCGGCCTTGGGCGTCCACGCCGACGTGAGCCGCTCCAAGTGGTCGTAGTCGAAGCATTGGGTCTCGGGGTCTCCGACTGCGGGTGCGTCGGCGATCGACAGCAGGTTGCCGTTGTGCTCCCAGTTGTAGGTGCGCTCGGACACCGATCCGGCCGCCGTTTCCGGCACGACCTTCACCTGGTGTACCCGTCGGGTGTCCCGCTCGTAGGAGGTGGCTTCCTGGGTGTAGACGCCGCCGGTGATCCCGAGCTTGGTGACGGTGGGTTCGCCGTAGACGTTGTAGGTCCGGCCCGTCACGTACGTACCGATGTTGACCATGTTGGTCTCGAGCTTGTTGGGAAGCCCGGACTCCTCGTCGTAGCGGGTCGTGACGGTCTCGGGGACCAGGCCACCGCCGGTCGGGTACGACATGGTCGTCGGGGCACCCGTGTACGGGGAGTAGCCGTAGCTGTAGGAGTGCGCGCCGGCCAGTCCGGTTTCGGCGCTCGGGATGATCCAGCGTTCGGCGAGGGTCTGATACCGGTCGGTGAACGAGATCGCCTGCCACTTGTAGGCGTTGCCGCCGTCATAGCGGATCGACTCGGTGCGCTGGCCACGAACCTTCGTGCCACCGACGGTGGCGTCGTATTTCCACTCCGCCCGCTTGTTGGCGTCGGCGACCGCATCGTCGTAGAGCGCTGTTCTGCGGCCGAGCGTGTCGTAGGTATAGGCGAGTGTCTCGTCGCGGGCATCCCGGGTCTGTACCAACTCGTTGGCGTCGTTGTAGGCCAGAGTCGCCCTGCCCCTGTCGGGATCGCGGGTCTCCACCTGTCGACCTCGAATGTCGTAGGCGTACGTCCATTCGTTCGATCCCGCGTCCACCACCTTGGCGAGCTGGCCCTTGGCGTTGTAGGTGTACCTGGTGGCGTCGAACGCCCCGCTCGCACCAGATGCGGTGGTGTACTGGCGTCCCTCCACGGTCCGGCCCTGCGCATCCACCACCGTGGTGGTGGTCGTGCCGCCCTTCGGCGGAATCACGGTGGTGCGGTCACCCTCATGGACGGTGGTGGTCTTCCATTTGTCCACGACATTGGTGACGTCGTCGCCGGAACGGAAGATCACCTCCGTCGCGCGTCCGGCACGGTCGTACACGGTCCGGTTCTGGGTCGGCACGGACCATTCCGGTTCCTGCCACAGGGCACCGGACGGCTCGCCTCGCTCCACATGGGCGCCGAACGCCATTTCCGGGCGGCCCCAGGCGTCATACAGCGTGTCGGTCACTACCCGCTGACCGCCAACACCGCGTTTCTGAGCCTGCCGCGGCCGCAGGAGGCCGTCGAAGATCTGGTAGGAGGTGTCGACGCCACCGCCGGAGTTCAGCGCTTCGGTCTTGACGTACGGATACGCATTCCGATCCGGCGCATATGCGTAGCTGTAGTGCTTCGACGCCCTGCGTTCGGTTCCCTCGGGTGTCGAACGCGGCCAGCCCACCTCCCACACCTTCTCGGTGCGACCGAGAGCGTCGTACCCGATCTCGGTGGTTCGCTGGTTGGGATCCGCCACCTTGGTCGGCAGGCCCCAATACGGCGTGATGTCCGAGACCGTCGCCCAGTCGAGCGAGTTCGTCTCGGTGATCTTCGTGACCAGGCCGGCGCTCGGAGAGAAGGTGGTGCTGGTGGCGTTGCCCTTGTGATCCGTGGCGAGCGTCTGCCGGCCGAAGGCGTCGAATCGTGCGGTCGATGACGTCAGCCAGGTGGTGCCGCCTGCAGCGGACCAGTCCTTGAGCCCGTCGATTCGGGTGGCTTCACCCCGCACCGGATCGGTATCGATGCTCGTTGCGCCGTCGTAGAACGTACGGAGGTCCGAGATCATGTGGCTGGCGCTGGTCGCCGGGGTGCCGCACGGCAGCGCGGTGGTCGTCACCCGCTTGGGCCGGGTGACGACATTCCGGTCGGTGTTACGGGCATAGAGGTACGACGTACATTTCTCGTCACCGTCCTTGGACGTGTCGCCGCTGTCCTGGACGGAGTCGACCGTGCCGTACGTGTCGTTGAACGCGGTCTTCTTGCCGACGATCCGCCAGCCTCGGGCGCCGTCGATGCCGAGGGCCGTTCCGGTGTAGGTAGTCGCGGTGTCCACGAACCGGGCGGCCACAGTGTCGCCGTTGATGGTCCGCGACGCGGTCGCGTCCGAGCGCCACGGCACATTCACGGTCTTGCTGACCGGCTTGTCCTCGGTGCCGTTGTAGACCGCTTCTTCGCGCACCATCCCCGCGAACTCGTCGTGGTCGTAGACGGTCTCGGAGCCGACCGAGGCGTTCACGGTCACCTCGCGGGTGCCGCCGCTCGGCGCCTCGCGGTCACCGTGCATGCCGCGCAGGTACGTGGTCTTGGTCAAGGTCTTACTGGTTTCACCGACCTGGACTTTGACGGTTCGGTAGCCGCGGAATTGGCTCCACGTCTTGCGCCGGGGTTTGGTCAGGCCGTCGTCGTCGGCATAGTGCCAGGCCGGATCGCCCTCGTAGGTGTAGTAGGTGTTGATGGTGGGTCCCTGATGCCCGCCGGTGATCTGCACATCTGTCTCGGAGATCTTCCGCACGACATACTTGTGCCACCACTCGGTGATGTCCGGACCGTCCAGGTCGTACGGGTCCGGGCCAATCACCGGGTAGCACAGCTTGGTGTTGGTGTGCGGAGCCGACGGCAGGTCCTTCGAGGTGCACTCCGGAAGCGAGTACGTGACCTGAATGCGGGCACCCGTCTCGGTGTAGATGTCCGACAGCCGCTGCCAGTTGTTCGTGGTGTTTGTCTTGGTCAATACTCGGTTGGGCAGGGCCACCGGCTCCAACGTCACCGGAGGCATCGTCACCGTGGCACCCACGTGGCCGGCATGCACGATCGACTTGAGCCACAGGCCGCCCTTCTGACCGTCGCCGGGTGACGGGAAGCCGTGCTCGAACTTGTAGGAGTCGACGTCCTGCCAATCCGCGGGCGACTTCTTCAGGTCCCAGACCCTCGTGGTGACCTTGGTGAGGCGCTTGGTCGACCAGAACGTCGGTGAAAAATCCTGGCAGGAGGTGGCATCGCTCTCGCACTCCTGGTCCCATGGGGTGTCCGGCCAGTGCGAGCCGTCGTGCTCCGAGCAGTCGGACAGGCATCGGTTCGCGCGATCGAAGACGACCCGTGCGAGCGGGGTGACCGATCGGTCATCGGCGCCTCGGTCCCACGTGCCGTAGTCGATCCGGGCCAGGCTGCCGCCCCGCACATATGCGACGTTCTTACTCTCCGACGCCTCGGCCGCGTACTGGTTCGTCTCCTTGTCGTACCAGTACGACATCGTGTTGCCACGCACGTCGATGACGTAGTCGAGGTTCCAGCGCCATGCCTGCGTCTCACGGGAGTCGGCGAAGGCGGACGCGTGTCCGGGCTCGCCCGCGTGGTTGCCATAGACCGGGACGGTCCAAGTCGACGCCGTGTCTGCGAACTCACCCGGGAGGTCGTCGCGGCCGAAGAAGTACTGCGTGCCGTCGGTGGTGGTGACCTTCCAGTGTTCACCGTTGTGGTCGCCGTTGCCGGCCCCGGTCAGTTTCTCGATCGTGGAGCCGCCCTCGGATCGGGCGTGCCAGCCCTTGCCCTCCTGGTAGACCAGCTCCGCGCTGGATCCACCGAGGGACATGACGGCGTTGTCCGAGCGCCAGCAGAGGTCGCCCGTCCGCTCCGGGTTGTTGTCCGAACCGGCCTTGTCGTCGGAGCACGGCACATACTGCCGTTCGATGTAGCCGGGCGAGTAGTCGAAACCCTCCCCGATCCACGAGGGCTGATTGTTCGTCGCGGACGACCGCCCGTCGACACTGGCCGACGAGTACGACAGCGCAACCTCCGGCTGCAACCCGCCGATGGCCGGCGGAGTACGCATCGGATACGACCAGTTGAAGCCTCCGGTGGAGCCACCAGCCGACCACGTGGACGACGGGGACAACGAGGTCGCCGAATAATCGCCCGAGTCACCGGCCGGGTCCGCCGCCAAGGCGACCAGCGTCCCGGGCGAGGTCCCGGCAAGGCTCCGCGCCGACGCGCCGGCGATGGAGACGTCGGCGCTGACCGTCTTCGCCGTCACGTCATTGCGTGAAGGGAGGGGTGTGGCCGTACAACCGGCCTTGTCCGGTGTGGTCAACGCACACTCCGGCAACCGCCACAACCGGAGCCGCGAGGCCCAACTTCCGCCGTATGCGTGTTCGAACCCGCTGTAGTTCATCGCCACCGCCGCCGCGCCGGCCGACGGAGCCGACAACCGGGCCACCACCCCGCCTTGCCAGCGTGGCGGAACCGAGGACCGATCGATCACCTCGGTCTCCACCACGGCAGACGCACTCGCGGCTCGTGCCTTCGGTGACACCGCGACCGCGGCGGCCTTCCCCGGCTTCGGCCACACCGGGGCGGGTAGCACGATCTCCGGAATCGGCTTGGGCTGCCACCCGAGACCTCGGACCTCACCGCCGTCCGAGTCGATTTCCTCCACCTGCGGTACAAGGCCTGGATCGGCCGGTTCGGCTTGCGCCGCCGGGGTGACAGCCACGCAGGATGCGGCAAGCGTCGTCACGAGGGCGGTGCCGAGAAGAAGGCGGAAGCGTTTCGAGGACGGCTGTGGTGCAGGGGTCATCGGTCGTTCTCTCCGAGTCGGGTGAAGCAGGCAGCCACGGGAAAGGTGGGGAGGGAGACGGGTCAGTCCACTTCGGGTGGCGCCTGCTCGTCGTACAGCATCGACACGCGCGGGGCAGTCAAGGCGCCCTGATAGACGAGCACCTCATCGATCCCCCCGAACCACCGGTCGGTCATGTTCCCGGCGTTGTTGTCACCCGAGTACCAGGCACCACCGACGAGGAGGGGGCCGCTCGCGTTCCACATGCTGACCCCGGTCTTCGGCGGAGCCGCTCGCTTGCCATTCACGTAGAGCGTGAGCGACTTGGCTTCGGCGTCGTGGACGAGCGTCAGGAGGGACCAGGAACCCTCATCGTCGATATCGAGCGGAGTGGGCGCGATCAGGGCGCTGTAGGTCTCTCCGAGGTCCTGATCGGCGCTGACCGTCATGGCCACGAAGTGGGTTCCGGTCACCCCGTTGACCGTCGTCTGCCGCGTTCCCAGGTAGAAAGGCGACTGCTTGTTGCCCTTCGGCGCAATTGCGGTCATCGTCCGGCCGATCGAGTCCACGTGGACCCAGGTCGACACTGTGAACGACCGGTCGGTACGCAACACCGGCGCCTCCTGCCACTGGGCCGACTCGCCCGGTGGGGCGGTGTCACGCTGCGAGATCGCATACTCCCGGGTCGTCGTTCCGTAGTGCGGATGCTCGGGATCGACGTCGAGTGTGTCATCGAGCCAGGCACCCTGGCCGTGAGTGCTGCTGCCACCGATGGCGACGCCCTGACTCAGCTGTAGGCGACGCCCCCACGTGCTGCTGTCCATCGCTTCACAGGTGAACTCGATCGTGGGGTCCACGCATGACACCGCCTCGTTGAAGTTCCACGAGCCCACCTGGACCGGTTCGAAGACTCCGGCCAGATCGGCGCCTTCCGAACTTTCCTCCCCCGCGAGCTGCCCGGTGAAGTCGTGGCTGACGAGCGCACGATCGAACACCTGGGCATCGACGACGTTGCCGTTGAACCAGTTCGCCGGCTGGGAGTTGGCTTGGCCGCGCCCGACGACGAACGATCCGTTCGCAGCCCAGGGCCCTCCGGTCCGTGGTGTCTCCGTGACGAGATTGCCGTTGACGTGGAGGGTGAGCCGCTTGGCCGCCTTGTCGTAGACGCCGACCAGATGTGTCCACCGGCCAACGTCGGAGGAGGTGAGTGCGGAGGGCGAATAGGCGGTCGCCGCGGGGGTCACCGCCTCGTCACTGTCTCTCATGGTGAACGCCCACCGCGGTGTCGCCGGCGAGCCCATCAGCCGGGTCCCCAGGACGAAGCCCGACATCTGCGACCCGTTCTGACTCATCGCCACCATGTCGACCGCGGTGGGAAGAGCGCCCAGGCGCACCCAGGCCGACACGCTGAACGACTGCATGGTGTCCACGACCGGACCTGAGGTCGAGAGATACGACGAGCCGCCGAAGACCGCGCTCTGCGCGCCGACCAGTCGCGCGTTACCCGCCCAACCCACATTTGTCGGCGCCAGCGGTGTATCACCCGCGATTGCGGGTGCGCTGTCGGCCAGCGCCGCCTCCTGGCTCACCCCCGGGTAGGTCTCGAGCCCCCACTGGGCCACGGCGGGCGTAGGCCGGCCGACGTTCGTCTCCCAGGAGCCGTAGCCCTTGTTCTTCGTAGAGTCGATCGCCTGGGCGTGGAGGACGTTGATGCCGTAGCTCGGTGCCGTCACCGTCACTTTCGCTGCCCTTCCCGCCACGCCCGCCACCGTGCCGGCCGGAACCTGGAACTCCGGCACCTCCTCCCAGCCGTACTGGAAGGTGACGGTGTCGGTGGCCCTCGACGCCAGCAGGTACTCGCCGGGCTTACCGGGCCCCGCCGGCTTCGACAATTCCGTCACGGTGATGTCCGGAACCGCGGTGTCGACGATGAAGTAGCACCAGTCGGAGAAGTCGCTCGGCATGTTGTACGGCGCGGGATCCGTGGCTTTCACGCGTACCGCATATCGCTTGCCGTTCGCCGCACCGGACACCCGCGCCGTGGTGGCCCGGCTGTTCGCGGCGGCCGACGTCCGGGCCGGCGCCGTCTTCAGCGCCACGGTGCCCGACGCGGTCACCTCGCCCCATTCCCAGGTGCCGCTGATGGACTGGCTCTTGTCGGCGTCCGGGAAGTTCGCCGAGAAGTACGGGTTCGTTAGGCCGATCCGGATCCCGGCCGTCGTGCAGGCCACCCCGTTGATCTGTACGTAGTTCGGCTTGCCCGGCTTGGCGTCCACGTCGGCGATCAGCTTGGCGTTCCCGGGCAGGAACTTCTTCCAGCGCTCCTTGTCGGTCTCGTGCTCGCCTTCCGCGTTGCCGGCGCTGAAGCCGACCGTCACCGTCGCGTTGCCCTTGCTCGCGGCGTTCGCCAGCATCGACGTGACGCCGGAGCCGGTGAAGTTGACCCACATGTCGTTCTGCGGCGAGTCCGGGCAGCCGCGCCCCTCGTTGGCGTGCGACTCGGCGGCCGACACCCGGGTGAGCAGCTTCGTCGACCACTTGGTGCGCGGCGTGGCGGTCAGCGAACCGGACCGGTACATGTGCGTCCACGACATCTCGCAGGTGAACGAGTGGTCGATCTTCATCTGTACGTACGCGGACTCGATGTGCTTGGCCGCCAGCTTCTTCGTCGCGAACTCGAAGAACGAGCGGTACACCTTGCTGCTGTTGGGATCGCGGCCGACCCGGGCCACCGAGGTGTCGGTGTTGTTGCTGTTGTTGTTCGTCGCGTACGCCCAGCGGGACTTGCCGGTGCTCCACGCCGGGTCGATGAACAGCGGGAACGTGGCCTGCCCGGACAGCATCCCGGCGTCCGGCTTCAGCACCAGGTCACCGGTGGGCGTCACCTCGGTCTCCACCGCGGCCACCCGCGCCGCGTCGCCCGGCGCCGACGGGCTGGACGGATCGGAGACGGCGCCGCGCGGCGCGGCTGCGCGGGCCGCCACCGGCGGGACCTGGGAGTCCCACATCGCCGGAGCGGGTGCGGTGGCCACCAGCACACTGTCGGCCACCGCGCTGAGCGCACCGCCGGTCAGCCGCTGGACCCGGGCGTCACCACCCAGTTCGAACGTGATCCGGCGCAGCTCCGGGTTGGCGGCCGCGGCCGCCGTCTTGACCTTCAGCACGTGCGAGAAGCCGGTGGGTGTGGCGCGCACCGCGAGGTCCACACCCGGCAGGACCTCCGGGTACGTCGCGGTGTCCCGGTCCACCGACGGCGGCCGCAGCGACGGGCCGGGCCACGTCAACGTCAGCGTCTTGCCGTGCCGCACCGCGGTGACCAGCGGACCGGTTCCGTCCGGCGAGAACCGCACGTCCGACACCGACGCACGCGGGCGGAGCGCGCCGTCGGAACCGGGTGCCAGGTTCAGATCCACGTCCGCCCACGCGTTGCCGGCCCGCCGGACGCGTTGTGGGACCGCGGTTGCCTCGTACGTCAGCCGGCCGGTCGGCTCGGCGAACATCTGGCTGACCTCGGTGCGCTCGTCGAGGACCT
>WUUC01110189.1_pt1 | contig 13936 bp, 15 predicted proteins | sample 6278441 | NCBI WGS metagenome assembly WUUC01 (sample SAMN13675441, study PRJNA597444) | soil metagenome | isolation source: soil | place: USA: Washington | collected 2017-10
AGTGCCAACGATGTGCGCCAACCGGTTTGGGCACAAACAGACCGTTGGTCATGCCCCCGCCGCCGCCTGGCGCACCACCATTGCGAACGGTGCCCACCGCGCCGCGTCGACCCGATGCGCCACCATTGCCTGGCATGATGACGGACAATCGGAATCCGATTGCGCCCTCAGGGAATAACTGATCGAGCAGCGAAATCGGGTTGCCGACCGTACTTTCGGCCACGGTGACCGAGGCTCCTACTTCGGCTTGCAGTGCGGCGATGTTGGCCTCTTGCGCGTCGTCGCGAGTGTCCTGTGTGCTCAAATCGCTTGTGCGAGAAGCGTCCTGCGCCGCATCATGCTGCTCTTGCTCTTCCAGCTCTTCGGACATTTTGGACGCATCGGACGCATGGAAGGTCTGCCCGGTAGACCACTCTGTCTCTTCGTAATCTGGCATGACTCAACCCCTTTCAGCGTGACCGCTTGAATCGTTGGAACACAATGGGAGTGATGACACCGAACGGATTCGTATGTTGCACATCGAAACTCACCGTCGAGTGCGGCGGCACGGTGAACATGAACCGCATGTACTTGCGTTCCCAGATGTCTTCGCCGCGATCCCCGAACCCGCCGAGCAGGAACTTGAAAAGCCCTGCGCTGCGGGCGATCTTGTAAAACAGATTGTCGTGCGCGTCATGCTCGGCAATGATGGTGCGCTCAATGGGATCACTGTTGATCATCACCGTGCCGTCAGATGCGAAAATCTCTGGGCTGCTTACCATTCGGTTGCTGTCGTTGTCCTGAACCTTGACAAACCCTGCGCCCTCAACAAGATACGTCACGTAAGTTTCCATGTCCCCAGCGTTGGAGACCGGCACGGTACCGTAGTAGTACGTTCTGCCGTCGTCGACATCAATCTTGGGTTCGCTGGATTCGCTTGCCTTCCAGGCTTTGTAGCGCGCTGGCTTGCTGTAGTAGGGACGTGGCGCGACCCACTGAACGTCCCAGATAGCAGCGTTGTTGCCATACATAGTGGCGTCGTATTTCTGTGCCGTGTCAACGGTTTTCATCGGCCAAACCTGAATCCAACGCCATCCCGAAAACCTGGTGAACACACCGAACCATCCCGGCAAGCTCTCGTGTTGCCCTGCCCACCAACGATCTTCGGCCATACGGTATTGCAGATTGTTCATGCCTGGTCGGCCGACGAAGATGCGAAAGTCGATGATGCGCTTGAGAATATTGACACGCTCGATGGTCGCGCCGAGCTGATAGGCGCTCTCTGTGAGCACCTGCTCTATCGGAAGATGTTGCTCCCCTTGAAGATTCTGGTACATCGACACACCTTCGGCACCCGCGTGTGGCCCGTTCAGGTGTGTCACATTGCCGTACGGGTCAATGTAAATCATCTTTGTGTCTTCGGAACGCAAGTATCGGGGTATGCGTTCCCACGTCGAGTATTCGGCTAGCTGTTCCGAGGTCACCCGAGAGGCCGAATTCCACCCACCAATGGGGATAGGATCAATGGGCACAGTCACTTTGGCAGTCCTCCCATTGCGCCATCGGTTCGGCTGTTCTGTGCATACTTGGCCGCCTCTATGTCGGTTGTGCTTGGCCCGTGATTGATGACGTTGATGGGCTGGTAGTCGCCGCCAATCTGTGGCCCCGGTGGTGGTCCGAGACCTTGACCGGGTGGCGCTCCACTACCTGGCGCGACGTTTGGCCCTACAGACACGTTGGCGAATGTGCCCTGGTTCCCGGCTGGCTGACCAAGGTTGTTGACCGCTTGCGGCGCTGGCAGATTGATGCCGAAGTTGCTGAGCATTCCACTCAGGCCAAGGGTGCCACCCTGCTCCCAACCTGGCAGCGGCACACCGGTATTGCCGGTTAGTCCGGTCTTTCCTTGCCCGATTTGGTCGGCCCATGCGTTGGCCGTTCCGAGACCCCAATTCAGTCCTCCCGAAAGAAGTTTGAAGATGCCCCACTCCCACGGGGCTTTGCCGAATATGTCGCCGAACCCGAACCCTTGAGCCAGTCCCTTGACGAGCCCGCCGCCAAGCTGAGTAAATGCCGACGCACCAGGTATCTGATATTCCTGCTGTTGTCCCCCAGTGGTTTTCACACCTTCGGCGAGTTTGCGCTCGGCCGTTGCGATTTCGCCGTTCTGGTCTGCGCGCTCGCGTATCGCTACGCCCAAATCCCTTTCGGCGTCGGTGATTTGACGATCAATCGCCGCCAGCTCTGCGGGATCTGCCGCTACCGGACGGCCGAGAATGTCAGTCTCACCGGCTGCAAGCTTTTCGCGCTCGGCTCTCAAATCATCTAGTGCCTGGCGCTTTTGACCAAGCTCGTAGTCCATATCATCGGCGCGCTGCTTAGCCTCCCGCACGGCTTCGGTATTACGCGACTGTGCTTCCCAGTCTTTCGCACCGTAGCCACCGGTGAATCCTGGTGTGCCATAAGGACTCCCGCCGCCACCGCCGGGCATACCCGGTATGCCCATGCTCATTGTTGTTGTGCTACCTGGCAATTGGCCGCTACCAAGAGACATGTTCAGGTCTGAACCCTGGCGCACCGCAACGTGCACATGGTCATGGTGATCACCGGCATTGGCGTATGTCGAATCATCGGTGGCTGCGCCCTCGTGAATCTGCATACCGCTGAATCTCGGATCGTGGTAAATCAATTCGGCCAACTGAGTTCCGAACTGTGAACGCATCGCCATAGCGAACGCAAGCATGGCGTCGGAATCCCGCTTGCCTGGTTCTGCGAAGTCCCCGGCCTCGCCGACATGATGGTGGCTGCCCTCTTCGTTACGAACACCGCTCATCACGTCGAGCCCATACCCCGATGCGATGTCAGCGATGTAACTGATAGCCGGATTGACACCGGCTGCCTCGGGATCACTAGAACCGCCAACCGTGCCGCCACCCTCAAAGCCCTTGGCGTTCATCCACTTTAGTAGCGGCCGAAACATGTTAGATGCGCCGAGGTTCATAACCTCTTCGCCAGGCTGTAACCAGGCCGCTACGGTATCAGCGGAACTTGGCGAGAACATCGCTGCAAGCGGATTGCCTTGCTGCACAGTGCCACCCGTTTGATAGAACCCGTGCCCCTCGCCGATGACCTTCGGCCCGCCATCGGAGTCCAGCCCGTGGCGCATCACCAATTCGATTGCGGCCGCGATCTGTCCGACCGGGTCCATGTATGGACGGCCGCTGATATTGGCACCCTCGTACGTGGTGCCCAAGAAGTTCAAAAGCCCTGCAACACTTTGTGTTCCACCACGACCGTTGGAGTCGTTGGGATTTTGCGAGTTGGGATTACCCTTGCTCTCAGTGTCAATTTGCTTGACCAGAGCATCAACCCACGCTTGCATGTTCTTAATGCCATATGCCGGGGCCACTTGCGCCACAACGGCTTCCACTGTTGGACGCCATGCCTCAGCGTTGAACGCCTGGCCCTGATCACCGGTAGCACCGAGAAGACCGCCCAAATCGTCGGGCGTTATCGTCCCTGTGGGCAACGGAATTGGTCCAACGACAGGAACACTGCCCTGACCTTTGATTGAGCCGTTAGCGCGCCCCTGGGGGCCAGTGTTGCCCTGTTGGTCAGGACGACCGGGCATGCCCCAACCGGGCTGTGCCGTACCGGGCTGCGGGATCATCGGCCCCATGGTGGGGGGCTGATTCGATTTGATGTCTGTGATAAGCCCGGTCCAATTGTCTTTAAGCTTGGGTACATCGATGTTGAGCTGTTCAACCCAATCGGCCAGCGCATCAGCTTCGTCGGATACTTCCATCTTGTGCAGCTCGGTACCCATATCCATTAGGCCAGTACCGATTTCATCGATAGAGTTTTTGAAATCTTCCATGCCGAGCGCTCGACGCAACGGTGCCGGAATGGCCGACATCAACGCGCCAGTAAGTCGTGCAAAGCCGCCCATGCCGAACATCAGTATGGCGATCTGTTCGCCGATGAAGTCAAAAGCGTGCCCTGTCAAGCGAATAACGTCAGCAGTGAAATCCTTGATGCGTGGCAATTGATCGATGAACGCAAGCCCGAAACCGTGAATCTTGTTGGTAATCGCGCCCATATTGGTATCGATCATGGTTCGCAGCTTGGACAATGCTGTACCGATGATCGTGACTGCCACCATGCCCATTGGCCGAAGCGCTTCTTGCGCTTGACGTTTGACCTCTTCCCACTTCTCGCTGAGAGTCTGCGTATTGTCGATCAGGTGATCGAGTGAGTCGGCGCTAGCGGCGAATTCGCTTGGCTGCCTTGAGATTATGTCGCTGAATGCTTCCATCATCGTCATGGCTTCGGCCCAGCGACGAGTGCCGAACAGCTCTTCGCCGAGCTTCTGTGCACCGGCTTCGTCTCCAACGTCGATAAGATGCTGCATCCGCTCGGCAGCCAGCTTCATACCTTCGCTGAAAGTCAGTCCCAATTCAGAGAATTCGCCCTGTGCTGTCTGTAGTCCGGTCATCATGGACCTGGCCTCTAGGCCACGCTTAGTCAGCTCGGCAACGAACGCCGCCGCTTGTTCGTAACCCATTCCCGCCGCCTCCAAAGTTGGTGCGGCAGTACGCAATGCGACGATGACATCGTTAACGGGCGTGCCAGCGCCGCGAGCGCTCTGCACGAGCGAGGCCAGAGACTCGTCCGCTTGATCAGCTCCAATGCCGAAAGCTATTAGACCAGAAGCGAATTGCTCCACATCGAGTTGACCGAATCGGCCGCGCAACTCTTCGACGTAATACGTCAGCTTCTCAAGTGCGGGACCAGCTTCCATGCCGAGACGCTGTGACAGAATGCCGATGGTCTTGCCGACCATGTCAGCATTGGAGTCCATGTCCCCGAAAACCCTTGCGGCACTGTTGTTCAGGTTCTCAAGATTGTCGCCGCTGGCCAATGTGTACAGCTCAAGCTGATGTGACAGCGTGGCGTAGTCTTCGCCGGTCTGCAACACGAAGTGCGATAGCTCTTTGAATCCCGTTAGGGCAGCGTTGATTCCGCTAGACACCAGGCGAACGTAAGCCGACGTAAGACCGGTGATTGCCGAAACGCCAAGTGTCACAGCGGCACCAATACCGCCGCCCACTGCGCCGATCATAAGATTCTGTGCGGTAGTGGCCTTGCCTGTCGCGCCGCTGAGTTCGTCTGTGGCCGTGGCGTATTTGTGCTGAGCTTCGGTGGCCTGCGTGGTGACCCTGGCATGATCCTGCTGCAACCGGATAATGGCATGACGCTCAGCAGGATTGGCCCTGCCCCGTTCCACGGCCTGGTTGTATTCGTGTGTGCGTCTTGTCAATTCGGACTGCATCTGTGTGGCTTGCTGTGTGAGCTTGTTGTGCTCGCCCCACGTGCGCCGCGACGTTTCTTGCAGCTTGTTCAGCTCGCGCTCAGACAACTGCGTCTCGTTACGGAACGAGCCCATGAAGTCCCGCATGCCTTGCGGGACAGGCATTCCCGAGAATGTCGAATTGAACGAACGCATGAATTGCGTGGCGAAGCTGCGGCCCATCTCTTCGGCCGACGCATTGCCGCCCGTGCCTTGCCAGCCTTGCTGGAATGCCTTTCTGGACTCTTCGCCAGCCTTGGCCATCGCCGGTGCCATCTTGGACGTTTCCGGCATGACGGGAACCCACAGCGCAGCAAGGTTAATGTCGTTGCCGCCGCCACCCTTTGGAGATGTCATAGCGCCCCTTGCTTGGGAATCACGTTGTGTTTCATAGCTTTTCGAGCCGCCTCTGGATTACGTTGCGCCGCAAGCTGATTGCGCCGCATATACTCACTTCGCTTGCGGGTGTACTCTTCCGGACTGTAGGCATCGAGTGCGATACCGCCAACTGGCGTGAAACCACTACTCGTAGAACGAGAACGGGCCTGACTAGCACCAATACCCGGCCGTGGATAACGGCCGGTCAGTTGCAGCACCCCGGCTTGCTGCTCAGAGAAATTGGCCAGAAGCTGTTCTGTACGTGACCATTTCGGTTGAGAATAGATCACGCACATCTGGCAACTGTCCATTACCTCACGAACGGCGGTGCCGGTCGGTGCTGCAATAACAATCGAAATCAGCTCCCACAGAGTGAGTTCGGAAGTACCGATGTCATCACGGCGATACTTCATCGCGAGCAGATCACGCTCGACCCAATGCCAATGGCTTCCCATGACATGGACGAGCGTCATCATTCCCCCGGTGTCGCACCGCCGCCCATTGCCGCAAACCACTGCTTGAACATCTCGGCATACTCGTCGTCATCTTGAAGACGAACGGCCAAGCGTTGCACGGGCTTTGGAACATTGGCCTTGCGCATCCACGCCCAGGTCTGAACGAGAAAAGGCATGTCGTTCAGCTCCCACAGCCACTCCTTGGAAGGATTCTCGAATTCCATTGGGAACTCGATGATTTCGCCACCGCCCTTGGGCTGATACCTGAAAAGCTTTGTGCCCTCGGGATAGTGGGATTTCGTCTTGGGCTTCTCTGGCGAATCTCCTTCTGTCACTTCAAGTTTCAACTCTGGCCCGCTGGCCACCACTTCATCCGTTTGGATGTCTTCCAGCGGGACAGAGCCGTTGGTTGTCGTCTGCACAGGCTCGGTCTTTGCCGATGCGGGCTTTGCCGCTACGTCATCCGCTCTGCGAATGATCGCTTTCTTCTGTGCCGCTTGCGTTTTGGCCATTGGACTTACGGGGTCTCGTCCACGATGCCGTCGTTGAGATACATGTACCCGTGGTTACCCGCCGAATCGGGGTATGCCTTGAGCGTGTTCTCGATGGTGGTGTAGGTCTTGTGCGTCAAATCGACGTCGCCGATTGCCGTCACACGACCAATGGGGATGACGATTCGCACCAGGTTTTCCTGGTAGAAACCGTCGAAGATCCACGAAACCGTATCCAGCAGAGTCGGATTGAGCTTGACGGCAATTTCCTTGCCGTTCTCCGCTGTCGCCGGAATGACGCTGACGTTGTTGATGCCGTAGGCAGTCGCCAGCACGTCGGTGTTCATGAACTGCATGAGCGTGAACGTCATGGTCCGCGAGTAGCGTTCCTGCAAGGTACCCACCAGGTCGCCACCCCAGACGAAAACGTCTGTGCCCGTGCGCTCTTCGCGCTGACGGAGACCGGCGTCGTTCGCAAACCCAAGGTCCTTGAACTTGCCTGCCGCGCCGTCAATCGCCGCGTAACTCGTTGTGGGCAAAGCGGTTCCGAGCGGTGCTCGCATGATCGAACCACTCACCCGTGGTGACGGGGCAATGAGCTGTAGCACATTGTCAGCAGTCACAGGTGCAGTCATCAGCCGTTCCTTTCAGTTGTTGGCTGTATTCAGTTGTGAGGCAGTGCGATTCAGTTGTTATTCAATTGTCTTACCTGCAACCCTCCACGTCACCGCTGCGCGATAACGCACCAGACCCTCAACGCCTGGCTCCGGAAGCTTTTGTCCCCCAATGATTCCCAGCACATCAACGATGTACCAGCCCATTACGGTAGCGCCGCGCGCTGCGGCGCACTCGCTGATACACCGCAGGCCAAGCTGTGCAGCCTCGATCTCATCGGGGGAGTACGCATGGATTAACCAACTGCAATCCCATGCGGCCGAACGGAATTCAAGAACAGGATCAATAGGACCAGACTCGACACGAACAGCGCCAAGAGTCTCAATGTCATCGGCGTCTTCCAGCTTGGTCACCACGAGGGTTGGTGTAACAACCGGTGTGAGAAAGTACTGGCCCACGGCTTCGATGTCGGGAGCTATCGTCTTGCGAACTGGCGCAGTCATTTACGCCTCTCTGCCTGCTTGCGCGCGAGCAACATCCGGTACAGCCACATGATGTACCTGTTGCGCCGATTCATCACTTGCCCCGCATCGACAGTGCCGCCTTGAGCAGGGCACCGTCTTTGAGTTCAGCCTTGATGGCGTCGGACGTATCGGGCGCAACGTAGGCACGGTACCGGGACTTTCCACCGGCTTCCACGACGATAAACCCTTCGCCCGCACGGCCTCTCGTCAGCTCTGCCATATCGTTGATGTATTTCTTGACGATGGGCAGGTTGCGAATTCTAGCGTTGATCGCAGCCGTGATCTTGGGATCATAGGCACCGACCGTGACGGTAAGTCCGGTGCCCGAATCTGTTACATGGTAAAGGTTTTCGGCCATCTTCTACGTCACCCGCTTGATGTGTAGTTGCTCAGGCACCAGGTCTGCATATCCGTCGATGGGCATGTAATCCCAAGTGCCGAACTGCGGTTGACCCTGAACCTTGAATTTCAGACCCTCGAAAATCACCAGATCTTGCGCACCGAACAACGATGCGTCATCGACGAAAAGCATGATGTCAGTCTCGTTGCGTACCACAACATTTGGGTTGACCATGTCACCCTTGTTCAGCGTGGAGTTGGCGGGGTAGAGCGAAACCGCCATGCGTGGAATCGAATTGGAGTATGTGCCCGTCTTGTTTCCATGGCTGTCCCGCGTTTCGGATTCCTGCCAAATCTGATGCAGGAACGGGATTTTCGCCTCTAGCAAGCTCATACTTCAACCACCCGGTACGGGTCAAGACGACTCTCCTGATCCTTGGACAGCACAGCGCCGAACTCGTTGAACACGAATTTGTGCGGGCCAGCTTCCAATGACTTGACCACTCCCGATGGCTTTTCCAGTGTGCGGCCGGTCAACTCGAAACCAACCTCGGCAACAGCCTTGGGCATGGTGGTAAACCCGTGTGTGAAGTCCACTGAGACATACCGATTGTGGCCCTGAACGCGCTGCTGCGGGCCGAACAGACCACTTCCGGCATGGACACCGCCGACGAGCTGTAGCCAGCCCGCAGAATGCACTTCGTAGTCCTCTACGGGCAGGGCAATGCCATTGAGACGCACCGCTTCCACGCTGACGATATTCAGGCTCGGCAACATGATGATGCCTTCGTTGCCGATACGCGCCGACACGTCGGTGGCCTCTTCTACGGGATAGATGTGCCAACCGCAATAGTCGCGCACGGTCTCACCGGCAGCGCCAAGAAACCAGTTCTCGTTCCTGGCCTTGAACAGCGCGAAATCCGTTGGGGACAACAGTGGTTCGGTCATGTCTGTTGATTCCTCGTGATCGAATCGATGGCACTGTGTACCACGTCCTCTAGGTGCGTCATCGCCAGACTCTTTTCCCGGCCATCCGGTAACAGATCATTTAGGTTGTGCGCCAACGCTTTACAACCCTCATACACCTGCTTCTGTTTGAACTTGGCCACGTCGCTAGCCACCGGGTGAAGCGAGAAACGATGTTCGATGTCTTCGCTTTTCACGGACGTGGTCTCCTAATCATCGTCTGCTTAATGGTGCCGTCTGCCTGGCACACATCGTCCCACACATAGTCGACCCCTTCAACGAGGTCATAGTGCGGCTTACCGTCTTCGTCGTAAACGATTGGGGGACAAGCATGTTCGATTTGCCCCGTGTCGTGATTCTGACCGTAGTAAGGATCAGTAGTCACAGCCCGAACCGTCCTAGAATCTTCTCGGCGATTTCGGACAAATCGATGATCTCCGAGAGGCCAGCCAGGTCGGGGTCATCCTTGATGACATCAATTGCGCCGGTGGCCAAATCGGCGACACTGTCACCAATGTTGTCCAGCATCGGCACACGATTGAAAACCTCTTTGATCAGTGATGCGCCGAACACCGGCAGCAACGCCGCCAAGTCTGGCAGCAGCTCATCCTTGAGTTGCTTGATGGCAGAACGCAATTGAGCTTCCAGCCATTCACGAACTGCGGGGTCTTTGAGCGCCGCCTTGATCGCGCCGACCAGTAGGGCTTGCAGCATTTGCGTTGTCCTTTCAGGTGATTCAGATGAATCAGGTGTGGAGCACGGCGGCAGGAGACCACCAAATCAACTGCCGCCGTGCAGCTTCCACTTACGCAGCGTCGACGAACTGCACCAGCTCAAGCAGCTCGGGGCTTTCGATGCGCAGACCCACACGCTCTTCAACGCGCATGGTCCACAGGTTCTGCTCGAAATCGAACCCGTTGGTGTTGGTCAGATCGACACGCAGCCCGCCGAGGCGCAGCACTTCGCCCGCGTCGGAGAATGCACCGACCAGCGCGAGATCCTGCGGCTCTACCGGAGTCGCGACAATGCGCTTGTTCCACAGCGTCAAACCCTGTTCCACGCCAAGGGAATTGGACACCGCACCGTTGTTCTGCGCGACACCGTAGTTGGTGCCGAAGAACGAACCGCCGAGGTACTGGCCGTTGGCATCCTTGGCCAACCGAATCTCTTGCCAGTCAAGCGGATTGAGCACGGCGGCATCGGGCTCATAGAACCTGGTGAGCCGAATGTCGGTGATGGCCTGCAAGATTCCCTCTGCACGCTCGGTGCCGCGCTTCCAGTCCGCGCCGAGTTCGACCTGACGACCAGGCAGAACCGACGCCACGGTTTCCGATGCCGTACCAGAACCGACACCGGCACCGATCACCAGGTTGGTTACCGCCGCGACGGTCTGCGGGGCGTTGAACCCCGTGGGATACGTCGAGTTCGGAACCACCGCAGTGCGATTCAGCAATCCGTTGATACCGGGCATGCCAACACCAGCGAGCATGTTGACCTCTTCTTTGCGCTGCACGCCCTGCACGCCGCGCCGCTGAATCAGTGCCCAGAAGAGCGGGGCGTCCTGGATCAGTTCGTCGGTCACACGAACGAGATTCGTGATCTTGCCGATGGTTTCGGTGTAGCGCTTGACGGTGTTGGTGCTCGTGGGCTTGGTCGCACCTTCGGGCGTTGGTGCCGCTGCGTTGTTCCACGTTGCCTCCTTGACGTACGTCACGATGGGCGATGACACCGGGAACGAAGGGAACAGGGACGCAATGACATTCGGGTAGAACCTCATCTCCACGATGCCGGGGAGAAACTGCGGCTCGACCGTGAGTCCCGCACTGCCGCCGGGGAAGTACTGACCGGCTGTCAGCGTTCCCGTCTGCGGTGCCGTTGTGCCAGAAGCAAAGTCACCTTGCAGGTTGGCCACGCCCTGTGCCTTGGTGATGATGCTCGGATCATCGAGCGCCTTTTGCAGCAGCTCGGGATCAATGTGGCCTGCCTGGTCGAATCCGTAATCGCCGGGGTGCTTGAGTGCGATGTCGAATCCGATGTGCCCGATGCCCTGACCCTTGTTCGCCAGGTTGGCCTGCGCGAGTGCCCGAAGTTGCTTGTAGGCCATCAGGTTGTCGTATGCCTGCTTGGCCCGCAACGACGGTTCGTGCACGGGCGGCTCACCGCTCCCGCCGCTGGGATCTTCGCTGCTGCCACCGGACATACGCGCCGCAGCGTTGTACGCCTTGATGCCCGCCGCGATGTCGGCGTCTTTCTTTTCCGCGCCCTCCATGAAGGTTGCGAAGTCCGCAACCGTGATGGTGCCTGCGTCAACTTCTTTCAGCTTCGTCTTGACGCTGGTGTTCAGCTCGGCCGCTTGCTGCTTGAGTTCGAGTACATTCGCCATGATGACGAATTCCTTTCCGTATCAGTTGGTTTCGTACTTTGTGGACAGTGACATGGCGCGAGCTTTCAACTGGGAAAGGTCGTGCTTTTCTTTCTGGTCAGCAGAGTCAGCAGCGGCAGCGGCCGGTGGTGCTTCTGGTGCCGGAAACTTGTGAGCCAGGATGACTTTACCCTCAGCGTCTTTGACTTCCAAGAGCTGTTCACCTGGCATGGTGGTGTCCATCATGACCGAGGCCGTAAAGCCTGCGGGCAGAACAGAACCGCCAACTTCGTAGTTGGCCTTGTACGCGACACCGGCCGTGTCAAGCACGGTCTTCACGGTGCGCACGATGAATTGCTGTGCCTCTTCGGTCAATTCACCATCATCGGACACAAAGTCCTTGGACGCCAACACACCCGCCTTGGTATTGGACGGCACGACGACGAAACTGCCGTTAACCAGCTCGCGAGAAACGGTGTTGGCCTTGCGGTCTCGTTTCTCACGGTAGGCAACGGACACGTACGGTACGTGCTTGATGACTTTGCGCGTGTCCTGCGCGTTCTGTGTCGCCGCCCATTCACCCTTGCAGAGGATCTTGCCGCCGACCAATTCCGGTGTGGCAGAACCGACCACAGACGCCATCTTGTGCGTGTGATCGTTGACGAACGTGATCTGTTGCGGCAGTGGGGTTTCCCACTCTTCGGCCTTGAGCGTGTCGCCATCGCGATCCAGCGACTCGTTGGACAGTTCGACCTCGAACGTGCCGGGGAACGTCTCATCCGATGCACTGGTGTCTTGGATGGTGGCGTTCACCGCCTTTGTGTGAATCTCCAAGTGCGCGTTACTGTTTCCCATTGCTACGATCCTTCCATTCCATGTGATGTATCCACCAGAACACCAGCCCTATCCAAACAACGCCCACGCAGACACCGATGCCGACCAACTCCCAGATGTGCTGCTCAGCCCAAGCACTCATGAGGCAGCCTCGGTCAGTATGTGCAAGCACGCAATGTGAATGTCTTTGCGGTCACCGGGATTTCGGTCCATCAGCTTCGCCGCTACCTCGTCCCATTCCTTGCCCCGGCCGAGACCGGCAAAGATGTCATTCTTGTACTTCATCGCCTTATCCGTAAGTGCCGGAACACGTTTGGGCAAATCCCCTGTGGCACTTGGCGGTACACGATTGGTGGCAGATGGTGATGTCGGTAGTTCACGTGGTTGGTTCTGCGGATTATTCTGTTGCTCCGCAGCAGCATTCGCGCTTGCCGACAACGCGCCCAACGGCTGCAACGCCTGGTTGGCGTACAGCTCGTCCGCAAGAGAGCCCGCGTCGTCGAAGTCGAACCACTCGCGAGCTTCTTTCGGTTTGGCGATTCCTGATTGCACCAACTGAACCGCCGCTGGCGCAAGGGTTTCCACGTCACCACGTAGCTGCTGGCTGACATTGAACCGAAATTCCCTGTCCCCGTTGAACTCTGATGCGACATGGAAGTCGAACACTGACTGAATTGCCTTGAGCCGATGATCAATTGAAGTCTTATAGACCTCGCCGCTCTTGCCCTGCTGTGGCCGTGACGTGAGCTGATCGATGATCTGAATGTGCTCAGGGTTGATGTCATATACCGTACAGACTTCGCCGCGATTGATCTTGCGAGTAGCAACGTACTGCATCTCTTCGGCGTCGAGCTGCATCTTGGTTGCCGTCACATCGTCTTCCAAAATCATTATGCCACCAGCATTTTCAGCGCCGCCAATGCTGGCCCGATACCCAGCTCGCAGGTTCGCCCGCCCTTTGTCTCCGAGCTTCTTGGGCGTGCTGAGCACCATGGACGGACGGCCCATATTGTCCCACCAGGCCGCTGTGGCTTTGCGCGCTGCGTCTTCGTTCATCAGCGTTTGGCGTAGTGGCTCAAGACAACTCAGCCCACGCATGGTGGTATGCGGGTTGTAGGAACGGAACGGCACTACCTCAGTTTCGGGGAACCACATATTGGGCTGACCCATGAATTGGTAATGCAGCACACCGTTTTCACCACGTCGTATCTGTGTCAGTGCCGGATGCATCGGAATGAAGCTCGCGATCTTGCCGGGCCTACCGTCGTCCGATGGATAGCGATTCTTGAGCAGGTACGTTTCGCCGTAGACCTCGTAAGTTGTTGAGATCCAATGATAAAACTTGAATGTGTCAACGGTCTGACATGGCTTTTTCATCAGCTTGGCATACGGCGATGAGTAATCGCGCTTGTCCCCCTTGTCATCTCGCGTATCCCAAACGGTAACGCCAAGTCGCGCAATGAGATTCGCAATCTTGTTGACCACTGCGAACACATGCGGCTGTACCTTGTACATCACGCCGTAGGTAGCGAAGTTGTGCGCGAGCTGCAAACCGGTGTCGGGAGCAAAGAATGCTTCCGAGAACTGCGGCGAAGTCTCGGCGAACGCCTGTACCGCAATCGGTGCAGAATGGCCGTTAGACAGTA
>WUUC01050685.1_pt1 | contig 13931 bp, 9 predicted proteins | sample 6278441 | NCBI WGS metagenome assembly WUUC01 (sample SAMN13675441, study PRJNA597444) | soil metagenome | isolation source: soil | place: USA: Washington | collected 2017-10
CGTGGTAGGCCACCGCCCGGCTGATCACCTTGTGCTTCTGCGGCTTGCCGATGAGCTTGAAGTACTGCTTGGCCGCCTTCCACGCCGACTCCACGGCCTCGCCGCCACCGGTGGTGAAGAAGACCCGGTTCAGGTCGCCGGGTGCCAGGTCGGCGACCCGTTCGGCCAGCTCGGCCTGCACCGGGGTGGTGTAGCCCCAGACCGGGAAGTAGGCGAGCTCGGCGGCCTGCTTCGCGGCGGCCTCGGCGAGCTCCTGCCGCCCGTGCCCGACCTGGACCACGAACAACCCGGACAGGCCGTCGAGGATCTTCCGGCCCTTGTTGTCCCAGATGTAGGCGCCCTCGCCGCGGGTGACCACCGGGACCGGGATCTCCGGGTGCCGGCCCTGGCGGGCGAAGTGCATCCACAGGTGGTCGGCAGCCCGGGCCGACGTGGCATCGGGGAAGCCGGCCGGCGGGTTCTCGATCGAGGTGGTCATGTCGGAGCTCCTGTTCGAGGTGGTGTGGACTGCGGGTCAGGCCAGCGCCGTGGCCAGCGGCACGGTCGGGATGCCGTGCGCCGCGCCGACGGGTTCGCTGACGAGCCGGCCGTCCCAGGTGGAGAGGCCCTCCGCCAGACCGGCATCGTCCCGCAGCGCCTGCCGCCAGCCCTTGTCGGCCAGTGCCCGCACGTAGGGCGCCGTCGCGTTGGTCAGCGCGTGCGTGGAGGTGTTGGGCACCGAGCCCGGCATGTTCGCCACGCAGTAGAAGATGGAGTCGTGCACCCGATAGGTCGGGTCCTCGTGGGTGGTCGGGCGGGAGTCCTCGAAGCAGCCCCCCTGGTCGATGGCGATGTCGACGAGCACGCTGCCCTGCTTCATCCGCGCGACGAGGGCGTTGCTCACCAGCTTCGGCGCCCGCGCCCCGGCCACGAGGACGGCACCGATGACGAGGTCGGCCGTCAGCACCTCCCGCTCGAGCGTCGCGGGGGTCGACGCCAGCGTCTTGACCTGGTTGCCGAACAGTCGGTCGATCTGGCGCAGCTTCTCCAGGTCGCGGTCGAGGATCGTGACGTCGGCCCGCAGGCCCAGGGCGATCTCCAGTGCGGCGACGCCCGAGACGCCGGCGCCGATGATGACGACCTTCGCCGGCGGCGTGCCGGGCACGCCGCCCAGCAGCATTCCGCGACTGTCGGCACCGGTGCGGAGAGCCTCGGCGCCCACCTGCGAGGCGAGTCGCCCGGCCACCTCGCTCATGGGCGCGAGCAGCGGCAGGTCGTTGCGCGGCCCCCGCACCGTCTCGTACGCGATGGCGGTCACGCCCCGCTCGAGCAGGCCCTCCGTGCACGGCCGGGACGCCGCCAGGTGCAGGTAGGTGAACAGCGTCTGGCCCGCCTGCATCCGCTCGAACTCCGGCGCGACGGGCTCCTTGACCTTGAGCACCAGCTCCGAACCGCCCCACACCTCCGCCGCCGAGTCGACGATCTTCCCGCCGGCCGCGGTGTACTCGGCATCGGCGAAGCCCGAGCCGGTTCCGGCGCCCACCTCGACGAGGACGTCGTGTCCAGCGGCGGCGAGGTCACCGACCGCGTCCGGCGTCAGGGCGACCCGCCGCTCCTGCGGCTTGATCTCCCGAGGTACTCCGATGTCCACGCGCGCCTCCAGGCTCGTCGGGTGCGGTCAGCTGTTCTGGGGGAAACCGAGGTTGATGCCGCCGTGGCTGGGGTCCAGCCACCGGGAGGTGATGACCTTGCCGCGGGTGAAGAAGTGGACGCCCTCGGCGCCGTGCGCGTGCGAGTCGCCGAACAACGAGTTCTTCCAGCCGCCGAACGAGTAGTAGGCCATCGGGACCGGCACGGGGACGTTGATCCCGACCATGCCGACCTCGACCTCGTTCTGGAACCGGCGCGCCGCTCCCCCGTCGTTGGTGAAGATCGCGGTGCCGTTGCCGTACGGGTTGCGGTTGATGAGGTCGACGGCGTCGGCGTAGCTGTCCACCCGCACCACGGACAGGACCGGACCGAAGATCTCGTCGGTGTAGACGGACATGTCCGTGCCGACGTGGTCGAACAGGGTGGGGCCGACGAAGAAGCCCTGCCCGTCGGCGTCCACGTCGGTCTTCCGGCCGTCGACGACCAGCCGCGCACCCGCCGCCTCGCCCGCGTCGATGTAGCCGACCACCCGGTTCCGGGCCTCGGCCGTCACCAGCGGGCCCATGTCGCACCCGCGCCGGCCGTCACCGGTGCGCAGCTCGACCGTGCGCTTCGCGATCCGGTCGACGAGGTCGTCGGCGACCGGGCCCACGGCGACGACCGCGGAGATGGCCATGCAGCGCTCGCCCGCGGAGCCGTACCCGGCGTTGACGGCCTGGTCGGCCGCCAGGTCCAGGTCGGCGTCGGGCAGGACGACCATGTGGTTCTTGGCCCCGCCCAGGGCCTGGACCCGCTTGCCGTGGCGGGTGCCGGTCTCGTAGACGTAGCGAGCGATCGGCGTGGAGCCGACGAAGGACACGGACTTGATGTCCGGGTGACCGAGCAGGCCGTCGACGGCGACCTTGTCCCCGTTGAGGACGTTGAAGACGCCGTCGGGCAGCCCTGCCTCGGCCCACAGGCGGGCGATCCACAGCGCCGCCGACGGCACCTTCTCGCTGGGCTTGAGAACCACCGTGTTCCCCGTGGCGATCGCGATGGGGAAGAACCACATCGGCACCATCGCCGGGAAGTTGAACGGGCTGATGATGGCCACCGGGCCGAGCGGCTGACGCACGGAGTGGACGTCGACCTCGGTCGAGGCGTTCTCGGTGAAGCCGCCCCGCAGCAGGTGCGGGATGCCGCAGGCGAACTCGACGACCTCCTGGCCGCGGGCGACCTCCCCACGCGCGTCGGCGAGCACCTTGCCGTGCTCGGCGGTGATCAGCTCGGCCAGCTCGCCGGCGCGGGCGTTCAGCAGTTCGCGGAAGCGGAACAGGATCTGCGTGCGCCGCGCCAGCGACGTGTCCCGCCAGGCCGGGAAGGCTGCCTTCGCGGCCGCCACCGCCGCGTCGACGTCCTCGGGCGTGGCCAGGGCCAGCCGGGCGGCCGTCGCGCCCGTCGCCGGGTCCGTGACGTCGGAGAAACGGTCGCCGCTGCTCTGGTGGTCGGAGCCGCCGACCCAGTGGTGGAGGGTGGGCACGGCCGTCGTCGTCATGGCCTCAGCCTGACGGGGACACCGGCGCACGTCAGGTTACAGTTTGTCTCGTTTCCTGACCCACTCTTTACGATCTGACAACCCGGAGCGTGCATGTACCCGACGCTGGGCGAGGTGCTCGACCTGCCCGTCGTCCAGGCGGCGGCCCCGCGGGTGCGCGCGGGTTCCGCCCGGCTGGACACCCCGGTCCGCTGGGTGCACGTCAGCGAGCAGCGCAACCCCGCCGGCACCCTGACCGGAGGCGAGCTCGTCCTGTCGATCGGCGTCGCTCTGGCCGACCCCGCCCTGGATCTGCGGGGATACGTCGCGTCCCTGCGGGACGCCGGCGCCGTGGGGCTGGTCGTCGAACTGGGCCAGCACGTCCGCTCGCTGCCCGACGACCTGGTCCAGGGGGCGCGGGCGCTCGACTTCCCGCTCGTGGAACTCGGCCGGAGCGTCCGTTTCGTCGAGATCACCGAAGTGGTCCACTCGCGCATCCTGGACAGCCAGTCCACCCGCCTGCGGTTCACCCAGCGGGTGCACGACACCTTCCGGGCCCTCGCCGTCGAGGGCGGCGGGGCGGCGCGCGTCCTCGCCGAGGCCGCGTCGCTCACGTCCCATCCGGTGGTGCTCGAGGATCTCGCCCACCGCGCGCTGTCCTTCTCCGCCGGCGGGGTCCCGGCCGCCACCCTGCTGAAGGACTGGACGGCTCGCTCCCGCCAGGTCCCGGTCACCCCCGACACGTCCACGGGCGGACCGGAGGGCTGGACGACGAGCCCGGTCGGCCCGCGGGCGCGCCGGTGGGGCCGCCTGGTGGTGCCGCGCCGGGCTCTCGGCGACGACGCCGCCGGGAGCGTGGCGATGGTCCTCGAGCATGCCGCGGACGCACTGACGATCGGCCGGCTGCTGGGGAACGAGCCGGTGGGACCCGAGCTGGAGGCGCAGGGCGAACTGTTCCAGGACCTGCTCCGCAGCACCACGCTGGACGAGCAGGAGCTCCGGGCGCGCGCCCGGGCCCTGGGCCTGCCGGCGGCGGGCGTCCTGGCCGCCGTGGTGCTCGGCTCCGGCGCCGACGGTGGTGACCGCGACACGATGGAAGCGGCCGTGGCGGCGGCGCGGACGGCCGGCGTTCCGGCCCTCGTCGGCCGCATGGCGGCGGGGCGGGTCGGGCTCGTGCTCTCGTGCCGGTCCCGGGAGAGCGAGCCGGCGGCGGTCGAGCGCCTCGCCGCCCAGCTGCTCCCGGAACAGGCGGCGGTGATCGCTGCCGCGGACCCGGTGACCTCCTTCTCGGAGCTCTCCTCGGCGCTGACCGAGGCCGGGTTCGTCGTCGACGTCGTCAGCTCGATGGAGTCGGGCGGACCGCGGCGGGTCTGGCGCGGTCGCGACCTGGGTGCGCGGGGCCTGCTGTGGCAGCTGCGGGACGACCCCCGGTTGCTGTCGTTCGTGGACGCCCAGCTGGGCCCGCTCCTGCGCCTCGACGAGCCCGCCCGGGCAACGATGCTCCGGACCCTGCTCGCCTACCTGGACGCCGGCGGGGGCATGACCGACTTCGCGCGGGCGGTGCACGTGAGCCGGCCGGCGGCCTACGCGCGCCTGACCCGGTTGCGCGACCTGCTGGGCCGCGACCTCGAGCAGCCGCGGACCCGGCTGTCGATGCACCTGGCGCTGCTCGCCCTCGATCTGCAGCCGGCCGTCGCCCCGGTGGCCGGCTCGACCGGGAAGCTCCTCGTCCGCTGACGCGCGTGCGACGATCCCGCTGCTCGAGGTGCACGTCGACCCGGAGGGCGACCAGCAGCATGACCGGCACGACCGCTGTGGAACGCATGGTGGAGGTACCGGGCGGCCGGGTGTGGACGGGCATGTACGGCCACGGCACCGGCGCACCGCTGCTCGTGCTGCACGGCGGGCCGGGCATGCCGAGCTACTACCTCGAGTCGTTGAGCGCCCTGGCCGGTTCCCGGCCCGTGGTGCTCTTCGACCAACTGGGCTGCGGGCGCTCGGACCGCCCGGACGACCCCTCCCTCTGGACGCTGTCCCGGGCGGTCGCAGAGCTGGAGTCGGTCCGGCGGGAGCTCGGCCTGCACTCCGTCCACGTCCTCGGCCATTCCTGGGGCGGCTTCCTCGCCCTCGCCCATGCCCGGCGACACCGCGAGGTCGTCGCCTCACTGGTCCTGTCCAGCCCGCTGGTGTCCGTGGCCGGGTGGATGGCGGACGCCCGGGACCTCCTCGCCCGGCTGCCCGCATCGGTGCGGGACACCATCGTCCGGCACGAGGAGGCCGGCACCTTCGACGACCGGGCCTACGTCGAGGCGACCGCGGAGTTCTACCGTCGCCACTTCTGCCGGCTGGATCCCTGGCCGCCGGAGCTGGAGCGGACGTTCGAGGAACTCGGGCTCGGTCCGTACCACCGGATGTGGGGCCCCAGCGAGTTCACCCAGACCGGGACCCTGCGTGGCGCCGACCTCACGCCCGTTCTCCCGGAGCTCGGGGTCCCCTCCCTCTGGATCGGCGGCAGCGAGGACGAGGTGTCGCCCGAGCGGCTGGCCGCCTTCGCCGAGCTGGCGTCCGGCCGGGCGGAGGTGTTCGAGGGCGGCAGCCATTGTCTGCACCTCGAGCAGACGCAGCGCTACCTCGCGCTGGTGGAGAGCTTCCTCGGCGACGTGGACGCCGGATGAGCACCGCTCAGGCGTGGTCCAGCCGCTGCCCGTACGCGACCAGTGCGACGTGCAGGGCCGCCAGCGTGGGCCCGTCGTCGAGGTCCGCGTCCAGGAGGTCCTCGATGACCTTGATCCGCTGGTAGAACACCGACCTCGACAGGTGACAGGCGGCCGCGGCGCGCTTGCGGTTCGTCGGGTGCTGCACGCACGCCCGCGCGACGGCGAGCAGGTCGGACCTCCGCGCCGCGTCGTGCTCGAGCAGGGGCCCGAGCACCCGCTCCACGAACGCCTGCAGCCCCGGGTCGGTGCGGCGGCGGCTCAGCAGCACGTCGAGCGATCCGGGACGGGAGCGGTGCACGACCGTCCGCTCCGCCGGCTGGAGGGGTGTGGACTGCAGGAGCGAGATCGCGTCCTCCGCCGACGTCAGCACGTCAGCGAAGGAGGACACGAACGGGCCGACGGCCACCACCGACGGCGCGGCCTGCGGCTCCGTGGTGCTGCCCTCGAGAAGGGCGAGCAGGACCTCGTCGCGGTCCGGACGGGCGCGCCGGAACGACAGCACGAACAGTGCCGTGGTCTGGGGATCGTCGGCCCACGGGCTGCACAGCACGTCGACGTCGAGCCCCGCGGCGCGAGCGCGGACCTGCGCCAGGTGCTCGGCGACGGCGCCGCGGCGCGTGCGGCGTGCGACGGCCACCAGCTCCCGGTCGGCCACCCGCAGGCCGGCGGCCTCGCACGTCGTCCGGAGGTCGGGGAGGGTCACGTAGGAGCCGGTCAGCAGGCTCTCCAGGAGGTGGCGCTGACCCAGGCTCGCCCATTCCTCCTCGCCGCGACCGGACAGCCGGCTCAGGGAGAGGGCCAGGGCCGCGTTCTCCAGCACGACCTCCGCGGCCTCGGGCACCGAGGAGCACTCCAGCGCGACGAGGGTGCCCCACCGCTGTCCCTGCGCCTCGACGGGCGTCCGGAGCCACCCGCCCTCCGCCCACGACCGGGTGCGCTCGTACGGCGACGCGCAGGCGACGGCGTGCTGGGCGGCCCGACGGGACCGGGCAGCCCAGTCGCCGAGGAGGACCGCCGGCTCGCGGTCCAGCGAACTCCACGCGACCGCACGGTGGTTCAGGTCCTCGAGGACGACGGGCCTGCCCAGCATCCGGGCCACCTGATCGAGGAGGAATGCCGTCGAGCACCCGCGCCGGTTCAGTTCCGCGAAGACTCCGTGGACCCGGTCCCGTTCACGCAGTGCCCCGCTCTGGGCGTCGATGATCCGCGAGTGCACCGCCTCGGTGATGGAGACGAAGCGCACCTCCCGGTGCAGCACCACCAGAGGCAGCCCGGCGGCACTGCACGCCGACACCAGCTCCCCTGGAGCCTCTCCGTACCGGCCCCCGAGCTCCAGGACGAGGCCCGCGACGTCGGCACCCGCGAGGTCCTCGACGTAGGCAGCGATCTCCGTCGCGTCGGTGGGCCACCCGACGCCGGTCGAGAGCAGGAGCTCACCACCGAGCAGGAGGCGCCGCCCGCCCGAAGGAGGTGCGACGTGCACCCAGCGCACGGGGCGGTCGAGCGCCTCCTCCCCGGTGACGACGACCGGGTCACCGGCTCGGAGGGCCGGAACGTCCAGGATGTCGGCGATCGTGGGGAGCACGGCGCCTCCGACAGTGGACCCGTCAGCCCGGACAGACTGTCCGGACGCGCACGGAATCCTCGATGAACTGACCACCAGCGTAGCGGCGTCGCGTGGCAGGATCCGACAGGGACTGAGACCCGCCTCACAGGACAAAGTGCCCGGCCAGGCGCACGGAGAGTGAAGATGCCCCTCACCATCGCAGGCCTGCAGACCACCGGAACCCTTCGGGACGTGGACGCCAACCTTCGCGAGCTGGAGGCCGCGGCCGAGGAGGCCGCCGGCAACGGCGCGGAGCTCCTCATCACGCCGGAGATGTTCATCACCGGGTACGTGCTGGGCGACAGCCTGCCGGAGCTCGCCGACCGCGACTTCCTCGGACCGGTCAGGGCCCTGGCCCGGCGGCTCGGGATGGCGATCATCCTCGGCGGCCCGGAGCCGACGGCCGACGGTGTCCACAACGCGGCGTACTTCATCGACGACCGGGGCGAGGTGCTCAGCTGCTACCGCAAGTCCCACCTCTTCGCCGAGCTGGACAGGCAGCAGTTCATCAGCGGCGGCGAGCTCTTCGGCCTGGTCGTGTTCCGCGGTGTCCGGATCGCCACGATGATCTGCTACGACGTCGAGTTCCCGGAGACGGTGCGGGCCGCGGCGCTCGCCGGCGCCCACCTGGTCGCAGTCCCGACCGCGCAGATGGAACCCTTCGCCTTCATCGCGGAGCAGCTGGTCCGGGTCCGCGCCTGGGAGAACCAGGTCTATGTCGCCTACATCGACCACGACGGCCGCGAGGAAGACCTCGCCTACGTCGGGCGCAGCAGCATCGTGGCTCCGGACGCCACCGTCATGGACTCGGTCGAGCGCGGCACCCGGCTCATCTACGGCACCGTCGACCCCGGGGTCGTCGCGGCCCAGCAGAAGGCGAATCCGTACCTGGCGGACCGCCGAGGAATCCTCTACCCGACGCTCATCGAGGAGCAGGCACGCCCATGACCCACCCGCCAACCACCACGACGACGGCCGAGGCCGGACCTGGCCGACTCACCGGACGCCTGGGCACCGGCAGCGTCGTCTTCATGGTGATCGCCGCCGCGGCGCCGCTCACCGTCATCGCGGGCAACGTGCCGCTCAGCGTCGGCCTGGGCAACGGGGCCGGCGCACCGGTGGGGTTCCTCATCGCCGCGGCCGTGCTCCTCCTGTTCGCCATCGGCTTCGTCACCATGACCCCCCACGTCCGGGAGGCCGGCGCCTTCTACTCCTACGTGACCGAGGGCCTCGGCAAGCGGCTCGGCATGGGGATCGCCGTCGTGGCCCTGATCGCCTACACCGCCATCCAGCTCGGCGTGTACGGCTTCATGGGCTGGGCCGTGGGTGACACGGTCGCCTTCTACGGCGGCCCGGACATCCCCTGGCCGGTCTACGCGCTGGTCACGATCGCGATCGTCGCCGTTCTCGGCTACCGCCACATCGAGCTCAGCGCCAAGGTCCTCGGCGTCGCCCTGGTGCTCGAGGTCGGCGTCGTGCTCGTGCTCGACCTGTTCATCCTCGGCAGTGGCGGCGCCGCGGGCGTGAACGGCGAGTCGTTCACGCCGTCGGCGATCACCTCCGGTTCGCTGGGTGTGCCGGTTCTCTTCGCGCTGACCGGATTCATCGGGTTCGAGGCCACCGCCGTCTTCCGCGACGAGGCGCGCGACCCGGAGCGGACGATCCCGCGAGCGACGTACCTCGCGGTGCTGATCATCGGCAGCTTCTACGCCTTCTCCTGCTGGGCGCTGGTCATCGCCGCCGGCACCGGCAACGTCGTCGACGTCGCCAACGCGACCCTGGCCGGCGAGGGCAACATGCTGCTCGACACCACCAAGGAGTACCTCGGCACCGTCGGCCGGGACGTGGTCAACGTCCTGCTCATCTCCAGCCTCTTCGCGTGCGTGCTGTCCTTCCACAACGTGATCGCCCGGTACCAGTTCGTGCTGGCACGCAAGGGGCTCCTGCCGGCGCCGCTGGGCAAGGTGCACCACAAGCACCACTCTCCGGCGTTCTCCTCGGCCGTGCAGACGGCGACCGCGTTGCTCCTCCTCGGCGCCTTCGCCGTGCTGCAGCTGGATCCGCTGGTGGGCGTGTTCGGCTCGATGGCCGGGGTCGCCACCGTCGGCATGGTGACCCTGATGCTGACCACGTCGTTCGCCGTGCTGGCCTACTTCTCCCGCAACCCCGACCTCCGTCGCGGCCGGATGTGGCAGACCCGCATCGCACCGGTGCTGGCCTGCCTCGGCCTGCTGGGCAGCCTGTGGCTCGTGCTCACCAACTTCACCCTGGTCACCGGTGGCAGTGCCACGGTGAGCACGGTGCTCGCCCTGGTGCCCCTGGTGGGCCTGGTGGTGGGCGTCGTCCGCGGCCAGGAGGTCCGTGGCGACCGTCCCGATCAGGGCGCCGGCGGGCAGGACGCCGGCGGACACGGGGGCGTCGAGGCGCCGGTCCGGTAGCCCGAGCGGCGGCATACCCCCGGGTTCATCAGCCCGGCGGGGTCATCGAGGCTCACCGAGGTCGACGGCGCGCACGACGGGCGGCAGGCCGAGCGCCGCCCGTGCGCCGTCGACGGCGGACGCGAGATCTCCTTCGCTCATCCCCTCGACCGGCGGGGCGATCGACCGCAGGCGCGGCGCCCACCCGGCCATGCGGTCGGGGAAGGATGCGGCCAGGACGTCGATCATCGTCGCGGCGGCGGTGGAGGCGCCCGGAGACGCGCCCAGCAGCGCGGCCAGGGAGCCTCCGGCCGAGACCAGGATCTCCGTTCCGAAGCCGACCATCGTGCCGCGCCCGTCGGTGCGCTTGAGCAGCTGGACCCGCTGCCCCGCGGTGATCAGCTCCCAGTCCTCGGCACGGGCACCCGGTACGAAGGCGCGGAGCGCGGCCAGGCGCGCGCCGCTCGTCTGCGCCACCTGACCGACCAGGTACCCGACCAGCGAGCGGTTGTCCCGGAGCGACGCCAGCAGCACGGGCAGGTTGGCCGGGCGCACCGACCGGAGCAGATCACTCCACCGGCCGGAGACCAGGAAGCGCGGGGAGAACGCGGCGAACGGACCGAAGAGCAGGTACTGCTTCCCGTCGACGGTGCGGTGGTCCAGGTGCGGCACGGAGATCGCCGGCGCGCCGGGCATGGCGTGCCCGTACGCCTTGGCCCGGTGAGCGCCCACGAGCTCCGGTCGCGACGTCCGGAGGAACTGCCCGCTGATCGGGAAGACGCCGTACCGCCGGACTTCCGGGACCCGCGCCTTCTGCAGGAGGGGCAGCGTGCCGCCACCGGCCCCGACGAAGAGGTAGGGCGTGCGCAGTTCGCGCCGCGCGCCGGTGGCACGGTCCAGCGTGCGCACGTGCCACTGGTCGCCTCGCCGGCGCAGCGACGTCACCTCGGTACCGAGCCGGACGTCGGCGCCCCGCGCCCGCAACGCCGACACCAGCTGCCGGGTGAGGACGCCGAAGTTGACGTCGGTGCCCTGGGCGGCACGGGTGGCCGCGACCGGCTCGCTCCCCGGACGGTCGCCGAACACGAGCGGAGACCACGACGCCAGGACGGCGGGGTCGTCACTGAACTCGAGGTCGGCGAACAGCGGATGGCCGCGCAGGGCCTCGAAGCGGGCGCGCAGGTAGCCCACGCCGTCGGCGCCGCGGCCGAACCCCAGGTGCGGCACCGGCCGGAGGAAGGCCTGCGGCGGACCGATCAGGTCCTGCTCGACCAGGTGGGCCCAGAACCGGAGCGAGGTCAGGAACTGCTCCCCGATCCGCACCGCGCTCGAGGCGTCGACCGAGCCGTCGGGCCGGCGGGGGGTGTAGTTGAACTCGCAGAGCCCGGCATGCCCGGTACCGGCGTTGTTCCAGGCACTGGAGCTTTCCAGGCCGGCCTCGGCGAGCCGCTCGACGGCGGTGATCCGCCAGTCCGGCTCCAGCTCGCTGAGCAGAACCCCGAGGGTCGCGCTCATCACGCCGGCCCCGATCAGCACGACGTCCCGGTCCTCCACGGCTCCGCTCGCGCGGCGCGAGGGCAGCACCCGCCGATCCCCGGTCACGAGCCGAGCACCAGCGCGATCGTCACCAGCACCGGTACCGAGAGGACCGTGCTGAGCAGGATGACGTCCCGCGCCAGCAGCGTGCCGCGGCCGTAGGTCGAGGCGTACACGAAGATGTTCTGCGCGGTCGGCAGGGCCGAGGTGACGACGACCGCGAGCAGGTCCACGCCGTCGAGCCCGGCGACCCAGCGACCCAGCGCATAGGCGATCGCCGGCTGCCCGAGAGTCTTGAGGGCCACCCCCAGCCACACCTGACCGGCCAGCTCCCCGGCGGCCGGCCGCGGGGCGCCGTGCAGGCTCATCCCGTACGCCAGCAGGCCGGCCGGGACCGCCAGTGCGGCGACGAGTTCCACCGGCTCCAGCACGGCCGCCGGCAGCTCGAACCCCAGCGCGCCGAACAGTAGGCCCAGCACGCAGCCGTGGACGATCGGCATGCGGGCCGGTCCGGTCAGGACCTGCCGGAGGCCGGCCGCTCGTCCGGCCGCGCCGGCCAGCACGGAGAGACCGACCGGTGTCATGACGAGCACCTGGAACAGCAGCACGGGCGCGACGTAGGACGCGTCGCCGAGGACGTACGCCGTGACGGCTACCCCCAGGTTGCCGGCGTTCACGTAGGACGAGACGAAGCCCCCGACCGCCAGCTCACCGACGCCCGGCCGCCACCGCCACCACGCCAGGACGACGTAGAGCAGCGCGGCCAGCACCGCGCTGCCCGCCGTTCCCAGCAGCGCCACGGAGAAGACCTCCGCGGGCTCGGCCCGCGACAGGGTGAGGAACAGCAGCGCGGGCGTCGCGACGTAGAACGCCAACCGCGACAGCACACCCTCGGCCGCCGCGCCGAGGACGCCGATGCGCCCGACGACCCAGCCGAGCGTGATGACCGCGGCGAGGGCGGCGAAGCCGCCGAGGACGCCGCTCACCGGGCAGCTGCCCCGGCGGGCTCACGCACCGGGCAGCTGCAGGACCCCGTCGACGCGCCGTGGGATGGCGGTGTAGCCGTCGGTCAGCTCCTCCGGCAGCACCTCCTGCGGCGCGCCCTGCCAGGTGACCGGCCGCAGGAAGCGCCGGATGGCGGTGGTTCCCACCGACGTGTGCTGGGAGTTCGTCGAGGGCCAGGGACCGCCGTGGTGCTGCGCCCACGACACGGCCACCCCGGTCGGGTAGGCGTCGTAGACCAGCCGGCCGGCGCGCGTCCGCAGCTCCTGTGACACCGCCAGCGGGAGGTCGGTCTCCCCCGCTCCGCGCAGCACCGTGGCGGTCAGCGACGAGGGCATGGCGTCCAGCGCGGCGAACAGCACCTTCTCGTCCTCGTAGCGGGCGACGACGGAGACGGGGCCGAAGCACTCCTCGGTCACCTCGTGCGGCAGGTCGGCCGCCGACGTCGTGAGCAGGAGAGGCGCGACGGAGAAGCCCGGGCCCTCCGGCTCGGCTCCGCGGGCGAGGACCTCGACCCCCGGGGCGTCGGCGAGCCCACCGGAGATGCGGCCGTAGGACGTGGCGATGCCCTCGTTGAGCAGCACCGGAGCGCCGGCGCCCTGGACCGCCTCGGCCATCGCGTCGACCAGCGCGTCGCCCTCGGCACCGGCCGGCACGAACGCCAGGCCCGGCTTGGTGCAGAACTGGCCGCCCCCCAGGGTGAACGAGCCGACGAGCTCCGTGCCGATGGTGGCTCCGCGCTCGGCCGCGGCCTGCGGGGTCACGACGACGGGGTTGAGGCTCGACAGCTCACCGAAGAACGGCACCGGGTCGGTGCGCTGCTCGATGATCCGCAGCAGGGCCTTGCCGCCGTTCACCGAGCCGGTGAAGCCGACGGCGCGGATCGCCGGGTGCGCCACCAGATCGGCACCGCCCTGCAGGCCGTGGACCAGGCCCAGCGTGCCGTCCGGGGCGCCGGCCTCGCGCGCCGCGGCGACGAGGACGTCGAACACCAGCTGGGACGTCGCGGGGTGGGACCCGTGCGCCTTGACGACGACCGGGCAGCCGGCGGCGAGCGCCGAGGCGGTGTCACCACCGGGCACGGAGAACGCCAGCGGGAAATTGCTCGCGCCGAACACCGCCACCGGGCCGATCGGGACGAGCATCCGACGCAGGTCCGGCCGCGGGCCCATGGGGGTGTCCCCGGCGGGGTCGATGGCCGCTTCCACGTAGCTGCCCTCGTCGAGCACATCGGCGAACAGCCGCAACTGGTAGGCGGTGCGGGTCAGCTCGCCGTTCAGCCGGGTGGGGCCGAGGCCGGTCTCGCGGTCGGCGACGGCGACGACGTCGTCCCGGCGGGCCTCGAGGGCATCGGCGAGGGCACGGAGCAGGCCGGCGCGGCGCGTCCGTCCCATCTCCTCCAGCGCCGGCGCGGCCCGCAGTGCCGCGGCGCAGAGTGCGTCGACCTCCGCGGTCGTGGTCGCCTGCGCGACGACCTCCACGGTCTCGCCGGTGCGCGGATCGATGCTGAC
>WUUC01144988.1_pt1 | contig 13925 bp, 12 predicted proteins | sample 6278441 | NCBI WGS metagenome assembly WUUC01 (sample SAMN13675441, study PRJNA597444) | soil metagenome | isolation source: soil | place: USA: Washington | collected 2017-10
ACGAGAGCACATCGAGGCGACGGCGCGCGTCCCGTAACCTCCCGGCGAGTTCTGCAGCCGGCATAGATCTCGGAGCGGCCAACTTCGAGCCGGCGATTTTCAGGGCTAGCGGCAGCCCGGCACAAAGTCCGGCGATCGCCCCGATCGCTTCAACGTCGATGCTCCTGCCCTCGCCAGAGAGCCGCGTCAGGAGCAGACGAGCGGCATCGTCGGTCAGCGGTTTGACCGGAACGACGTCAGCGTTGTACAGGCCGCTGAGTTGTTTCTGGCTTGTGATGAGCACCGCGGACCATTCAGATGCGACCGCGGCTGCGACCTGCTCCTCGTCGCGCACATTGTCTAGGAGCAAGAACGCGTCCTTGCCCTCTAAAAATCTATGAAGCAGCGCCGCACGCTCCTCCAGGCCGCTGGGCATTGGAAGCGCCAAGCCGGCCAGACCAAGAAGCCGCGCAAGGAGGTCTGTGGCGGAGTCGTCACGCTGCAGTTTGATTTCCAACTGCAGAGGGCGTGCGTGCTGTATTTGCTGCGCCACGACGGCCGCCAGCGCCGACTTGCCGACACCCGGTCCTCCGGACAGGACCACAATGGCAGGGTCGGTGCCTCCCGCGAGCAGCTTGCCGGCGATCAGGGTGGCCTGCTCATGGCGCCCCGTCATGAACTTCGGTGGCGAGCTGGGATTGGGCCTGGCATCCAGCGACAGCGGGCCGACTTGATTGAGGAGTTGCAGGTATAGACGACCCGTCTGGTCCGGAACATCTAGCCCGTCCGCGATCAGCAGCGATTTAAGCCGTCTGAGCTCGGCCAGTGCCTCGCTCGTCCGGCCGCCGGCATGCAGAGCGAGCGCGTACCGGTAGGAGAGAGGCTCACTGTCCGGCTGACGTGTGCATAGTTCCGCGAGCGGGACCACCAGTCCGGAAAGGCCTCCCGTGATGTACGCGGCATCGGACCAGTGGACGACTGCCTGCAGATACTCCTCCTCCAGCCGCTTCCTCAACGCGGCAAGACTCTTGGGTAAGGTCTGGGCGGCAAGTGGCTGGCCACGCCACAACCGAACCGCCTTTTCAAAGGTGCTGGCAGCACTTGTTGCCGCCCCGCTTCTAACAAACGCGTGAGCGTTCGCGAGCAGAAACCGGAACTCGGCGACGTCGGTGGTGTCTCCGTTCAGATCAAGCCGGTACGGCTCGTGTTGGTCCCGTATGGGGACTGAAGCCTGGGCACCCTCCTCCGTCAGCTTGATGCGCAGACGACGGACAGCCTGCTCCATTGTGTTGTAGCCCGGTGCCGGCGCGTCACCGGATGCCGCCATCGTCAGGTCGTCAGCAGTGAGCGGGCCGTCGGCAAGCACCAGAGCGGCCAAAATCCGCGCCTGCTGCCGGCTGAAGTTGGCGCGCCTATCACCCTGAACTGCCTCAAACGGACCCAATATCTGAAACCGCATTAGCGCCCCCGTTGGCTGCCTCCGACAGCCCGGCCATAGTTAGAAGCGTAGAACGCCCCATAGCCCGACTATGCCGGAATATGCCATATCTACGGACGATAAGGGCCTCGGCACGCGATGCGCATCGGACCCTTTTGACGCTCGCTGTTTGTCAGCGACTTGTCAGCGGTCCCGTCTCGGATCCGTGTTGAGTGAAATTTCCAGCGTTGGAGGGAGCGCCACGATGAGCCCCAGCAGATCATCCAAGCCGAGCGCCGGACGCCGCCCGCACAGGGCTCGCCGGACCTCTTCCCGGCGGCTGTCCGGACGGCAAGTTCAGCGGAGCCGGAAGTGGCCGTGGATCGTCGCCGGCGGCGTCGTGGCGTTGCTGCTAGCGGGCGGCGCGATCGGGGTCCAGCGTGGTGGAGACAAGGATGTCGAAGCTGCGACTCTCATCGTGACCGCCACCGCCAACGAACCCGAGCCCGTTCTATCGAGCCAGCTGACGACCGAACTCACCAGCCTGGCCGGCCACGATCACGGTGAGATAAGTCTGGTCCATCCATCCGGCGGGCGGGCGCTGCCGGGGCCGACCGTGGTCCTCACCCCGATGCGAGGCGAAGACAAGGAAACAGACAGTGACTTGGCCTCCGATAGGATCGCCGAGAACCTGCAGACCTTGTCCACCCATCTCAGCCATATCAAGTCCACCAGTGCTGGACTGGATCTACTGACAGGCCTGGTACACGCGGGCGCAGATCGTCACAAGCACACGATCTACGTCCTGTCGTCGGGCTTGTCCACGGTGGCACCGCTGGACTGGCGCAAGCTCGGATGGGGCTTCCCGACGCAGACCGTCATAGACACCCTGCGCCGCCAGGGGAACCTTCCTGACTTACGCGGCCACGACGTCATCTTCACCGGACTCGGCCTGACGGCCCCACCTCAGCAGCCCCTCACAACACCTGAGCGGAGGAAGCTGAAGACATTCTGGCTGACGCTGTGCACCCAGAGCGGGGGGCGCTGCACAACTGACGACACCGCGGCTGACACAGGAAAGTCTCCGAGCGGGAACGCCGCAACACCCACCGTGCCCATCGATCCGCCGTGCACCTACACCCCCAATCCGGGCCCCCCCACCCTGTCGCTGTCGAATGCCCTACTGGGCTTCGCTGGAGACAGCTCCGTGCTGCCAACCAAAGCCAACCAAGTACTGAAACCCATAGCGGCCAGCATCAAGGCCGGCGACCGAGTTCGCATCGTCGGCCACACCGCGGACTACGGTCCACTTCCAGGGCAATACCAGACCTCAGAGGACCGGGCACTCGCCGTGCGACACCGGCTGCTTCAACTCGGCGCCTCCCCTGCCGCCGTCATCACCTACACCGGTGTCGGACCGGATGACCCGGTGCCGCACGTGCCAGCCAAAGACCCGGCCAACCGCCGCGTGACCCTGGAATCTACCCATGTGCTCATCTCCGCGCCCGCCTGCCTCAGGAGCTGATATGACTGACACGAACCTCAACGGATCCACTACCAACTCGACGTCTCCGGACTCTGTACCGGCTAGCTGGGCAGGCTCGAACCCGGCAAGCGGTGGCCAGAGCACGCGCCTGCCCGAGATCCCGAAACTGACCTGGTGGTACATGCGACGTCACTCAATAAGGAAGGAATGGCGCGGCGACATACGAAACCTGGTCGATGAAGCGGTTCGCACGGGAGAGCGCGAAGGAAGCAAATACAGCAACATCGAGTTGTTCGTCGCGACCCAGTCCGCGGCGCGTTCTCAGCAGCACCTCAATGCGGCTACCCAACTGGCCGCCGACGCTGCTAGCCGAGCACTTCAGCTCGGAAATGACGCACGGGCCGCTGCGCGACAGGCCACCCAGCAGAGCAAGATGCCCGTTCTCACAATCCACGGCGCGGTCCTGACGGTCACGGAAGCGCACGCGGTCACGCACGCGCTGGAGGAGAGAATCCGGGATGACGAGGAATCCGGCCGGCGCCGCCACCGCAGACTTCCAGCGAGCATTCGCGCCTCGGCGATAGGCCTGTTTGTGTTCGACACCGCGGCGTGGATGCGGCTCTCCACCAAGGCCTTCAACGTCAAGCTCCTCGAGCCCGGAGTCGACAAGACACCGGAGTGGGTGCAGGCGATCGCACTCTCGTTGGCGCTCCCGCTTTTCATGTTTGTCATGGCTCGGCTGGGCGGCACGCTGCTGCGTAATCGCGAGACCGGTTCCATCTTCCCCTCCGGGGCCATGCGCAAAGCAGCGTTGGTCAGCTCCGTAGCCACCGTTACGGCGGGCTCGCTCCTCACGCTTCTGTCGCTGTACTACCGCGTCCACACCGACATCCAAACTTCCGACGTGCACGGCGTGGGCGCGATCCTCATCTCGGCTGCGATCGCGGTTGGTGTCGCATTCGCGCCTGTCGCTGTCTTGCTAACCCACGCATACGACGGCACACCAGAGCTGGATGAGCTCGAGCATGTCAGCGGTTTGCTCGAAGCAAGCATGCGGGACCAGCTCGAATTGGAGGACGAGTCCGAAGCGCTGCGCGGGAACCGGACCCAGGTGATCCAGCAGGCGTCTGTCGCCATCACGATTCAAACCGTCGCCGCAGGAATTGAACTGCGAGAAGGCGAGGAGAAGATCGAACTCGCCCGCGGCATCCACCAGCGGACTGGGCCGTACGCGCCCCTCCGAGAACCGGCTCCAGGCTCGCCGCACGGCCTGCTCACCCTCACCCCTCCCCTGGACGTACGCGGCCTCGAGGCCCTTACTGCGGCACTCGAACAAGCCCTGGACATGCGCGAGCAGCACGATGGTGATGACGATGATGGAGATGACCACTAGTGCCACACCCGGTGGGCGATCCCGCTGATGGGTGACGGTCCCGGCCGACGCCCTCCGACAGCCGGGTAGGCAGACAACAACGGTGGCTGACTACCCGGCCACCAGCGTCCGCCGGCCAGGCGGGCGTGCCGTTGCCGGTCAACGCGGCTTGACGGCAGGTCCTGGCCTGGGGCACTACGCAGGTGGGGCGGCGGGTAGAAGTGCGGCTCGCCGACCGACAGACTCTCATGCCCGTGCGGCCGCAGCAGCCAGTCGCGATCCAGCAGACGATGGTTACAACCCGAGACGGCGACGACACCCGCGGACCCGGCAACTCGTCCAATCGTCAGCGAAACGCCTGCGGCACACGGCCGGGCAAGCCACGATGAGCCTCGTGCCGCTGACCGCCGTCCATGCCGAAGCCGGCCTGCTGGATGCCACCGCCGACGATCTCGGCGCATCCGTGTCCTGGGAAGACATTCACAAAGTGAGGCCGCCGGCACCACTGACGTGCCGAGCCTGCAGGGCACCTATGACGGCCAGGGTGTCCTCCCGCGGGTTGCGGCATTTCGCCCACCGCGCGGCCGCATTGGACTGCCCCACGCTCGGCGAGACGATCCATCACCACCTGCTCAAAATCGAGCTCGCGGCCGCGATCCGCGCAGCCGGCTGGCATGCCGAACTAGAAGTGCCGGGCAACGGCTGGCGGGCCGACGTTCTGGCCACCTCGCCCGACGGCAGCCGACGCGTGGCATGGGAGGCGCAACTGGCCTCAGCGACCGTGGCCGACCTAGCCGAGCGCACCGCGACGATGATCGCCGACGGCGTCGAGGTCTGCTGGGTTACTGACAAGGACACGACCTGGGTCACCCACATCCCCTCCGTCCGGATCCAGTGGCCCGAGGCGGACACGACCCACGCGCTTGCCCCCAATGGCCGGCCTGCGCTGGTGGTGACCGACGGCCACGCCCGCTTCGAGCCGGACTGGTGCGAGGACCGCGCCAAGTGCGAAGACAGCTACCCACACCTGCCCTCACCCTGTCCCGGACACGGGAGCTGGCGACCGGCTCAGCCGCTCACGCTCACCACGTTCGTCACGTGCGTGCTGCACGACCAGGTCCGCAGCTACCAGTCACAGCAGCAGTTCTGGACGCGCAAGTCCCGGCACGACGGCGGGACCGTGCTGTGGGTGACCCCGCAATACCGCCGGGACGCCGAGGCGCAGCGCCAGGCGAGCGAGATCCACGAGCGTGAGCGTGCGGCCCGCGACGCGGAGGAGGCCCGGCGCCGCAGCGAGCACCACAGGAACAGCCAGGCACTGGCCGCGCGTCAGCAGGCGCTGCTACGTCCGACCGTGGAGTGGGTGTTCGCCACGACCGGCACGTACCCGGACGTGCAGGACCACACCCGGGAAGAACGGTTCGCGATGGGCGTTCCGGTGTTCCTCGGCGAAAAACTACACGCGCTGATCTGCCCGGTCGCGGCACGGATCACGACCAAGCTCGCCGGCTGGTACTCGACCGCGACCATCGTCGTGGCCAGTGATGCCGAACGGGCCCGGATCGCAAAACAGACCCGACGTGGGCAGCGGTTTCACCTCATCGACCCCGGGCCGCTGCCGGAACCGGTGCCGCTGCCGGAGCTCCGGCCGGCGAGCATGTCGCTGCAGCAGGCTGTCGCCAGCATGTTCATGACGTACTAGAAGCGAGGGACCGGCCTTGGCCCGAGAAGCGATCACTGGCCTGCAAACTGTTGGCTACATCTCGTGAACCAGTGGGACGATAAGCCAGCCATGAACAGCAAGCAGACCATCTCCGTCATCACCCGGCGCAACATCTTCGACTACATGACGATGTCGAAGGTGGCGTGGTCCGGCCGCCTCGACGAGGACGCCTTCGTTGTCCGAGTGTGGCCAGGCGCAAGTCAGCTCCCGTCGCACGACTACCGGTTCAAGGACGCACTCGCCGACATTCACCAGCACCGGGTCCTCAATTCGACCGACTGGGAGGACGACTGGATCTTCACCGACGCCCGGTTCAACCTGACCGGCTGCGATGACGAACGGTTCCTCGCATTCCTCGCCCAGGTCGTCCACCCGGCCGTGCGTTCAAGTCTCGACGAGGTCAACGCTTTGGTGAGCGAGTTCAACAAGCACCTGCGCGCCGACGGGTTTCGGCTCGCCCCGGCCAGCCACCTCAGCGGTTACCCCATACATGCCGGTGAGGCAGTCGCGTCCAGCCACAGCCCGACGACTGCGCTCGGTCTGCCGGCCAGAACCCTGCTGAACAACCACGCGGCGCTGCAAGACCACCTCAACGCGATTGGCCGTGCCATCACCACCGACCCCGCAGGCGCCATCGCCAGCGCGAAAGAGCTCGTCGAGACCATGTACAAGCTGATTCTCGACAAGCGCGGAGTCGACTACGGCAACGACGACCTTCCCAAGCTGTACAAGAAGGTCGCGGGCGAACTCGCGCTCACCAAGGAGTCGGTGCCCGACAGCGCTAAGGGCAGCGAGGCCGCGCACCGGATCCTTGCATCTCTGACCACGACGGTGTACGGGCTAGCCGAACTCCGCAACCAGATCGGTCGGGGACACGGCCGGAGTACCCCGAGCCCGGCGCTAGAACGTCACGCTCGCCTCGCGTTCAACACGGCCGTCGCCCTGACCGAGTTCCTGTACGACACGCTCCAGGATCGCGAGCCGGCCTGACGGACGGAACCACCATCGGCCCGTCCGCCAGGCCAGTTGCCTTACGAGATGGCGAGGGCCACGCCGTCGAAGTTCAACGACTCGATACTCTCGGCGTGCGGATCAGCGATGCCGGTGAGCGTCGCGGTCACCGGCTCATCCTCGACGATCTGCACCAGGGAGTAATGGTCGTTGAAGTCGGCGTCGATGAATTCGGCGCCGCCGGACTGAACTAGGGCATGAGCCTGCATTTTCATGAGCAGGCCCTCCCATACCAGCTCGGCCTCGACCGTGGCGTGGATGGCCTGCGTACCGCCTTCGAACTCCTCGGCCGTTTGTACGACCAGGGTGTCGAAGTCGGCCACCAGGGACTGCACGGTTGCCTCCGACAAATCAAGGTGTTCGTTCAACAACACCAGGTCGCCGACCGACTCGAGGCTCATGCCGGGCAGCTGCTTGTCAAGGATGGCTTCAACGTCCGCGGCGACGGCGCGGTACAGCGTCCAGCCGCCCGTCACCTGGCGTCGGGCCGAGGTGTAGTTGGAGCCAGTGGACGCGGCCAACCCGCGCGCCTTTCGCTTGTTGCGACGGTTCTTCGTCATGACACGACCTTCCCGGCGTTGCCCCACGCGCAGCACCGAAATAGGTGAAGGAACTGGGGCACATCTCGCAGATTCGGGTGAGAACCTTGCTCCATCGGCGCGGGTCCGCGTGGGCGACCAGCTCGGAGGATGAGCCGTGCGTTCAGCTCGTGTCATCACGATACGCCGATCCGGCCAGGCCGTCGAACCGCCGGCGGCTCGGCTACCGGTTCAAGCTCGGTGACCAGACGAAGGTTGGCCAGGTCGCTGGAGTCGCCGTCGATGTGATCAATCTCCTCGCCAGGCTTGCCGCACGCCACGCACTTGCCTTCGTCGCGGGCGAATACGAACTCGCGCAGCTCCGGAGTCAGCGCCCGGGCCTGCCGATGGTAACCACCGGCCAGCAGGTGCGCGACCCGCAGGCCGATCGCCTCACGCACCGTCGAGTCCGCCTCGTACCGGCCATCGCGAAGGGTCGCCCGCACGGTGTCGGCTGTCTGACTGCACAACTCGGAGCAGTACAGCTTCGGTTCGCCGCCGGGCAGCGGCCGAAGGCAGCTCGCGCAGTGGTCGTCGATGAATTGTCGGCTGGTCGCACGGTCTTGCGGCGCGAAGCTGCGTACCGCTCGCCGGTGGCCTTCTGCCGGGTACGGGCGTCCTTCTTGGCGCGGTTGTTCTTGCTGGTCATGTCCACTCCGCCCCCTCGAGGCCCGCGTCCTCGACGGTGGCTTGTGGGCATACCCACGAAAGGCTTCCGTACGGGCCGGTGGCCCTTGTCCATCTGATGCCGGTCACCACGCGGGGGCGGCCAGCTCGGAGGCGGGCAGGTACGGCCTGCCGTGCTCTACCGTAAGCCAATCGCAGCAGCAGGTCTACGGGAGCCTGACGCGGTTTACCGGACACATCAGCGGCGTGGCCGGCGCACGGACTGCCAGCAGGGCCTTCATAAGCCTCGCAGGCTATCGACACGATCACCTCATAGGTTCCGACACTTGCCTCATGACCTGGATAAAGCGTTGCAAAGCCGGCCCCTACGATGACGGCATGCGTAAAGACGAAGTAGCGCTGGTTCTCCTCGCAGACGGACCACATCAGGTACTTCCAGGCACCTACCGACTTGAGGAGGGTGAGGCCGGAGGCACTACCCTAGGGATCCCCGGCCCGACGATCACGTTCATTGAGGGAGTGACGGTCAACGAGAAGCGGGCGACGCGACGGGTCGTCGTGCCGGTAACGAGTGTTCTTGCCGTGATGTCCGCGGCGTCAGTCGTGAGCGGTTTCGATTCGACGCAGTGATTCACAATAGACACGCTCGGCCGTGCGGCGACCCCGCGATCCGCGCGCTGGCCACGCCATCGGAACGGTAGCTCTGCGACGCTCACGGCAACGAACGTGCCGGTTCCGCCGCCTTGGTCGCCGCGACGGTGTCTGCCGGAGCCAATCCGAGCCTGCGCAACAACGTCGCCCTGGCGGCGAGACTCGTGCGCTGACCGGTAAGCAGCCCCTCCGGCCCCCAACGCGCGAACCGAGGAACTCTGGCCCGAAGCGGCAACCCGGCCTGCTAGCGATCCACCACGACGTCATATGAACCTGCGGCACGTGGCATGTCCAGCCGAAAGGGGTCTACCACGAGCCGACCAGTTACGCCTGTGCCGCGTCCTCACCCCACGTGAACACGACGGCGGCCGAGCCTTCGGGTGCAAGCGACGGCGTCGCACAGGTGGCGACGAGGTGCACCTGAGGCTCGCCGTCCCCGCCCGGATCTGCCTCAACCATCTTCACGGTGACGCCGTTGTCCTCAGCGGCCAAACGCCCATGCTGTTCGACCTGGGCGAGGTCTATCAACACCAACTGGTCGGAAGGACCCGAATGGTTACGGAACGCGGGCAGCGTCACACCGGCGACCTCGAACAGGCCCGACACCGATGGAGCCGCCCGCTCGATCACCTCGGGCCGCAGAACTTGTCGCACCTACTAACCTGAGCGTGAGCCGTCCCGGCGACACCCCTTACCAGCAGTGGCTTCTTGCGGCTCAGCCGGGCCTTCAACCGCGCTGGTCGATTGTCGCGGTCCGGCCTTCATGGAGTAGCGCGTGCCGCTGGCGGCACCGGAACGGCCGAGTCGGCCGCTAGCAGCCGGCAGGCGACAAGCAGCCGCTGGTCGAGCAGGCGTCGGCGGCACGTCTTCACCCGACCTCCGCCGCCTGCTCCTTGGCCTCCTCTTCGGCTTCCTCCACGGCAGTCGTCCACCTCAACCTGCTCTTCTTACTGTTCGTCATTGTGCTGCTGGCCCACCGTGCTGCCCCCGCACGCGGACGCCCTGCGCAGGTCACCGATGGAGACGACAGACCGGTTCGGCAGCGCGCACGCGTGGACCACGCTGGACCCCCGCGTTGACGGCCCGGATTCGGTCAGGCGGCCGTGCGACAGTAAGGCGGAAACAGCAGGGCCACATCCCCCACCCGACAGGAGATCTCCCATGAACGACCTCACCAAACTCGTCATCTACTCCACCGCAGCCGCCGGCTTGTCGGTGACCGCACACCGATCGGCCGCGCGGCTCGGTCTGCCCGCCGCGGTTGTTTCCGTCGTCGGTGGACTGATATTCGCCGCATTGGCCCGCGCCTGAGCGGCGTTAGCGGGATGAACCGACGGTGGCGAGGTGTCCGGTGACTAGGACGGAACCAAGCGCGACGGACAACACGCTGCTGGAGCTGCTGGCCGTCCGAGGAGTCGTGGTGACCGCGTCGCAGTTAGAGCGGTGGCGGCACGTCGGTCTGACACCGCGACCGCGGCAGGTCCACCTGGGTCGGGGTGGCAGCCGAGCAGAGTACGACCAGCCGCTCGACAAGGTGGCCGATCACGTCGCGGCCGTCGCCGCGCGCAGCCGACGCGGCCGATCGGCGGCCCTCACGGCGGTCGCGGTCACCGCAGACGGCTACGTCGTAGACGCTGGGCTGCTGCGCCGCGGTCACCAAGAGGCCGTAGCGCAAGCGCAGGCAATTGTCACCACATGGCTGGAACAGGCTCAGGCGGTCGCTGCCGATCGGCCGCCAGCCGATGAGCTTGAGCATGCGGAGCAGCTGGCCGGCGCGGCGCTTGCGCGAGGCGGCCGCACACGGACGTTCTGGCGACGCAACGTCGCCGCCGACCGGCAGATAGTAGACGGCAGCAGCATCGACGCGGTGCTCGAGTCGGCAGTGACCGCGATGGTGCAGCTGATCTTTGGAGGTGACCCGTCGCCGGAGGCCATCTACGAGGCAACCACCGCCGTCGGGGTGCAGGACTTGGCCGTGGCTCTGGCTACCGGCGGCGAAGCGGATGCGCTGACTTTGGAGGGTCGCACCAAGCAGGTGGCGGCCCTCATGCAGGAGCAGTTCAACGGCGTGCCGGTCCTTCATCGGTTGGCCGAGGTGGCCGATGCGCCGCCGGAGGTGCTGCGGGCCGCGTCGACGGTCGCCGTCACGGTGTGGATGCTGCTGGATCGCTCCGGCGTTTTAGGGCCGGTAACTGCAGTGGTGCCGCCGCCCACCGGGGACGCCCCGGAGATGCACACCGTCGCGGTGGCCTTTGTCGTTCATCTGGCCGGCACGGTAGGCGTGCAGGTAGAGCCGGTGTGCGAATTCGCGGTCGCGGCCTCACTGCTGAGCCAGGAGGAGGCGAGCAGGTGTGTCGCCGCGGCGGCGGTGTTGTCGAACGGCGACTTGCGTGCGCGAACATCGTGAACGCCCGCTTGGCGTCACGTCAGCGGCATGCCCTTGGAGTTCGCGTCGTAGTTCAGCTCCGTCAGCTGGGACTGCAGGTAATCGTCATCGAGAAGTTTCAGGATCTTGAACCGGTGGGTGACGTCGTTCTCGAACACAAAGTGGGCATCGGTGCCTTCGCCCTCGATCTGGACACCGGTGTGCGGGTTCTCGGCGACGAAAGCAGCGAGCCGCTCCATCGTGATCGCCTTCCGGTAGGCCGGGTAATCACGCAGCTTCCGGCCGATGCTGGCCATCTTGGCCAGCATCACCGCTTGCCCGGTCGCTGCGGCCCGCATCTCATCCAGGTTCGCGATCCGCAAATCGGCGGTGACGTCGTCAAACGTTTCCGCGGCCTGCTCCCGTAGCTCCTGCAAGAAGCCGAACAGGCGTTGGAATCCGGCCCGGTCCCGGAAGAACGCGGCTCCGCCGATGACGACCGCGTCCACGCCGCGGTCGATAAGCAGCGTGTCGCCTTCGATCAGGTCGAGCCGGTCTTGCCGCTGGATGACTGGGATCTTCGTCGAGCGGGCCACGATTTGTTTTGCGTTCAGTCGCCGGTAGAGCAGTGCGTAGCCGGAGCCCACTTGGACCCGGATCACCGACAGGCGCAGTTGCGCGATGCCTCGTTTCTTCGGATCGAACAGTTCCAGGTCAGCCGCCTGGAAATCGGTGCCCGCCGATGCCAGCAACGGCACGGTTCCGGCCGGGGCCCACATGACCTGCTCGTCGGCCGGGTTGGACGCATCAGCGTAGGCGATCGGCTCGAGCTGACTCCAACTCTCGACGTAGTCGGCGACGATGCCGCGCAGAACCGCAACCAGACCCTCGGTCGGACGGGTCGCCAGAATCTCCGACACTTCCGAACTGGTTCCGGTGATGAGGAACAGCTCCGGCTGGGTGCCATCGACATCCAGTGTGCGCCACTGCTGCAGGGCCGCCTCGACGTCAGGTCCGCCCTCGTCCGGTTCGGTCACGGTTGCTTCTCCCACCAGATGTAGTCGCCGATACGGCGAGCCTGCATGGACGAACCCGGCGCGATGAATCGTCGTTTGCACAGGAGGATAACCGGAGTCCCTGCCGGTGTTTGGCAGCCGTAGACACGGATTCCGGCCAAGGCCAAGAGCGGGTTTACGTAGAACAAGTCGGTCCGGACGTACAGCACCGCGATCAAGATGAGAAACACCGCGAGCGCGGCTTTCTGATGCACGGTCGCGACGGCCGACCCCGCAAACGGAACCAGGTAGGTGGCGACGTAGGCCAGTACGTCGGAATCCTTCGATTCAGCCGAGGTCAGCTGTAATCCGGACGCGGCCGTCTCCCGGTTGGCCCACAACAGCAGGGGCAGGAACGCCGCGAACAGCCCGGCCATGCAGGCGCAGACGATGCTGGGCCGCCCCCGGCCGAAACTGTCCAGCAGCGCGAACACCAGCAGCAGCGGGCTGTAGGAGGACAGGAACAGCAGCAGCTTCGCAAAACTGGTCATCAGTGCCTCTCCTTCCCTTCATCCGCCGACCGGATCGACGGTAGAGCAGCGCTGCGACATTTCCGCGGCGGCGGACCCCGCGGTCACGCGGCCACCGTGGCTAGAACCGGGCAGGGCCGCCACCCGTCCACCAACTCAGGCGTCTCAATCAACACGCAGGGCGACAAACCCGTCGGTTTCGTGCTGATCGGTGCCGGAGCCCGCAGCCTGTCCTGGAGGCGCGGATGCCCACGCCTACGTGGACGTCCGGGACGCCCAGCGGGCTGACCGGCATCCCGCGCACGCACCGTCGCGGCACGTAGGGTTGCCCGAGGCTGAGGCCCGCAGAGCGGCTGACGCTGCGACGACCCAGGAAAGGTGGCATCAGATGCCGTCGCTGGAGAGGGCTGCGTCCGCGTTGTTCTCCACCGCGGTCTTCCGGCCGGTCCTGCTGGGCGGCGATACCAGTCGTGCCGACGACCTCATCCACATCATCCGCGCCGGCGCCGGACTGGCATCATCTGCTCCCAACGCGGCGGTCGTGCATGCCGCCTACGACGTTATGACGAACAACTATCGAGCCGAGTACGTCTACCGCAACCTCATTGTCAGCCGGGTGTTCGTCGGCCGCCACCGGGCCAGCAGCGCAACCGCGTTCCTCAACGAGGTCCGGGTCGGGGAGTCCGTGGCCGACTGCATCCTCGTCAACGGGCAGATGACGGTCTATGAGATCAAGACCGAACTTGACCGTGAGGACAGGCTGCAGTCGCAGCTGGACAGCTACTACGGCGCGTTCACCCTGGCCAACGTCGTCGTGCACGAGGCCCACACCGACCGCTACCTCGACATGCTCGCCAACACGCCGACCGGGATCCTGAGCGTCGGCAACCGGTGGCGGCTATCGGCCGTCCAGCCCGCGGTCGAGCAGAGCGCGCAGCTGGAGCATCGGGTCATGTTTAACCTGCTGCGCGCCGCCGAGGTCAAGCGCGCGTTACGTGCCTGGTACGGCCAGATACCGGAGGTGCCGAACGGGATTCGCTATTCGGAGCATTTCGCCCTCGCCCAGGCAATTCCTCCGATACGCTTCCACGACCTCGTTCACGAACAGCTTCGGAGCAGGGCCTACCACGGTAGCCGCGCGGCCATCAGCACGCCGGGCCTGATTCCGTTACGGGCACTTCTCGTCCAGCT
>WUUC01002369.1_pt1 | contig 13922 bp, 18 predicted proteins | sample 6278441 | NCBI WGS metagenome assembly WUUC01 (sample SAMN13675441, study PRJNA597444) | soil metagenome | isolation source: soil | place: USA: Washington | collected 2017-10
ATGATTGCCGTCACGACATCTCTAGTCATTCCTTGGCTCACCACCTGAGGGGGTTGGTGTGTGAGACTGAGCCAGCCGGTACATCAGTTTGATATAGCCGACCCTGATCTCTGCTAACACAACCAACACTAGTCCAAGAGTGAGCGTCATCACAGCTTGCTTGAAGGGCACTACAGTGATGACCCAAGCGACATAGGCCATTAGGGCAAACGCAAGCCACCGTAAGGCCAATTTCTCAAGGGCAGGCTTAGCCACCCACGTTGCATAGGTGGTGAGGCCACCCGCCACGGCAAGGAACGCACCCCATCCTCTGAGTCCATTGGGGCCAATCGCCTGTGCAGCGTTTGACGTACTCAGCCCCAACATGAATGACACGCCTGATAGCGCGACCAAGATGCCAATGAATACCCACCCCGGTTGCTCTCTCAGCCCCCGTGGCAGTCTCGTCACCCAACTCACAGGCATCATCCCTTAGCTCGCCTTGACAATGGTGTACGTATGTCCAGCGGGGACAGTGGCAGTGCCATTGCACAGTGGACACTTGATGGTTTCCGCAGGCGGTTCAGGTTCAGGCTGAGGGTCAGGCTCATTGACCTTATCCATCAGGTATCGAAGCGCGTCCCTGCCCCGCTCGTCAAGCGGAATGTCAGGGTCATTCTCAGCACCAACCGTGTTCCAATAGATATAGAGGACACACCTACGGCCATCCTCTGTGTCCCTGAGCCAGTCAGCTTCACGCTTGATGGTCGCTGCCCGTAGCTCGCTGTTGGCATCGTCAGCAATGAATCCTCGCTCAGTCACGCCATACGCTCTGTCACCCACCACGTACGCCAGCCAGCGTTTAAACCCGCTCAGTTCGGGGAGGGTGGTACCCAACTTGAATGAGCGACCACTGTAGATGTCAATGGCATTGATCGTGGCTTTGGTCTTCCACTTGGGGGCCACGGCGTCAGTAATGTCCACATTGTCAGCGTAGCGGTAGCCAAGCGCAGCATGACAAGTAACGATGCCAGGCCACGCACCAACTAGCGTGTCATGACAGGTATTGAAGACCTTGACAAAGTGAGCCGCATCAGTGAACCAACGCGGGATGTCGTTCTCAGGCTCATGCCAGATAATGACAATGGTCTTCTTGGTGGTAGCGTTGTCACGCAGGTACGCGGCAAGCTGCTCAAGGTACGGACGCCACTTGCCATTGAGGACAGACGCAGGGTCAGGCTTGAAAGACCATGCAGCCACAAGCCCCTGTGACCATGCTTCCTTACATGCGCTCTCAATCTTGGGGATAAGGTTCTGCGGCATGATGGGGCTGTCAGTGAATTCCCGCGTGACCTGTGTCTTGGGGAATCGCTCAAGCGTCTCAACCGCAGTCGTGCGCTCATAGCTGGTGCCGTGGTACTGCTCATGAATTCCAACGGTTACCATGTCTGTCCTCTCAAGAGATCCAATCGGAGTAAACCGATGTGCCGTTAACACCACGCACCAAAACCCTGTACTCATACTCTACCGCACTCGCAACTTGGAAATCCAGATGCGACACAGGAACAACAGGGTTGTTAGTTTCAAGAATGCTGATCCTGTCAAAGTAGATTTTGTCATTCAGGTTATGCGCGAATTGACCACGCATGACAATTTCTGCGTAAGCTGCTGTAGCAGGGGCAGTCCAATCAAGATAGATTTCTGTCCATCCTGCGGCTGTGACATTGAACGTAGCTGTCTGAACCATACCCCCGACATAGGTAGTGCCATCAGCCTCACGCCAGTACATTTCAATTCGCCAGCCTGACGGGCTGATACCACTTACACCAAGCTTAGACATCAAAGACGTTCGATAAGTACGACCCCCCGTTATCTGAATCGAATTGATGGCAGAGTAAAAGGACGGGGCACCCGCAGGGGTAACCGTGCATTCAAGTGAGTATGTGCCATCAAGTGCCTGTGTACTTGAGCGCGCTAGCGTGCAGTTAGCGTTAGCTGTCCATCCTGCTGCACTGGTTTCAATTCCTGCGGTATTAGTTGGCACCTGATTGAGTCTGTCAGTAACAGCCAACGCAGACGCAATGCGGATACCTTCGCTAGTGTCGCCTACCTCACGGCGGTAAATGTCTTGACTCACTGGCTCAGGCTGGCTGCCCGTAGTGTCTGCATTAACGATGCCAACGTAAATGCCACCCTCAATGGGTGAGGGCAACAGGGTCACGCTAGTGGGTGCGGGGGGTGGTGTAAGCGTAACCGTGAAAGCCTGGCTAACCTCATCGCTGTCCAAGCCCTCAGCGTTGCGCGTGGTGAGTTTAAATGTGTAGCTGTGCCCGCTCTCAAGCACTGTGGGTATGGCGTGACTCGTGCTGGTGCTGCTCACCCAACCAGAATCGTAAAGCTCAATGCCACCCTCCTCAAGGACAGCCCTGAAAGCTGACTGACTGCTGACTGTCCATGTTGCTGTGAGAGCAGGTACGGTCACCGATGCACCAGGGCTAGTGATCGTGGGATTGATCTTGGCAGTCGGAATCACTTGGACTGCGGCTGAGTATGAGGCTGAGGTCAAAAGGGACTGATCCCTAACCTTCACGCTGTAGCTGTGTGGCGCATCAGCGTCAGCACCCCATCCCGCACTGAGGGTCTTTGAGCTTGTGCCGCTGACGTTGTAAACCTCGCTAGCCTGCCATGTCGATGTGCCGTTGTTCCAATAGACAGTGCTGCCACCAATCACGCGCTTGAGTGCGTACGCTTGCTGAGTGTCAAGCGGGTCATCATCGCTGAATGTCCATGTAATCGTGAGCGACTGAGCAACGTCCTTGGCCTCACCGTTGCTAGGCGTTGTGATGGTGGGGGTGTGTGGCGCACTGGCCGCTGTGGACGCTGTGTGCTGAATCGTGTATGGACTTGTGCCACCAGAGATCACAAGGTCATATTGACCATTGCCGTAGTTGTTACGCCTGACCGAGAAGTTGTTAGGCACCGTGCCAACGATGTCCGTAGCGCTGACCTGTGTCCAGCTTCCCCATGTGCCAGAGCTTGACGAATAGTCCACGTAGTACAGGTCATTGGTGGTGGTGCCGACAGCAAACACGCGATAGCTGTTGCTACTGCTGCTGTTGCTGATGGCCGCGTAACGCACTACCCCTTGAGGGTGTACGCCGCTGGTGCGGGTGGTTCCGCCACTGTCAGACACGTTGCGCTCAATGACGCTGACCGCACTGCCATTGGGAATCACAATGTTGAACTTGTCGCCATAGCCGTTGTATCGACCAACGTTGTGATCCTGGTTCGTCAGTCCAGTTGCGACAGTGGTTGGTGTCCAAGGGCCATACCAGTTAGGGCCACTGGTCCAACTAGCCTTGATGCAATACGTGGTTGAGCGACCCCACACAAGCCACAACGCGGGGCCAGACCCCACGCTCTTAGCGTCGCCAGTGTGTTTGAAATCAAGGGCAGGGTTGACCACTCCATCAGGTCCATTGAGCCACTGACGAAAGCCATCAATGAGGGTGTTCTTGAGCGTCCATGTGCCGCTGCTGCTGATGGTTGCGGCAAACAGGGTTACGCCGCTGTTGCTTCCGTCGCGCGTGCCCACGGCATAGAAGACGTACGTCACTGAGTTAAGCTCAAAGGCCACCACACTCAAGCCTGTGTAGACACTGCCTGCGCTTGCAGCCGTCGCGCTGGTCACCAGCCGTTCGCTGTCCCACGGGCCAACGTTGGGGTCACGTCGCCGGTAATAGACGCGATCCTCACCCGACTCATAGACGCGATACAGCATGTGAATGATGCCATCGCCATCGATGAACAAACCCGATGTCTGCTGCAAGCCAGTGCGCGTGATGTTGACGCTGAGGTCTGTCCACGATGCACCAGCGTTGGTGGACCAGAAAAGGTCAAGGCTCGTGCTGCCAGTGCGCTTGAGAAAGTACAGCGCGCCATCACTCTTGCGCCTGTCCACCATCGACTCAGAGGGGTAGCGCAGGCTGTCAAGGACAGTGGTGGTGGTTACGGTCGCCATCGTTTAAACATCCCCTCAGGCCAGCACACCCATGACAACGTACTCACTGCCGAACCGTTGCACAACCACGCGAGTAGCCCCCGTGATGGTGACGTGGTTAGGCAGCTTGCAGGGCAGCCCCACTGACGTACCGTCCATGATGACCAGTAGTGGTGACTCACTCTGTACGTTGCCAACGAATTGATTGACTTGACGCTCTTTGGCAAGCATCTCTTGGACTGCCTTGAGGATGTCATCTTCATAGGCCATCTTAGATCACTGCCCATTCGTGTTGCATCTGCCCACCCGTAAGGTTGAGCGTCCAACTGGTTTGCTGTACCCGTACCGTGCCAATCTCCTTTGTGGTCACTTCAAGTATATCAAAGTGCCAATGAAGCGGGTTAGGTGTGGTGTCTGCGTTAATGCTCGTGCCAACGCTCATGTCATTGGCTACTTGCCGCATGACCGCAGCCTCTAGGGCTTCTTGGTCAGCAGCTTCAATATCGAGCCTCTTGGTGATCGTTCGTTGGCGAGCCTCAACGGATGTCTCACCTTCAAACTCATTGGTGTAAATGAAGATGCCATCACCCTCTGTGGGTGCCTCACCCTCAATCTCATTCGACCTGACACCAACCCAACGGTTAGGCGTGGCGTAATAGTCATGCTTGACTGTCTGCTGTGGACCAAGCTGAGCAGTGAACTCCCCATCGTCATAGGTCCATTCAGTCGCACGCTCAGCCGGATTCTGGTAAGGCTCACAGACTAGATATCCATTCCAGTCGCTATAGATGCCCCTGTATCCAATCGCGCTGAGCAGGTCATTGACCACCCTGAGCCACGTCACGTTATCCGCCATAGGCCACCCCCTATCGGTTGGGAGGGTGGTTCCTGTGCGAGCGGGATCAATGTTGAACCGCGTGTATCCCTGGTTCTCAAGGATGTTCTGAACCGCAGCCAAGTAATCAGTGCCCGCGCTCAATGCGTAGCTGTCACCAACGCTGGTGTCTAGTGCCTCAAGAATGTCATAGCCCTCAACGTCATAGGTGCGGGGGTCTTCACCTGTAACGGTGTCAGGCACATTCGTGAAGTAAGCACCAAGGTTGAACCGCGCCGATCGTGTGTCAGTCTCAACCAGCATGTACGGTCGCACCACAGCAGACCCCCACGCTAGTTCAGTGGTGAGCCTGAACGAACACGATGCATGGAGGGTGGCAAAGTTGGATCGCTTGACTTCCCCATCTTCAAGGTTGTCACTGATATCAAGCAAGACATTGAGGTCACGGTCAAGCAGTTCCATGCCTGCGCCAACACGCATTGTCGGATCAGTCTTGATGAGGGCAATGACATCAGCCTCAGTCAAGTCTGACCGCACGTCAGCAACAAGCGTCTGCATTAGCTTGACCCCTCCTCATAGGTAACCTCAGTCAGGCTAATGGCGATGTCGTAATAGTCAGGGCTGTACTTGTCAGCGTTGTCCACAGACCAGTAAACCCCATACATCTTGCGACCACGCTTATCACGCACTAGCACAAGCTGACCAACCCATTCCTCAAGAGTGTCAATGTCAGCTTGAGTCAAGTCACGAATAACAAATGATTGTGTGCGCCGAACACCAAGCGTGCCGACTGAGCGGAAGCGACCCCCCGCGAGCCTGCGCACTTCTCCGTCACGCTGCCTGCCGTGCGTGCGTCCCCTGCCTGTCCAGCCCTTCACGCTCTCGCCTGTGCTGACGAGGTTCACCCATGTGTACCCAAGCTCAACGCTGGCCATCGTTTAAACACCCCCTCACGCCTGCCGTGCCCGGTTGATGAGTCCCCTGCCACTACCCCTGAGAGCGTCACCAACACCAGGGGCAACCAATTTGACAGCTTCAATTAGTTCCTCAATCAGTTCAATGAGCTTGTCAGTCCCCATTGCCTTGAGGCCAGCACTCTCCTCAGGCGTGAGAACAGCCTCAGGACGCTTAAGCTGATTGATGCCAAGCTGACCAGGGTTGAACCACCCTCCCCTGTCATAGCGGAAGATACCGCCACGCTTCATGGCAATGTGGATGTGGTTACGGTGCGCTTCCATCAGGCCAGCATTAAAGCTGCCCATGTTACGACCACGGCTGTAGGCATAGTCACGGCTATTGGTACGGTGGATAAGCTCAAGTGGACGGCGCGCAGCAAGGAAGCTAGCTAGCGCATCCTGGTTGAATCCCATCCAGTCAACAGCCCTACCTGAGCCGTGCCACAGTGGATCACCAGGACGATAGCCATTGCCGAACGAACCTGACAGAGGGCCAGTCGAATTGATGAGCTTGACGATGTTTCGCCAAACGCCAGAGTCGCCACGCTGAGCACCAGGGCCAGAGGGCCAGTCACCAAACGAACCACCAAAGGCATTGAATTTGCTCGTGATCCAATTGGCGACACTATCGACAACCTTACCGATGGCACCAATAGCCATATCCTTGACAAAGCCCAAGCCAGGAATGTTGCCAAGCATTCCCTTGATAAAGCCCTTGAAGGTATCGACGGGGTTGGTTAGCGCATTCCAAGCACCCTTGACGCCATCAACGATGTTGCCGCCAACAGCCTTGATGCCACCCCAAATGCCACCATCCTTAAAGCGCTCGTGGTTCTCGGTCATCATCATGCGGCGCACACCAGCAACGCCACCCCTACGGGCAGCGGCATTCATCATTTCGATGAAGTTCGATCCAACTGCCTTGGTGAACTCTGGCCGCATGATGGCCTCGCCACCAGACAAGTCCAATGTGCCCGCACGTCCGTGGAATCGATGCACGTCACGACCAGGCGTATAGCCAGGCAGGATGCCACCGCGCGCAAAGCCAAGATTGATGGGGTCAATGTGTGGCCCACCAACCTTGTCACTAATCCAGTTGAATCCCTTGATGATTCCGTTATTGATGACCGTGTTTACCACGAACCGAATCGGAACCGCAGCAGCTTCCTTGACCTTATCCCATGCACTCTTGATAGCGCTGACGCCAGTGCTGAACGCATTCGGGATGGTTTTGGTAATGAAGTTCTGAATGGGGCTGAATACGTTGTCCCTAATCCAATGCCATGCCGCAGCAATTGGCGTCTTGATTGCGTTCCATGCGCTGACAATCAAGTTCTTCGCTGTGTTCCAACTGTTGACCAGCGCGCCAGTGATGAAGTTGCGCAGTGGATTGAAGACGTTATCACGAATCCAATTCCACGCGGCCATCAAGGCATTGCGAATCGCTGTCCACACAGCAGTGACGAGAGCTTGATACGTGCGCCACAGCGTCGTGAATACGCCAGACACAAAGCGAATGATTGGCTGAAAGACGTTATTGTTAATCCAGTTCCAAGCAGTCGAGATTGCAGAGCTAATCCCCTGCCAAACCGGAACAATTACATTCTTCCAATACCAAGTGAACAGCATTGCGAGTGCGCGAACCGCAACCTCAATGATGCCAAAGACAATCTCAATTGCCTTCCACGCAATCTTGATTGCAAGCTCAATGCCCTTCCACACTGGCGTTATGATGTTTCGCCAGAACCACATAAAGATGTCCGCCATTACGCGAACAACCTTCATGACCGCATCAAACACAGCCGATGCGTAAGCCCACCAAACTTGAATGACAATCTTGATGCCAGCCCACGCAGGCTGAATGGCATTCTTCCACAGCCAAGTGAACCAACCGCCAACCTCTTTGGCAGCCACAATGATGAAGTTCATCACTGGCTTGAGTACGTTATCCCAAGCCCACTTAGCCGCAGTCTGAATGCCTTGCCATGCAGCCTGAACGATCTTGCGGAATGTCTCGCTATTCTTGTACGCCAATACGATAGCGGCCACAAGGGCAATGACGATGGCGATTACAACGCCAATGGGGTTGGCAGTCATAGCCACGTTAAGTGCCCACTGAGCCACAGCCCAAGCGTTAGACGCAATAGCCGCAATTCGCGTGATAACTGTCCATGCCGTTGTGGCAATGGTCGCTGCCTTTGTGTATGCAGTCGCAAGGAAGACAGCAGCCGCATAGGCTTTCGTCGCTAGAACCACAACACCAATGGCTGTGGCAACTACCTTCATCAAAGTCTCATGCTCAGCCATGAACTTAGCGAGCGACGCTAGCGCAGGGATGAGCAGTCGCAAGAGGAGGGTGGCAAGCTCAGTGAAGTAGGGCAGCAGTGGGGCAACGGCAACCACGAGGTCACCCGCTACCTGTGCAAGCTGTCCGATGGTCGGACCCGCGATGGCTGCACTCTGCGCGATGGCTGGCAGAGCCGCACCAAGCCCCGTGCGCAACCCTTGGCCGATGTCACCCATGACCTTGAAGGTTGCGTTTAAACCCTCTAGTCCCTGACCACTCTTGAGAAAGTCGTCTATCTGTCCGGTAATATCCCGCAGAGTAATGAGCAGATTACCGCCACTAGCAGTGGCCGCACGCATGAGACTATTGACAATGCCAAAGACATTGCCAGCGATAGACCCTAGCGTCTTGATTGTGTTGATGCCGTCGCGCATCCACTGTGCTAGCTGACCAGTCTTGGCAGCCTCATTGATGAATTCCGCTACCTTGCCGCTGGTTTCGCCAAAGCCCCTACCAAGCTCAGCGACTACCGGCGCACCCACCTTGAGCACATTGCCAAGTGCATCGGTCAATCCGAATACGTTTTCATTCGCAAGGGCAATGGCAAGACTGGTGTTCTCAAGGACAGCGTTGACACCCCCAAACAACTGCCCCTTGGTTGCGGCAATGGCAAACTGTCCAGCCGTCGCACCAACAGCCTGACTGATGCGCGGTAGCTGTGTCTGTGCCAGCGGTAGGTATCGATTGACTAGCGGCTCAAAGCTCTCATTGATCGGCGCAAACATGCGGTCACTGACCACAGTGCGCAGACCTTCAAGGTCACCCTTGAGGCCAATGACAGACTTGGCAAAGATGCGAGCCTCAGGGGGCAGAGCCTTAAGAGCCTCAGCAGCCTTTTCAGCGCTACCCGTAAAGCCCTCTTGGATAGCCTCGCCAACCCCAAGCGCTGCAAGCTTAACAGTGCCAGTGACAGCCTTGATGGACAGCAGAGCCGCAGGCAAGGCAATAGCCGCACCCGTTGCGGGCACCAGAGCCGCAGTCAGTTGCAACAGACCAGGGGCAGCAGCCGCAGCAGCGGCACCAACCAATGTGGCCTTTGCAGCCGTAGTGGCAGCCACCCTCCCAAAGGTGCTGCTTTCATTGGCAGCGCGGTCAAACCCTCGCGCGTAGTTCTGTCCTGCCTGTCGTCCTGATTGCTGTGCTTGCTGGTTCGCCATTCGCCTAGCAGCAGCGTCAAGGCGAGGTAGAAGCTGAATGAAAGCGCTACCGAATTGCATAGCCCCTACCTCGCCTTTCCGCTGTTACAGCCCTGGTCTTTGCGCGTTGAGCCTGGCTAGCTCTCTGCGCCGTTCCTTCTCTCGCTGCCTGATCTCCTCAGCGTTGAGGATTGCGTCAAGCTGAGAATCAAACTCAGTGCGCTGCTTTTCGTCCATGTTCTGAACGTGCATCGCGTAGACCCAATCAAGCAACAGTGGAAGGGGCATGGAGTTGAATAGCTCTATGCGGTTGCTGGCTTGTCCTTTGTATCCTTGCTGAACGAGATAACCCGCACATTCTCGCTGTGTGTCCCAGAGGACGCAGAGGAGGGTGAGACAGTAGTCGGCTCCGCTTTTCCCTCCTCACCACCAGCCGCAGCAATGACATCACCGATGGCGTTCTCAAGCTCATTCGGCTCAAGACCCTCAGCGCTAATCTCATCCATGTAGGACTCAAAGTCATCACGCTCGTGAGGCTTGAGGAGAATCATGGCAGTCTCAAGCAGCAACTCAAGAAGCTGCATACCGGCTGCGTTGCGCTTCTCCTCAAGTTCCTTGCGCTTGGGGCTGTCCTTGGGAAGTCCACTAGGGATGGTGATGTTGGCCGCACGCTGAGCCTTGGCAAACTTCATCATCTGCCAAGTGGTGCTTACCTTGCGGCACTCAAATTCACGGTCACGAATCTTGAGATAGATGCCGCCTTCACCATCAATCGTGCCCTCAAGCGCAGGGCCATTCTCAGTCTCTCGGGTCGCAAGCTCAGCCTTGGCCTCAGCAAGCTTGGCCTCAAGTTCGTCCACAGTGCTCATGGTCGCCATGACCTTTCTAGGGTGGTGGGGGCCACCCCCGCCGTGAGAGCAGCCCCCTGTTTAAACGGACTGTCAGGCAGTCTCAAGCACGCTGGTCCACGAGCGGACACCAGCGGACGGGACCACAAGACGGAACTCCATCGGGATCAATGCCTTGGTGGGTGCCTTGCGTCGCGCAATGGCGACGTTGCCCACCTGCAAGCACTTGCGGAAAACAAAGCGCTCCTCAGCGTCATTGCTTTCCCACCCAAGCATGGCGTACGTAACGTCACCAACCTCAGGCGGTTCAAAGCGAACGACAGTGCCAGCGAGGGTGGTAACTGTACCGCCGTTGAATGCACGGGTCAGGTTGTCCACAGTCATCTCAGCAGCAGAGAAGGTGACAGCGGAAGCGTTGGCCGACTGCTCATAGCGAATCGGCTCAAGTTCCTCAGCCACATCGATCGGCTCAAAGTTCGGCTCACTGCTGAATTCGTGGCCCTCCTCCGTGTATCCGATTGCTTCCCAATCAGCATCCACAGTGGCCCACGGTGTAGTGAGGTCAGTCGGCTCAGTGGTACCAAGCGGAGCAATGTAGAGGATGCCCGCTCCCACCTTCACCTTATCGGGGTTAGCCATTGTTCAGTCTCCTAGCGACAGCATCGACAGATGGGCGAATGTAGGGCTGAGCGGGTACCCAAGTGCCAGACTTAGTCTCATGCCCTTCCTCAACAGCAGCGGCATAGTCAACGTCGAATGCGCCAACCTCCCTGCCCCTACCGCCAGAGGTCTTGCGGATACGTAGTCGTGACTTCAAGTGCCCCGTATCCACAGGCACAAGAGACTGTTGCATGTCCAATACAGACTCAGCGATATCGTCCACGTTGGCCTGAACCTGAGGGTCATTGGTGATCTCAGCCATAGCTGAATAACCCTCAATCTCAACACGGACTTTCACGCGGCTGTCTTTGAACATGCTGACCATTGGTTAGCCCTCCTGACCCGCAACGAGTGAGGGGGTGTACTCAGCCTCAAAGACGTACGTGGCTGACGTGCCTACGTGATGGTTGACCTTTACCAGGCGCACACTGTCCACAGTGACAGGGCCATTGACGTCCTTGACCTTCTCACGAAACAGCCTCTCAGCCTGCTCAATGAGGATCGGCTTACGCACGTCAAATGCACCAGTCGTAAGAACAATCTCACCCTGATACTGCTTCTTGGGCTGAGCCTGCTTTACGGCTGATGCACGGGGCTTGTCAGTCGGATTAGTCATTTCGTTGTCATCCTCTGCCGTGAGGGTGCTGCGCCTGGTCGCCATGACCTAGCGTCAGCCTATCGCTAGGCTGCCCGCATTTGAAAGGTTGCATCAATGCGATAACGCTTGGCCCATGACGTGCCAGGACGTTGCACAGGTCCACTGTTGACTGAGCCAGCCAACACCTTAGCCCCATCCACAATGACGGGGGGTCTATGGTTACTTTCCTCGATTTCGCCAGCAATCAATGCACCGAGATTACTAGCCTCATGCTTGGTCGATCCCCAAGCCTCAATGACGAATGAAGGGTAATCCTGTTGTTTATCGTCCGGTGCCCCACCCACACGATAGAACACGATGAATGGGGTTGCTGGTCTGTCTTGTTCAGGCATACCAAAGAAGACGCGCGCAGATGGTACGACAGCCGCAATGGCAGCGTTAGCACGTAGCCACCCCCGCATTGGTCCCTCAGTCTCGGGCAGAGCCATCGTCCACACTCCTCAGACCCTTGGTCACCTTGATGGTTGCCTTGATGTGCTCAAGCCCAAACGCCTGAGTAGTGGAGGGCATGACAGCATGAACTGAATACTCAACGCCATCAGTCTCATCAACGATTGTGTCAAATCGATTGATGGTCACAGCAGCGTCAGCATCGTCTACAGTGTCACAGCTAAGGGTGTAGCTATCAACCTCGTCATCAACGCCTGAACGCCTGCCCTGTGGTCGCGTGATGCTAGCCCTCACCCCCGTGTGGAGGGTGGCAGGATCAGCGGGGGCAGCGTCATAGCCCTCAGCGTCAGGGTCCACAGCCGACTGTGGCCGCCTGCCCTTGACAGTGATGGTGGTTGCTGCTAGAGGAACGGCCATCGTTTAAACGCTCCTCACTCATACACGTCAATGATGATCTCAGGCTCATCACCCTCGTGTGCCCCTGTCCACGGGTCATAGTCTGTGGTGTGAACCAGCGGACTTGTGGGCTTGCCGCGTGCGCGTAGCTGCCTCACTCGCTGTCTGATCTGTGCAGCCTGAGCGACGCGCGTCGATTGGTTGTTACCGGCTAGCGGGTCACTGGCGTACTCAACCGTGATGCCATCCTGAGTGACGCGATTGACTAGCCGTGCGTCAGGCTCAGGGGTTTCATCGGGGGCAACGTCCACAGTGAATAGAAGGTCTTCCCACAAGTCAGCCGCAGCATTGTAGACATCGGCATTGGTAGCCCATCGATCCGCAGCAGCTTGCAAGTCATCAGCGTTGGTCCCAGGTGGGGAGAGCTTTGCCAGACGATTCCAAGGGACCGTTGTCAAATCGACTGCCATGATGCTCTCCCCACCCTTCCACCACCCTAAGGAGGTTGGACCTATTCCACAGCCCTCAGCTTAAGTTCAGCGTTGTCAGCGTCGATCAGAAGTTGAGTGCCGTAGTCATTGACAGGGAACGGACCAAACACCTGAGTCTCACCCGCAGGGATTGACTCAGCCCTACTCGTGACGCTCTGTCCGTCCACAGTGCGGTAAAAGCGGAACGTCACCACACGAGCGGTTGACGCAGCATTGCTGTTGCGCACAAAGACCTTGGTCTTGCCGCTGTTCTGCACATAGTGACCCTCAACGGGGTCACCATCAGCCTCAGTCGGAAGCGCAACGCCAGACGTGGTGCTGACCACGGTAGGGACCAAAGCCCTTGCCATAGTTACTCACCACCAGTGTTAGCACCAGTACCCTTACGCGGGGCACTCGCACCCGTACGCTGAGGCTCAACGGTGGGGTCTTCACCCGCGCGCACGTACTTGCGGGAAACACCATCGTTGAATGTGATCGGCGCACGAGCAAGCAGACCCTCAGCCCGCTTACTGTCCACAGTGATCTGTGCCCCATGCGGAGTAATCAGGTCAACCTCAGCGCGCTTCTCCTCACGCTTGCGGTTGACGCTCACACCCTTGGCAGCCATTAGGCACCGTTCCTCTCATGCGCGATGAAGTCGGGTGCGTCCGTGCCAACCACGGCAGGCTCAGCGTACACAGCCCATACCGTGTTTTCGTTGGCAGTGCCCTCGTAGACACGCACGGCGTAGCCCACGACATCCTCACCAACAGGCCAGTCAGACGCACGGGTAAGGGCCACAGTGTCAGCCCCAACCACATAGACGCCATTCTCAAGCGGGTCAGTCTGGTTCTTGAGAAGCAGCCTGTCACCCGCAGCCAGCACCACACCATCAACCGTCTGACCAGCGTCAGTGGTTGCAAGCGCGAGGTTGGCAGTGCTAGCCGCACGAGCCTTGACAGTGCGGAACACGCCGTGAAGGCGAACCTTCTTAGCCATCTTTGCCCATCCCCTTCCGAGATGTTTAAACGGGTAGCGGCTCAGCGGGGGTGGCTAGTGACCACCCTCCACTGTGCGGCATCGTTAGGCGATGAGGACCGAGAAGGGGTACGCGCCAGCGCCACCCTCCCACGTCATCGGGTCCGCCACGGTGAAACCAGCGCGCATCTTGAATCGAAGCGCAACCATGTCCTGCTCAGCCAGAGACATAACGACAGTCTTGACTGTGGTGGGGGTGCCATCGA
>WUUC01007471.1_pt1 | contig 13918 bp, 11 predicted proteins | sample 6278441 | NCBI WGS metagenome assembly WUUC01 (sample SAMN13675441, study PRJNA597444) | soil metagenome | isolation source: soil | place: USA: Washington | collected 2017-10
GCTTCAGGATGAGGCCTTGGAATGTCATCGACGTCGATCTTCGATCATCTCGCGCAGCACCTTTACCGACTTCAGATCCTTCTCCAGGTGCGCCGCAATCAGCACGCGATGCGACTGCTCGAGCTCCCGCAGCACCGCATCGGCTACCGGCACGCTCCCGAGGGTGAGCGGACTGCACGATCGCGCGGCCATGAGAAACGCGCGGGCGGCGTCCGACGCCGCGGGATCCGGCTGGTAGACGCCCTGGAGCCGCAGCAGCCAGTACTCGAAATAGCGGGCGAGCGGCTCCACTGCCACCCCGGCGGCCATCGCCTCCACGACCGAGACGCCCAGACGGAACAAAGTCTCGCTCGGATCCGCCTCCGGCGCCCATTCGTCGATGAGCTCGGCGAAATAGCTGGCATAGCCCACCGACTCGCCGTCGGGCGCGGCCAGCGGAGACCGGACGACTTCGACGTAATTGAGGAGCACGAGGTCGCGCCGCTCCTTTTCGACGTACGCCACGCGGCCCGACGTCATCGGCTCGAGCGCCCCGCCAAACCGCCGTCGGCTGTTGCGCGCGTTCTTGGCCACGCCGCGCTTCTTGCCGCGATCGCGCGTGAGAAACACCACGATCCGATCGGATTCGCCGAGCTTGTAAGTCCTGAGAATCAGCGCGTCTGCGGTGTAGAGCGGCATTTACTTGTCCAGCCCGAGCCGGGCCAGCATCGCATCGTCTTCCCGCCATTCCGACTTCACGCGCACGTGCAGGTCCAGGAACACTTTCACGGAAAAGAAACGTTCCAGCTCCTCGCGCGCGGCGGTGCCGATCCGCTTGATCATGTCGCCGCCGCGGCCGACCATAATCGGCTTCTGCGATTCGCGATCCACGACGATGGTCGCGTACAGCCGCAGCAAAGGCCGGCCCTCGCCGGGCGCCGGCTCCTCGAAGCGATCGATCATCACGGCGCTCGAGAACGGAATCTCCGCGTGGGTAAACTGCAGCACCTTTTCGCGGATGATCTCCGCGGCGAGGACGCGCTCGGGCTGGTCGGTCAGATACTCTTCCGGGTACAGCGGCTCGCCCTGCGGCAGCCGATCGATGATCGCGCGCTCCAGGCGATCGACGTTGTCGCCTGTTGCGGCCGACACGGGCACGATCTCCGCGAACCGTTCCTCACGGCCGTAGCGCTCGATGATCGGCAGCAGTTTCGGCTTTTTCAACAGATCGATCTTGTTGAGGATGAGAAAGACCGGCGTCCTGGCGCGCTTCACCAGATCCATCACGAACTGATCGCCTTTGCCCGACGGTTCCGCCGCGTCCACGACGAGCCCGAGCACGTCGACTTCGCCGATCGTGTCCACGGCCGCGTCCACCATGCGGACGTTCATCCGGTGCAGCGGCCGGTGGATACCCGGCGTGTCGAGAAACACGACCTGCGCGTCGGGGTAGTTCTTCACGCCGAGGATCCGCGTTCTCGTGGTCTGCGGTTTGTCGGACACGATCGCCAGCTTCGATCCCACGACGCGGTTGAGAAGGGTAGACTTCCCCGCATTCGGACGGCCGATGAAGGAAACGAAGCCCGCCTTTTTCGCGCTCACAGCGCCTTCTCTCGCACGCCGTCTTCGAGATCCACCGGGACGTGCCGGGAGATGCGGACCTTGTTGATGCGGCGGCGCTCGACGTCGAGAATCTCGATCGTCATTCCGTCGGCCTCGAAGCGCTCGCCGACGGTCGGCACGCGGCCGAGGTGCGCGATCACATAGCCCCCGACCGTCTCGAATCCTTCCCGCTCGATATCCACGTGCAGGCGCTGCCCGACTTCGTCGATGTCCACTTTGCCGTGGAAGATGAAACGGCCCTCTCCCTCTTCGACGATCGGCTCCGATTCGACGTCGTACTCGTCGCGGATTTCGCCGACGATTTCCTCGAGCAGATCCTCGATCGTGACGAGCCCCGCCGTGCCGCCGTATTCGTCCACGACGATGGCAACCTGCGTCTGCTGCCGCTGGAACTGCTTGAGCAGCTCCGGCACCCGCTTGCTCTCGGGCACGACCGCCGCCGGACGCAGGAGCGCCGTGATCGGACGAGACGAGTCGTCCACGTCGAGCGCGACGACATCCTTGACGAACACGAACCCGGAGATGTTGTCGAGGCTCCCCTTGTACACCGGGAATCGGGAATACTCCTGCTCGCGGAACAGCGCGCGCAGATCGTCGACGGTCGCGGTGTCGGCGATGGCGACGATGTCGGGCCGGGGCGTCATCACCTCACGAACAAGCGTGTCGCCGAAATCCACGATGCTCTGGAGCAGCCGCCGCTCCTCGCCTTCGATCAGCCCACCCTGTTCCGCCGTTTCGATGTACGGGTTCTTCACCTCCGCGGCGCCGTCGCCGGTGTCCTCGGCCGCGGGCACCGGGATCCGCCTCGCGCCGGCGACCGATCGCGCCATCCACCCCGACACCGGGTCGAGCAGGCGCGCAATCGGACGGAACGAGGGCAGCAGCAGCTCCAGCACCCGCTCGGGGTCGCGCCGCACGAATAGGAGCGGCACGATCATCTGGAAAGCGACGACGAATCCAATGATGCTGAGAATGACGAGAGTGAGCCGTGGAGCCGGACTCAGGCCGATCTCCGCAGCGATGAGTGCAGTGGCGGCGGCCGTGCTGAGGCTCAAAAGCAGGCGCACCGGCACGAACAGGCGCACCGGGTCGTCGAGATACGCGCCGAGCGCGTCGGGACGGCCGCTCCGCTCGGCGAGCAGGCGGAGCGACAAGCGCATCAACGCGCTGAACGCCGCCTCGATCGCCCGCAGGTAGATTGTTGCGCACGCCAGAAGGAAGATGAATAGAACCCTCATCGATCCGGCCCGCGCGTCCCGCGCTCGAGGAGCCCCTCGCGCAGACGTCCCTTGCGGCGCAGCCGCCGCTCCACCCGCGCCATCGTGCCGTTGTCCCGCTCGTGATCGTAACCCAGCAGATGCAGAAGGCCGTGCAGGGCCAGGACGCGCAACTCGGTGCCTTCGTCGTGTCCGGCGTCCCGCGCCTGCCGCCGCGCAGCGCCGGTGGCGATCACGATATCGCCCAGCAGAGAGGCCGAATCGCCCGATGCGAGCGACGGGCGGCGGTTGCGGACCAGCGGGCGCTCCGGCATGCGGCCGTTGTTCGCGTCATAAGAAAACGACAGGACGTCGGTCGCGTAATCCTTGCCTCGATACCGGCGGTTCAGCGCGCGCATGCGCGCGTCGCTCACCAGCGCGATGCTGACGACCCCGCGCGCGGTGGACGGCGCAACGCGGGCGAGCCAGCGCGCCAGCCCCGGCGCCGCCAGCGGACGGCCTTTGCCATCGGACATTTCAACGGACAGAGGCGCGCGACGTTGGTCGCCGGGTCGCATGGGGTTACGACGTGCGCGAACGGATGGCGCGGCCGCGTTCGGCGTCGCTCACCGCCGAAAAGGCCTCGTACGCCTTCACGATCTGCTGCACGAGGCGGTGCCGCACGACATCACGCTCGTCAAAATGGATGAACGAGATCCCCTCGATGTCGGACACGACCTTGATCGCCTCCACGAGGCCGGATGCGCGGCCGGTCGGCAGATCGATCTGCGTGATGTCGCCGGTAATCACCGCCTTCGATCCGAACCCGAGACGCGTCAGGAACATCTTCATCTGTTCCGACGTCGTGTTCTGCGCCTCGTCGAGGATGACGAACGAGTCGTTCAGCGTGCGTCCGCGCATGAAGGCGATCGGCGCGATCTCGATGGTGCCGCGCTCCAGATAGCGTCCGACGCGCTCCACGTCCAGCATGTCGTAGAGCGCATCGTAGAGCGGCCGCAGATACGGATTCACCTTTTCCTGCAGATCGCCGGGGAGGAACCCGAGCTTCTCGCCCGCTTCCACGGCCGGGCGCGCCAGGATGATCCGGCTCACTTTTTTCGCGACCAGATACGCGACCGCCTGCGCCATTGCAAGGTAGGTCTTGCCCGTGCCGGCCGGACCCACGCCGAAGACGATGTCGTTCGCGTCGATCGCGTCGAGATAGCGCCGCTGGTTGATCGACTTGGGGGCGACGCGCCGCTTGCCGGCAGGAGTGAGGCTCCCCTTGATGAAGTGCTCGCGCAGATCGACCTCGTGGTCCTGCGCCACCAGGTCCGAGGCGGTCTTCACGTCGGCGTTGGACAGCTTGTACCCGTCGCGCATCAGCGAGGCGAGCTGGCCGACGACCTTGTCGACGTTTTCGGGACCGGGAGATTCGCCGTCCACGAGGAGCTCGTGGCCCTGGGTTCGGATTCGGACGTTGAAGAGCGATTCGAGGTGCTTGAGATTCTCGTCGTAGGAGCCGAACAGCGTTGCGATCCCCGCTTCCGGCACGTTGATTCTTTTCATTGTCACTCCGGGGACGGGGCCCCCCGGTCAGGCTGCGCGCGGACTCTTGCGCTCCGCACCGCATCCGCCGTAGTCCGTATCTCCTTTTCCTGCAGGCACTTAGCTTTATTATATATCCAGGCTACCGCGAAGGCCGCAAGTATAGCTCGCGCAACTGTTTGGCGTCGACCGGCGAGGGCGCGCCCGCCATCAGATCGACCGCATTGGCGGTCTTGGGAAACGCGATGACCTCCCGGATGGACGATTCCCCCGCCAGGATCGCGACGATACGGTCCAGCCCGAGAGCGATGCCGCCGTGCGGGGGCGTGCCGTACTCCAGCGCCTCGAGAAAAAACCCGAACCTGGCCTTTGCCTCCTCGTCGCTGATGCCCAGGCGACGGAACAGGCGCGCCTGCATCGACGCGTCGTGGATCCGGATACTGCCGCCGCCGATTTCGCTGCCGTTCAAGACCAGGTCGTACGCCTTCGCGCGTACGGCGCCGGGATCGCTTTCGAGCTTGTCCATGTCCTCGTCTACCGGCGACGTGAACGGATGGTGCATCGAGAACCACCGCTGCTCCTCGTCGTTCCATTCGAGCAGCGGGAACTCGGTCACCCACAACAGCTCGTAGGCGTCGTTGTTCAGGAGGTTGTCTTTTCTCGCGATTGCGAGCCGCAGCTGACCGAGCAGCTTCGACGTGGCGTCGCCGCCGCCGGCGGCCATCAGCAGCAGATCGTCGCGACCGGCGCCGCCTCGCGCGAGCGACGCGCGGAGCGTGCCCTCGGTGAGCGCCTTGACGGAGCTCGTCGGCGGCTCGCCGGGACGCACCCAGATCAAGCCGCTGAATCCCATCTGCTTGGCCTGATCCACGAGCACGTCGATCTGGCTGCGCGAATACCTGTTTCCGCCAGGAACCGAAAACCCACGGACCGAGCCGCCCTCGGCGACGATCTGCTTGAAGACGCGGAATTCCGAGTCCCGGAACACATCGGAGAGATCCGCGATTTCCAGGCGACAGCGCAAGTCCGGTTTGTCGGATCCGTATTTCGCAATCGCTTCGGCGTACGGCATTCGCCGGAACGGCGCCGACACGTCGCGGCCGACCTCCTTGAAGATCATCTGCACCAGCGGCTCGATGAGGCCGTACACCGTCTCCGGCTGCGCGAACGACATCTCGACGTCGATCTGCGTGAATTCCAGCTGCCGATCCGCCCGCTGATCTTCGTCTCGGAAGCACCGGGTGATCTGGAAATAGCGGTCCATGCCGCCAATCATCAGGATCTGCTTGAAGATCTGCGGAGACTGCGGCAGCGCGTAGAACTCGCCCGGGTGGACGCGGCTCGGCACCAGGAAGTCGCGCGCTCCCTCGGGCGTCGATTTCGTGAGTATCGGCGTCTCGATCTCCCAGAACCCGTTGGCGTCGAAATGGCGCCGGACCGCGAACGCGAGGCGGTGCCGCAGGCCGATGTTGCTCTGCAGCCGCGAGCGGCGCAGATCGAGATAGCGGTAGCGCAGCCGCACGTCTTCCGACACCGGGGAGTCTTCGGCAACCTGGAAGGGCGGCGTCTTCGCTTCGTTCAACAGGCGGATCGCCTGCGCTAGCACTTCCACCTCGCCCGTGGCGATCTTCGGGTTGATCGTGTCCGCCGACCGGCGCTGCACGACGCCCTGCACGCCGATGACGAACTCGGAACGAAGCCGCTTTGCCTCGACCAGCAGCTTTTCATCGTCGCGAAAGACGATTTGGGAAACGCCCGCGCGGTCGCGGATGTCGATGAAGAGCACCCCGCCGAGGTCGCGGACGCGGTGGACCCAGCCGAGGAGCACTACGCTCGCGCCGACATCAGAGGCACGCAGCGCGCCGCAGGTGTGGGTTCGTACGAGATTTCCGAGAGGTTCAGCCATTCGTTTGGAGGCTGGCGATGAGCCGATACGTCCGCCAACTCACGGTAACCGCAGAACGCGCAGAAAAAATGCCGTCTGCGTGTTCCGCGCGCTCTGCGGTTGTCCTATTCAACACGATCTTATTGTTCCGCGATGCGAACCCGCTTCGCGATGAAGCGCGCCGCCGACGCACGCGGCGCGCTCTCCTGCTGGCGCGTCATCAGATCGCGGACGGTCACTTCGCCGCGCGCGCGCTCGTCCTCGCCCAGAATCGCCATGACCGGCACGTTGCGGCTCGACGCGTACTTCAGAGGCTTGTCGAGCTTGCGGCCCGGCTCGGGAAAGATGTCCACGCGCAGCCGCTCGCCGCGCAGCTCGGCCGCCAGCCGCAGGGCGTCGCGTCGAAGCGACTCGTCCAGCACGGCGATCGTCACATCCACGGCGCCCTTCGCTACTTTCGCCGGAAACATGCCGCGCTCGGTCATGACGACGATAATGCGCTCGAGGCCGAGCGAGAAGCCGCACGCCGGGATGTCGCGTCCCAGGAACATGCCGACCAGATTGTCGTACCGTCCGCCGCCGCCAAGGCTGCCCGCGAGATCGGGAACCGTGATCTCCATGATCGCGCCCGTGTAGTATGACAGCCCGCGCGCGAGGCTGGGGTCTACTCGAAGCCGTCCGGCGGCGGGCGTCGCCGACGCCAGTTCCACGATCGCAGACAGCTCCGCCGCGGCCGCCTGCCCGGCATCGTGGCTGCGCAGCCGCTCGCCGAGCGCGGGCAGCGCTTCTCCGTCGGCGCCGGCCGGCGTGAAAGCATCGAGCAGCGCAGCCGCCGCGCCGGCGGGAATACCGCGCGACCCGAGCTCGCCGACAACCTTCTCGGCGCCGATCTTGTCCAGCTTGTCGATCGCCACCAGCGCGTCGGCATGCTGCGGCTCGGGAATGCCGCTCACCTCGAGCAGCGCGCTCAGCACCCGCCGATGATTCAGCCGGATCTCGAAGTTATCGAATCCCAGGCGCGTGAGCACTTCGCTGACGGCGCCGACCGACTCGGCTTCGACAATCGGCGACGTGGAGCCGACCGCGTCGATGTCGCACTGGTAGAACTCGCGGTAGCGCCCGCGCGCCGGCCGGTCGGCGCGCCACACCGGCTGGATCTGGTAGCGCTTGAAAAACCGCGGCAGCTGGTTCTGGTACTGCGCGACGACACGCGCGAGCGGCACCGTGAGATCGTAGCGCAGCGCGAGGTCGGCCTCGCCGCTCGCTTCGTGCTCGCCGCGCCGCAGGATTTTGAAAATGAGCTTGTTGCCCTCTTCGCCGTATTTCCCGAGGAGCGTCTCGATGTTCTCGAACGCGGGCGTCTCGAGCGGCTCGAAGCCGCAGCGCTCGTACACGTCGCGGACGACCCCGATCACGTACTCGCGGCGGCGGATGTCGTCGGGCAGGAAGTCGCGCGTGCCGGCCGGCGGTCTGGTGGAAGACAACGTCGTCACGTGACGAGGTAATCCAGCCGGTACTGCACGTACCGGCTCGCGTACGTCTGGATCTCGCCGACCTCCGCGTCGCTCAGCTCCCGCTTCACCTTCGCGGGGCTCCCCATCACGAGCGAACGCGCGGGCACCTTCATCCCCTCGACAACGAGCGATCCCGCCGCGACGATGGATCCGCTGCCGATATGCGCGCCGTTCAGCAGAATCGCACCCATGCCGATCAGGCACCGGTCCTCGATCGTGCACCCGTGAATGACCGCCGCATGACCGATGGTGACATCGTCGCCCACGACGGTCTCGTGGGTGTCCTTCATGACGTGAACGACGGTTCCGTCCTGCACGTTGGAGCGCCGGCCGATCCGGACGCGGTTCACGTCGCCCCGAATGACGACCGCCATCCAGACGCTGCTCTCCTCGCCGATTTCCACGTCGCCGATCACCTGTGCGCTGTCGTCGATGTAGGCGGAGTTGTGGACGCGGGGCATGCGCCCGCGGTGCGGCCGTAGCATTGGGAGGGCAATTATACCGGGCGGGAGAGGCAGGAGAGGCGGGAGAGGCGGGAGGGCGCGAACGGCCGGTTTCCCCCTTCAGCCCTCCCTGCCTTACCAGCCCCACCTGCGCACGTCAGTTCGCGACCCTCGGCATCCCCTCGGGACTCGGGCCGCCGCGGAAGGTCATCATGTAGTCGCGCACCGCGCGGATCTGGGCTTCGGCGTCCCCTCCGAGCTGCGGATAGAACGACTTCGGGTGTTCCGGCCAGAACGCCGGCATCCGCGTGCCCGGCAGAATCGACGACGGGTTCTTCAACCAGTCGAGGACCCAGTCCGGCTGCAGGCGCTCGGACGCCATGCGCAGGTCGGGCGCCAGGTTCGACGTCGGCTGGTCTTTCGGGATCGCGCCGAGGACGTGGCACTGCTGACATTTCAGCAGCTCGAACAACTCGCGCCCGACGCCGGGCACGTTCGAGGCGGTCATCACCTCGTGCGACTGGAATGGAGCGATTTCGTCGGCGACGGCCCCGAAGTACTGGATAGCGCCGTTCAGATTGTCGTCGTCCAATCCGAAGGTCGGCATGCGGACATCGAGCCAGGGACGTATCGTGATCGGATTGCGAAGGAAGGCGTACAGCCAGTCGGGCTGAACGCGGGCCCCTTCAGGCGTGAGCATTGGCGGGCCGAGCGACGGATCCGGCACCAGCTTGACGTAGTCGCCGCCGCTGCCTTCGATGTTATGGCACCCGACGCAGTTGCGGCGGTGTACCAGCGCGCGTCCGCCGACGAGGTAGTCGCGGCGCGCCGACTTGACCGGCATCGCCGCCGGCGGCTGGATCTCGGCCTGCAGGCTCATGAGCGCCGTGAGCAGCCTGTCGTTTTCTTCGTCGGACAAATCGAAGTTCGGCATCCGCAGCTTCTCGAGCGGCTGCAGCACGCGCCCGCGATCGAAGATGCGGGGATCGTGAAGCTTGGTCCGGTACCAGGCCGTCTTCGACGAGTGCGGGATCTCGTTGACGAAGGCGAAGTCGAGACGCGACACCAGCTTGCTGCCAGCCTCGGACAGCTCGGTCCCGATCGGCTGTGTCGTCTCGAATCCTTTGATATCGTGGCAGCTGAAGCAGCCGTAGCGCGCGATGACGCGCTGGCCGAGCGCGAGTTGCTTGGCGCGCGCGTCGAGCTTGCCCAGTTCCGCCCTGGCGTCCTCGAGCGGCATCACGCTGCGGTAGTAGTCGAGGAGCACCGCGTCGAGCGCCGCCTGATCCGGGTTTGCCTTCGCGGCATCTCCGCCCGACTGTTTGAGGCCGACGAGGAACGTCGAGACGTCGGCAACCTGCGCGTCGGTGAGGCGCAGGTCCGGCATGAACGTCTCCGCGTTGTAGTGCTTCGGATCCCGCACCCAGTTGAAGATCCACTCGTAGGTGGTCTTGTTGCCGATGTTCTGGAGCGGCTGCCCGAAGGTGCGCCGGGGACCCGCCTCGACGCGGGTCTTCTCGTCCAGCACGTGGCATCCAAGGCATCCCACCGACCTGACGATCTGCTCACCACTCTTTGCGTCGCCCCGCGGCGGATTGGCGACCGCGAACTCGTACTTGTCGCTGTTGGCGAACAGGTACTCGACGGTGGCGTTGATTTCGACCTCGTTGCGCACCGCGTCCTCGGGCGAGCTCGAGTTCGAGTTGTACCAGACGCGCGGCATCCAGGTGCTCGCCTTCACCGCCCGGGGATTGCGGATCCAGGTCTTCACCCAGTCCGCGGTGAGCTTGGAGTCGATTTTCGTGAGAATCGGGCCGGGCTTGCGGAGACCCTCGAAGCCGCGCGTTTTATGGCACGCGTAGCAGCCGGCGCGCTCGTACGTCGAATACGCGATGTTCAGCTTCTCGGCGCGCGGGACGAAAACCTCCTGCTTGTGGCACTTCGCGCACGACGCCTCGGTGAGGTTCACCGGCAGCATCGGATAGTCCCACAAGTGCGGTTCCTCCCAGTGATACTTCTCCTCCCACTCGTGCTTCTGCTCTTCGCTGGCGGGGCTGTGCGAGGCGTCGCGGAAGCTCACCGACTGGCCCATGCCTTCGTGGCACACCGTGCACCCCACCTGATCCAGCGGGTGAGGGGAGTTGCTTCCCAGATACGTCGCCAGGTTCGGGTGCGTGCGGAACGGCTGCGGATACTTCTCGTACCCGACGCGATCGATGGCGAGGTGGCATGTCTGGCACCGGTCCATCTTCGCGACCCGCGTGAAGTTCACATCGTCGACGACGTTCGGGGTGATGACCTGGCGCACGCGCAGCGTCGGCGCCATGAAGTCGAGGAGCGGCGCGTCGCGGAAGTAGTCCTTGAGCGGGCTCGGCGCGAGGACGTCGAGGCGGGTCGCAAGACGCGTCTGTTCCAGCTGCATCTCGTCGATCTGCGCCTGGACCTTGCCGGCCTCGCCCGTGAACTCCTCGATCTGCTGGCGCACGGCGTTGCGCTCGGCGGTCGTCTTCTCGACCTGCAGGAGCAGTTCCTGGACGCGCTTCTCCAGCTCCGCGACCGCCTGACCCTTCCGCTCGGCCGACGAATCGCCTGCCTGCCGCGACGCCTCGAAATCGTACCGGTCGACGTCGTAGGTGGCCTTGGCGAACTGATACTGCTGGTTGTCGCGGTACAGCCGCGCCTCGATTTCGTCCAGCTGGTCCTGGAGCTCGTCGATCTTCTCCTGATTCGCCGCGATGCGCTTCTCCGCTTCCGCCTTCTGCGCCTGCAGCCCGGTCAACTTGTTTCGATCGACCGAGCGGGCGGCCTGCTCGCGGCTCGCCTGCGTGACCTGGTATTCGAGCTCGGCGAACTGCCGCTGCGTGTTCTTCCACTCGCGATCGTAGTCGTCCCAGACCATCCACAGGACCGACACGAACAGGAAGATGCTCGACGCGGCGAAGACAACGTTCAGGAAGTCGACGTTGTACGCGTGTCCGACGCCCTTCTTTTCAGCCATAAGTGATGACGCTCAGATGTTGAAGAAAAATTCCGGGATCGCGACGATGTACTTCAGGTTGAAGATCCAGCGAAGCAGCATCTTGATGGGCAGCGACATCATCATCAGGAACAGGAACGCCGACACGTAGTAGCGCGGCGGCCCCAGCCGGTCGTAATACGGCCTGAACCATCGTCTGGCCAGCAGGATCGGCAGCGCGAAGACATAGGCCAGCGTCAGCAGGATTCCGAAGATTTCCCGGACGAACCAGTTGGTAGGCAGGGCCGACCCGAGCGCCCGAACCCAGATGTAATCCGACAGGTTGACATTGGTCAGCGCCTCGAGCTTGTGAATGTCCCAGTACTCGAAGGGACCGAAGAAGTTCCAGTTCGGCCCGCGCAGGAACGTGCCCAGCACGATGAGCGACGACCACAGGATGACGAAGCCGAAGAGGAAGATGGTGATCTCGGCCTTGCGCTCGACGAAGGTGTAGTAGCCGTTGCCCTTCGGGTTCCGGTCCACGTAGGGAATCGCAATCAGCCCGACGATGATCAATCCCGGGAGGACGACGCCGGCGAGCCACGGATCGAAGTAGACGAGCATCTCCTGCAGACCGAGGAAATACCAGGGCGCTTTCGACGGGTTCGGCGTGACCGACCGGTTCGCCGGCTGCTCCAGCGGCGCCTTCAGGAAGATCGACCAGAGAATCAGCACGACCGAGCACAGGATCAGCGAGATGAGCTCGGTGTAGACCAGATCCGGCCAGACCCACACGCGGTCCGATTCCGCCTTCTCGATCGGCCCCTGACCCGCCGCGATCCGGCGATCGTTCAGCACCGCCTCGCGCATCGAGTACCAGGTAAAGAACACGAGCAGGAAAATCAACCCGACAATCGGCACGTTGTCCGGCTTGGTCATGATCAGCCGGAAATTGGGGTCGAACGCTCCGAAGATGAAGAAGAGCGAGAGAACCGCGAGCAGGCCGTAGCCCACCGCGTTGGTGGCGATCGCGTCGCGCTTCCAGACCAGCACGACGAGCGAGAGCACGGCCAGAATGAAGAAGAGCCGGGGATCCGCCAGCGTGTTGAAAAAGCCCTTGATGAGACCCATTCACGTGATCCTTGCGATTAAAGCGGCCCGGAGATCCCGCCGTCTTTCCTCACGCGCCAGAAGTGCACGGCCATGAGCACCGCGATCCCGAGCGGCAGCCCGACGCAGTGCAGCACGTAGAACCGGAGCAGCGCCCCTTCGCCGACAAACGACCCGCCGAGCAGCGCAAAGCGCGCGTCGTCGTACGCGTGAATCAGCGGAACGTCGCCGAGGCGCAGCAGCGCAGCGCCCGGGCCTTCGTGTCCGAGAAACGGCGTGGCGCGCGCCATGTTGGAACCGACGGTGATCGCCCAGATGGCCAGCTGATCCCACGGCAGCAGGTAGCCGGTGAAGGAGAGCAGCAGCGTGAGCACGAGCATGATCACGCCGACCGACCAGTTGAACTCGCGCGGCGGCTTGTACGAGCCGGTCATGAACACGCGGAACATGTGGAGCCACACGGTGATGACCATCGCATGCGCGCCCCAGCGGTGCATCTCGCGCATGATGCCGAGCGGCACGTGCTCGCGGAGCGCCACGATGTCGGTGTAGGCGTACTCCAGTGTCGGACGGTAATAAAACATCAGGAGCAGGCCGGTGAGCGTGAGCGACAGGAAGAGGAAGAAGCTCAACCCGCCCATACACCACGTGTAACGCAGCTTCACCCCGGACTTGCGGATGCGCACCGGATGGAGATGCAGGAATACGTTTGACAGCATCACCAGCACACGGTTGCGATCGGTCGTCGGCCGCCCGTGCCGGAACACGGACGTCCAGACCTGCGTCTCCGTCAGCCAGTTCCAGAACCTGGTTGGAGCGCCTTCCTTGGGTTCGACGGTCTTGGTATCGGCCATAAATGGGTGCTATTCGGAATTTCAGGATTTCAGGATTTCAGGATCTGAGGATTTCATGCTCCAATTTCAAATAAATCCTGAAATCCTCAAATCCTGAAATCCTCAAATCTCAGAGTTTTAAAAACGCCTCCGGATCGGTCCACTGTCCCAGCTCGAACTGGAACTTTCTCGCCTTGTCGATCAGGAGCTGGCCGTCCTCTGCGAGCACCACGCGGGCGCGCTCGAGAGGGCGCGGCGCGGGCCCTTCGAAGTTGATCCCGGTGGTGCGGAAGCCGCTGCCGTGGCACGGACACTTGAACTTCGCCTCCGCCGCGAGATAGTTCGGCGTGCACCCGAGATGCGTGCAGGTGACCAGCAGCGCGTAGAAGCCGCTCGATCGCGCGACGATGTCGTCGGGCGTGCGCACGATCCAGACACCGAACTTCTCTTTCCAGCGCTCGTCGACGCCGATGCCGTACTCGTTGGGGAACCCCGCCTTGAACTGCTGCGGCGGCTCGTTGAGCACGTTGGGGAACATGAAGCGGCCCGTCGCGGCGAGCGCCGCGGCAGAAGCGGCGGAGAAGGCTCCCCACGCGAGGCCGATCCACGCGCGGCGCGTCAGGAGCGGCGACGCATCGTCTGGATCGCGAACCGCCGCCGTCCCGCCGGCGGTGGCGGTCGCCGTTCGAGCCGCGGCGCCGCCGGGAGAGGCGGGCGTCGTGGTCTTGCCTGCAAAGTCCGGAGTCGGCGCGGCAGCCGGACGCGGCGCCGCCGCGGGTCGCGCCGCAGGGCCCGGCGCATGGCCGGTCGCCGTGGGAGCCGACCGCGCCG
>WUUC01201388.1_pt1 | contig 13917 bp, 14 predicted proteins | sample 6278441 | NCBI WGS metagenome assembly WUUC01 (sample SAMN13675441, study PRJNA597444) | soil metagenome | isolation source: soil | place: USA: Washington | collected 2017-10
CAGCTGGTGGCCTCGGCGACCAAGGGCGCCATGGCGATCTGTGCCCATCGGTTGGCCGAGCGCGGAGAGTTGGACTTCGACGCGCCGGTCGCGAGCTATTGGCCGGAGTTTGGTGCCGGTGGCAAGGAAAATCTGCCGGTGCGGTGGTTGTTCAGCCACCAGGCCGGGCTTACCGCGGTCGACCCTCCGCTCACCATGGCGGAGATCTATCGCTGGACGCCGATCGTCGACGCGCTGGCCGCCCAGGAGCCGTACTGGGAGCCGGGTACGGCCCACGGCTACCACGCGTTGACCTACGGCTGGCTGGTCGGCGAGGTGCTGTCCAGGATCAGCGGGCTGAGTGCCGGCGAACTCCTTGCCAGAGAAGTAACTCAGCCACTCGGCATCGACTTTTGGGTCGGACTGCCGGAATCGGAGCTGCCACGGGTGGCGCCGATGATCCCCGCGCCGGAGGCGGACGCGTTCACCGCGCAGTTGCTCGATCCGAATGGGTTGGCGTTCAAGGCTTTCTTCGTGCCCAACGGATTGTTCGGGGCGATCAACGATCCCGACTTGTGGCGCGCGGAGATGCCGGCGGCGAACGGTATGGCGAATGCCAGGGCGCTTGCGCGAATGTACGCGGCGTGCCTTGGCGAGGTCGACGGCGTGCGGTTGCTCAAGCCGGAAACCGTTGCGGCGGCTGTGGTTCAGCAGACCACGCCCGAGGCGGATCAGGTGATCAGCTTCCGGAGCCGGTTCGGCCTGGGCTTCCAGCTGTCCTTTCCGGAACGTCCCATGGCGGGCGAGGGCTCGTTCGGACACTACGGACTCGGTGGCTCGGTCGGATTTGCTCACCCCGACCGAGGATTCTCCTTTGGCTACGCGGTGAACCAGATGCTGCCCGGCGGCAGCGCCGACCCGCGATCCAAGGCACTGATCGACGCCACCCTCGGTTGCCTGTAACTACTCGCAAGCGATCCCGTCGTTGTCGCGGTCAAGAGCGGCACGGTATCCGGGCTGGCCGCGGTAAAGCGGAGCGGCACCAGCGGCCCGGGCGGCGTCGCAGTTGGCGTAGTAGATGCTCGCCGGCGGGGGCGGAGGCACCGGTGTTGGATTGGGCTGCGGCGCCGCCGCTTTCGGCGTGGTGGTTTGGGGTGCTGGCTGCGGTTTCGGTTTCGCGACGGGCGGCGCCGGCCGGGGAGTGCGTGTCGTTGGGGCCGGCGCGGGCAACGGGACTTCCACCGGGCCCGGTGTGGGCGCGGCGACAGCCGTGGTGGCGATCACCGTGGTGGTTGCGGCGCTGGTTGTCGTGGTGTGCGCGGCACTTCGAGATGTGGGCGCCGATGGATTGGGTCCGGATCCCGGCTCCGTTCCACAACTCGAGCCGAGTGCGCACACGGATGTGACAGCCACGGTTGCGAGGATGCGCCAACGGAAAGCACTGGACATGGAAACCTCGCGGTTCGCTAGACGACGTTGACTACGCCGTCGCTGCGACAGATGCCCTTCGTTACCGCGAACGGCCGAATTGAGGACCAAAGACCCCGATTAGTAACGGTGGCACGGTGAGCCGGTGCACCATGCCGCCGTAGCGTCGCTTTAGCTCAATCGCGACCTTTTCCGGCGAGCCGACCACCGCGAACGTGTTCAGGATCTCGTCGTCGATCAGCGCCGCCATCTGATCCCAACCATCCTGTTTGGACAGTGCGTACAGGTCATTCTGCAGTGCGCCCCAACCATGCAGTTCCAACACTTTCCGGTATGCCGGAGTGGACCCGTAGAACGCGATCTGCTCCTTCACCGCCGCGACGGACGAAGCGATCTCCTCATCGGTCGACCCGGTCGCCACGAACGATGGACCGCTGATCTCGAAGCCCTCCAACGTCTTACCGGCCTTTGCGCGCCCCCGCTCCAACGCCGGCAGGGTCACCTCGCGGACGTAACGTTCCGTGGAGAAACCGTGGCACAGAAAGCCATCCGCCACCTCGCCGGCCACTTCGGTCATCAGCTCGCCAACCCCGGCAAGGAAAACGCGCGGATTGCCGTACGGGTTCGGGCCAGGATTGAAGAACGGTGTCATCAGCGTGTGCGTGTAGAACTCGCCCTGAAACCGCAGCCGTTCCCCGGTCTCCCAACTATCCCAGATCGCCCGCACGGCAAGGATGAACTCACGCATCCGTGCCGCCGGGCTCGACCACGGCATGCTGAACCGCTTCGTCACGTGCGGGCGGATCTGCGAGCCGAGCCCGAGCATCAGCCGGCCCCGAGAATGCAGGTGCACGTCGTTGGCCTGCATCGCGACCGTCATCGGGTTGCGCGCGAACGCGACCACGATGCCGGTGCCCAGCTCGATCCGCGACGTCTCACTTGCGGCGACGGCCAGCGCGGTGAGCGCGTCGAGCTGCGTCTCGGCCACCCAGCCGCCATCAAACCCGGCCGCCTCGGCCGCCACCAAACTGTCAGCCGCCTCGCGCAGCGTCCTCGCGTACCCACCGGAGTCCAGCTTCATGACCATGAACATTACTGTTCGTTGCTTGACGTCAAGACGTCATTTTGTGTTGTATCCGTACCGTGACCAAGTATGTGGCCCTGATCTGCCGGCTGTCGCCTCGTCCGGATGGTTCGTACGAGGGCGTTGAGGCTCAGGAGAAATGGGGACGGGAGTACGCCGCCAAGATGTGGCCCGGTGTGCCCATCGAGGTCTTCCCAGACAAAGGCATCTCTGCGTCCAAGGATGACCACCGGCCGCAGTTCGAGCGGTTCCGCGAGTGGGTCGCCGCCGGCCGCATCGCCCATGTTTGGGCGGTCGAGCAGACCCGGGTGGAGCGCCGCGAGGTGCAGTGGTTCCTACTGGCCGCCGAGTTAGACGCGGCCGGGATCACCGAGTTGCACACCAACCGCGACGGCATCGTGCGTGTCCGCGATGCGGTGGCGGGGATCAAGGCTGTGCTGGCCGCCGACGAGGTGCGCAAGCTGAGGAAGCGCGTGAACGACCGGTTGGCCGAACTCGCCGCAGAGGGCCGCCCCGCGCCCGGGATCGGGTACGCCCACCGGCGCGCCGTCGACAAGGAGGGCAACAAGATCCTGGTGCTCGACAAGGAACGGGCGAAGATCGTTCAGGAGACGGCCGAGCGCGTGCTGGCCGGATGGGGCCTGATCTCGATTGCCAAGGATCTCGACAAACGAGGAATCCGCGGCAAGCGGGGCGGCGTGATCAGCCCCCGTTCGGTCAGGTGGATGGTCACAACGCCGGCTGCGGCTGGGCACAGGGTTCACCAGGGGCGGATCGTCAGGCGCAACTGCTACCCGGCAGCGCTCGACGAGTCCACCTGGCAGGCCGTGTGCGCCAGGCTGTCGCAGCCCCGCCGGATCAAGCGCCGCGATGGGCGACGTGACCTCGAGATCACCGAGAAGTTCTTCGGCCGTTCTAGCGGCCGCAAGTACCTTCTCACGGGTGGCATTGCGATATGTGCCGTGTGCCGCGCGCCGCTAGCCGGCACGACGAAGAAGATAAGTCAGGGCCGAGTCCCGTACTTGGTGTGCAACCCTCACCAGGGTGGTAGAGGCTGTGTCGCGATCAAACTTGACCCTGTTGACAAGCACGTCCTGAAGAAGCTGTGGACAGAATTGGACAAGCCGGAGTTTCTCAGCCAGCTCAACATCGACGGGCACGCCGCACGACGCGACGAGATAGGCGCCGAGCTGACCGCGGTCGAGGGCCGGCGTCGTACACTGGCCAAGGAGTGGGCTGTTGGTGGTGTGACCGATGCCGAGTGGCAAGAAGCCCGGCAGGAGATCACCGAGCACGAACAGAAGCTCCGCAACGAACTGGCCGCTATCCCGTCGTCGATGGTCAGCGTGGACATCGCCACTGCCCGGCAGGCATGGCCGGATATGACGCTGGAGGAGCAGCGCGAATTCCTCGGCCTGTTCATCGACCACGTCACCATCGCCAAAGGCGTACGCGGCAGGAAAAGTGTCGACACATCCCGAATCGACATCGAGTGGAAACATCGATAATCAGCGCTGCCAACAGCGCTGGGATGGACGCGTTGACGACTAAACGGGTTTGGCACAGGGTCGTTTTCGATGTGTCGAACCCCGGCGACCGCAGCTCTTGACGGGAGTGTGGCCGCCGCCCAGGTCACGGTGCCCGGAACAGGCCCCGCGTGCGCGGGGACGACCAGTACCCATGTTAGCGCCGACTCTGCCACGACGGAACAGCCCCGCGTGCGCGGGGACGACGCGTGGGGCCGCGCTGTCCGACGACGAGGCCAAGAGGAACAGCCCCGCGTGCGCGGGGACGACCAGGCCCGGATGTAGCTGTCCCGCACAGTGGCGGGAACAGCCCCGCGTGCGCGGGGACGACAATGGGTCGCGCGGTGCTGTTACGCGCCTACTCGGAACAGCCCCGCGTGCGCGGGGACGGCCGTGACCCGGCGATCCACACGGGACAGAACCGGGGAACAGCCCGCGTGCGCGGGGACGACTGTCAGCTTGGAAAGGCTCACTTCCACCTCGCCGGAACAGCCCCGCGTGTGCGGGGACGACTTGGCACGTGATCGATTTTCGTTGTCGGCTCAAGGAACAGCCCCGCGTGCGCGGGGACGACGCGGGCCTGGCCAAGTCTCGCTGCGTGACGAGGGAACAGCCCCGCGTGCGCGGGCACGACAGTACGACGTCCTCCGCCTTGTCGACGACCTTCGGAACAGCCCCGCGTGCGCGGGGACGACTTACTCCAGACCCGTGACTACGCCGAGATCCTGGGAGCAGCCCCGCGTGCGCGGGGACGACGCCAACCTGGGCCCTGGTGATGGCTTTGAGGCCGGAACAGCCCCGCGTGCGCGGGGACGACGACCGACGGCAAGGCCGACACCGTGACCATCCGGGAACAGCCCCGCGTGCGCGGGGACGACGCGACGACGACCTCGGCTACGCGGTCAAGCATGGAACAGCCCCGCGTGCGCGGGGACGACGCCCGCGGTGCTCCCAGTACTGGTCGACGTACGGAACAGCCCCGCGTGCGCGGGGACGACCGGCAACGTGCCGGTCTCCTTGAACCTCCGGCGGGAACAGCCCCGCGTGCGCGGGGACGACGGCCTACGCGCTGTTCAACGGCAACCTCGATGACGGAACAGCCCCGCGTGCGCGGGGACGACAGGTCATAACCCGCGCGGGTGGCCTTCAACATCGGAACAGCCCCGCGTGCGCGGGGACGACGAGGAGAACTGCGACCCGGCCAGCACGGTGCTCGGAACAGGCCCGCGTGCGCGGGGACGACGCGCGATGAGGCGACCATCCCGGTGGTCTCGGTGGGAACAGCCCCGCGTGCGCGGGGACGACCATCGCATTGTCGTCCAGATCGCTCGCCACAACGGAACAGCCCCGCGTGCGCGGGGACGTCCATCGCATTGTCGTCCAGATCGCTCGCCACAACGGAACAGCCCCGCGTGCGCGGGGACGACACCTTCATCCAGTGCGCGGCCTCGCGGATCGCCGGAACAGCCCCGCGTGCGCGGGGACGACGGCCGGGCCGGGTATCGGAAGCTGATGGAAGCGCGGAACAGCCCCGCGTGCGCGGGGACGACGGCCGTAAGGGATTGCTGGTTGTGGCGGGCGGCGGAACAGCCCCGCGTGCGCGGGGACGACGAAGGCAAGGCGTACCAAGGCCAACTGGACACGGAACAGCCCCGCGTGCGCGGGGACGACGACAGTCCCTACTGCCGCAAGCATGACATTGGCGGAACAGCCCCGCGTGCGCGGGGACGACGAAGATGCCCGCCGGCGAGTCGAGCAAGTGGCCGGAACAGCCCCGCGTGCGCGGGGACGACCTGCCGGGCGGCTACGCCATGATGCGCGCCGGGGGAACAGCCCCGCGTGCGCGGGGACGACGAACTCTCCGTCCGTCTGCTTCCCTGGTTGGTACGGAACAGCCCCGCGTGCGCGGGGACGACCGGGCCACGCAGCCGAGCCCTCGGCCGCGCTGCGGAACAGCCCCGCGTGCGCGGGGACGACGTAGGTGCGCCCGCGGCAAACCGATCCCGCAACGGAACAGCCCCGCGTGCGCGGGGACGACGCCGTCGGCGGCAACGCGGAGGCGGCCAGGCGCGGAACAGCCCCGCGTGCGCGGGGACGACACTTCTTTACCTGGGGGTTTGCTGGCTGTGAGGGTGTTTCTTATTCACTTTGGGTGGGTGGGCGGTTGGCGTAGCGGCGGCGTTTGGTGGCGTTGCTCCAGCCGGTTGTGGTGGGGGTGGGGTGCGTGGTGTTGGGGCGGAGGATGAGGTTGATGCCTTCGAAGTCGACGGGGATCCAGTCGTGGGCGTGGACTTTGAAGGCGAGGCCTTGTTCGTTGTCAGCGGCGTGAACCATGATGGCGCGGCCGTTCTTGACCATTTCGGTGACGCGCGTCCACATGAGACTTCGCACGCGGACGTTGACTGTGCCGACGAACACGCCGGGCGAGATTTCGAGGAGCCAGCGGGTGAGGTGGCCACGCAAGCCGACGGGGCAGGCGGCGAGGACGATGACGGTCACTCGTCGTCTCCGTAGGCGGTTCCACCGGTAACGGTGCGGCCGTTGCTGTCCCAGAGCATGACGATGTCGGGATCTTCGAATGCCTCGGGTCCGTATTCGACGACGTCCTCTTCAGGTTTGGTAAGGAGACGCTTGATGTCGCGGACGCACTGTTCCAGGAAGGCGCCGTCCTTCATGTGGTCGCGCACTGCGCGTCGGGTTTCGGCGCTGATGTCGGCCACGTCGCGGGAGGCGATGTCGAAGGCGATCGGAATGCTGGTCTCGGTTTTGTACAGATCGGCGATGTCGTAGACGAAAGACCTGATGTGTCCGGTGTGGACGAACCCGAGTCCCGGTGCGCAGCCGAGTGCGACGATCACGGCGTGTACCACGCCGTAGAGACTGGTATTGGCGGCGGAGAGAGCTTGGTTGACCGGGGTACCGGACGTGAAGTCGTCCGAATCGTAGTCGCGGCGGTTCCACTCCATACCTGTGCGTTGGGCGTGCATCCGGTAGATACGACGGACTCGGGCACCTTCCTTGCCGCGGAGCTGTTGCATGGTCAGACCGGTGGTGTCCTCATCGTCGGGGAAGCGCATGGCGTACATCTGGCGGGCAACGTGCAGCCGGGACGCGCGGTTGGACACCAGTTCGGCCTGCCGTTCCAACAACCGCGACGATTGTGTGAGGGTGCGGCCGTGCGCGTAGTACCGCACGCCGTGCTCGCCGACCCAGATCGCCGTTGAACCGCTCTCGGCCAGCAGAACCATGGCCTGCTGGCTGACATTGGTACCTGGGCCGAGCAGCAGCGCACCGAGGGTGGCGGCTGGGATGTGCACGGTGCCCTTGGCGTCTCGGGCGGTGATCGCGTTGGCGTCGCGGTGCACGACGCAGTGCTCCAGGTAGACAAAGGAGAGCCGGTCCTGGGCGCGGTTGAGGTGCGAAATGGGTACTGGTCGGGCGCCGGGGATCTCAGCCATGGTCACCGCAGCGCGGCCAGGGTGAGCAGGCCGCAGCCATATCCTTTGGCGGGACCGATGCCGTGGGTGAGAGCGTGGCGCAGCGCGGCCGGGTCGGTCACCTCAAGCCGGCCCTCGAAGACGGCGATGGCGAGGGTGACGGTGTGGTCCTGGCGGGAGAACCGCCAGATGCGCCGCCCGTGCACGGCGACGTCGGGTTCCTTGTGCTGCCCTTCGGGAACGGTGAAGCCATTGCGGCTGGCCCGGTCGAGCAGCCATCCGGTCTGCTGGGCGACGGTGACGTGCCCAAACCGTTGGGACCGGGCCGACGCCTCGGAGGCGCGTTTGCTGGTGACGGGGTTGGCGGCGAGCCGAAACGCCCATTGGTCTCCCGCGGCGAGCCGGTCCAGCAGCGGAGCGTACGGCTTGCACTCCCAGCGCTGGGTGCCCCAGCCGGCGGTCTCTACGAGGTGCATGAGATCGGGCTCGTGTGGGCTGACCATGTAGAGCAGGACCTGATGGGGTCGCTGATCCACTCGCCACAACACGCGACCACCCGCCTCGGGTTCACGACGCGCGGCGGGGAACCCAGCGAGCACGGCGGCATGCATGCGCTGCGGGGACGCCAGCATATCCCGAGCGCCGCGCCGCTGAGGGTTGATCTCGAACCGTGTGAGGTACATCAGTTCACGCTCCCGAGCAAGGCCATGGGATCGTGCGGGTCGTCCACCAGATCGGGTACGTCGCGGTAGTGGGGATTGGGCACGGTAACCGGATAGCGCGTGATGGTGCGCCAGCCGTACTGACGGTGCCGTGGATCGAAGCTGATCGGGTCATCCCGGACCACTTCCGCGCCCACCGTTTCCGGTGGACAGTCGTGCACGACCGTCAGTTCGGCTGACGCTTCGCTGTGGTTGCGCTGTACCCGCGGGGAGGCGAGCCACGGGATGGTGGCCAGGACGTGCTCGATATCACCGTCATGCAGTCCGTGGTCGAGTTTTCCCGCCGGTGGACAGGACTTCCGACCGAGGAACAGAGGAAACACCGGCCGCCGCAGTGCATGGCGCAACCCGTCAAGCAGCGCCTGGTCTCCTTCGATGGCTACCGCGAACACGGCATCGGCGAGGTAGAACCGGTAGGACAACGGCATGGAGGTGCCGCCGTCGCGGGTGCGTGCTGTCTGGAAGTCGCGTTCCAACTGGCCGGGCTGCTCGATCCGGACACCGATGCGCAGATTGAGCAGATCCTCCAGGGGATCGGTTCGCCTGCGGCCCTTCGCGGCGGCGAGCAGCCCAATGATGCCGCTGCGACTGGGTTCCCGGTCGGTGTTGCGGCGCACGAATCGGCTGCTGGTTCCCCAGGACTGCAGCGGCGCGGATAGGCGCAGCAGCAGCGAGGTCATGACGTGGTCACCAGCCGGCTTGCCACCAGGTCGCCGAGCGCTTGGACTGCGGTGTCAAATGTGGACCGCTGACCCAGCTCGGTTAGCAGCTCGATGCGCTCACCGATGCCGAAAGCCCAACAGGCGATGGGTGTTTCGTCATATGCCTCGTGCAGTTCGCGCGCGTGGTTGGCCAGGCGCGCGACTGACGCGGTGATCCTGCCACCCTTCTCCCCGTCGCGGACCGCGTCCTCGAACGCGCCAACCAGGTTGATCGGTTGGGTTTCCCGCACCGCGATCAGCACCGCGTCGGGCAGGGTGCGGTTGGCGAACGTGTTCTGTTTGCCGGTGGGCATGCTGGACACGAATGCGCGAGTGAACGTCTCGACCGCGCGTCGGGTTGCCTCGCCGTCGCCCAGGTTCTCCCGCAGGTGATCGACGTCAACGGTGGCATACCGGTAGAGCGTCGAGGAGTTGAACTCGACGGTGCCGATCATGCCGGCGCCCGCGTCCTCCTCCTCGTCGGCCTTCTTATGGTCGTCCACGGCGGTGAAGTAGTCGTATTCGGTGGTCACCGCATGCACCGACAACGCATGGGCTACCTGCGCCGCAGCTTCGACATTGAGATCGGTCTGATCGGCCACCATGCGCCCGAACAGTGACACGTCCACCGAGTGGTCGCTGTCGGCGCGCGCCTTGGCTGCCTTACTGTCGATCTTCACTGGGCTGTCGCCTGCGTCCCGTGCTGCCTGCACCGCCAGCTCGGCCAGGCCGAGGACCTGCCGATGGCTGAGGAACAGCAGGTAGCCGGACTCGTCGAGCGCGTCGGCCTTGCGGGCGGTGGAGAGTTTGATACCCACAGCCTCGAGCACGGCTTTGGCCAGGTCCACCGCGCGTGGCTTGAGTTCCGGTGCCTGCCGGGTGATCTCGTCAGCGAGCAGCTCGACTACCCGTTTGGTCCGCACCCCCAACTCGCTGCGGTCGAGAAATTTGTCGAAGGCGTCGCGGGTGGCGCGTTTCCAGGCTTGGCTGGACACGCGAGCGCGTCGGACACCGCCATAGACGGCGCTCTTGGGGCTGCCGGTGTCATCCCGATTGAGGTTGCTGGGTGGGACGGTCTGGATGATGTGTAGATCGACGATGGTTCGTGGCACTGTGGTGTCCTTTGTGGTCAGTTCTCGTCTGTTGTGGCGTTGGTGTAGAAGTCGCGACCCCAGCTCAGCCGCACCCGGTCTGCTCCGCCTGGGTACTGCCAGCTCAACAGGTTCCCGGCCAGCCGGCCGTAGTCCAGCGGGATGGCCTTGGCCCGCAACAGTTGCACCATCCCGCGCAGGTGATGCGCCAACTCGTCGAGCGAGTCGGCGGTGCCCAACATGGTGAACCTGCGGACCACCGGGTTCTCCGGTTTCACGCCGTCCTTACCGACCAACTGGCGAAACGCCATGCCAGGTCTGCTGCCGGTCTGATGCATCCGCCGCGACAGTGACTGCTGGTGCATCGCGAACAGGGTCAGGCAGTGGTGCGCGGCGATCTCGGCGAATGTGGGATCGTCATCCCGCAGGTCGTGGACGAGTTCGGCGGCGCTGGTGTACTCCAGGATGTCCAGCACTGCACCGGGTTTCTTGCCCAGGCCACGACGCAGCCGAGCCAGCGCGGCCACCTCGGCGGACCGGTTGTTGAGATAGCCGCTCTGCAACCGGCCGATCCGCGTGCTCACCAACTCCTGGAGCACAGTGGACATGGGCTTGCGTTCCGTGGTGGTCACGCGTTTACCGTCTCCTTCTCATACGCCAGGGACAGCGCCGCGCGCAGGTCCCGATGGAACCACAGCTCCGCGTGTGCGACGGTCATCAGGCGCTGCCTGACGATCCGGCCGGCCCAGGCCGATGGGGACGCGCGGCGTACCAGGCCACGACCCAACTCGACAATCACCCGCCTAGCCTGCCGGTGCCAGTCGGCTTGGCAGTCCAGGGCGTTGGTTTCCGGACCGAGCCCGCCTAGCCACCTACGGAACAACGGGTCCAACTCCGCGTAGGCCATCTCGACCGCGCGAGTCCTCGGCCCCGTTGGGTCACCACCGGCGGCCTCGGCGAGGTTCGCGGCCAGCGAGCCAACGGCTCGCGCGGCCTTCTCCGCCGCCTCCACCGAGTCCACCGCGGCGCCTCTGAGATCAGCCGCGTCTTGGGCGAGCAGGACCGCCTGCAGCGACATCGTGTCGTCAACAATCTCCGCGGTGGTCGAACTTTGGCTGCCGTACGTCATCCCGATCGTGTGTATACGCACGGGATAGGTCTGCGGAAGCAGTCGCTCGGTGGTCAGAAGTGCCAGCCACTCGATCACGCCCGGCGAGAGCCGCTCCCCGCCCGCGGTGCGGTTAGGCAGCAACGCTTGTAGACCACGCCAGACTGCCCGCTCCGGATTGTGCTCCAGTGGCATGTAAACCGGGACTGGTGACCGCAGCTTCTTCTCCTGCGTTTGGCTGCGCCGCCACGCCGTGTGCGCTTCGGCGATATGCCGATTCTGCGGAGCGATCCGATCGCCATTGCAGATCAGCACCCCAGTGACCCGCCCACCGCCGGCAACCAAGCGCATTCGCCGGGCCTGCCAGGTAAACAGCTCGACCGGGCCTGACGGCTCCAGCCGGCTGGGATCCCGTTCAGCAGGGCCGTCCGGGTCCCGCTCCCACGCCGGCCGGTCCGAACCCGGCGACCTCGCCGTCTCCCCGAAGTCCCGTGGAATCAGGTTCAACAGCAACGTCTCCCGCAACGTGGGACCTTCCGGCAGAACCCCACCGAGATAGCCAGACCAACCGGTCCCGATCGGATAACCTCTTCCACCCTTAACCCGCACGTCGCCCACCGCACCGGACTTGATGCCAGAAGGATCAAACGCCTGGCAATGCACCAACCAGCGCGCGGCCTCCGCAAAACTCAACGACAAATCCGATCCGAGCCGGTTACTGAAGAACCGATGACCGTTAGGCACATCGGCGATCAGCTTGCTCAGATCCGACACCTCCCCTTTAGCCGTCTGCAACCCGGCGACCTGGAAGAACGGTCTCTCATGGCTGAACAGATCGAACCGGCACCGGTAGTCCTCCAGATACGACTCGATCTCGTCCGCCGGCAGTTGTTCAGCGCGCCACAACCGTTCCCAATGATCGACATCCACCGGTCCGCGCGTCGCGCCGTGCATGACTGCGACCAGCAGACGAGTCAACGCGAACACCTGCGTGGGCACATCACCCGCCAGGCCCGCAAGCTCTTCAGCCCGCCGTAAAGTGTCCACAAGCGACATCTCGACAGTCACACCACGCAGATCCCGCACCAACAACCACTGCTCGTCAACCAAATCGAACGTCGGCTTACCGGCATCAGTCATTGATCACCACCTAGCCCAACGGACCCAAGACTGTGAGCCGTCATGGGTCGGATCTGCCCAGGCGCTATCGATCCACATCCGCAAAATGTTACTGCCCGGGGCATCATGCATACGGCCAAACGTGTTTCGGTCACCTTCGACACATCGCCCAACGAGCCAGCACACAGGCCGGTAGACGTCGTCATCTCTGCGTCACCAACCTGTCCAACGACCGGACCATGTGAATGAAGACCAGTACCCAGGTAACGCAACTGGCGGACAACGTTGCGGTAAGCTCCGTGCGGCCCACGTGAGTCCACACGTGCGTGCCACAGGCCGTGGCTGCCAAGGTTGCTGCCACGAATGCCACCAGAACGATTATCAAACCGCGCGGAGAGACGAGTTGCCCTGTGCCGTCGTCGCCGTGCGAACAGCCTGAAGCCTGCTCTAAAGTAGACATGTCTTCCCTTCTGTTTTGAGACGGACTGGAAGAGGGACGGCGCCCGTGTCCGCGGGCGCCGTTCGCATGTGGCTCGCCGTCCCTCTCTGCCAACAGTGACGTGATCATTTCTGGCAGTAGCCCCGCCAAGGCGGGGATCACCGTCGCATCGCCTGCGATAGCGGAACACCTCCGCCTGACGGAGACCGGCGACGTCAGCACGATGCCGCCGAAGTCCCATGATGGGACTATAGCCTGTGATAGATTCAAAGCCAGGGGTGTGACACGCCGAGGCACCTGTATCAGCGCTTGTCGTGCAAGAGACCACGCCGCAAGTCGTAGGTGAGTTGGTAGCCGCCGAGGTCGGCACGGCGTCCCTGGTCGAGCGGCAGTACCAGTTGTCCGTTGAGCATCGGGCTGCGGGTGAAGCTTGCGATGCGGCCGAGGTTTTCCAGTTCGGTGATCACCGTGCTGATGATTCTGCTGTGGCTGAGCGCTGGTGGGAGCCGCAGTGTGCATGCGGCGATCGTGCGTGCCAGCCAGCCGGGGATCTCCTGGTCGAGCGGGATCTGCGTGCCGGCGTTCCGGCCGATCCAGTCAGGCACCAGCAGGCCGCCGTCGGCGTCGCGCTGAACCACAAGTACTTCCAGCGACTCCTCACCGTCGCGTACCTGTGCCAGCCCCTGCGGCGAATCCTCAGTGTCGCCGACATTGGCGCGCAACCAGCCGACCAGAGTTGACGCGCTCGCTGTGGTGCCGAGCAGGAATGTGGCCGCCGCATCGGCCCGGCGCTTGGCGCGGATCGCTGCGTCCCGCTCAGCGTCGTTCATCGCCGTGCGCCAGGGCGGCGGGCCTACCCGGTCATCGCCGTAGGCGAGTTGAACCATCGGGGCAATGTCATGCGGCAGGCCCAGCTCACCGCGATCGAGGAACATCGCCGCCGCGCGGAGCAACGGAAACCGGCCGTAGACCGTTCGTGAACCAGGCACCGCGGTGGCCGGCTCGCCAAGCCAGTCCTCGACCCCGACCAGCGCGCAGTGCGCCTGACGCACCGATTCTGGCCGATCACGGTCATGCCGATGCAGCCGCCCCAGCCGTTGCAGCACAAGGTCCACAGGCGCGAGATCGGTCACCATCAAGTCGAAGTCCACGTCGAGCGACTGCTCGACCACCTGCGAGGCGACTACGATGTGCAGGCTCGGCCGCTTCCTGCCCTGATCCGGCGGACCGAACCGGCGCAACAGATCGCGGTCCTTGCGAGCGCGGTCGCAAGCCACGAACCG
>WUUC01126459.1_pt1 | contig 13915 bp, 13 predicted proteins | sample 6278441 | NCBI WGS metagenome assembly WUUC01 (sample SAMN13675441, study PRJNA597444) | soil metagenome | isolation source: soil | place: USA: Washington | collected 2017-10
AGGGGAGCTACACTTCTCTTCAAAAAATTTGTTGATTGCCGATGCGCTCCTTTATAATGAAAAAGGAGAAGAAATTGCCTACGGGACAGGAATTTCATAAAAAGGCCGTATACCACTCTCTGAAAAAATAGGATATCAGTAGCGCATTTACTTTCTTAAATAATTTTTATAGGATTTATCCCAAGAATAGGTCACTCTTTCATCTTTTTCTAGGTCATAACGAACTTGGATTGAAATATAGGGGTAGGGATGACGATTGTCGAAATTTCTTCCTTCTTCTTTTTTGAAAAGTTTGATAAATACTTCTTTGTTAAACCAAGGTTGTGTGGTGACATTGGTATCATTACTTTCGTAACGATGGAAAGAAACGAACTCCTCCTTATCCTTATAGGGTAAAAAATTTATATAATAATCTTTTAAGATTTCAATAATCGAATCTGGCTTGTCTTCCATCCCCTGTACGTAAAATGATACCTCGGCACCGAGTAAATGTTTGGAAAAGCTGTTGGGTCCTGTAGGGTCTACATAGGTATTATGTTCAGGACAGCGATGTCCAGATGTGACGACGACTTTTTTTTCTGTTTGGGATTGCACGTGGTTTAATAAGGTGATAAGGATTGGATAAATAAATTCTTTATTTTTATTTAATGGAAGGCTGTGTCTTTCCGAGCCCCCGCAATCGGAAATTCTTTCTGTTTTGCCATTGCGTTCAATGACTTTTTCCGGGTTAAGGGGGCTGCCTTTACAACGGAAAAATTCCTTAGTGATTTTTGGCAGATTCGCCACGCGGTGCTCTTCCCAAGGATAGGGAGGGAGGGCGATCTTTTGCGGAGGGGCAATCCAAAGGTGTTCATCGCTTTTTCTTGTGATAAGTTCTCCTAAGGTAGGTTTCTTTTCAGACTCTTCATCTCTGTTGGAGCACCCCAATAGCAATAGAATAGGTAAAGCTAAGTGGAATAAACAAGGGAAAGCGAACTTCATTTAAATATATTCTCTTGATATAATTTTATCCTCACTGGGAGAATATCATATGAAATGGATTTCAGATTATCAATTATTTCTCTTTGATTTTGACGGATTGCTCGTCAATACAGAAGAAATCCACTTTCAAGCCTATAAACAAATGTGCTCAGGCCGCGGATTTGATTTGCCTTGGGATTTCAGCCGCTACTGTTACATGGCGCATTACGATTCTGATAAGTTGAAGAATTCTATTTATGAGGACCTTCCCGATTTGTATGCATTGGAACCAAATTGGGGTGTGCTATATGCAGAAAAAAAGCGTGCAATTATTGAACTATTGAATGAGGGTGCAGTCCGCATGATGCCCGGTGCTGAAAAATTTTTGAAAGAGCTAGCAGAAAATGACATACCAAGATGTGTCGTAACAAATTCTCCTGAAGATCAAATCAGGATCATCAAAAAATATAACCCCATCTTGAATACGATTCCACATTGGTTCACGAGAGAAACTTACACCCATCCAAAACCGCATCCTGAATGCTATCTGAATGCGATTGACAAAGTAGCACCAAAAGCAATAAAGATTATCGGTTTTGAAGATACCCCACGCGGGCTTAAAGCCTTGATGGGAACATCTGCTAAGCCGATCCTAATTTCTGAAGTTGAATATCCAGAAATTCCCGACTTTAAAAATAAGGGAGTTCTTCATTTCAAATCTTTCAGATCCCTTCCATCAGATAAACTCTAATAGCTAAACGCTACGCCCAGCCAAAATATTAACGCAAATTCGCCTACTAGGCTAGTATGGCAACTTTGCGTTTTATTTAGGGATAATCGACTCGCATCAAAAACAAACCGTGCGCCGGCGCTGCATTTCCTGCACGTCTGCGATCTTTGGCGGCAAGAATCTCGTGGATTTCATCAAGGGCTCTTTTTCCTCTGGCTACTTCAATTATCGTACCAGTAAGATTCCTTACCATCTTATAAAGAAAGCTGGCTCCTTCGAATTCAAGTCTTGCTCCGTACCTTTCCATAATAAGATCAATCCGCTTGATCGTCCGGATCGGATTTTTGGCGACCGCTCCCGTTGCAGGTTCGTTGGCAAAGGAAGAAAAATCGTGAGTCCCTACAAATAGCTGTGCACATTCTTTAAGAAGCTCCAAATCCAATTTTTCAGCAATGTGCCAACTATATAACCTTGCGAAGGGATCTTGAACCGTTCCCAAATTAAGTTGGTAATGATACTCTTTATTAATTGCGTTGTAACGAGCGTGGAAATCTTCAGATACAGGTTCGATTTTTCTTACCCGAATATCGGTTGGAAGAAGTCCATTTAAGGAGCCTTGTAGTTTGAACAAATTTAATTCTTGATGATGTTGAAAGTGGGCCACTTGACCTAGTGCATGAACTCCGGCATCAGTCCTTCCGGCTCCAATCACAGATGGTTTATGTTTAAGAAGGATTTCAAGTTTTTGTTGAAGGAGTTCTTGAATCGAAACACCATTCGGCTGCACCTGCCAGCCGCAATAGTTCGTTCCGTCATAAGAGAGGGTGATTTTGAATTTGTGCTTTAAAAAATCTTTTGGAGCATCCATGCTATTTACTAGGTTTAGATTTGACATTACAACACTACTCAAGCGTCAATACCAATATTTCAGGGATTGAAAACCAACGGAAAGGCATCACACTGCCTACTCCACGGTTTACATAAACCCATTTATTTTCCACTTTGAAGAGACCTCTCTTATATTCCATATTCTCCATAATAATGAAATTCTTCCATATCCACGGAAGATTGACCTGAGCACCATGGGTATGGCCGCACAAAATGACATTTCCGGATAGGTTTTTTAAGGCAGGTATACAGTCAGGGTTGTGTGCTAAAATAATTCCAGGATAGTTTTTATCGAAATCTCGAAGGGCTTCTTCGGGCTTACATCGTCCCATCATGTGTTCGCCAACTCCGGAAATATTTAGTGCAGATCCACGGATTTTTATTAATTTATTGCTGTTGTTTAACAATTGAAATGGAGTTTCGCTTAATAGAAAGCGAAGGTCCTGATGTTCATTTAATCTGGCAATAGGTTCGGTAATATTTCCTGTCAAAGGAATGGGACAAAATAACCTCTGAAATCCTTTTGAAATCAACGAAGAATCCATATCAATCAGATCATAATTTCCTTCCTCGTTTACCGACACGCATTTTTCATAGTCGTGATTGCCAAAAATCGCGTAACATCCATATGGAGCTTGTATTTCATTTAAAAACTTTTTTAAGCGGACATTGCAATTCAATAGGGAATAACAGAGAAAATCTCCTGTAAATACAACGATATCAGGGGAGGCCTTCTCGATTTTTTTTTGAAGTTTTTTTAAATAACTATCTGATAGTCGCGGATTGATATGCAGGTCGCTGAACTGAACGATCTTTAGCCCCTTCAATTCAAGTGGAAGATTTGGAATAGGAAGAGTTAAACGTGTGGTCACTAAAAGATTCGGTTCAATAAAACGCGGCCAAATTCCTATAATTGAAAAGATACACCATAGATCCCATAACTTATCGGTCAGGTGAAATGATTTTAAAGTTTTATTGTGAGGGCTCTTTTCCATATATTACTAAGAATAATGTATTTATTAAGAATAATGCTATTGGAAAAAAGTTAAAAGAGGAAAAGTGGAAGGCGCAATGGCGCCTTCCAAAAAGAAATTATTTCTTTGAAGTTGCCGCTTCAGCGTCCATAAGATGCTTTGAAACTTTGCTTGTCATTTTGAACATATCAATTGGTTTTGGGGAGCCGAAAACTTTTGCAAGTTTTTGGTCTGGGTTTATATTGCGTTTGTTTGTTTTGTCTTGTAGCTTGTTCTTTTTGATATAGTCCCAAAGTTTTTTAGTTACTTCAGTTCTTGCCATCGGACCTTTACCAACGATTTGAGCAAGATCTTCACTCACGCCTACTGGCTTCATAAAGGCTGATGGTTTTTTTTGTGATTTAGGCATTGTTTCACTCCTTTTCATGTTTTATGGTCAAAGTTTAATATAGTAGCATGATCTCAAGAGATGGGACATTTATTCTCTTCTATAAAGAGCCCTCAGATATGCTGCATGAGTAGATATAGATAAATTATGTTCATCACGCCTCTATCCCTATTCATGCACCTCTGTGCGCCCTTCTTTTGTCTTGCTGGGAACTTTTTTATCTTTGTTTCTATTTTCTAGTCAAAACATTTCCTCTGGGTACCGAGAGGAAAATAGATCCTCATTTTGCTATAACAGAGAAGCCTTTCTATAATCTATTGCAGTTTAATCGATTAAGATATTATGGTGTAGTTAATTATGGTAAAAGCAATCTTGGATTTATAAATGATGAAATCCCTGCTTCAATTGAGCTGTACTTCCCCACTCAATTTTGTGATATTATATCCTTTAAAATTGCTTTATGGCAAGCTGATAACAATGAAGAGATTACGAAGTTATGATTAAAGATATAGCAATAAGCCAACTCTCGAAGTTCGATTTCCTCGTAAAAAAACTAATTGCCGCGGATACGATTTCAAAAAAGCTACAAATTCTTCGAGAAACTGACAACTTTCAAAAACATTTTATTCCCAATTCCGGATTGGGGAAATCTTTTCAAAGTGAAAATAACGAAAAAAAACTTGTTATCGCCTCCATACTCACGATTGGTGAAGGGCCTATTGTGTTCAGAACTTCAGACACTGCGCAATTTGATCAGGAAAAGTATAAAAAACTGTTAACAAGGCTTTGGGAAGTAGAATCGTTTTATCAAGATATGGGAGGGATAGTCGGTTATCATTATCATGTGCTTCGTTTGTTGAATGAGTCTGAAAATAGAGAAAAATCAAAAAAGAATTTTGAAAGTGTTCATGAGGAGTATTTAAAGCCGATTGGATTTGACCTGACTACCAAAGGAAGAAACCAGAATCGATATGTAAGATGGGGAATCGAAAACCTCCCAAAAATAGCAGAGATCTATCCTATTGGAGGCGCTGGAGACAGATTGAATTTGCGTGATGAAAACACAGGCGAGCCCTTGCCAGCAGCAGAGCTTCGTTTTTGTGGAAGAACTTTATTGAGCACATTGATTAGGGACCTTCAAGCGAAGGAATACTTATATTACAAAATAACAGGGGAACAAATCCTTACTCCTATTGCCATGATGACTTCGGAAGAAAAAGGAAACCATCAACGAATTATAGAAATATGCAAAAGCAACTCATGGTTTGGTAGACCCGAAGAAAGCTACTTTTTATTTACTCAACCATTAGTACCGGTAATTACATTAGAGGGTCATTGGTCGATGTCTGGACCATTGGAACTTACTCTCAAGCCCGGAGGGCACGGGGTCATCTGGAAGCTTGCTCAAAAGGAGGGTGTCTTCGAATGGCTAAGGAATGGAAATAGATCGAAAGCCCTACTTCGCCAAATTAATAATCCTGTAGCAGGAACAGATTTAGGAATATTGGCATTTTGCGGAATAGGTACTAAAAAAAACAAAGTTTTTGGTTTTGCCTCCTGTCCGCGCCTTTTGAACACAGCTCAGGGTATGATTGTATTGGTAAAAAGGGAAGAGGATAGAAATTACGATTACTGCATGTCGAATATTGAATACACTGACTTTTCAAAAAAGGGTTTGGAAGATCTACCTGAAAAGTCTGAAAGTCCATTTTCAAAATTTCCCGCAAATACAAACATACTATTTGTCGATTTAGAAAGCATCGAGGATTCCATTCAACGTTGTCCAGTTCCAGGGATGTTAGTGAATTTTAAAAATACTGCTCCCTACATTGATGAAAATGGTGTGTTGAAAGATATCAAAGCGGGACGCTTGGAATCTACAATGCAGAATATCTCTGATTGCATTATTGAACGGGTTGATCATCCTTTGAGCCAGGAAGATCTACTAAACACAAAAACTTTTGTTTCCTACAACGAACGACAAAAAACAATTTCTGTGACAAAAAATTCATTCCATCCTTCGAAGCCGCTGTTAGAAACCCCTCCAGGATGTTTTTATGAATTACTTCAAAACAATCTTAAGTTATGTTCCGATTGCGGAATTGACCTTCCTAACTTCTGCAGCGAAGAGTCCTATTTAAAAAATGGGCCGAATCTCATATTTCTTTATCATCCTGCTGTAGGACCTCTTTATTCCATCATCGAGCAAAAAATACGCGGTGGAAAAATTTTCGAAGAATCTGAAATTCAACTTGAAATAGCTGAAATCGACATGGAAAATGTTGAAGTAAAGGGAAGTCTTATTATCGATGCGGCGCATCCATTGACGGTAGGGGATAGCGGCGGAGAAGCGCGCTATAGCGATCATACTGGAAAATGTGAGTTGAAGAATGTGAAAATCATGAATAAAGGGATAGACCGAGCCCAGCCGAATGTATATTGGAAGAATATCATCCAAAGAAAAGAAAATTGCCATATAATTTTAAGAGGAAATGCGGAATTTATTGCCGAAAACGTCATATTTTATGGTGATCATCGGATTGAAGTACCTGAGGGTTATCGTTGGAAAGCGATGCAGAAAGGAAATGATATAGAATATCAAAAAGAAAAAATTTCTGGTTCAACTTGGTGCTGGAAATACTCGTTCTCTGATGATGATGGTATTCAACTCATCAAATCAAAACTGTGAATAAACTTCATGGATTCGATAGATAAATACATTTATTATTATGACAAGCTTGCAGACAAAGTAAAAATTAAAATTATGAGGAATACAGCATTTTCTTCTGAAGAAAATTCATATTCTCATACCTTCGAAAGAACGCATAGCAACGAACGCGCCTCCCGTTTTATATCGGAAGATATTAATGGAAAATCTATCATGGATTTTGGATGTGATGATGGGGGCATTTTGATCGCCTGCAAGCAATTGGGAGCAGGAAAAATAGTCGGCATAGATCTCAATCCTATTGCCATTGAAAGAGCAAAAGAGGCTGCAGCAAAGAAAAGCATAAAAGATTCCTCATTTTTTGTGGGTGATATAGAAAATAAAGTTTTTCTTTCTTCGCTCGATCCCGTTGATACCGTCTTATTATTGTCAGTTCTTGGAACGTCAGAATTTTCTTCCACAGAAAGTGTGATTGCCAATGTTTCTCGATTTGCCAAAAGCGTTATGTATTACGAGGGTCATTATTCTCCTGAAAGCAGAATTAAGCCTATTTACGATCTGATGATGTTTACTGACTTTACCCGTTTCGAATATTTAGGCAGATATGATTGGAGGATTTTTATAAGATGCAGCAGGGAGTTAATAAGCGAGTCGCAGGTACCTGAACATGCAATCACTTCAGATGATCTAGATGAAAAACAATACGCTGCTGAAGAAGTTTATGTGTTCAGCAATGCAAAACACAATCCTGTATTCAGCAGAACTTGTCGATTAATTCAATTCGTGAAATAATTAAAGGCGAAAGGCGACACTAAATGCGCCGCCTTTATTCAAGGAAAGAATTTAAACAACACCGGTTAGGAAGCCCTGGTAGATTCCTACTCCGATTGCAATACCCATTCCAACAAAAGCTGCAGCAGCAGCTACACGGAGTGCGATAGCAACAGATTTTTTTTCGTTAACAGTTTCTGCGGCGACTCCTAAAACTGCACCAATAATTCCGCCTAATAATGCAAATCCCGCTGGGGTTTTGAGAAATTCGAATGTTTTAATAGCACCATCTTGAAGATGAGGAAGGGCAGCATTCCAAGCATTTTTGATTGCTTCACCAAAAGCAATAAAGCCTTCTTTGATTGTGCGGCCGAGCCAAAGAGCGGCATTATTAACTGTTTCTCCGACGCTTAGTCCTTCTGTAATCCCACTATTAACGGCGGGAAGTGTCATAGACATAAGATATCCTCCTGATTTTCTTGTTTAATCGTTTTAACTTTTACAATACCCCAAAGGGGCTGATATGTAGATTGAAATAAATATACAAACGATGAAAGTTTTTTGCAATGTATATATCCAAAAGAAAAAAACACTTTATAAGTTAAAATAATAAGGATAGTATTGTTTATAAGGAATTACAAAAGGACATCCTTCACAACTTGTTTCGAACTTCAAACAATTTCCTGATGGAGTTGATAAGCTTCCTGTGTTGTTTTCAAAAGACTCCTTTCCGAAATTTCCAAAAATCATTTCTATTAATACTTGTTTTTACCCGATCCCTTGCTAGTTACCTTTGGGATAGTTTCTTAATGTTTCGTACTTTTGAAGGTTATCCCCTTTTGCAATTCTTTGTAATTGAGTGGAAACAATCAGTTAACTAAAAAAACATTTTTCGAAAAACTGTTTGCCGGCTAGATGAAAATTTTTGGGTCATAATGACAGATGCAAAATTACATTTGAAGCTGATCGAGATAAGGCTTGTGCTGACCAATCTTGAATCTGTTAGATGGACTTCTACCTTTCCTTGAATTCTCTTTCAACAAATGTGCTTTTTGAAATCCGGGCTCGCTTCAACATTTCATTTTCAATTTGAAACGACCATTATAGGCAGACCTTCAGAATATTTTTTACCTTTCAAAATATTTTTGCGCAATTCATATGATTTTATTTCTCAGTAGTGGAGCAATAATTTCCTTTAGATTCACTTAGGGCACCTTTTAGAGGCTGGTTTTGAATTTTGTATTAGAAGTTTACAGAACTTATTTTTGTGGTTAAGTAGGGTTAATGGCTCGTCCATGCCCTGGTAAGGGCATCAGCTGTTTTAGCAATATTAGTATTATAGGAAAAAATTGAATGGAAGAATTGTTTGGCTGCCGCCACAAGTACTTTAGATTGATTTACCCGGAATACTAAATAATTGACAAATACCATGTATGGTTGTAAAATGGATTTCTATATGAGTTAGAAAATGATGATAAAGTTTGCAGCAAAAATAGTTTTATTTTGTTCCAACATTGAATCTAAGTCCACATCCACATCAGATGGGCTTGTAATTGACTGGAGGTGCGGGTCTTAGTGTTGTGAAATACAGAAGACTTATATAAGCCCGCATTTCCCTAGTAAATGCGGGCTTTTTTTATTTAAAAATAAGAATAAACAATTGGAGATTTTACAATGAAAATCCACAACCGTTCTTCACCCCTTATTATCGGGATGGCTTTATTTGCTATGTTTTTCGGGTCAGGCAATTTGATTTACCCTTTGTATATTGGTACTGAAGCTGAAACCTCTTGGGTGTCTGCAACGCTTGGATTTCTTATCGCCGCGGTTCTTCTTCCCTTTCTGGGAGTCATTGCAATGGTCCTTTACAGAGGCAGCTACGATGAATTTTTCAATTCTATTGGAAAAAAAATGGGATTTATTCTAAGCCTTATCCTGCTTACTGTTTGGATACCGCTAGGATCTGCACCACGTTGTATGACATTAGCCTATGCAAGCATAGACTCCTATTTTGCCAATACGCCCCCCTTATGGCTATTTTCTTTAATATATAGCGCTTTTGTCTTTTTTATTATTACAAGAGAACTCGGTGTTCTGGATATATTGGGAAAATGGATCACGCCTTTGCTGCTTTGCTGCATCGGAATTATTTGTTATCAAGGTTTTGTTTCTCTCTCTGATATTACTATTCTGCAACCGTTTGATTCTTCACTTTTTGTGGAAGGAGTTGTAGAGGGTTACAATACTATGGACCTCATTGCTTCTTTCTTTTTCTCCGCTTCAGTAATCCATATTCTTAATCAAAGTGGAAGCAAGATTTCCGAATCACTTAGCCTAGTACTCAAATCTTCAATTGTCGGAATGATGATCTTGGCTGCTGTTTATGTAGGCCTTATTTCTCTTTCCGCACATTATGTTGGAAGCCTTGATGGCGTTCCTAAAGATCAACTTTTGGCATACCTTTCTCAACATATTTTAGGGCCTAACTGGTCTATCTTAGCAATCCTTGCTATCTTTCTTGCATGTTTTTCTACCTCGGTCGCCCTCATTATTGCTTATACCGACTTTCTCCATGATGAAATTTTTAAAGAGAAGCAGCACCCCTATTTTTCCATACTTCTTGCTTTGGCTATCACATTCATTATGTCCATGTTCAGGCTTGAGGGAATTACTTTTATTACAGCCCCTATCCTGCAAGTTTTCTATCCTTTGCTGCTGATATTGATCATTTATAATATTGGCAAGTGTGCATGGAACGCTAGAAAGCAAGTGGCTGCACAGTGAATTTTAGAACGCGAGGAACTTCGAAGATACCGAAATTTTCGCGAAGGCAGCTAATGGGATAGACAGGATATACAGGATTGATAAAGACCCCTATATCTATTGGGTTTTCAAAAATATTCTAGATATCCTGTTTGCTATCTTATTATCTTCCTCTCTTCCTATCATGTCCAAAATTTCATAAGACCAGCGGCGTTATTAAATAATTTAAACTCGATTAAAATGATCTACTATAACGAACTTTTTCCATTTCGCGAAATCTTCGCTATCTTCGCAGTTTTTCGCGGTTACTTTAAAAGTAAACACTTATCTTGATTTGGATTGAATTTCTAATGAATCAAGCCAAAAAGGGATATGGTTCAAGAAATATCTTGTCACGAATTCTTTGCATATCATAGGTTGTCTTTGAGTTGCTGAAAATGCCAGAAATCCATGATAATGTAGCGAGAAAAGTATCTGTTAGAGCATTTCCAAGCGCTCTTTAAGTCAGCAATTCATTTAAAAGGAACAATAGCATGAACGGTGAAAACTTAGATCAACTCAAAGATTTAGAAAATAGAATTCTTCACATGTGGAGGTATCTTTGACCTCGCTTCCAAGGAAGAACAAGTCAAGGAGCTCGAAGCTAAAATGGAAGCCGCTGACTTCTGGAATGATCCAGAGCATGCTCAGAGGCTCTTAAACGATTGCAAACAACTGAGGTCCTGGACTATTCCTTACAAGGATCTCAAAACTAGATTTGAAGCCGTTAAGGAATTACTTCCTGACGCTATAGAAATAGAAGATGAAGACTTGCAAAAGGAAATGGTTGTGGAAGTTAAAAAGATCGAAAAATCGCTGGGGGATTTAGAACTGAGGAAAATGCTCTCAGGTGAGCTTGACAATAAGAATTGCTACATCAGCATCAATGCTGGGGCAGGTGGAACCGAAGCCTGCGATTGGGTTCAGATGCTGGCGAGGATGTATCGGAGATGGATCTCTCTTCGAGATTGGAAAATTGAGACTGTCGATACAGTTCCCGGTGAGGTAGCTGGAATTAAAAGCATAACATATAAAATAATCGGGGATTACGCATACGGCTTTGCCAAAGCTGAAAAGGGAGTGCATAGGCTTGTAAGGATTTCACCCTTTGATAGCAGCAACAGGCGACATACAAGTTTTGCCTCAGTGGACGTCACGCCGGAAATTACAGATGATATCGAAATTGAGGTAAGAACCGAAGATGTTAGGATTGATACATTTAGAGCGTCTGGAGCAGGTGGTCAGCATGTAAACGTCACAGACTCAGCCGTTAGGATAACACACTTTCCAACAGGCCTTGTAGTGTCCTGTCAATCGGAAAGAAGCCAAACGCAAAATAAAGAAACCTGTTTTCGTATGTTGAAATCTAAGCTTTACGAACTTGAAGTGATTGAGAGGGAGAAGAAAATCAAGGAATTAGGCGGAGAAAAGAAAGAAATAGCTTGGGGAAGTCAAATTCGCAACTATGTTTTTCAACCATATACCCTTGTGAAAGATACGCGCACTAAAGTAGAATCAGGTAATATAGAGGCCGTCATGGACGGTGAAATTGATGAATTTGTTAACGCATATTTGAAAGAATTTGGGTGAGACATCATGTCTGGTAGTCAAGAAAATCAAAATACCCCACAAGCAATTCCCGGGCTAGACTTTCGTTACACAGAAATCAGCGATGGGAAGTATCTCAAAGAATGGCTTTTGGATCCCTCAGTGAGGCGCTGGTTTCCGATGGCAGATGAAATTGAGATAGATGATGCAGTAAACCGATGGGTGGGTTTCAGCCGCTATAAATGCAGTTTGACAGCAGTGATGGATGGAAATCCTTGTGGAGTCTGCACTCTGTATCTACAGCCTTATAAAAAACTTGCGCATCAATGCGAATTTGGAATTATTATAGGCCAAGGTTATCGAGATAAAGGGGTAGGCAGCCAGCTGTTAAACAACCTAATTCACTTGGCAAAAGTGCAATTTCACATTGAACTCCTGCATTTGCAGGTATATGCTGAAAACCCTGCAAAACGACTCTATGAGAGGTTTGGGTTTGTAGAGTTTGGACGACAAAATGAATGGATCAAAGAAGATGACGGTTCCTATACCGGCAGAATTTTTATGGAAAAGTTTTTGTAATAGAGGTTAAATTTCAATGCCGCTCTCCGATTTCCAAAAGAAACTAGAAAATGAATTGAAGAAAAGTGTCAAGTTAACGATCAATGACAACCGATCGACCATGCTCAGCGTAAAGTGGGAACCAAATTGTACTAAGGTGTCTCTTCATCGCTTTTTTGTGAATGCTCCCGAGAACATTATGAAGTCTCTTGCGTGCTACATCAAGCAAGAAGAGAAGACGATTTCAAAAAGCGTCAGATCTTTTATAGAAGATAATATGCGCAAGCTTGACTATTCACATCTCTTAAATAAAATGAAACTGGATGTCAAAGGAATGACGCATAACCTACAATATCTTTTAGACGAAATTAATCATGATTATTTTGAAAATCAGATCAATTTAAACATCACATGGTTTGGAAGAAGAAAACAGAAAAATCGTTCTCAGGTGACTTTTGGACTTTACTATGAACCCTTGAAACTTATTAAAATACATCGTCTTCTGGATAAACCCGAAGTACCAGATTATATGGTTTCCTATGTAATTTACCACGAAATGCTTCATTTTGTATGCCCATCTTATTTTGATGAAAATGGAAAGCACCGCATCCATAATAAGGAGTTCAGGGAAAGGGAGCTGAAATTTAGACATTATAAAATTGCCCAAGATTGGATTGATGACAATCGCGAGCGGTTATTTTTACATTAATAAACTGAGGATTCATCATGGCAGGCCATAGTAAATGGGCAAATATCAAACATAGAAAAGGAAAGTCTGACGCCAAAAAAGGTAAAGTATTTTCAAGGATTGCCAAAGAGATTATTAGCGCAGTGAAGCTGGGAGGTCCAGATTCCAAATCGAATCCTAGGCTGCGATTGGCTTTGCAGAAAGCAAAAGTTGCCAACGTCCCAAATGATATTATTGAAAGAAACATCAAAAAGGCTTCCAGTGCAGATCAAGCTGACTATCTTGAAATGACCTATGAGCTTTATGGCTATGGAGGTGTAGGTATTATCGTTGATGTTATGACCGACAATAAGAACAGAATCGCCTCTGAGATGCGCATAGCAACAAATAAGAGAGGGGGGACAATCGCCAATCCTGGCTCTGTTTCTTTTAACTTCGATAGAAAGGGTATCATACAAATTCCTAAAGACGCTTCAATTGAAGAAAAATTGTTTATCGCCGCATCTGATGCTGGCGCAGAGGATTTTGAAGAAGAGGGAAATTTATTCATCATCACAACAGATCCTGTTAATTTGTATGAGGTCAGGGAAACAATCACAAAACTCGGACTGAAATGCGAAGAAGTGTCTTTAGAGATGGTGCCCAAAACCACAGTAGAAAGTGATGTAGAGACAGCAAGATCAAACCTTGCATTAATTGAATGGATTGAAAAATTAGACGATGTAGATGCTGTCTACCACAACATGATCATTCCAGACGAATTACAAGAATGATAATATTTGTATTTTTGATTGTTCGAATCAAATAACTGGAAACATGATCAGCGAAATAATCATTGACTCAGGGCTTACTCATGAGGAACTTCTAGATATTTGTGCCGTTTTTGCCGAAGAAGAGGGCACATGCCTTTTTTTTTCCGGCGGAAATTTTGAAACAGCAA
>WUUC01209052.1_pt1 | contig 13914 bp, 15 predicted proteins | sample 6278441 | NCBI WGS metagenome assembly WUUC01 (sample SAMN13675441, study PRJNA597444) | soil metagenome | isolation source: soil | place: USA: Washington | collected 2017-10
AGCCGGAGGCGACCGACGAGGAAGTGCAGGCCGCGATCGCCGAGCGCGACGCCGCCGATCCCGCCGATCCTCCCGCGGACCCGCCCGCCGATCCCCCGGCAGACCCGGCCGACCCCCCGGCCGATCCCGCCGATCCCCCGGCACCGGCGGACCCGCCCGCTCCGGCCGACCCCCCGCAGCCCGCGGACCCGCCCGTCGATCCCGCCGACGTCGCAGCCAGCGGCGCCGTGACGATCGACGCCGGGGCGCTCGCCGAGCTGCAGCGCAACGCCGCGGCGGGAGCCGCAGCCCGCGCCGAGCAGGTCACCGCGGGCCGGGAGACCTGGCTCGACACGGCGGTGCAGGCGGGGAAGATTCCGCCCAGCCGCAAGGACCACTGGCGCAAGCTCCACAAGGCCGACGCCGAGGGCGCCGAAAAGGCCATGGCCGGGCTGGCCGAGAACACCATCCCGGTCGATCCGATCGGCGACGGTGGCGGCCAGGTCGGCGCTGCCGCGGAGGACTACCCCGCGGAGTGGTTCCCCGAGGCCCGCGCAAATCGCAACCAGGACGGCGCTCGGCCGTTCGTCACGAAGGGATAACCGAACATGAGCGCAGCGAACGAGTCCATCCCCCGGTTCGAGCCGGGGCAGCGCATCACCTTCAAGGCGAGCGGTGCCGTCACCGGCAAGCGCCTCGTGGCCGTCACCGGCCTCGACGACGAGGGCGTGCCCATCGCGGCCCACTGTCCCGCAGGGGGCAAGGCCGACGGCGTGGCGACCTACGACGTCGCCAACGGCGGCTACGGCACGATGGTCGGCTCCGGCGTCGTGACGCCGATCGACCCGGCCGTCGACATTCCCGACGGCGAGCTGGTGATGAGCGCCGCCAACGGGCAGGTGACCATCGCGGGTGAGACCACCGCGGAGGCCGCCACCGTCACAGTCGGCGCCACCAACAGCAAGGTGATGCTGACCGCGGTGGAGGAAGGCGCCGAGGGCAACGCAATCACCATCACGATCACCGACCCCCCGGGCAACAACGTCGCGCTGTCGGTCGACGTCGACGGCACCGCGATCGAAGTCATCGCCGCCACCGACGGGTCGTCCGCGATCACGTCAACGGCGGCCCAGGTGATCGCCGCGATCAACGAGGACAACGACGCCTCGCAGCTCGTCGTCGCCGAAAACGGTGCCGCGTCCAACGGCACCGGCGTCGTCGCAGCCGCGGCCGCCACCCCGCTGACCGGAGGCACCGACGCCGCCGGAGAGAACGGCGCCGTGATCGGCAAGGCATGGGGCGGCGCCGACGAGTCCGACGGCGAAGACGCCCTGGTGAAGCTCTACTAGGGCTTCGCCACCACCAACCCCCCTGACAAAACCAACCACCGCCACAGACGAAACGGAGACCAGGCCAATGAGCAAGATCGTCAACAAGATGGTGGCCGCACACGATCGTTTCGTGGCGGCCCACCGTGAGCAGATCGAGGCGTCGCATGAGCTGGCGCGGCGCGGCACCCCGGTGATCGCCGGAGGCGTCGACACCCCCGTGCACCCCCTCGGCCCGCCCACGGTCGACGGCCAGGGCAACATCACCATCCCGCAGTTGCTCGCTAACCCGACGCGGATCAACCGCATGGTCATGGACCTGACCCTGCAGCGGTTCGTCCTCGACCGCCTGTTCACGTTCGGCGGTGGCGTCAGCGGCGGCGCCGTCCTCTACGACCAGGTGCTCGAGAACGAGCTGTACCTGAAGGAAGGTCACAGCGTCCAGTCGATCGCACCGGCCGCCGAGTACCCGGTGGTCGTCGGCGAGCACGCGATCCCACGGATCGCCGCCGTCGAGAAGTGGGGCGGCAAGGGCTGGATCACCGACGAGGCCCGCGACCGCAACGACATTGCGTACTTCCAGCGCGTCATCCGGCAGATGAGCAACACCATCGTGCTGAAGCTGAACACGTACGCCATGGCGAAGGCCGACGCCCTGGTGGCGGCCAGCGGTCGCACCGACACGTCGGTCGACTGGGGCAACGTCGTCACCGCGGGCAACGCGGCCTCGAGCGCGGAGAACTGGCCCCTCGCCACCTTCGCGGCCGCCGCCGTGCAGGCCGAGGAAGACGAAATGGGAACGCTGTTCAACCTGGTGATCCTGAACCCGCAGCAGTGGGGTCAGCTCATCACGATCTACGGCGGGCTGTCCAACCTGCGGGAAGTCCTGGGAGAGCTGGGCTTCACGATCTACGTCACGAACCGCCAGCAGGCGGGCAAGGCGAAGTTCGTCGCCGAGGGCCAGGTCGGCGGCTACCGGCTCGAGCAGCCGCTGCAGACGGTCACCTACCGCGGCAGCGCGGGAGAGGACACCGACCGGACGTTCACGAAGACGTCCGTGCGGCCCGTCGCCTACGCCGACAACGCGTTCGCAATCTACGAGTACACCGGCCTGAACGGCTAGTGCTAGGCTGCGCAGCGCGTGGCTGACTCGACTCCAAAGCAGGGCAAGGCCAAGGGCAAGGCCGCGGCGAAACGAAAGAGCGCCGCGGCCAAGCCCCGACGCCGCCGGGCGAAGAAGCCCGCCGCCCCTGCTGTGGCCGCCCCCACCGGCGTCGCCGCTCCCCCGGAGGAAGTGCTCGCCCAGGTCGCGGAGGCCGCGACCCTCGAGGACGTCAGCGCCCTGGTTGACGCCTACCGAGAGGCGGCCAACCTCACCGACGAGGCCCCCACGCCGATCCCGCTGCTGAACGCAGCGGCCACGCGCGAGGCCCAGCTCCGGCAGGCGGCCGCCGATCCCGACCCCGACGTCACCGGCGACACCGGCGGCCACACGCCCGAGGCGATCGCAGGTGCCATGAACGCGCTCGCCGAGGCCACCACCGTGGCCCAGGTGCAGGCAATCCTGGGGCAGTTCGGTGAGCACGTCCCGGCCGACGTCGTGCACGTCGCCGACGGCGTGCTCGAAACCCTGCAGATGCCGAACGAGACCGACGTGCTCCCCGCGGCCCAGCACCCGCAGGACCCGGAGCCGAACACCGTGGGCGCCCCCGAGCCAGACGAACCGCCGGTGGTCGCCCCGCAGGGTCCCGTCGGCGCGCAGGCCGCGATCGTCGATAAGCCGACCATCGTGCGCGACCCGTCGGGCCGCAAGGTCAAGATCGGCAAGGTGCCCGTGGTCGTCAATCCCGAGTCCGACGAGGACCGCGCGACCGGCCGCGTGATCGTCGGCAATCACCTGTACTTCGAGGCCCGGGAGGGCGGCGGCCCGGCGATCCACCGCAAGGCCCCCCGCGGCACGCTGCTGGACCTCCCGCTGTCTGAGTACGAGCGGGGGATCAAGAACGGCGGGCTGCAGGCGGCCGACCTCCCCGTGGTGGTCGATGAGAAAGACCCGCTGTCCCTGGACGACGAGGGCCTGGCGACCTGGGTGCGCTTCAACAGCCCGGCCACCGTCGTGAGCTTCGCGGGCAACCCCGAGGCGGCCAACCGGCTGCTGGCGGCCGAGAGCGCGGGCGACCACGACCCGCGCGCCGAGGTCTTACGGGGCATCAGCACCGCGCTGTCGGAGCACGCCGCACCCCCTCCCGCCAGCCGGAAGTAGAGGCTGCGGCCGATGCCTGCCGCCGACATTCAATGCACGGTGGAGGAGGTCGCCGCGCATATCCGCGCGCGGACGAAGACCCCCACCGGCGCCGAGGCGGGCACCTTCACCCCGGCTGCGACCGAGGAGGACAATCAGACCCGGCCCACCCGGGAGCAGGTCGAGGCGATCATCGTCACGGCCGCCCGGCAGACCCTCACCCGCCTGGGCCGCACCCCGTGCAGCGACTCGCTGAAAGAGGACGCCAAGGGGATCACCGCCCTGCGGGCCGCCATGGCCGTCGAGGCGGGCTACTTCCCCGAGCAGGTGCGCACCGACCGCAGCAACTTCGCCCAGCTCAAGTCGATGCACGACGACGACGCCAAGGCCCTGGCCGCGACGATCGCGCGCACGTGCCCCGACGACAGCGGCGGGGGCGACGACGACGGGGCCGCCGGGCAGTCACCCGCGCACGGCTTCGACAGCCTGCCGCTGGTCGGCCGGTCGACGCCCGCCGAGTGGTGAGCGGCGCCCGGTGTTCATCCGCTACCAGGTAACCGGCGACGAGGAAGTGGCGCACGACCTGCTGGCGTTCGGCGCCCGCATGGCCGACCCCCGTGTGCCCCTGCTCGAGATAGCGGAGCTGATGCGGGCCAAGGAACGCGACACCTTCGACGAGGAGGGGCCGGGCTGGGCGCCGCTGGCCGACTCGACGATCGCCGCGAAAAGCTACGCCGGGCTGGACCCGCGCGTCCTCCACGCCACCCTGGCCCTGCGGGAAAGCCTGACCGGCATGGGCGACGGCAACATCACGGTGGCGACCTCGAGCGGCCTGTGGTTCGGCAGCTCGATCGACTACGGGAAGCTCCATAAGACCGGCACGTCGAAGATGCCCGCCCGCGACCCGCTCCCGTTCAGGCAGAATGACGCCATGCAGTTCTCGAAGGTCTTGCAGCGGTGGATGGTCGGCCTCGACCGGGCGCGGTTCGGCCCGGGGGCGCGCTGATGCCGACGCCCCCCGACCCCACGCCGTTCGGCGCGTTCCTCACCCGCCGCGACGTCGAGGAGGCCGTCAAGGGCCACCTGCAGGCGTGGGCGCCCAAGTACATCGCGGAGGTCTCCCGCCAGAAGGGCCGCACCGCGCCGCTCCCCGCCCTGCGCAACTGGACGGTGATCGCAACGGGCTTCGAGAAGTGGACCGCTGACCAGCTCCCCATGGTGCTGATTCAGTCCAGCGGGCTGGCCGAGCCACCCAAGGCTGAGGGCAACGGCAAGATCCGCGGCAAGTACCTGGTGGGCGTCGCGGCGATCGTCAGCGCCGGGAACGACGACGACACCCGGCGCCTATCCGGCGAGTACTTCGCGGCGCTGCGGGCGATCATGTTGCAGCACCCGGGCCTGGGCGGCGTCGACGAGGACGGCAACCCCGGGGAGCCGTTCGCCCAGGGCGTCACCTGGCAGGACGAGCAGTTCGACCAAATCCCGTCGGAGAGCGAGCGCACCCTGGCGGCCGCCTACGGAATCTTCGCGGTGGAGGTCGCCAACATCGTCGACCGCTTCGCCGGGATCAGCCGCCTCGAGGGCGACCCGGCCGACCCCTCCCCGATGCCGCCCGACGTGGACCTCGAGGGCAGCGACGTCGACGTCGGCGTGCAGGTGTTCGGCACCAGGCCATAGGGGGGCGCCCGGTGCGGGTAGGCTTGGCGTAGCCGCCCTGACCGATCGACCCGGAGGCCACCCCGCCATGCACACCACTTTCGCCAACCGCCTGCCCCACGCCCAGGACGTCGGCGTCGGGCGCACCCTTCCGATCGGCGGCACCGTCGTCCTCGACGACGCGGAGCTGACCGACTACCAGGCCGCCCTGATCGAAGACGGCGCCCTCGAGGAGACCGACGCCCCGGCAGACGGGCTGCACCTGGACTACCGCGCCCCCGACGGCGCCGACGTCGAGGAGGACCCCGACTCGGAGCCGATCGCCAAGCCCACGCCCGCGGCACCCAAGCCCAAGCCCGCCGCCGCGAAGGCAGGGGGGGCGGCCGGGAGCGGTAGCGTTTCCGGTGATGAAGGCGACGACGGAGCCAAGGCGTAATGCCCGCACCTGACTACTACGTCGAAATAGGTGACCGCGCGTCCGCGAACGGCGCCGTGGTCGACACCGGCGTCGCGTTCCTGGCGGGGCGCACCGAGCGCGGCCCGTCCGACGCCCCGGTGGCCTCGCGCTCATTCCCTGAGTGGGTGACCAACCACGGCGATCGCCTGACTGCCGACCCCACCCTGTACGACACGGTGGAGGCCATGTTCCACGAGGGCCAGCGCGTGATCTACACGGGGCGGGTCGTCGGCGATACGCCGGTGAAGGCGACCGCCGACGTCCTCGGCGCCGCGGCCGCCGTCGTCGGGACCGCCACCGCCCTGACCCCCGGCGAGTGGGGGAACGACCTCGACCTGGTGGCCGACGCATCCGGCGCCACCTTCACCCTCGCGGTCGTCTACAAGGGCGCCACCGTGGAGTCCTCCCCGATCTTCAGCACCTGGGCCGAGGCGATCGCCTGGGCCGAGTCCAGCGCGTACCTGCGTCTGGCGAACGGCACCGGCGCCGATCCCGTCGACGGCACCACCAGCCTCGCCGGTGGCGACGAAGACTCCGACGCGATCGACGACGACACCTGGCAGTCCGCGCTCGACCTGTTCACGATCGACCTCGGCGGCGGCCAGGTCTGCGCCCCCGGGCGTACCTCCACCGTCGGCGCCGGGCAGGTGCTGGTGCACGCGGCCTTCAATAAGCGTGTGGGCCTGGTGGACCTCCCCGACTCCCCGACGGTCTCCACCGTCACCACAGCTTCCCTGGCGCAGCGCACCACCGAGGGCGCGCGCCTCTCCGGCGCGTTCTGGCCCTGGCTGACGATTCCGGGCCTCACCCCCGGGACGACCCGCACGATCCCGCCCAGCGGCGTCGTGGCCGCGCTCATGGCCCGTTCCGACGGGCTGGGGCAGAACCCCAACCAGGCGGCCGCCGGGATGAACGGCCGGTGCCGCTACGTCATCGGGCTGTCGCAGGACCCCAAGACCGCCGACGAGCGCGACACGCTGAATCAGGCCGGGGCAAACGTCTTCCGCGTCATGCACGGCGAGGTCCGCCTCATGGGCGATCGCACGCTCACCAACCCGCTGACCGACGCCAACTGGGTGCCGCTGTCCAACAGCCGCCTGGTCTGCGCGGTGGCGTCCCGCGCCGGTGCCGTCCTCGAGGGCTTCGAGTTCCGCCAGGTGGACGGCCGCGATCACGCCCTGGGCGAGCTTCAGGGCAAGATCAGCGGGCAGGCGTGTAAGCCCTTCTACGACGTCGGCGCCCTGTACGGACGGACCCCGGCCGAGGCGTTCACGGTGAACACCCTCGACGTCAACCCGCCCAGCGAGCTGCAGGCCGGTCGCCTGCACGCCCAGATCGCGCTGCGTGTCTCCCCGCGGGCCGAGGTCATCATCCTGGAAATCGTCAAGGTCCCGATCACGGAGGCGCTGTAAATGGCCGAGGGCAGTCGCAACAGTCTTGAGCGCGTCACCACGTCGATCACGAACGCCGCGGGCGAGTTCGAGGACTGGGGCGTCTTCGACACCTTCAGCGGTGGCGAGGCCGACTCCGAGGAGACCCGCCACCGCGCTGGCGGCGGCGGCGTCGAGAAGCCCCTGGGCGGATCGAAGACCGTCGGCAACGTCACGATCACGCGCCTGCTCGAGCTGGAACGCGATTGGGGCCGCCTCAAAGACCTGATGAATCGCCAGGGCAGCGCGCGGATCATCGCCGTGCGCCAGCGCCTGGACGTCGACTACAACGCGTTCGGCGACCCCATGACCTACACGGGCATCGTCAAGACCGTGACCCCGCCAGATTCGGATTCCACCGATGACGACGCGGCCATGATCGAGATTGAGTTCACGCCCGCCAGCTCCATCACCTAGCAACGGGCGCCAGGGCGCGGTAGGCTGACGCAGCCCACGCACCCCTAGCAGGAGGTCTCCCCGATGGAAGCTGCCACCCCGCCCGACGGTCCCTACGACGCCGACGCACCGGAAGCCGTAGATCCCGACGCGGCCGCGGCAGCCGACGCCAGCCGTGTCGCCGACGTGCCGGTGGTGAGCGCCCCCGACGACGGCCCCCTGGCGCCCGGCAGCGGCAGCACGACGACCATCCTCGACGAGTTGCGCAAGCGCCGCCAGCAGATCGGCGACCCGACGGCGACGGTGATCCTGCCCGTCAACGGCTACGGCGGCCGCCTGCTGGCCCGCTACCGCAAGCTGCCCCTGCGCGACGTCGTGCAGGCCCGGAAGAAGATCAGCAAGCGGAACCCCGACGAGACCACCGCGGCGCTGACCCTGGCGGCAAACGTGCTCATCGACGCGTGCGAGGCGTTCATGGTCACCCTCGAGCCGGGCGCCAACCCGGTGGAGCTGCAGACCACCGTGGAGGAGTTCGGCGCGGACCCGATTCGCTACGAACCGCGCCTGGCCCGGGCGCTCGCCTTCGACGACAAACTGGCCCAGCTCCCCGGGCCGCCTCGTGCCGTCGACGTCGTGCGCATGACCTTCGACAACACCTACGCCCTGTTCGACCACTTCAACAGCTACGACGAGTGGCTGAAGAACGCCGCCGCGGAGGACGACGAAAGTTTCTGATCGCCCTGCGGCGGGAAGGCGAGGACAGCCTCGCCGAACCGCTCGCTGCCGCAGGGCTGATGGGCATGGACCCGCTGAAGCTTGCGCGGGAGACCGACGCCGAGGACCGGGTGATCCTGCTGGCGATCGTCAACCGCGCCCGTCAGCTCGCGGCTGACGCCCGCCAGGACCAGGCCGTACGCACCGGCAACGAGGTCGGCGATCGCGTGCGCCGGATGCTCCCCCGAGGGAAGAAGAAGTAGAAGAAGTGCAAGAAGGCGCGGGGTGGGGGGCAGGCCCGGCCGTAGAATCGTGGGCAGGTGAACGACCTGGCGACAATGAAGCGATGCGGCGGCTGCCGCCAGCATCGGCCCCTCGAGGCGTTCCACCGCGGGGCCACCCGATGCCGCGACTGCAAGCGCGAATACGACCGCCAGCGCAACGCCACGAACAAGCGGGAGCGCCAGGACCGGGCGCGACTGCGGCGCTACGGGCTGACGGCCCTGGACTTCGATCGCCTGTGGAGCGAGCAGGGCGGCCGCTGCGGGGCCTGCGCGGTCACGATGGACGATTCCTGCCACGTCGACCACGACCACCGCACCGGCGCCGTCAGGGCGCTGCTGTGCGGCCCCTGCAACCTGGCGCTGGGCCACGCGGGCGAAGACCCCGATCGGCTGCGCGCCGTCGCTGACTACGCCGAGCGGTGGGGGGCACCATCAACGACGACCTGATCCATATTCGGCTGTTGCTCACCGGCGCCAAGCAGGCGGTCGCTGAGGCCGAGGCCGTCGCCGGTGCCATGACCGCCACCGGCGCCGCGGCCACGAAGTCCAATGCCGCACAGGCCGCCAGCCTGGGGAGGACGTCGAAGGCGGCCGAGAAGGCGGGGAAGACCTACCGCACCCTGGGGCGCGCTGCGGCCTGGGGGCTGGGCATCCTGGGCGTCGGCGGCGTCTTCGCCCTGAAGGCCGCGTTCGACCGCACGCAAGACCTGGGCGCCGCGACGAAGACGCTCATGCGCATGACCAACATGGACGCGAAGACCGCCAGCAAATGGGTGCAGGTGACGGAGGCCCGCGGCATCGCCACCAACCAGTTGCAAATGGGGATGAGCACGCTCGCCAAGCAGATCACCGCGGCCAATAAGGGCGGGGAGACCCAGCTCGAGCTGTTCGAGTCCCTGGGCGTCAGCGCCGACGACCTGAAGAAAAAGAACATGAGCCAGATCATCGGCGACGTCGCCGAGGCGTTCAAGGGGATGGAGAAAGGGCCGGAGCAGACCGCCGCTTTCAAGTCGCTGTTCGGCCGCAGCGGCCAAAACATGATGAGTCTGTTGCAGGGGGGCAAGGCTGGCCTGAACGAAGCCATGGGGAAGGCGGGCGGGATCGACCAGGAACAGCTCGACAAAATCCTCGAGGCCAAGGAAGCCCAGCGCGATATGAAGCTGGCGCTCGACGACCTGGTGAACACCATCAGCATCGCGCTGATTCCCGCGCTCACCCAGGCGTCTATCTGGATGAAGGACTTTGTGGAGGGGCTGGCGTCGGGGCAGCCGTGGGCGATCGCCCTGGCCGTCGCCCTGGGCGCCCTCACGCTGGGGTTCGTCGGCGTCGCGGTGGCCGCCGCGATCGCGTGGATCGCCGCGGCCGGGCCGATCCCCTGGGTCGTCGCTGCCGTCGCCCTGGTCATCGCCGGATTCGTGCTGCTGTATAAGCGCGTCGAGTGGTTCCGCAACGCCGTGAACGCCGTCTGGGGTTTCATCAAGAACCACTGGCCGCTGCTGGCTCTGATCTTCGGCCCGATCGCCGTAATCATCCTCACGATCGTGCAGCACTTCGGCACCCTGAAGCGCATCGGCACCGGCGCTTTCAACGCCATAAAGACCGCCGCGGGCTGGGTCGGTGACAAGGTGGACTGGCTGATCGACAAAGCCACCGACCTGATCGAGAAGCTGGGGGAAATCAAGGCGAAGGCCGACGAGGTAACCGGGTTCCTGAACCCCGTCGGCGGCGGCGGGCCGAACGTGCAAGACCTCGGCGGGGTCGGCCCGGGCGGCGGCGCCAAAAACGGGTTCGGCCTGTTCGACGGGCTGGCGACCGGCGGCAGCGTCACGCGCAGCGGCATGACCTGGGTGGGCGAGGACGGGCCAGAGCTGCTGAACCTGCCGCGCGGGTCGCGCGTGCGCCCCATGAGCGCATCCGAGCGCGCCCAGCCGATCTACCAGGAACCGATCCCCAGCGGCGTGTTCGGCATCCCCGGCGTCACCGTGCCCGTCTACCTCGACCGGCGCCAGATCGCGCTGGCCCAGGCCGAGTTCGCCGAGGACGAGAAGGCGCGGTCCTAGGTGCCCGCCGATCCCGCCCAGTACCCCGGGCACGCGCGGTCGTCCGGGGCGCTCAGTTCCCCGGTGGGCACGCTCACCCTGGTCGGAGCCGGGCGCCAGCTCACGGTCATGCTGGGCGCCGACGCGCCGACGCCCGGCGACCTGGGGGGCGTCCTCGAGGAACGCGCCCGCGACAACGACAAACCCGTGCTGGTCTGGACCGGCGGCAAGCTCAAGCGCCTGGTGGTGCCGGTCCTGTTCGACGGCTTCGCCGACAACATCGACCAGCAGCCGCTGTGGAACACCCTCGAGGCCATGGCCGAGGCGTCGGTCGGCCAGCCCGCCGCCGTCGTGGCGAGCGGGACGATCCCCTACCCCGGCCGCACCTGGTGGATCGAATCGGTGAGCGTCGGCAAGTCTGAGACCAACGACTACGGGATGCTGGTGCGCCGCGAGGCGACGATCAACCTGGTGGAGCCGAACACGCCCACCCAGGTGGCGATCTACGCGGCGCCCGCGGCCAACACCCCCAAGGGCGCGGCGAAGACCTACACCGTGAAGAAGGGCGAGACCCTGCACAAGATCGCCGCCAAGCTGCTGGGCGACGCGTCGAAGTGGAAGCAGATCGGCAACCTGAACGACATTCGAGACCCGCGCAAAGAGCTGAAGGCCGGGCGCGTGCTCCGGCTGCCGTGAGCACGTCCCTGGCCCCCGCACACGCTGCGGCCCGCGTCGGCGACTTGCAGGTGCCCGTCGCCAACGGCGTGTCGGGGATCGCCAGCACGATCGACGACCTGGTGCTGGACGGCCGGAGCTGGCGCGCGGAGCTGGGCAACGCCGCCCTGCGCGCCGACCTCGAGCGCACGACCGAGGGCGCGTCGACGATCACGATTCAGGTCCACGACGGCGACGGCTCGCTGCTGCGATCGCCGCTGTTTCAGAACACCTACGACGTCGACCTCGACGGGCTGGCCTTCCGATCCCGCAAGGCCCGGCGCGTCGATAAGACGACGCTCGAGCTGACCCTCGAGGCGCGCAACGCGGTGCGCCTGCGCGTCGCCAAGGGCGCCCGCAAGGCCAAGGCCGGGACCTCCACCCGCGCCGCGTTCGGGCTACGCCTGGTGCGGGAGGTCAAGGCCCCGCCGATCCCGTTCTACTCGCCGCAGCTCATGGTGCCGGTGCGCTTGGCCGATCAGCGCGACGTCCGCAGCAACACGGCCGGGAAGAACGTGCGCCGGGAGCCGGGCCTACCCCCGGGATTCAAGGGCACGGTGAAGGGGGTCGCCGCCGACCAGGGGCAGGCCAACGTGATCGAGACCGTCCTCGACGTCGGCATGGCGCTGAAGGCCGCCCGCAAGGCGCTGCTGTCAGCCGTTCTGACGGTGATCGTGGAGTCGGAGGCCCGGAACCTGGGCTATGGCGACCGCGACAGCGTGGGGGCCTTCCAGCAGCGTCGCAGCATGGGCTGGCCCGCGTCGCAGGACGTGGCCCGCGACGCCCGCGCGTACTACAAGGGCATCCCCGGTCACCCTGGCGCGATTGGCGTGCTGAAGGCGAACCCGTCGATCAAGCCCGGCGACCTGGCCCAGAAGGTGCAGGTGTCGGGCACCCCCACCGCCTACCAGCAGTGGATCGAAGAAGGCAACGCCTGGGTGGACGCTTACCTGAAGGGCCGCCAGGCGGGGGGCGGGACCAACAGCGGCGGCAAGGCCCAGGCCGCCCTCGAGCGCCAGAAGAAGGAAACGACCTGGGATGCGCTGGGGCGGCTGGCCGAGGAGGTCAACTGGCTGCGCTTCGAGGCGGCCGACGTCGTGTACTTCATGGCCCAGACCGACCTGCTGGGGAGCGCGGGGCGCATGACGATCGAGGACAACACGCCTGGCATCACCGGCCTGACCTTCGACGACGACGACGGCAAGGCGGTCACGCAGGTGGACCTGCAGGCCGAGGTCGGGAAGTGGGGATGCCCGCCCGGCACCGTCGCCAACCTGGGCGCCAGCCTCGGCCCGGCCGCGGGCGACTTCATCGTCACGTCGATTCGCACGCCGGTGAGCGAGAACCATCCCCTGTGCGACGTCACCCTGAACCGGCCGACGGCACCCAAGCCCGAACCCAAGGGCGACGGCAAGGGCGGGAAGAAGAAGGGGAAGAAGGTCGTGCGCAGCAGCGCCACGACCAGCGGCGCCGACCGCATGGTGAAGTGGGCCGCGTCCCAGGTCGGCGTCACCGAGGGCAGCTCCCAGCAGCGCACCTACGCCAACAGCCTGGGCTACAGCCCGGGCCTGCCCTGGTGCTCGCTGTTCATCGCCTACGGCCTGAAGAACGAGTGCGGCTTCAAGAATCTGCCCGGCAACCCGGCCCACAGTTCGGGCTGGCTGTCGTGGTCGGGCGGGCAGAAGGTCAGCTCGAGCAGCCTGCAGCCCGGCGACATTGTGGTGTTCGACTGGGGCGACGGCGGCGAGACCGATCACGTGGCGCTGTTCGTCGGCGACGGCATGGTGATCGGCGGCAACCAGTCGAATCGCGTCAGCAAGGTGCCCCTGAACCGCGGCGCCATAGTAGGCTGCGTCCGTCCGAACTATGGCTAGTCTGCGAACCACCGGCGGCGACCGCCTTCCCATCCTCCCCAACGTCGTGGGCGCCGTCGTGCACGCTGCCCCGGCGGCCACCGATGACCCGCTCACCGTGGTGGTGCCAGGCTTCGCCGACGACCGCACCTACACGATCAGCTACTGGCAGTCGCGGGGTGCCACGCTCCCGGCCGTCGGCGACCTGGCGATCGTCGCCAAGACCGAGAACGACGAGCCGTGGATGGTCGCCTGGTGGCCCGCAGACGGCGACGTGCCGCCCAGCGGCGGGGCCGACGGCACCCAGTGGTTCGCGGGTGCCGGGGTGCCAGACGTCGGCCTGGGTGCCAACGGCGACTTCTACCTGCGGACTGGCACCGGCGACGTCTACCTGAAGGTGGCCGGGAGCTGGGACGGCCCGATCGCCAACCTGAAGGGGCCGCCCGGCGTCGATGGGACCGACGGCACGAACGGGACCGACGGCGCCGATGGGACCGACGGCAGCGACGGCGCCCCCGGCCGCGACGCAGGCTTCCCCTTCTACTTCCCCGGGTTCGGCAGCGCCGGGGTCGATCCCGGCGCGGGTAACTTTGCGATCTACTTCGACGGCGCCGAGTTCTATCTGCAGTTCTCGAAGACCGATGCCGATGGAGCGGACCTCGGCGTGGAGCTGGGGCTGTGGGACGATTCCGATTCGACGCCACGCGGGCAGATCATCCAGCGCCAGGCCGACGCGCCCGAAAACATGGTGACCTGGGCGGTCGCCGACGCCCTCGACGACAACGGGACGTGGGTGCAAATGAAGATCACGGTGCTGGCGCA
>WUUC01023252.1_pt1 | contig 13913 bp, 10 predicted proteins | sample 6278441 | NCBI WGS metagenome assembly WUUC01 (sample SAMN13675441, study PRJNA597444) | soil metagenome | isolation source: soil | place: USA: Washington | collected 2017-10
GCACTGGTATTTTCGCAGGAACCCGAGCAGCCGTTTGTAATCGCCGGGTCCGACATTGAACAGTTCGAGTAGCAGCTTGTAACTGCCCCGTGTCTGCTCGAGACCGCGGCAGACCACCGCACGCAAGTCTTCGCGTGTGAGGTCGCGCGCCATGAAGGGCTCGTAAACCGCCGACCAGAAGGATTCCCCTTCGATGGCCATACGGTCGTACAGCGCCGACGCCACGGCTTGCGCTGACGGCACGGCCGTCATCGTGCTGTGAGTGGACGTCGGCGACAGCAGTTCGCGAGGCAAGTCCGACGGCGGAATCACGCCAGTGCGCGAACGGATCACCAACCGCTCGGCGACGTTCTTGAGCTCTCGGACGTTGCCTGGCCATGAATAGGCCATCATGCGCGCGAGAGTCTCGTCCTCGATGATTGGCACCGGCACGCGATGGGCGACGCTTGCCGCCTGCACGAAATGCCTTAGCAAGACAGGAACGTCTTCCATGCGCTCGCGCAGTGGCGGGATGGCAATGTGAATGACATTCAAGCGGTAATAGAGATCGTCGCGGAACCTGCCGTCGGCGACTTCCGACATCAAGCGTCGGTTCGTGGCGGCGATGATGCGCACGTCAACGGTGCCATGAGAACGATCGGCACCGACGCGCTGAATCTCACCGCTCTCGAGAAACCGCAGCAGGACCGCCTGCATCCTCACGGTCATCTCACCAATTTCATCCATGAAGACAGTGCCGCCCTGCGCCTGCTCGAGCCAGCCCTTCTTGTCGCGATGGGCATCCGTAAAACTGCCGCGCATGTGGCCGAACAGCTCGGATTCGAGAAGCGAGTCCGGTACGCCCGCGCAGTTGATCGCGACGAACGGGGCAAATCGCCGGCGGCTTTCCTGGTGAATCAGCTGCGCGACAACTTCCTTACCGACGCCGCTTTCACCTGTCAGCAGGACCTTGGCGTCCGTACGAGCGGCACATTCCACTTCAAGTTCGATTTCGCGAATAGCACTACTAACACCAACAAGTTGGCGACGTCGCAATTCCATTGGGGGAGCGATCCTCTATCGCTTATAACGGAACCGCTACCATAATTGGTGCTGACGTAGGTGTCAATCCACCTTTGTGTAACGAAACTCCAGCAAAACCGCGCAAAACAATGCAAGCAAGGGACTTATTGACGAGTTCCTGACGATAAAAAGTTAACCGGCAAGACGACTTTTGTCAGGACTGGTACGTAATCGGTGATCGAAATGCCCGTGAAGTTGCGTGCATGTTTTGGGGGCGTTCACTCCTAAAGTCAACCTGCCGGCAGACTTTTATCCGTAATCTAAGGGTAACGCCCCGGCGCCAACGCCGGCACGCGCGCCGCGCAATCAAATATCATCCTTTGCATCAACGACTTACAGGAGTTCTGTGCCGCGGTCTCAGTGCGGAACTGGGCTTGCACTAGAGCTGCGCGCCGTGTCGGTAAATGAACGGCATCACCACACATGACGAACGAAATGGTTGCTGGAGCCGCCACCAGTCTGGGCGAGCAGGCCGCGCCGCGAGGCCGGGACTGCCGGCCCATGTACGGGAGCCTTTATGGACTGGCCGAACCACCGTTCGACTTGACGCCCGATCCCAAGTTCCTCTTTCTGACCGCGAGACAGCGCGAAGCGCTCGGCAACCTGCATTACGGCCTGTCAACGTCGAGAGGTTTCACCTTGCTGATCGGCGAGGCTGGCACCGGAAAGACGACGATGGTCCGGGCGGTGCTCGCCGGATTGGGCGACTCGCTGAGCCGTTATGTCTTGATCAGCAATCCCACCCTCGAGCGCACCGAGTTTTATGAGTTGCTGACGCGAGGGTTCGGATTGAGCAGCTCGGCGCAGCAATCAAAAGCAGCGTTCCTCGCGGAGCTTCAGGACAACGTCGAGAGCCGTTTCGCGGCCGGTGGCCTCACCGGCATCATCATCGACGAGGCCCAGAGCCTTCCGGCGCCCTTGCTCGAAGAGATTCGGCTGTTGGGCAACATCGAAACCACTAAAACGAAACTGCTCAACATCGTCCTTGCCGGTCAACCGGAGCTTGCCGACAGGTTGAACGAACCTGGTCTGCGTCAGTTGAAGCAGCGTGTAACACTTCGCTGCCAGCTTGGCGCGCTGACGGCGGATGAGACGGCCGCTTATATCGCGGGACGGATTCGGATCGCCGGTGGTGTACCTGAAGAGATTTTTTCCCACAGTGCGATTGGCGCGATCCAGCGCGGCTCGCGCGGGATTCCGCGTTTGATCAATGTGTTGTGCGACAACGCGTTGATCACCGGCTTCGCGACGGCAACCAAACCAATTGGGGCGAACATCATCGAAGACGTCTGCCGCGATTTCGATTTGACCGTCACGGACGCCGCTGCGGCAGTTGCGGTCAGCAGCGTAGCGCCAAATCCTAAAGAAGAAGCGTCGCTGCCCGCGCCTCCCTATACGCAGCAGGGCGCCGGCCCGATGCCGGAACGCGAACTGTTCGCCGGCACGACGAAACCGAAGGCGCGATTTCGTTTTTTCTCGGAGCTATTCGGCCGATGACCTGGGTACGGCGAACCGTCTGCTTGGTTGTGGTTATTCAATTGCTGTCTGGCGCGGGGGCCGCGCAGTCGCCTGCCCCGGCGTCTCCGCGCCCCGAACCAGTGGGAGCCGATGCCGGGCTGGTGGAATACACGATCGGTCCCGAAGACGTGATCGGGGTGGTGTTCTGGCGCGATGCCGAAATGACTGGTGATGTGACTGTGCGTCCTGATGGCCGCATCACGCTGCCGCTCATCGGAGAACTGCGTGCCGCCGGCCTTTCGCCGGACGAGCTGAAAAAGCAAATCCAGGCAGCAGCCGTCAAGTATCTGAGCGATGCGAACGTCGCTGTCGTCGTGAGGCAGATCAATAGCCGGAAGGTTTACATCACCGGACTGGTCACCACGCCCGGCGCGTATCCACTCGTCGGTCCGCGTACCGTCATGCAGCTGATCTCCCTCGCCGGAGGTGTGACCGAGCTCGCGGACTTGGAAAACATCACGATCATGCGGACCGTGAATGGAAAGACGACGAGCCACAAGTTCAACTACAAGGATGTCGCGCGCGGCCGGAAGCTCGAACAGAACCTGTTACTGCAGCCCGGCGACACGGTGGTTGTGCCATGACCGCTATCGTGATGATGCGTGTTCTGTTCATCGCGTTCATCTTCTGGATCGTTCCACCGTCGGATGCCGAAGCCCAGGTGGTTGAGCGGCCACCGCGCGTGTATCGCGGGCTTTTTGGCGCCGGCGTGCCGGATGCGAACCGATGGCGCCACAGCGTCACACTCACGGGCAATGCATTCGGCGGATTTGATGACAACCTCAGCCCGACTGCGGGTGAGGGAACCAGCGTTACCGCAAATACGCCGGGTACGCGGGGCTACACAGGATTCGGCGGCCTGCAAATTCAATATGCGTCCGTAAAATCGACCCGGACGATTCAAGTCGACACGCGAGGCTTCAGCAACGGATTCAGCGGTTTGGGCCTGCGTCCCGTCTTTGGGGGCGAAGTGAGCGGCCGCATCGCCACGCCGATTGGTCGGCGGTTTTCGCTGAGCGGCTACCAGCGGTATAGCGACAGCCCGATGTTTGCCCCGGGCACGGCGACTCCTCGATCGTCACTCGCCGGATCCTTCGAACCGGCGTCGGTGCCGCTGGCGGAGACGACGTCGTACTTGGTGCGCCGGTCGACGTCGTGGGACGGGAACATGACGCTCGAACGGCGCATGAGCGTTCGAACGACCGTTGTCGTAGGTGGAACGCACGGGCGCAGCCGCTTTGACCAAGGTATCGGCGACTCCGAAATGTGGGGAGGCACGCTGAACTACCAGCGCAGCATCGGCCGCGGCTCCGCAGTTGCGGGAGGCTACAACTTCAGTTCGACGCTGACCCACGCCGCCGCCGGATCGGCGCGCCCATTTGAAAACCATGCCCTGATGCTTTCGGCGTCCACGAGCCGTCGCGTCGGACCGCGCCGACAACTGGCGATGTCCGTCAGTGCCGGCGTCAATCAGGTCAACACGCTGAGCAGCCTGACTGACGCACCGCTGACATATCTCACCCCCGCGCAACGGGCAAACGTTCGTTTTGATTTCACGCAGACATGGAATGTTGCGGCCGACTACGCCCGCGTCGTGTCGGTGATCGAGGGGGTGTCGCTCGACTCGTTCGTGGCCGACACGGTGTCGTTGCGTGCAGGCGGACACATGTGGAAGGCCGATGTTGCCCTGTCGGGCGACTGGGCCTCAGGACACGCTGGTCCCACCGGATCCGGGACTTATGAATCGTACACAGGCATTGTGCAGATTCAGTTCGCCGTGAACCGGTGGATCGATGCACATATCAGTCAAACGTTTTATGCCTACCGGCTTGAAGGAGTCACCATGATTGTCGATGGGCTGACCACGCGACTCGATCGCCAGGCGAGTCGAGTAGGTCTGGTATTCCGGTTGCCGCTCTATGGTCAGTACGCGGGGACCCGGTCGAGGGCGGGACGCTGATGCTGCCCGGTAAAGAACTTGGCCTGGGCACGATCATCGAGATGCTGCGGCGGCATTGGGTGAAGCTCGTGGTGCCGCCGTTTGCGACGCTGTTCCTGGCCCTGGTCTACTCGGGCCAGCTACCGGACGTGTATCAGGCCGACGTGTTGATTACGATCGTCGCGCAGCGCGTTCCCGATTCGGTCGTGCGGACGACCGTCACCATCAAGACCGAAGAGCGTCTCAGCGCGATCGAAACGCAGGTGCTGAGCCGGACCCCACTCGAGCAGCTGATCCTCGAGCTCAACCTCTACCCAAACGAGCGGCAGCGGCTGCCGATGGAGGATGTGGTCGCGATCATGCGAGCGGCGACGTTCGTCGTAATCGAGCGCCCGCGCGTCGGTGCGCGCGGCCCGGAGCCGCCGCACGCGTTTCACGTCCAGTTCCAGTATCCCAACGCGCAACTGGCGGCGATTGTCGCCCAGAGGCTCGGATCGGCCTTCGTGGATCAGAATGCCCGCGACCGCGGCGCTCTCGCCGATGCGACCAACCAGTTCCTCGAGAGTCAGCTCGCGCAGGCCCGTGCTCGTCTCGAGGCGCAGGAGACAAAACTCGAAGAGTTCAGGCAGCGCCACGGCAACGAGTTGCCGACACAGGTGCAGTCCAACATGCAAGTCATCAACAGCACCCAGCTTCAGATTCAGGCGTTGGTCGAGGCAACCGCGCGCAGCCGGGATCGACGCTTGATGAACGAGCGGATCTACAACGAGCTGGCCGCCGACCTGGCCGCGCCGCCCCCGCCACCGGTACCCGCGCCGACGACATCGGGATCGGTGGCGCCAGCGGTATCGGCGACGGCCGAAGCGCAATTGGCCCACGCGCGCGGTGTTCTGGAGCAGTTGCAGTTGCGTTATCAGCCTGAACATCCCGACGTTCAGCGCGCGCTCCGAGTCATCGCAGAGTTGGAGCCAAAGGCCGCCGCCGAACGTGCTCTAGCCGAGGAGACGGGGACGCCACTTCCCGCGGCGCTGACGCCAACGGACCAAACACGCCGCGATCGGATGCGGGATATGCGCGCCGAGAACGACAGCCTTGATCGGCAGATTGCGTTCAACGAGGCCGAAGAGAAACGACTCCGCCTGCTGGCGACGGAGTATCAACGCCGGATCGAGGCAGTGCCAGGAGTGGAGTCCGAATGGTCGTCGCTGACGCGCGACTACGACACGCAGATGACCGCCTACAAGGCGTTACTTGGCAAAAGCGAAGAATCAAAAGTCGCGCTGGATCTGGAACGCCGGCAGATCGGCGAGCAATTCCGGATTCTGGATTCCGCGAGCGTGCCGACGCGCCCGATCAATCCTAATCGTCTAGCGATCAGCGGCATCGGCTTCGGGCTTGGTTTGGCACTTGGCATTGGATTCGCGTTCCTGCTCGAACTAAAGGAAACGTCGTTCCGATCCGAGTCCGACGTCGTTGAATCATTGCTGATTCCCGTACTGGCGCTCGTGCCCCACGTTGCGACGGCGGAGGAGCGGCGCCGGCGAAAACTCCGTGGGGTGCTGAAGGGTACCCTCGCCACAGCGACCGCAGCTGGCGCCGGATATGTATTTTGGAGCCAGCGTCTATGGCAATTTTTAGCATGAGGATCCGGTCATGAGCCGCATCGAACAGGCGCTAACACGCGCCGGTGTTGGCGAGCCGGTCGCAGCGTCGGCAGCGTCCACCGACAACTTTGTTTCAGCCTGGCCTGCGATCGTGGAGTCGGAGCCCGCCCGCGCGCCCGTGGCTCCGCCCTCGCCGCGCGAACTGGCTCCGGAAGTCACGCGCGCGGCCGGTGACACGCCAACGCCGGTGGTGTCGTTCAGTTCTGCGTGGCGCGATCGATTGGCCACGTCTGCCGGTGCAGATCCCGTACTCGTCGAACAGTTTCGGCGGCTTGCGGCGATCCTTCACAGCGCGCAGTCTGCCACGGCAATCCGCGTGCTGATGGTGACCAGCGCTTCCGCGGAAGACGGCAAGACCCTGACGGCGTTGAACCTCTCGTTGGTCTTGAGCGAGTCGTATCACAAGCGGGTGTTGCTCATTGACGCCGATCTGCGACGGCCGTCACTCGGCAAGGCCGCCGAGCTGACCGCCGTTCCAGGGCTGAGCGACGTGCTGAAGGCCTCTGTCGATCAACGGCTCTCCTTCGTACCGGTGACGCCGACATTGACGCTGTTGCCGGCGGGTCGACCGAACCCCGATCCCATGGGGGCGCTGACATCGCCTCGCATGCGGCAAATCCTGGAGGAGGCGGCCTCGCGTTTCGATTGGGTCGTCTTGGATGCGCCGCCGATGGGACCGCTCGCCGATGCTCGCCTGCTGGCCGACATGGCTGATGCCGCGATCTTCGTGATCAGGGCCGGTCGCACGAAGCACGCGGCCGTCAAAAAAGCGATCGACACTCTCGGCCGCGAGCGGCTGCTCGGCGTCGTCCTCAATGGCGTCGATCGTCTCCCAGCCGAAGCGGCCGCAATGTACACCCCTGATCCTGAGGTGTAGCTGACGATGGCACAAGAACGGTTCTCGCAGATCCATCCCCGCCGGCTGGCGTTGATCGTGGTCGAGCACGCCGTCATCCTGCTGGCGCTTGCGGCGGCGACCGCTGCGCGCCTGGGTGTCGAGAGCCTGCTTGAAGAGCCGTTGTTGCAGTTCGGCAGGGCGACCGTTGTTGCGGCGGTCCTGCAGATTTGCCTGCACTACTGCGATTTGTACGATCCGCGAACGCTCGCCGACCGCCGCGATCTCATCATTGGCCTGACGCGCGCGCTGAGCGGGACGTGTGTCGTGCTCGCGGTCCTTTACTACTGCTTCCCCCTGCTGATTCTGGGGCGCGGCGTGTTCATGGTGGCGTCGGTTCTAATCATCGCGCTGGTAGCCGGATGGCGAATCGCCTTTGAGTGGTTCTCGCTCTATGTGCCGTCCGAGCGTCTGCTGATCGTGGGTACCAATGCAGCGGCAGTGGCGCTCGCGCGGGAACTGTTCGAGCGACGTGGCGAGCTGGGAGTCAACCTCGTCGGATTCGTCGATACCGATCCCAACCGTGTCGGCATGTCGCTGATCAACCCGGGAATCATCGGCACCGTAGACAACATTCCCGAGATCGTTCACGACCGCGGCGTCGATCGCGTCGTGGTCAGCCTTGGTGACGCCCGCGGCAAGCTCAACATGGAGAAGCTGCTGGACATGAAGATCCACCACGGCGTCAGGTTCGACCACCTGGCGTCGGTCTACGAGCAGTACACGGGCAAGATTGCGGTCGAGAACCTGCGCCCGAGCTGGTTGATCTTCAATGAAGGGTTCCGCAAGAGCCGCATGTTGTCGTTCACGAAGCGATTATCGGACGTGATGATCGCGCTCGTCGGGTTGCTGCTGCTGTCGCCAGCGATGATCCTGGTGGCGATCGCGATCCGGTTGAGTTCGGCTGGACCCGTCCTCTACAGTCAAACGCGCGTCGGCAAAGACGGACGGTTGTTCATCATCCACAAGTTCCGTTCGATGGGGGTCGATGCGGAATCGGGTACGGGTGCGGTGTGGTCGACCGCGCAGGATCCTCGAGTCACGCCTGTGGGCCGCTTCATTCGCAGGACGCGGCTCGACGAACTGCCGCAGTTGTGGAATGTGTTCATCGGCGACATGAGTTTCGTGGGCCCCCGGCCCGAGCGTCCGGAGTTCATCGAGCAGCTCACCGAACAGATCCCGTTCTATGGGCAGCGGCACGTCGTTCGCCCAGGACTGACCGGATGGGCTCAAGTGCGGCATGAATACGGGGCCAGCGTCGACGCCGCGATGCAGAAGCTCCAGTACGAGCTGTTCTACATCAAGAACATGTCGCTCGCCTTCGACGTCTTCATCGTGCTCGAGACGATCAAGACGGTCCTGGTGCGGCGGGGTTCGTAGTGGTACGTCATGCCCCGCGCGAGATCGTCAACGCGATGACGATTGATGTCGAAGACTACTTTCAGGTCTCAGCGTTCGAGCATGTGGTGTCCCGCGATGCCTGGGGCGATTTCGAAAGCCGCGTCAGCGTCAACACTCGACGCCTGCTGCAGATCTTCGAGGAGACGAATACCCACGCAACATTCTTCGTTCTCGGCTGGGTAGCCGAGCGGTTTCCGGAGATCGTTCGCGCCATCCGCGATCGTGGGCACGAACTGGCGTCCCACGGCTACGCGCATCGGCTGGTTTATTCGATCAGTGCGGACGAATTCCGTGACGATATCCGCCGGGCGTCCGACGCGATTGAGGCCGCTTGCGGCATCAGGGTACGTGGTTATCGGGCACCGAGTTTTTCGATTACCCAGCAGTCGTTGTGGGCGCTGGATGTTCTCTTGGAAGAAGGCTTTGAGTACGACGCCAGCATTTACCCGATCCGCCATGACCGCTACGGGATTCCACACTGGCAGCGGCACATTCACACGATTGCCCGCGATGGCGGTAATTTGTGGGAGCTACCCGGGTCGACGGTCACCTGGGCGGGCGTGAATTTCCCGGTCGGCGGCGGCGGGTATTTTCGTCAATTGCCCTACGAATGGACTCGGGCTGGCGTTCACCGGCTGAACGCCGTCGAGTCGCAGCCCGCCGTGTTCTACCTCCATCCTTGGGAAATCGACGCGAAACAGCCCCGACTCGTGTCGTCACTCATGTCATCAGTGCGACACTACCGCAACCTCGACAAAACTGAACCACGGCTGCGTCGCCTCTTGACAGACTTCAAATTTGGGCCAATCTCGGAGGTTTTGACCAAGTTACCGGGCTTCAATTCACGTGCTTCGTAGACAATTGTCTTGAGCTAGGAAGACTATTAACTGCCGCACGGCCGCTCCACCCTAATTACCCTGAATTACGGCCAATTCCGACCGTCCAGCTACCTGCTCGGGCTCACGGATTGGCTGGTTGTTTGCTCTAGGGATCGGTAACTCCAAGAAGTTGAACTACCTACGGTTTGTAACTGAGAGGGCGAAGCTACGTACTTGGCTGGGCCCAGAGGAAATTTGAATATGAGCGAGTCGATCGGCACCGAGGTTCGTAAATTCATCGTCACGAACTTCCTCTTCGGGCGTGACGACAACCGCCTCACGGATGAGGTGTCATTCCTGGAAAGTGGAACCATCGATTCAACAGGGGTGCTCGAGCTCATCGCATTCGTCGAGGAGCGTTACGGCATTTCAATCGGCGATCGCGAGCTCGTGCCGGAAAACCTCGATTCGATCGCCAATGTGAGCAGATTCGTGACGCGGAAGCTCGAAGAGCGGACCCAGGTTGCTGGTTGACGGGTTTCTCGCCGAGTCGGCTCAGCAGTTCGCCGACAAGCCGGGCCTGATTACCGCCCAGGGTCGCTTCTCGTACGCGTGGCTTGAGCGATCGGTGGCCGGCCTGGCTGCAGGCCTTCGGGCGCTCGGAGCCGCGAGCGGTGATCGGGTTGTCGTCCACCTCGAAAACAGCGTCGAAGCCGTGGTCGCCATCTTTGGCGCGATGCGCGCGGGCTGCGTGCTTGTGCCAATCAATCCGACGGTGAAACCGGAAAAGCTGTCGTTCATCCTGAACGATTGCGCGGCCACTGTGTTGATATCCGATCAGCCCGCGGCAATCGTCGCCGAGACTGCGCGTGCCGCGAGCCCGCTCACAGCGATTGTGCTGACGAAGCCAGGAGCCGAAGTCACATGGCCTGCCAGTGTTCGCGTCGCACTCTTTACGACCCTGCTGGCGGAATACGACGGTCAGCACGTCGATCGCGGTGTCATCGATATCGATCTCGCGGCGCTAATCTACACTTCCGGCTCCACCGGCCGCGCGAAGGGCGTCATGCTCACGCATGGCAACATCGTCACTGCCGCGACGTCGATCTCTTCGTACCTCGGAATCACGAGCAGCGACGTGATCCTCGACGCCTTGCCGCTCTCGTTCGACTACGGGTTGTACCAGCTGTTTCTGACCGCCAAGACCGGCGCCACCACGGTTCTGGAGCGCGCCTTCGTCTATCCGACGGTCGTGCTCAATCTGATTGATGCGCATCGAGTGACGGGCCTGCCGATTGTGCCGATGATGGCAGCGCTGCTGCTGCGGCAGGATCTATCGGCGTTCGAGCTATCGAGCCTGCGCTTCATTTCTAACACTGGTGCCGTGCTGTCACCGGTACAAGTCAGTGCGCTACGAACCAAGCTGCCCCATGTCAGCATCTTCAAAATGTACGGTTTGACGGAATGCAAACGTGTCTCGTATCTCGATCCAGCGGAGATCGATCGACGGCCCGATTCGGTCGGCAAGCCGATGGACAACGTTGAAGTATTCCTCGTCGACGAGTCTGGTTGCCGCAAGGAAACTGGCATCGGCGAGCTTGTGGTGCGCGGATCGAACGTGATGCAGGGCTACTGGGGCGCTCCCGAGGCGACCGACGAAGTCCTGAAGCCGGCCGCGCTCCCGGGCGAGCGCGAACTGCACACCGGCGACATCTTTCGGATCGACGACGAGGGCTTCATGTACTTTCTCAGCCGCAGCGACGATGTGATCAAGTGCCGCGGCCAGAAGGTGAGCCCGAAGGAAGTCGAAATGGTTCTTTTGACGTTGAATGGCATTCAAGAGGTGTTCGTGATGGGCGTCCCGGACCCGCTTGCTGGCGAGGCCGTGAAAGCGTTCGTCACCCTCGACGCCGGGGTCGTCTTATCGCAGCAGGACGTGCAGATGCATTGCACGAAGCACCTCGAAGATTTCATGGTGCCGAAGTTCATCGACATCGTGACGGCGCTGCCCCGCACGACATCGGGCAAGGTGTCGCGCGCATCGCTGCAGTCGCCGACCGCGCCCGACACTAGGACGCATTGATCTCCAGGTTTGGCGGCGTCGATATAGCGTTGCTGGTCGCGATCAACGCCGCGCTGCTCTATGCGTTCGCGGATCCGTTAAGAGCGATGGTTGCGTTGTGGGATGCGAGCCCGATGTATTCCTACGGGTACTCCGTTCCGCTGGTGAGCGCATATCTGTTGTGGACGTCGCGTGCGCGGCTGGCGGCGGCGCCTGCTCAGCCGTCTCGTCTGGCGGCCGCAGCTGTGTTGTTGGGCGCCGTTGCACTGGGATCCGCCGGCGCGGCAGGCGGAATTCAAGTCCTTGGTCAACTGGCGTTTCTCGTGGCGCTTTTCGGCGTCGTGCTGGGACTTTTCGGAATCGCGGTGCTGCGGATCAGTGCGCCGGCACTTGCGTACTTGCTCCTGATGGTGCCCATCTGGGACGGCTTCACCGAGCCGTTGCACTGGCCGTTTCAGAGTCAGTCCGCGACTCTCAGCATGACCATGCTGCGGGCGGTTGGCGTCCCGGTTCACCGCGAAGGGACGTTCCTGATGCTGCCGGGCCTCACGCTCGAAGTCGCACGCGCCTGCAGCGGTGTCAACTATTTGATCGCCGTGATCGCGCTAGGCATTCCGCTGGCGTATCTCCATCTGGAATCGACGGCGCGACGCATCGCGCTGCTGGTGTTTGCCGCGGCCATCGCGGCCTTCGCTAACCCGTTGCGCGTGACCTTGATTGGCATCTTGGCGTATCTCGACGTGGGCTCACCGATCCACGGTCCCTTCCACATCTTGCATGGCCTGTTCGTCGCCGCGGCCGGTTACGCGGCGTTGTTCGCTGGTGTGCGCGTGCTGAGACCGAAGAACCTGCCAGTCGATTCCCGGATCGTGGCGGCCACACCAGGCGTGTTGCCGGCATTCAGAGTGCCGCGGCTCGCAGCGATGGTGCTGACCGCGCTGTTCATATTAGTTGGCACCGGAGCGTTTGCGAAGAACCTGCGCGAGGTCGAGCTCACCGTGGCGCTCGAGCGGATTCCCGAGGCTCTTTTAGAGTGGAAGTGGAATCGCCTTGCCAATGCGCCGGCGCGAATCGAGTGGGCAGGCGCCGACCAACAACTTGCCCGCCAATACCGACTGGCGACTGGCGCGACGGCCGACGTCTTCGTCGGTTATTTCGCGTCGCAACGCCAGAACCGCGAGCTCGCCAACTCCAGAGCGGACGCGCTTCACCGTCGATCGCAGATCGTCGAGATTGCGCAAATGACGCCGCCGATCTCGGTAAATGTGATCCGGCTCGCGAAGCCAAATAGCCAGGCACTCTTCTGGTACGAACTCGACGGTGTGCAAACCAGCGCGATTCGGACGCGGCTCCAGACGTTGCGCAATGCCGTGCTGCGCGGCTACACCAACGGCGCCGTCATCATGGTGTCGTCGCCGTCGGCGCTCGGCGGATCAGCCGCGACCGACACGGAATTGCAGGACCTTGCCGCGCGCACGCGGCATGAGTTGACAGCGCTTCTTATCAAGGCGAAGCCGGCCAGCCCCGGCCGGAAGGATAATCCCCATGCAGATCACTCAGTGCAGTAACTCCGATCGCGACGCGTGGAACGCGTTCGTTGCGAGCGAAGCGGCGGCGACGTTCTACCACCGCTTTGAATGGAGTGAGATCAACCGCGCCTGCTTCGGCCATCCGTCCGCATATCTGGCCGCCAGCGATCGCGGCCGCATGGTTGGTGTCTATCCAATCGTCAGGCTCAACAGTCTGCTGTTCGGCAACATCGCGTGCTCGATGCCGTTCGTCAACTACGGCGGTCCCGCGACGTCGTGCGAGTCAGCCGAGCGGGAGCTGCTCGCGGCCGGTACTCGTGTCGCCGACAAATGGAAAGTGGACTACCTCGAGATTCGGAGCAAGCGGTATTTCGGCGACGAGTGGGCCTCGTCGAATCACAAAGTCAGCATGACGATTGAGCTCGACGCCGATCCCAACGTCGTCATGGAGTCCTATCAGCGGGAACAGCGCAAAGAGATTCGCCGGGCTTATAAGAACGGCTTCACGACCAAGTTTGGCGGCGTCGAGCTGCTCGAGCCGTTCTACAGCGTGCTGTCCGAGAGCTGGCGCGATTTGGGTACACCGATCTACCAGAAGGCGTACCTCCGAACCGTGATGGAAACGTTCGGCCCGGACACACGGATCTGCGTCGTCTTTGCCGCCGATGGGTCGCCGGCCGCTGCGTCGCTGTGCGGTCATCATCGCGACACCGTTGAAGGCATGTGGGCCGGGTGTTGCGACCGCTATCGCAAGGAGCTCGCCGGCTACGTCCTCTACTGGGAGATGATCAAAGACGCCTGCGAGCGCGGCTACCGGCGTTTTCATCTCGGTCGATCCACGGCGCAATCGGGCGGCGAGCAGTTCAAGAAGAAGTGGAACGCAACGCCGACGCAGCTGTACTGGCACTACGTCCTCCGCAACCGGCCGGAGATTCCGCAACTCAACGTCACGAACAAGAAATATCAGTTGGCGATGGCCGCCTGGCGGCGGTTGCCGGTTGGCGTCTCACAAGTGATCGGGCCAA
>WUUC01004489.1_pt1 | contig 13909 bp, 9 predicted proteins | sample 6278441 | NCBI WGS metagenome assembly WUUC01 (sample SAMN13675441, study PRJNA597444) | soil metagenome | isolation source: soil | place: USA: Washington | collected 2017-10
ATGCTCGTCAGCTCTGTGAATCGCGCAATCCTGGCTCGATACTGCCTATCATGCGAAAGTTGCTCAGCGCGCTGACGGTGATCCTGGCCTGCCTGCTCGTCGCGGCGGGGCCGGCCGGGGCCGCGCCCGCCCGCCCCGCCGGGTGCGCGGACGACCCGATCTTCCGGTTCTGCCTGCTCCCCGGACCCCCGGGGTGGACCCGATTCAACACCCCCGAGTATCACGACTGCGACCGGTGCCATACGGCGGGAGAAGCCGGTGTCAGAGACGGACGCTGGCCGGAGTACCGGTGCGGTGCGTTCCCCATCGGCCTGGACATCGTCTGGTACATCTACGTTCCCCCGGAGGACTGACCAATGCGCAGGTTGCTCGGCGCGCTGACGGTGATCCTGACCGGCCTGCTCGTCGCGGCGGGGCCGGCCGGGGCCGCGCCTGCCCGCTCCGCCGGGTGCGCCGATGACCCGTGGCAGCAGCTCTGCTTCTTCCCCGGACCCGCTGACTGGACCCGCATCGATGGGTTCGACAGGTGCGACTGGTGCCGGGCGGCGGGGAACGAGGGCATCAGGGACGGAGACTGGCCGGAGTACCGCTGTGGCTGGGTCTCCATAGGCCTGGACGGCGCCTACTTCCTCTACGTTCCCCCGGAGGACTGACCACATCGTGCGTAAGGTGCTCAGGCCGCCCGGCCCGCGGGGTGCGCGGACAACCGACGAGTCAGTGGCCGCGGTCCGCTGAATAGCCGACATGCACCCCGAGAACGGCTAGCTGCTCGCCGAAGACCACCGCCGCCATCACGGTGTCCAAAAGTACTCGAAGGGCGGCTGGAGCGGAGTTCGGCTTGCGATGAATGCCCCATTCATCGCTTTGAACGGGGCATTTATCGCAGTCATCTAGTAGTTGTTGTCAGACACCCAGATCCCGCACGGATGCTGGCCGAACGAGTCGTTCACGCAGGCGCGGTACTGGATGGCGAAGCGTCCGGTCTGCAGGTTGTAACCCTTGGTCGTGCCGCATCCGCCGACGTTCTCCTTCTGCACCTTGGGGGCGCCGTTGAGGATGTACTCGACGTAGACCGAACTGGCGTCGCATTTGGCGTCGTAGACGTCGAACCATGCTCTGTTGCCGTGCGAACCGCTCACCGACCGGTTGAAGAACGCCTCGCCCGCGCGCGTGCCGTTCGTGTACACGATCGAGCTGCTGCTGGCCGCGGCAAGGACGGGCGAGGGCACCAGGACCGTTACAGTGCCCGCCAGAACCGGCGCGAGCAATGCCGAGATCGCGACCTTCCGCATGCGGTGCATACCCGCCTCCCTAGCTGTGGTCGTAAACCCAGTTGGAACAGGTGTTGTTGGTGAAGGGGCCACCGTCCTCGACGCAAGCCCGGTACTTGATCGTGAAGTAGCCGGTCGGCAGGTTGATCCCGAAGGTCGTGCCGCACCCTCCGTCGTTGCGCGCGGACTCAAGGCCGCCGGGCTGCGAGGTGAGGTCGAACTGGACGAGTACCGGCTCGGCGTCGCATTTCGCGTCGTACAGGTCGAACCACGCCCGGTTGCCGTGCGTGCCGTTGCGCCTGTTGAAGAACGCTTCCGCGGCACGGGTGCCGTTCGTGTTGGCGATCGCGCTGCTGCTGGCGACGGCCAGGGCTGGCGAGGGCGCGACGACCGTCAGGGTCCCCGCCGCCGCCAACGCGAGCAGTGCCGCCATCGTCAATTTCCGTTTTGGGGTGCGGTTCATGTGTGTCCTTTCCGGTAGGCCACGCCAGTCTCGGCGGCACCGGTTGCCAAACTGTTGCCAGTGGACGCTGCCCCAGTACGATCCGACGCGTGCGGTTCCGGGTGCTCGGTCCGTTCGAGGCGGACGCCGACGGCCGGTTGGTCGCGCTCGGCCGCCGGCGCGAGCGGTGCCTGCTCGCCGTCCTGGTGCTCAATCCCGGCCGGGTGATCCCGGTGACCCGGCTGGTCGAGCTGCTGTGGGAGGACGATCAGCCCGACCGCGCCCATCGCCATGTGCACACCCACGTCGCGCGGCTGCGTGCGGTCCTGAACCAGGCGCCGGGTGGTGATCCACCCCGCATCGTCACCGCGGGCGTCGGTTACCGGCTCGACACCGACCCCGAAACCATCGACGCGCACCGGTTCAGGACGCTCGTCAACGACGCCCGTGGCGTGGCCGGCGCCGAACACAAGTCAGCGGTACTGCGCACGGCATTGGCACTGTGGCGGGGTCCGGCCCTCGCCGACATCGCCACTGAGCGGTTCCGTGACCGGGTTTGCGGCGAGCTCGAGGAGCTGCGGCTACGGGCCCTCGAGGATCGCATCGCCGCCGACCTCGACCTCGGCCGGGCGGCCGACGTGGTCGCGGAGCTCGACACGCTCACCGCCAGCCACCCGTTTCGAGAGCGCCCGCAGGCCCTGCTCATGCTCGCGCTGCATCGAGCGGGGCGCCAGGTCGAGGCCCTGCAACGGTTTCGCACCAACCGTGCGCGGCTCGTGGACGCGCTGGGCGTCGAGCCGAGCGCCCCGCTGCGTCAACTGCACGAGGCGCTGCTGCGGGCCGACGAGCGGCTCAACTCCATGCCGGCCGCCGGACTGGTGGACCTGGCCGGCACCATTCCCGCCGGGACGGTCCGGCACGTGCCCGTGGTGCCGCGTGAGCTTCCCGCCGACGTCGGTGGTTTCACCGGCCGGCAGGGCCAGCTCGACGCGCTCGACGAGGTGATGCGTACCGCGGGCAGCACCGTGGTGATCTCGGCGATCGCCGGCACCGCCGGGGTGGGCAAGACCGCGCTGGCCGTGCACTGGGCACACCGGTCAGCCGACCGGTTTCCGGATGGCCAGCTGTATGTCGACCTGCGCGGGTACTCCTCCGGGGCACCGCTGCGGCCGGTCGAGGCGCTGAACCAGGTGCTGCGCTCGCTCGGCGTTCCCACCGAGCGGATCCCGCACGAGGAGGGGGCCGCGGCCGCGCTCTACCGCTCCACGCTCGCCGGCCGGAAGGTGCTGGTGCTACTGGACAACGCCCGCGCGCCCGAGCAGGTCCGGCCGCTGCTACCCGGCTGCCCCGGCTGCCTCGTGGTGGTCACCAGCCGCGACCAGCTCGGCGGGTTGGTGGCGATGCAAGGCGCGCGGCGCATCAACCTCGACGTGCTCACCCCGGCCGAAGCCGAGGCGCTGCTGATCCGCATCGTCGGACCGGCGGACCCGGCGGCGATCGCGGAGCTGGCCCGGTTGTGCGCCTACCTGCCGCTGGCGCTGCGGATCGCCGCGGCCAACGTCACCGGCAACCCGCACCTGGGCGTCGACGGCTACCTCGCCGAGCTCACCGGTGGGGATCGGCTGGCCGCGCTGGCGATGGCCGGCGACAAGGACGCCGCGGTGCGCCGCGCCTTCGACGTCTCCTACCGGTCCGTGCCGGCCGGCGCGCGGCGGCTGTTCCGGCTGCTCGGCCTGGCCGCGGGACCAGACATCACGGCACCGGCCGCGGCGGCCCTCGCGGGCACCGGGACGTCCGCCGCCACGCGGCTCCTCGACGTGCTCGCCAGGGCCCACCTGATCGAGGAGCATCAGCCGGGCCGGTACACCTGCCACGACCTGCTCCGGCTGTACGCCGCGCGGCGCGCGGAACGGGACGAGCCGGAGCCCGGCCGCGGCGCGGCGATCCGGCGACTGTCCGAGTGGTACTGGCGGCTCGCCGACGCCGCCGACCGGCTGCTGTACCCGCACTCGACCCGGCTGCCGGTGCCGGTGTCCGCGGTGGATCTGCCGGTCGTTACGTTTACCGACCACGCGACTGCCCTTGGCTGGTTGGACGCCGAACGGGTCAACCTCGTCGCCATCTGTACGGCGGCGGCCGAGCACGGCCCGAGGCCGGTGGCGTGGCTGCTCGCCGACACCTTGCGGCGCTACCTGAACCGCCACCGGCACCTGGCCGACCTGTTCGCCGTCGCCGAGGCCGGGCTGGCCGCGGCCCGTGCCGCGGGCGAGCGGCGGGCCGCCGCCGCCACCCATGTGTCGCTGGCGATCGCCTATGCCACCGGCGTTCGCCGCTCTCGCAAGGCGATCGCACACTTCGGCCGCACGTTGACGCTCAGCCGGCGGGCCGGTTGGCCAAAGGGTCAGTACCTCGCGTTGAACGGCCTCGGCGTGGTGCACTACATGATCGGCCGGCTGGACCGGGCCGTCGACTTCCACCAGCAGGCGCTTGAGCTGAGCCGGCAAGTGGGGCACAAGGGCGGCCAGGCCACGTCGCTGAACAATCTCGCACTGTCCTATCGGGACGCGGGTCAGCTCGGGCGGGCCCTCGCCGTCGCTACCGCGGCGCAGCCGCTGTACCGCGAGATGGATGCCGTTGGCGCCGCCGCCAACGCCCGGCACACGCTCGGCACCGCGCTGCGGCTGCTGGGACGGTTCGACCTCGCGCTGGATCAGTTCGACCTCGCCCTGAACGGTTTCCGGGCCGTCGGCGACCGGGATGGCGAAGCGAGCGCACTGATCGGGCTGGCTCGGGTGCGTGCCGACACCGGCCGGCATCACGAGGCGCTCGACGGCGCCCGGGAGGCGCTGGGGCTGACCGACGGGGCCGGGGAGCACCAGGTCGTGGTGGACTCCTCGAACACCCTCGCGGCGGCGCACCGCGATCTCGGGCGGGACTGCGAGGCGATCGAACGCCATGAGGTGGCCCTCGCCGTGGCCACCGACATCGGCTACCACTTCGGCGTCGCCGAGGCGAAGGTCGGCCTGGCGGCCACGCACCATCAGGCCGGACACCACCGGCTGGCGGTGAAGCTCGCCACGGACACCCTCGGTATCGCGCGCCGGGCCGGTTTTCGGGTGCTCGAGGGACAGACGCTCGGTGTGCTCGCCGCCATCGCGCACGGCAGCGGTGAGCACGATCAGGCCATCGCGCACGCGCGGCGTGCGCTGGTCCTGCACCGTGCGACCGGACACCGGCTCGGCGAGGCGCACACCCTCGTGCTGCTCGGCCAGGTGCTGCACCAGACCTCAGCCGTCGACGGTGCCTTCCGCCACTGGCGCCAGGCCCGCGAGCTCCTGGCCGGCATCGGCGCGCCCGAACCCGACGAACTGCGGGCACAGCCTGCCCTGAGCAAGGTGCGGTGAAGGCGTCCTTCACACTGAGCGTGAAGGACGCTGTCACCGCATTCCTCGCTACTTCTTGGCCAGCTTGTAGGCGCGGATCACCGATTGTTGGACGGTGTTGCCGTGCCCGTCGTTGGCGGAGGCGCGCAACGACACCGAGGTGGCGTTGGCGGGATGGTGCAGGAGTACCGCGAGGCCCGCGATGACGTCGGCCTTGTGCCAGGTCTTGCCTTCGTCGTAGGACACGTCGATGGTGAGGCCGCGGGCGCGGATCTGGTCGCCGGACTGGAGTTGCAGGGTGACCGGGATCAGGAAACCGCGGCCGGCGGGGGCCGTGTTGGTGTCGTCGAGTTTGGGCGAGAACCGGATAGCGGACAGCGGGAGCGGCGCGGGGACGTTGCCGTTGACGTGGCCGGAGCGGAACGTCCAGGCGGCGCTGACCTCGGTGGTGACGTCGAACAGGGTGCGCGGGCGCACCGAGTCGACGGTGAGGCGGTAGTCGGCGGTTTCCGGTGGGACGGTGTAGAAGCCGCCGCCGGGGACCTCCTGACCGTTGCGGAACAGCGTGATGGTGCTGGACTCGAGCACCGAGAAGCCGGCGTTGCCCGCTCCGTCACCGAACAGTGGCAGCTGGAAGAACACGTCGTCGCCGAGCCGGCCGGCCCACGGGAATCCGGCCGTGGCGGGGAACGCCGGGCCGAACATGCCGTGGTTGAAGCTGGCCCGGTAGGTCTTGCCGGCCCGGAAAGTCTGGACCGGTGAGTCGAACTCGGCTTCGAGGGTGAACTCGTCCGGCACGATCTGGAACAGGCCGGTCGACCAGGCCGCGTCCGGGTTGTAGAACTCGGTCCGCTTGCCGGGCAGCGGGACGTCCACGACCACGGCGACGCCACCGGAGCTGCTGGCGCCGATCGGGCTCGGGAACGCGAACCGCCCGCCGGCACGGTTCGGAGTCACCGAACCGAACTCGGCTTGCACCGTGGCCAGGTCGCGCTGCCGGACGACCTTGGTGAATCCGGTGGGGAGGGTGTCCTCCACGAACCAGGCCAGGCCGTAAAAGGCCCCGCTCGGTGCCGTCCACTGGGTGTTGAAGTGGCTGAGGAACCGGTCGCCGGGCGGTGCCGCGGGCCCGAGCTGGCCGGTGTCCACAAGGGATAGATCGTCGGTGATGAACGACGCCCCGCTCGAGCCCAACGGGGTCTGCACGTCGAATCCGATGTCGGCGAGCGCCAGCGTCGAGGCCGGATCCGGGGTGGTAACCCGGACTGGCCGCGCCACCCGGGCGTCCTCCTGGATCGCCGTGTCCCGGTTCAGGGTCAGCGACGGCTGGATCAGCATGCTGATGTTGCTCGGCGCGGTGCCGCCGGCCGGGACGGTGAATACGAGGTCGGCCACCAGGTAGCGGCCCTTGGGCAGGCGCACGGTGACGCTGCCGTCCGGGTCGAACGGGAAGCTGAACTTGTCGTTGTCCAGCCCGATGATGATCGGGGCGTAGTCGGTGGTCGGGTTGCCGTCCTTGCCGAGGTGGTTGAGCGTCAGGTTGTAGCTCTCCGGCTCGCGGTTGATCGCGACCGGGGTGCGGACCGAGACGTCCCCGGCGCTGGCCGTGATCGCACCGGTATACGCACCGTCCACTGTGGCCACTCGAGTGTCGGCGGTGAGGCTGACCCGCGCGGTACCGCCGGCGGGCACGTTGATCTGGTTGGCGCTCAACGTGAACACGCCGCTGGGCACCAGTATCCCGCCCGGCCCGGTGGTGTCCAGGCGCAGGTTCAGGGTGACCGCGCTCGAGCCGTAGTTGTGGTACGTCAACGATTTCGTGACCGGCTGGTCGTCGTTGTGCGGCCAGGCCTGGGTGCCCAGACTGACGTTCGTCGGCTCGGTGGCGACCGTCTGGCTGATCGCCTTGGCCACGTCGACCCGGCCGGAGCCCAGGTCGAACACGGTGGCCGTGGCATTGGGCTTGGCCGAGGCGGTGAGCACGGCCTTGAGCTGCGCCCCGGTCCAGTCCGGGTGCTGCTGGGCGAGCAGGGCCGCGGACCCGGCCACGTGCGGGGTGGCCATCGAGGTGCCGGAGAGCGACACGTAGCCGTCCACCACCGGGGTGCCGAGGAAGCCTTCGGCCGCCTTGGCCGCGACGATCTCCACGCCGGGCGCGGTGATGTCCGGCTTGATCGCGCCGTCGCCGGTGCGCGGGCCGCGGCTGGAGAACGGCGCGATGCTGTCGTCACGGTCGACCGCGCCCACGGTGAGCGCGGCGTCGGCGCTGCCCGGCGAGCTGACGGTCTCGGCTCCGCCGGAGTTGCCGGCGGCGATCACGAACAGGATGCCGTGCTGGGCGGAGAGGGTGTTGACCGCCTCCTCGAGCGGGTCGATCTCCGGGGTGTCTCCGCCGCCCAGGCTGAGGTTGGCCACCTTGGCGCCCTGCTCGACGGCCCACTCCATGCCGGCGATGATCCACGACTCCAGGCCGAAGCCCTCGTCGGTGAGCACCTTGCCGTCCAGGATGCTGGCGCCGAACGCGACGCCCTTGTACTTGGCGCCGGAGCCGGTCGCGATGGAGGCGACGTGCGTGCCGTGCCCGGCCCGGTCCACGTTGTCCGGTGACTCGCTGAAGTTCCGCTCGGCGACCTGCCGGCCGGCGAGGTCGGGGTGGGTCTCGTCGACGCCGCTGTCCAGCACGGCGACCTTCACCCCGGTGCCGGTGAAGCCGGCCGCCCAGGCCGCGGGCGCGCCGATCTGCGGCACACTACGGTCCAATGTGGACCTTCGGGCGCCGTCCAGCCACACCTTCCTGATGCCGGGCGCGGCACTGCGGGCGCCGGCCGAACCGCCGGCGGTGACGGTGCTCCACAGCGTCGCGGCGCCCTTCTTGTCCGCGCTCACCGCGGCGCCGTTGATGCTGGGCAGGACGCGGGTGACGGTGCCACCGGCGACGCTCGCGGCGGCGCGGGCGGCTCCGTCATAGGTGATGATCAGCGGCAGGGTGCCACGGTGGGCGTCGTCGTAACCGGACTCGACCAGCCCGGTGATGTCGAACAGCCGGCGGTCCAGCTTTCCGGCTGTGACCAGCCGCAACGCGTCCGCCGGGATGACGTGGGAATGGCCGGCGGCGGTGTAGCTGGCGAACCCCATGTGCTCGCGGCCGGCGGCCGGCTTGACGATGTGCGTGGTGCGCAACGGCGACCGCGCCGCGGAGACGATCACCCGGTCCCCGCTGATCAGCGTGACGGTGCGCGTCGCGACCTGGCCGCTCGCCGCCGATGTGCGCGGAACCGCTTGCGCCGCTTGGGTTGTGGAGATCGTGAGAGCGAGGACGGTCCCCGCGGTCAAGATCCGTCTGATGCTGCGAGCCATGGCACCTCCTGGTTGCCCCGAGGAGGGTCAGCGGTGCTTGAACGCGCAACTATACGTACCATCTCTACACATGGTGTATAGGTGGGTAAAATAAACACATTCCTAACCCCAGTACCCCCGCCCCTCCATGTGCCGGAATCTATCGGGCGCGGGTGCGGATGGCAATAGGTCGTCGCGTGTTGGCGTGTCCCTGTCATGTCTTTGGCCCGGCTGCCGCCGCTGGGCAATGTGTGAATTGCACATGAATGGAGGGAAGAAAACACCCGTTGTCCATGGCTGGGCCACTGGTCCACACCGGGCTGCTCTGCCAGTGTCGACACACTCGGAACTGCGGCCTGACGGCGAGGCTGGGACCGCGCGCGGCACCGGACGGAGGGGTCATGGCAGGCGATGTGCCCCGGTTATGGGCGACAAATGGTACACCGCCTGCTCGCCCACCAGCGGGAAATTTCACCGTACTGCTCGGCACGGATTACGCGGGCAAGTCCACCATCCTTTCGGAGTTAGCGGTCGACGGCTGGCAATGTGTCTCCTACGACGACGAGTTCGTTCCCCCGGGTTGCGAGCTGATCACCGAGTTGCGTGAGAGTTTCGTACCCCGCGCGCTACACGGGGTTGGTGACCCGTATTCGACGGACTTCGTCCTCACGCTGTTACAGACATCCGTTGTCTACATTAGGGATCAGGCTCTGCGCGCCGACCCCGCTCGGCCCGCCATCGTGGACTCGTATTACTACAAGATGCTTGGCAAATGCGTGCTGACCGGGCTGGTCAACGAGGCCATCATTGCGTGGTGGCGCTCGTTTCCGCGGCCGAGACGCGTCATCTTCCTGGACGTGGATCCCACGACCGCGTGGCAGCGCAGCGAATGGGGCGCCCGGCTCAACGCCTTCGAATACTACGGCGAAACTCCGACCTGGGAAGGGTTCCGGCAATTCCAGCTGGACCTCCGCGAGCTCTTGCTCCGCGAGGTTGGCGCGCTGCCGATGAACATTCTGCCGCAGACCGACGATCCGCAGACCTCGATCAACGCCATCCGATCCCTGGTAAGGAGCGACGATGTCCTCTTCCGGGCAGCCTGACCGCATCGCCCAGTATCGGGCGCGCGTTTTGTCGGAACGCGACGGTCTGGTGCGCGCGCTGGCTGATCCGCTGCGGGCCCAGCATGAGGTGCTGCGCTCGATGCTGACAATGAACGCGGAAACCAGTTTCGGCGTCGAGCATGGGTTCAAGAACATCCGCGACTGGGCCGAATACCGCACCGCGGTCCCGATCAGGGACTATGACGGGCTGGCACCCTGGATCAACCGGGCGGCCGCCGGCGAGAAGAACGTGCTGTCCGCCGACGACCCGGTGGTGTACTTCATGAGTAGCGGCAGCACCGGGGACAGCAAGAAGATCCCGATCACCCGGGAATTCATGCGCACCGGCTTCTTCCCGCCCTTCTACGCGGCCTGGTCCAATTTCGTCGAGCATTTCCCCGACGTGATCGCCGATGACGCCAGCACGCTCAACCTCAAACACGATCCGGTGAGAACCACCGCGTCCACCGCGTCCGGCAAGCCACACCTCGGCGCGAGCCAGGTGGACTTCGGCACGGCGTTCGGTGAGCCGCTCTCCGCCGAGCCCGGTTTCCGGGCGCCGTGGGGCACGCTGCCGATTCCCGTCGAGGACACCGAATGGCTGGAGAAGGCCTACCTTCGGCTGCGGATCGCGGCCGAGCACAACGTGCGGTGCGTGATCGGGATCAACCCGGCGATGGTGTCCGCGGTGCCCTACCAGCTGGACCAGTGGTGGCCGATGCTGGTGAAGGAACTGCACGACGGCACGCTCGGGGGACAGCCGTACGGCGAGCCGAACCCCGAACGCGCCGCCGAACTGGAAAGCCTGGCCAGCTACTTCGGCACGTTGCTGCCCGCACACGTGTGGCCCAACTTCAAGCTGATCTTCTGCTGGAGCACCGGGTTGGCCTCGCTCTACCTGCCCCGGCTCAAGGAGTCCTTCGGCCAGGGCGTGACCGTGCTGCCCGCACCGGTCTCCGCCTCCGAGGGCTTCGTCGGGGTGGCCATCGACCGACATGGCTCGGCCTGCTCGCTCGCGGTCCACGCGGCCTTCCACGAATTCGCCGACGCCGATACCCCGCTCGCCTCCGACAGCGAGACGCTTTCCTTCGCCGAGTTGGAAGAAGGCCGCGAGTACCACGTGGTGCTCAGCCACGTCGGCGGGCTGTACCGGTACGCGCTCGGTGACGTGGTTCGGGTGGTCGACCGCAGGTACGGCGTGCCCCGGGTGCTCTACGCGGGCCGCAACACCCTTTCTGACGTCGCCGGCGAGCGGCTGCGCGAGTCCCACGTGATCCGGGCGCTCTCCGACGCGCTGGCGGCCGGCGGACTCGAGGTGCGTAACGCGACCTGCCGCACGGTGACCCCGGAGGACGGCCCACCGCGCTACGAGTTCGCCACCGCCTCAGACCGGCCGTGGAGCAGCCGGGAACAGAAAGAGTTCCTGCTCTCGCTGGACGCCCGGCTGCGCCGGCTCTCCGCGGGCTACGAGTCCGCGCGCCGCGGTCAGCGGCTCGGGGCGCCGGCGCTGCATCCGTTAGCCAGCACCGCGTTCCTGCGCGAGTGGCAGCACCGGGTGACCTCGGGCGTGCGGCCGGCCCAGGTCAAGGACCGCGTGTTCGAGCGGGACGCGGCGGCCTGGGAGCGGCTGCTGAACGATCGCGGATGAAGGGAAACGCATGCATACCAATGCCTTCGACGCCGTAGCGCGGACCTCGCTGCTCACCGCCGCCATCCGCGGCCGGGAAAGCACGCAGCCGCACCGGTTGTACGAGGATCCGTACGCGAGCACCCTGTGCGGCGCCGAAGGCCTGGCGCTGCTCGAGCAGATTGAAGCGATCACCGGGGCGAACCGGGGGGCGGCCTACACCGACGGACGCAAGCTGCCGAGCACATTGGACTACAACGCCATCCGCACCCGGTTCCTGGACGACTGGTTGCTCGGGACGCTGGCCAGGACCGGCTTCGACCAGGTAGTGATCGCCGCCGCCGGGATGGACACCCGCCCGTATCGGCTCACCTGGCCGCATCCGTTGACCGTCTATGAGATCGACCGGGCCGCGGTACTCGACTTCAAGCAAAGCCGGCTGGCTGGCAACGACCCGGCGCCCGGGATCACCCGCCGGCTGGTCCACGCCGACCTGGTGGCGGACGACTGGCGCGTGGCTCTGCTGGCCGCCGGATTCGACGCGACCAAGCCGGCCGCGTGGATAGTCGAGGGCCTCCTCTACTATCTGCCGCCCGAGTGTGTGGAGCGGCTTCTGGCTCAGTTGAGGGACTTCTGCGCTGTCGACAGCAGGGTCGCCGCGGACCTGGTGAACGACATCGCCCTGAACGCGCCGTCCACCCGACAGCTGATGGCGCTGTACGCGGAGTGGGGTTCCCCGTGGCTGTCCGGCAGTTCGGAGCCGGAGCGGTTGTTCGAGCGGTACGGCTTCGACGTGACGGCCGTGCAGCCGGGCGAGCCGGGCGCGGACTACGGCCGGTGGCCGGACCCCGTCGCGGCGCGGGATGTGCCCGGCATCCCCAGGGTGTTCTACGTCCACGGAAGGCGGGTCTGAGCCGTGGAAACGGCAGTGATCGTCGGCGGCAACGTGACCGGTCTGACCGCGGCCGTGGCGCTTCATGAGCTCGGCTACCAGGTCGAGGTACTCGAGCGCGACAGCCAGCCGGTGCCGGAATCCGTGGAGGCGGCCAACAGCGACTGGATTCGGCCGACCGTGCCGCAAGCCCAGCACGTCCACTCGTTCAAGAGTCTCGCGGTATTCCTGTTACGGGAGCGCATTCCCGAGGTGTACGCGGCACTGCGTGCGGCCGGATGCGATGAATTCGATCTGTCCACAATGCACCCGCAGCCGACCGGAGAGCCACTCCCGGAGCTGCCGTTCCTCGCCTGCCGGCGCCGAACCTTCGACCAGGTGTTCGCGACGACGGCCGAGCTGTTGGGGATCAAGGTGTACCGCGGGGTCGCCGTGAGCGGGCTGGAGCTCAACAATGCGAGCCTTCCGGGGGTCGCCGGCGTGCGGCTGAGCGGGGGCGGGCGGCTCGCCGCCGATCTCGTGATCGACGCGACCGGCCGCCGGTCGGTCGTCCGCCACTGGCTGGGTGATCTCGGCGTGCCGGTCGCGGCCGATCGAACAAGCCCGTCCGGGATCGCCTGCTACACAAGGTTCTACCGCAGCCTCGACGGCGAGTTGCCGGGCAGGCTCGACCAGGGCACCGCGGCCGGCGGCGGGTTCGGCAGCTACCTGGCGCTCGCCTACCCCGGCGACAACGGCACGTTCGCGATCGGCATCGGGGTGCTGCCGGAGGATCACGCGCTCAAGGCGGTCCGTTCCGAGCCGGTGTTCGAAGCGGTGGTTCGCGCGACCCCCTTGCTGGCGCCCTGGATCGCGCCCGACGTCGCGGTGGCCGAGTCCCCGGTGTACGCGATCACCTTCCCGGACAACCTGGCCAGCGGGACAGCCGGCTCCGCGCAGCGGCCTGTGCCCGGGCTGTTTCAGCTTGGTGACGCGGCCTGCGTGACGAACCCGTTGTACGGCAGGGGTGTCGCGTTGGGCATCGGGCACGCCTTCCGGCTGGCCGACGTGCTCGCCGAGTACCCCAAGCGCGGCGTGGAACAGTCCGGCGCTGCCTCCGACGCCGTCGAGGATCTGCTGCTCCCGTGGTACGACCGCGCCGTCACCGACGACCTCGAACGCAACAGCTCGTGGCGGGCCGCGGTTCTCGGCGAGCAAAGTCCGGTACCGCCGGACGGCCGGCTCAGCTACGGCAGGGCCAGCCTCGCATCGATGTTCGATCCCGTTGTGTGGCAACGCTTTGCCGAAGTTCGGATGTCACTGGGACACCCGGACGAGTTCTACGACGACCCCGACATTCAGGCCAGGATCGCCATGGCGCTGACCGGGCGAAAGCCCCCTGATGCCCCGAAAGGCCCGAGCCGGGCGGAACTCCTCAAGATCGTGAGCGAGGCCGCGCGATGACCAGGGTGCTGATCTGCCCGATCACCATCACTCCGACGAAAGCCCTGACCCCGAGCCATGTCAAGGGCCTGCTGTGGGTGGACGTGATGTACCGGGCGACGGCCCTCGCCGCGGACGTGACCTACCGGTACAGCAACACCACATTCAACACGGCCGGGCAGACGTTGGGATTCTGGGAGTTTCTGGACCGTACCTTCGGCGACCTGGACTACTCGACCTACAGTGAGGAGCAGATCGGCAAGCTGTACCTGCGCTACCACGCAGAACAGCGGCAGGCGCCGTTCGACGTGCTGCGCCCGTATCTGCGGGCGGTGGAGAACAGTGGCTGGGTGCATCCGGCCAGCGCGGCTCTGACCGACCTCTGGCGCAAGCACTACGCCGTGCTCGGCATGCACGATCCCGGCCTCGCTGA
>WUUC01042903.1_pt1 | contig 13909 bp, 15 predicted proteins | sample 6278441 | NCBI WGS metagenome assembly WUUC01 (sample SAMN13675441, study PRJNA597444) | soil metagenome | isolation source: soil | place: USA: Washington | collected 2017-10
ATCGCACTGGGCCTGGTCGAGTCCTTCACCGGCTCGATGCTGTCCTTCCGGTACATCTACCCGGTCATCTACCTGCTGCTCGCACTGGCGCTGCTGGCCCGCCGCGAAGGACTGCGCGGCGCCACGGCCCGGAGCCTGTGACGGCGCGGCGGAGGTCCCGAGATGACGCAACCACCAGCCCGCCCACCTGGCACCGGTGAGCCGGCGGCCCCGTTCGAGTCCGAGGCCCAGCCCGGGGACGGGACCGACATCGCCCTGGGCAAGGCCCGCCCGACCGCCCGGCCGGCGCGGCGGCAGGTGCCGCCCTGGGTCGGTCTGGTGGTGGTGCTCGTGCTGCTCGCCGCCGTGTCGCCCTTCGCCTACACGCTCCGGCTCGGCGTGGTGACCACGCTCACCACCGCGCTGCTGTACGCGGTCGTCGCCCTCGGCTGGAACGTGCTGGGCGGCTACGGCGGCTACATGAACTTCGGCACCGCGGTGTTCACCGGCACCGGGGTCTACACGGCCGCGGTGCTCAACAGCGAGCTGGGCTGGTCGATGTGGGCCACCATGCCGGTGGCCGGGCTCATGGCCGGTCTGGTCGCCCTTCCGGTCGGCTTCGCGACGCTCCGGCTGCGGGGTTACTTCTTCGCGATCTTCACGCTGGTACTCACGTCCCTCGCGCAGGTGCTGGTCCTGAACAGCGACGCGCTGGGCGGCTCGCTGGGCGTGTACACGACCGCGCCGGCGAGCACCCCGCGCGGCCTGGCCGCCCTGTTCTACCTCACCCTGCTGGGCCTGACGGTGCTGGCGACACTGGCGCTCTTCGCGGTCGGGCACTCGCGGTTCGGTTACGCGCTGCGCGCCATCCGGGAGGACGAGGACGCGGCCTCGGTGCTCGGCGTGCGCACCTCCGAGGTCAAGCTGCGCGCGCTGCTGCTGGGCGCCGTGCTCGCCGGCCTCGCCGGCTCGGTGTACGCCTTCCAGACCGGCTACATCGAGCCCGCGGGAACCTTCGACCTGAGCTTCTCCCTGGACATCGTGCTGGTCTGCGTCATCGGCGGGCTCGGCACCTGGTACGGCCCGCTGATCGGGGCGTTCATCGTGGTGCTACTCGAGCAGTGGCTCCGTACCTCCATCCCGGACTGGCACCCGTTCGGCCAGACGATCCCGGCCGAGGCCAGCCGGATCGTGCTCGGGTTGCTGCTCGTCGTCTTCGCGCTGTACGCCCGCCGCGGCATCGCGGGTCTGTTCCAGCAGGCGCGGGGACGCCGGATAGGGGTCTGACGATGACCGGTGAGACGATGCGCGCCGCGCTCCTGCACGGCCGGCACGACCTGCGCGTGGAGAGCGTGCCGGTGCCGCGTCCCGGCCCGGGCGAGCTGCTGCTGCGCGTCGCCACCGTCGGCCTGTGCGGCACCGACGCGGCCGAGTACGCGCACGGACCCAGCATGATGCCCGTCACCACCGCCCATCCGGTCACCGGGCACCGCGGCCCGATGGTGATCGGGCACGAGTTCGCCGGGGAGGTGGCCGAGGTCGGACCGGGCGTGGATCCGGCGCTGCGCGGGCGCCTGGTCTCCTCCTGCGGTGCCATCTCCTGCGGGCGGTGCTGGCAGTGCCGACGAGGCCGCACGAACCTCTGCGACTCCTACGCCGCGGTCGGACTGCACCGCGACGGGGCCGCCGCCGAGTACGTGGCCGTGCCGGAGGCGAGCTGCCTGCCCGCCGACGAGCTCGGGCTGCCTCCCGACGCCGCCGCGCTCGCCCAGCCCATGTCGATCGCCGTGCACGCCCGCAGGCGCGGGCGGGTCGCGGACGGCGAGCGCGTGCTGCTGCTGGGCGCCGGCGGCATCGGCGCCTTCCTCACCTACGTGCTGGCGCGCGCGGGCGTCCGCGTACTGGTCATGGATCCGGATCCGGCTCGCCGCCGGCTCGCCTCCGCCCTCGGCGCTCACGCCGTCACGGGGCCGGACGGGACGGCGCCGGCCGAGCTGCTCGACGGGCCGCCCCACGCGGTGTTCGAGGCGAGCGGTACCGCTCCGGGGCTGCGGTCGGCGCTGGCCGCGCTGCCCACCGGAGGACGGCTGGTCGTGGTCGGGATGCAGAAGGAACCCGCCACCCTGGACCTGCGCACCGCGGCGCTGCGTGAGCACGAGATCATCGGCACCAACGCGATGACCCGTGAGCCGGACTTCCCCGAAGCGCTGCGCCTGGTCGCGTCCCGCCCGGAGGGGTGGGCCGACATCGCGCCGTCGGCGCTGCCGCTGGAGGAGATCGTCACCGGCGGTCTCGACGCGCTCGCGGCCGGCCGGGCTCCGGCGGTCAAGGTGCTCGTCGACCCGGTGTCCACCCGGTCGCGGGCCACCGACACGGTGCCCCGCCCGACCCGCTCCGCCACCGACGAGAGCGAGAGGACGTGACGATGGTCTTCCACGTCACCAGGCCGGCCGAGCAGGTCTGGTCCGATGTCGCCGGCGTCGCCGGCCTGCGCGAGGTGACGCTCGTCGGGGCGCGGCAGGGCGCGGTGCACCTGGAGGTGGCCCTGTGCGAGCTGGACGCGGGCGCGGGGGTCGATCCCCACCTGCACCCGTTCGAGGAGTCGTGGTACGTACTGTCCGGTGCCGGGCGCCGGTCGGTGGGCGGGCTCGAGTACGAGGTGACCGTCGGCGACTATGGTTACGCTCCCATCGGCACGAGCCACCGTACCGAGGCCGGCCCGGACCGGCTCCGCTGGCTCAGCGTGCGGGCGCCGCGGCCGCCGGAACGGGCGGTGCCGCGCACCGTGCCAGCCGGTCCCGGCATCCCGGCCGCGCTCGGGCGGCCCAGCGAGACCGATCCGCGGCACCTGTTCACCGGCCACTTCGACGACGGCGACCTGGGGCCTTACGGCCCGCTGTCGATGCCGGGGTACCACGGGCCGAACGTCCGCAACATCTCGCTGCACATGCTCGTCGACCGCCTGCTCGGTGCCCAGCACCACACCCTGTTCATGGTCGAGTTCGCCCCCCGGGCGGGTCGCGGGCAGGCGGCCCGGGAGCATTACCACCCGTTCGAGGAGATTTACTACCTGCTCGCCGGCAGTGCGCGTGGGACTCTCGACGGGGAGGAGGTGGTCGTCGGCGCCGGGGATCTGGTGTGGACCGGGGTGGACTCCACGCACGGCTTCGTCAACGAGAACGACGAACCGGTCCGCTGGCTGGAGGTCCAGTCACCGGTGCCGCCGGACAGTGGCGGCTTCTTCTTCCCGGACGACTGGCGGTCGCTGCCCACCTCGTGACGAGACGGGCCGACCAGCCAGGCGGAGGAACAGGAGACGACGAGATGACCGAGGAGACGACGCCGGACGGCGCGCCACGGCGGGGCACCATCAAGGACGTGGCTGGCGCCGCCGGCGTGCACCCGTCGACGGTGTCCCGAAGCCTGGACCCCACCCAGGCGTCGCGGGTGAGCGCGGCGACCCGGCACCGGGTGATGGCCGCGGCCGAGGAACTCGGCTACCGACCCGACCGGGTGGCCGGCAGCCTGCGGCGGCAGCGCACGCACACCGTCGGCGTCCTGGTGCCCGACTTCGGCAACCCGATCGTGGCCGCGCTCATCCGGGGTATCAGCATGCGCCTCGAGCGCGACGGTTACACCCCGATCGCGCTGGAGAGCCAGGACCAGCACGATCGGCTGACCGCGGCCATCGGTCTGCTGATAGACCGCCGGGTGGACGGCGTCATCTCCGCCGCGACCCGGGCGGGCGACGCCCGCTCGCTACGCCGGCTGGTGCGTGCCGGGGTGCCGGTGGTGATGGCGGTGCGCTGGGTCCGCGGGCTGGACGTGCCGGTGATCGCCAACGACGACCTACGCGGAGCCGTCCTCGCCACCGAACACCTCGTCGAACTGGGCCACCGGCGCGTGGTCGAGCTGCACGGACCGACCGACATCGAGACGTTCAACGAGCGAGGTCTGGGTTTCCGCAGCACGCTGGCCCGTGCCGGCCTGGACTACGCCGAGCCGGTGGGCTACGCCCGGACACCCTCGGTGGAGGAGGGTCGCCGGCTCATGCGGCTGGTGCTCGAACGCGGCGGCGACCCGCCGACCGCCGTCTTCGCGCACAACGACCTCACCGCCATCGGCGCGATCGAGATCCTGCACGAGGCGGGCATGCGCTGCCCGCAGGACGTCTCGGTGGTGGGTTACAACGACATGCCGCTCACCGAGCACCTGGCGCCGCCGCTGACCACGGTACGCATGCCTACCGCCGAGGTGGGGCGGGTCGCCGCCGACACCCTGCTCGGCCTCGTCGAGTTCCAGGCCCCGGCCTCGCCGGTGTCCATCTCGCTCCAGCCGCGGCTCGTCGTGCGCGGCTCCACCGCGGCCCTCGGCGCCGGCCCGGAATCGACCGGAGGTCTGGGTGAGTAGGTCCCCTGTACCAGCCGCGACGCGGATCGGGTTCCTCGGGCTCGGCCGGATGGGCACGCGGATCGCGCGCAACATCGGCGCCGCCGGCTTCCCGCTGACCGTGTGGAACCGTACCCGGGGGACCGCGGAGGCGGTCGCGGACGACATCTCCGCGACGCTCGGCGACGGCCCCGCCGAGGTGGCGGCGAACACAGACGTGGTGATGACCATGCTGTCGGACGACGCGGCCGTCGAGGCCGTCTACCTCGCCGAGGACGGCATCCTCGCCGGGATCCGACCGGGCGCGGTAGCGGTCGACCTCAGCACGGTCGACCCGGCGACCTCCCGGCGGATCGCGGCACGGCTGGCCGAGCGCGGCGCCGGCTTCGTCGACTCGCCGGTCTCCGGAAGCACCGCCGCCGCCGAGGCGCGCACGCTGATCATGATGGCCGGCGGCCAGGACGCGGCGGTCGAGACCGCACGGCCGGCGCTCGAAGCGGCCGCGGCCACGGTCTACCACCTGGGCCCGGTGGGCTCAGGCGCGAGCATGAAACTGGCCGTCAACGGGATCGTCTACGGGCTGACCGAGGCGCTCGCCGAGGCGCTCGTGCTCGCCGAACGAGCCGGCATCGACCGGACCGCCGCCTACGACGTCATCGCGCACAGCGCGGTGGCGGCTCCGGTGGTCCACTACCGGCGCCCGATGTTCGAGCACCCCGGGACCGGGCCGGTCAGCTTCCGCCTCGCGCTCGGCGTCAAGGACCTGCGGCTCATCACGGAACTCGCCGCCCGGCTCGGCGTGCCGATGCCCCAGGCGGCCTGCAACCTGGACACCCTCGGCGCGGCCGGCGCGGACGGCTACGCCGACTGGGACCTGGCCGGCGTGGCCGAGTGGCTGCGCCGCCAGCCGCCGGCGAGCTGACCGGCGGGGCCGAGAACAGCGAGATCAGAAGGCGAGGGTCGGCGTGGACGGTTCGATGGAGGACCTGCCCGTTCTGGACGAGCATCCCAGGAAGGTGCGGGTCGACCAGGTGGCCGCCGACGCTTCACTGGACGCGTCCGACGGATGGGTCGGCATGGCCGTGCAGTTCCTGGTGACCCGGCAGGCCGTCGGCTCCGAGCATTCGGTGTTCGGCATCACCACGATGCCGCCCGGCGCCCGGCATGACGTGCACCGGCATCCCCGGGCCGAGGAGATCGTGTACCTGACCCGCGGGGAGGGCCTGTACCGGGTCGGCGACGTGTACGTCCGCATGCGACCGGGTGACGTGGCGCTGTCCAAGGTCGACGAACCGCACGGCTTCTGGAACACCTCCCAGTCGGAGCCGGCGGTGATGATCTGGTGCTACGGCGGCGCGGCAAGCCTGGACGAGGCCGGGTACGTCTATCTGGGATGACGGGCGGCCGTCCAGCCGCACAACCGCGGGGCGGGGCCTCGACCGGTGCGGCGGCCGGCCCCAAACGGCGCCGCCCGCCGCACCGGTCCGTCGCGGAGCACGAACCGCCGGCTCGCTACGGCGCTCCAGGTCCACCTTCTCGGTGGTGAGCGCCGGACAGCGAGGGGGCGACGTCGATCCCGGTCAGCCGGGTGATGTCGGCCTGCGCGGCGGTGCCCGGTCGGTGCGGTGCGGGTGTGGCTGGTTCGTGGATGCCGTAGCGGTGGTAGGCGGCGCGCAGCGGACGGGGCGCCCACCAGTTGCGGTGGCCGAGTAGTCGTATGGTGGCGGGGACGAGCAGGGTGCGGACGAGGGCGGCGTCGACGGTGATGGCGGTGATCATGCCGACGCCGATCATCTTGGCGAAGGTGACCTGGCCGGTGGGGAAGGCGGCGACGACCACGGTGCTCACCGGACGCGAACGCGAAGTCCTGGCCCTGGTCGGCCGCGGACTCAGCAACGACCAGATCGCCGCGGAACTCACTCTCAGCCCCGCCACCGCACGCACCCACGTCAGCCGCGCCATGACCAGACTCGGCGCCCGCGACCGCGCACAACTCGTCGTCGCCGCCTACCAGACCGGCCTGGTCCACCCCGACCCCGGCGCCTGACAACCCCGACGCCGCTCGTCCGCCCCGCCCGGCCGCGTCGCCGGCCTGGTCCATCCCGTGGCTGTTCGGGTGCGACGGGCGGGGTCGCGGGTCAGGCCGAGGTGGGGCGCCGGGCCGCGCGCCGGTCGGCTTCCGAGGTGATCGAGGCGAGCGAGTCGGCGACCGCCTGTTCCCAGCGGCGAGCCACCACCGTGCTCCAGGCTTTCGCCGAGCCGCCACAGGTCGGCGGCCATCCGCCCCCGGTAGGTCAGGCGGGTGCCGGAGGGTTCCTCGGTGAGCACGAACTCCTCGACCACGAAGGGGACCGGCGCGTACTTCTTGGCGACGAGGAGGTAGCTTCCTCGTCAACCCCGCGCTCCCCGGTGGCCGAGCAACGCCGCGACCACGCTGCCGCGGTTGTTCACCCCGAGCTTGCGGTAGATGCCCTCCAGGTGTTTGTGCACCGTCCGGTGGCCGATTCCGAGCAGGCGTCCGATCTCCCGGTCGGTCGCACCGCTGGTCAGGTTCTCGACCACGGCACGCTCGCGCGGAGTCAGCGCGTCCAGGCGGAGGGCCGCGTCCTCCACCTGCTCGGCGAGGCGGACCGCGGTGCGGACGGCGGCGGTGAGGGAAGCGACCCGCTCACGCCTGGTCACGGCCTGGCTGAGGTGCGGGGCCAGGACGTCGAGCACGGCCCGGTCCCGGTGCGTGAAACCCGCTCGCGGCCGGTTCACGATCATGACGAGACCATGCCGCCCGGTGACGCGGACCGTGTTGATCAACTGGTCGCGGGTACCCCTGGGCCGGTAGAAGTCGACGTACAGCGGGATCCGGCGCAGGGCCCGGAAATCGAGCAGGTCGGACAGGGCCACCGTACGGCCCACCGCGATCCGGCCGGAGTTATACGCGACGAACCCGGGATGCTGCGCCATCAAATGACGGAATTGCGGAAACTCACTGCGAGGATCCGCCTCGACCGGATGTTTCACCGTGCCGAGTAGCTGGCCGAACCCATGGTCGACCCGGTTGCACGAGACGGATTCGGAGCCGATCAGGCGAGAGATGCGGGCCAGCGCCTCAACCGGTAGATCGCCCGCCCCGTCCTCGTGCACCACCTGAAGCACGTCCAGCACGGCCCGCAGGTCCCGGTTGCTCAACATCGGCACACTGGCTCCCTCGCCCCGACAGTCGCCGTCTTCGGGTAGAGGACCGCCGGTCCGGCGTCCAATGCATCGCGCACCGCGAGAACGGAAACGCCCTCCGCCTGAGTAGACATAACCCTAGCCGGGTCACATCCGCCCTGGGGAGGGCGCTGCCATTTTCCTCGCTACCCGACGCGACGCCGGGACAAAGCGACGAGCGAGCGGCACCCGGTTTCCCGGGGTACTCATCTGAGCCATCGAGCCGAGGCGAATCCTTTCCTCACCCCCGTAGCGGCACAACCTCCACGGAGTCGACGCCGATATTGCAGCTCCCATACGTGATCGATTGTGTGTCGTCGATGTTGAGCACCGCCGGGCTGTCGTAGGTGAAGCCGAACGAACAGCTGACGCGAAGGAGCCACTTGCCGGTCCCTGTACACGTCCCCGTGCCGTAGTAGCTCGGGAAAGTTCCACCGGACCCGGTCGTGCAGTCCAGTCCCGGAGCGACCGGGGTGGCGGATGCCGATGCCGGCGCGCCCAGCACGCCGAGGGCGGCGATGGTGCCCGCGATGGACAGCTGGGCAAGTGTCTTCCTGGCGCGAAACACGATGCACCCTCCTATATCGTCGTAAGTCATAAGCCTGGGATGGTCCACTTCGGCGAGCGGCAGAGCAAGGCCGCCACGGCGCCGGAAGTGGCTCAGAACTTGGCCCACAGGTCGAAGCCGGTGCCGTCGAACCGAGTGGCGCAGGTCGCGGCGCTGACGATGCCCTGGGCGGTCAAGGTAAATCCATCGAGGAGGCAGACCGTGGCGTTCGTGTACGCCGCCACGAAGAAGAAGTCCGGCCCCGGCCGCAGCGAGTTCGGGATGGCGGCTATCGCGGAGGCCGACGCCGTCCGGGTCGACGCCGCGACAGTCGTGGTGCTCTCGGCGTGCGCACCGGTACCGGCCATTCCGATCATGCCGACCGTGATTCCCGCCACCGCCACGGCTGCTTTCCATTGACGCCTGATCATGACTCGTCCTCCTTCTGGTCGGCGCCGCCATTCGGCCGTCGTCCGACTAGGTGGTACCGGATGTGGGTTTGCGCGCCCCGCGCAATCGGCCGGATGGTCGGCGGCGGGCCGCTGTGGTGCCAGGTCATGACATCAGCGCAGCGCCAACGGCTCCATACGTACTTGTGCGCAGGTCGGGAGGAGGATTCTGGAGGCGCGGCGGAAGACTGCGGGGTCCGATGGCACCACCCGTCGCCCGCTCCCAGGGCTTCCCCAGGCCGACGTGCGTACCGCAACTCCCTCGCCGTAAGAATTCCCTCACATTTTCCCGGGCGAGTTCGCGAGATGCTGTTGGTACCACTCACCGGAGAAGGGAATTCCGGGTGCACACATCTCGGGGAATCGCCGTCCTGCTGACCGGGAGCACGATCGCCCTGCTCGGGGCGCAGGCCGGTCCGGCGGACGCCACACCCGTGGCGAGCCTCCGCCCGGTCCTCCTACCGTCGCTGGGCGGCGGCAGCGCCAGTACCGCGGCCATCAACAACCAGGGCGACATCGCCGGGTCGAGCAGGGACGCGTCCGGAGCGTGGCACGCAGTCCTGTGGCGGAACGGGAAGATCCAGGACCTCGGCACCCTGGGCGGCCGGTCGAGCCAGGGCGAGGGCATCGACGACGCAGGCCGAGTGGTGGGTACCAGCCAGGTCGCGGACGGCGGCTCACACGCGTTCGTCTGGGAGCATGGCGTGATGCGGGACCTGGGCGTGCGCGGCGACGTCTTCAGCCTCGCCCGCGCCGCGAGCAACGGCTCCATCGTCGGCACCTTCCACGTCGAGGACACGTTCTCAGGTCGCCGTGCCTTTGTGATGCGGGACGGGCGCGCGACCGAGCTCAAGGTCGAGCCGGGCAGCAGTGCCGAAGACGTGAACGCGGCGGGCGAGATCGCCGGGACGTCCCGTTGGCGGGACCCCGGCGACCCGGAGTTCGACGGCTACCAGGCCTTCGTGTGGAAGGACGGCTCGGCGCACGCACTCGGCACGCTCGGCGGCGCCGGGAGCACCTCGAACGGCATCAGCGACCGCGGCCACGTGGTCGGCACCTCGGACACGGCGACCGGCGAGCCGGCGTCGTTCTTCTGGGACGGGACGCCGATGCGCAGGCTCGCCAGCCCGGCGGGCACGGCTCCCAGCGCGAAGTCGGTGAACGGCGCCGACGTCATCGTCGGCACCGACGGCCGCAATGGCCGCGCGCTCATCTGGGCCGGCCCGGACGCGACCGCCGCCGAGCTGGCGATGCCTGCGGACGCGATCACGTCCGCCGCCGCCGACATCAACGAGAGCGGGATCGTCGTCGGCTCCGTGTCCTACCTCTCTCCGACTTTCCACTCGCGGGCCGTCGTCTGGCGTTAGCTACCAACTCGCTGCGTAGAGTGCGGCCTACGGGTCCGCAAGGACGTCCGGAGCATGGCGGCACGGCCGAGGACGGAGACGCCCGATGGAGCTGTTCCCCCCGATCCCGTACCAGGACTGGCGTGAGACCAAGGACACCCTGCACCGGTTCGCTCAGATCGTCGGCAAGATCCGGCTGTCGGCGAGCGCGCGCCGCAACCACTGGTGGAACGTCCCGTTCCACCTGACCGGCCGCGGCATCACCACCCGGCCGATGCGGCTGGACGACGGCACCGTGTTCTGCCTCGACTTCGACTTCGTCGCGCACCGGCTCGTGGCCACCACGGCGGAGGGGCGGCAGAGCTCGTTCCCGCTGGCGGGCTGCTCGGTCGCGGGCTTCTACACCGAGGTGCTGGCGGCGCTGCGCGGGCTCGGTGTCGAGGTGGACATCGCCGTGTCCCGCCCGTTCGACCTGCCCGACTCCGACCGGCCCTTCGCCGAGGACACCGAGCACCGCAGCTACGACCCGGCCGCCGCCACCAGGTACTGGCAGGTGCTCAGCCAGGTCAACCTGCTGCTGGAGGACTACGCCGCCGACTACTCGGGCAAGACCAGCCCGGTTCACCACTTCTGGCACACCTTCGACATCGCCGTCACCCGGTTCGGCGACCGGGTCGTCGACCAGCCCGCGCAGGTGGACCCGGTGACCCGCGAGGCGTACTCGCGTGAGGTCGTCAGCGCCGGCTTCTGGTTCGGCGACGAGAACTTCGGCGAGCCGGCGTTCTACTCCTACACGGCGCCGGAACCGGACGGGCTCAGCGACCAACCGCTGGACCCACCAGCCGCGCGCTGGATCCGGCAGCGGCAGAGCCACCTGGCCGTGCTGCGCTACGACGACGCCCGCGCCGCGGCCGACCCGTGGGCGACCGCGCTGGGGTTCTTCCGCAGCGCCTACCAGGCCGGTGCCTCCCTCGCCGGCTGGGACACCAGCCGGATGGCCTGCCCCGGCGGCGTCACCGATCCCGCGGCCGGATCCGCGGCCGACCTTGTCACAGGGTCGGAGGGCGAGCCCGCGGACTGACCCCTCGACGGCCTCCGCCCGACCCTGCCCGGCCACCGAGAAAGGCTCCCGAATGGACGGTTCCGTCGTCGTCACAGATGCCCCGCAGCACAACCGGTTCGAGGCTCACGTGGAGAGCGAACTCGCCGGATCCGCCCAGTACATCCGAACACCCGAGCTGGTGGTGTACCCGCACACCCAGGTGGACCCGAAGTTCGAGGGGCGCGGGGTCGGCGCGGCGCTCGCCCGCGCGGCCCTCGACGACGCGCGGCGACGGAACGTCGCCGTCCTCGCCACCTGCCCCTTCATCGCCGACTGGATGCGGCGCCACCCCGAGTACGGGGACCTGGCCTACCAGAACCGCAGCCGCGTCACCGACTGAGGCCCTGCTCGCGTCGCCGCCGGCTACCCCGCGGCCGGCTCGCCGTCAGTAGGGCCTGGGAGTGCCGAAGGCGTAGGACATCGGGGCGGGGTCGGTGTGGTGGAGGGCGCAGTGGGCGTCGCGGGCCGCGCTTGTGGCGGGCGGCGCGTACGCGTGCGCGGTCACCAGCGACCGGGCCTGAGCCTCGGCGTTGTCTTCGATTTGGTGGGCGACCAAGGCGCGGTCGGTCGCGGTCCGCGCGTTCGTGAGGGCCTCGGCGTTCCGCCAGGCCTGCTCCCGCCAGGCGACCAGTGTCTGGAGCAGGCCGGTGTAGCCGACGCCGTGGGGCGTCTCGATGTGGAGGATGTCGGGGTCGAAGCGGGTGGACGCCTCCCACAGCAGCGGCTGCAGCACGAGGTTGAGGAACTCGTTGACCTTGTCGTGGTCGGGCTTGCGGGTACCGCCCCCAGGGGCGGTGAGGCCGATCGCGGCCAGGGCGAACGGCAGGTCCCGGTTGACGTGGGCGTTGATGCCGAGCAGCAGGTTGCCCGAACCGGTGACCCGGTGCGCCGCGGCGGCGTTGAGACCGATCAGCCAGGCTCTGGGGACCGAAGCGAGCCGGCCCGCGGCCCAGTTGTCGTAGGCCGCGAAGTAGTACCGGGCGAACACGGCCGCCTCATGGGTGATCCAGGCCGGGTCGGCGAAGAAGCCGGGCTGGTCCCTGGCCCAGCCGAACGTCTGCGTCGTGCGCAGGTAGGTCAGCGCGAACACGGCGCTGTGGTCGCAGCCTTGGCCGAGCGGGGCGAACCGGCGCTCCATCTCCCTGACGATCGCCTTGACGCAGTTGGCCCGGCCGGCCACGCAGTCGTTGGTGCTGTCCGGCTCGTACGTGTCGGTAAGCGAGGGCAGCAGCGAGGCCCAATCCACGAACAGGGGCTCGTCGGCGACGGCCGGAGCCGGTCGCGTCGTGGCGGCGAGCACGGCGAGCAGGCCAGCGGCGAGGGTAACGGCGAGGGGACGACGACGCATGGGATCCTCTGCGGCAGTTGCGGGTGCGCCAACTGACAGAGATTGAACCACCACGGTGCGTGAGATGCGGCCGTTTTCACCGGAACCGACTCCGGGCCGGGCCCGGCTGCTACTCGGCCGGGCCGGCTTCCTCCACGCGGGGGTTGCGAGTAGGCGCCGACGGAGCGTGGGGTCGGTTGCGCGATTCGCGCCGGCCTTTGACGTCGTCGATCTGACGGCTCAGATCGTCGCGGACCTCGGTGAGGGCCGACTGTAGATCGGGGGCTTTCGAGGTCGCTACCAGCCGGGCGTGGCTGGCTATCCAGCACTCGAGGGTGACGCGCGGATCGGTGCCGGAACGGTCTTTCACGCTGAGTTCGAGCTCGACCGCCTGGTCACGGAAGGACCGTAGCCGGACGGCGAGGGGGGCGAGCCGGCTGGCGATCATGACCCGGTCGGAATCGGTGAAGCCCGTGCCCAGCCGCAACTGCTCGATGATGTCCGTCGTCCCGGTCAGTCGTTCGTCAACCACGGCGATCTCCTTCGTGTTGGTTGTCCACGTGTCCGGGCCGGCTGCTCGGGCCGCGGTCTGGTCCCGGTCGCGCTCCTGATCGCCCCTGACCACCGGCAGCGCAGGGACGAGCACCAGCCGCCTGCCGGTGCCACTGGCCGCGAGAACTTCCTCCGCTGTCGCGTAGCCGGCGGCCTGTACGGCCCGCGTCATCGCCATCACAGCCGCCGCCTCATCCGTCCGCGGTGGCACCACCAGCAGGGTGAACTGATCCCGGTGCTCAACGGTCACGCCGAGCGAGTGATCGGCTCCCCGGAACCGACCGACCTGGACCGTTCGACCGTCCACGGTGACCGCACGGGGGATGTCGTCCCACGCTTCCAGGGCGAGGCTGACGCGAAGCACCACCCCGAGCCGGTTGGTCAGAGCGGCGACCAACCCGGGCAGCTCACGCTGCGGATCACGCGAGCGGGGCCACCATGCTCCGTCCAGGATGCCGGACCGCGAGCCTGGCGGCCTGAGGCTCAGCCGCGGAGTCGACGGCGACGGCTCGGAAGTGGGAGGCAGGCTCGAAGCCTGGGGAAAGGGGTCCGGCAGCATGTCGCGCCGCCCGTCTCCGGTTATCGATGGAACCGGATGGGTGCCTCGCCAAGGGCGACGCGGCCATGGATGCCAGCGCACGAGTTGCTCTTGGCATCCGTAACCCTACCTCGGGTTCCCCGAACCCGCCCCCACCCCGACCCGCACCATGGCGGATCCTGCACCGTGCCGACGAAGGAGGGAACGCGCGCCCGGCAGCAGGCGGCCGGGCGCCCGGGACGAAGATGCTGGGCCTGCCATGGGCCGGTACGTGGCTTGGCGATAGAACGGGAACGTGACGCTCACCTTCTGCTCGGACCTGGCGGCCGCCGACTGGATCGTCCACAGCGACCTGCCGTGGCCGCGGCTGGTGACCTTCGGCCCGGCCGGCTTCGATGCCTAGGCTCGGCTTCGGCTCCTGCCCGACCCGGTACGCCCCGGCCAGAGCGAGAACGACGTCGAGGCGGACTGGC